>BNJS01002337.1_pt1 | contig 308683 bp, 297 predicted proteins | sample 8540461 | NCBI WGS metagenome assembly BNJS01 (sample SAMD00202454, study PRJDB9452) | human saliva metagenome | isolation source: human saliva | place: Japan
AAGGTTCTTACTGAAGCGGCTATCAACGGTAAGATTGACCACCTCATCGGTTTGAAGGAAAACGTTATTATCGGTAAGCTGATTCCTGCAGGTACAGGAATGCGTCGATATAGAAACGTTAAACTTTCTACAGATAAGGAAGAAGTGGTAGATACTTCCGACGTGCTTAGCAACGAGGTAAATGAACCTTTAAGCACAGAAGAGATTTTTGATGCGGATCCCAAGGGATTATCCGGATTATCCGCAGCCCTAAGAGCAATTAAAGAGGGCGAAAACGAGTTATAAACTTAGCTTTAAAAGAGGCTATATAAAATCAAAATAGTTTTTTTACGCAATATAGGTCTGAAGCCGGGGCACGCTCCCGCTAGCTTCGCCACGAAGCGGATACTAAGCGAAAAACTGCGTTTCTCTTGTTTTTCGCAAGTACCGTCGGGCTCAGACTACCCCATTTTCAGACCTATATTGCTAAAAATTTTCTTTTAATTTTGATTTATATAACCTCTTTTTTTTTGATAATTTGAGGTACTTTCATACAGCATAGGTCTGATAAGTGGGTAATCTGAGCGTGCCCAAATTTCAGACCTATACTGTATGAAAGGCTAAGAAATATTTTCATTAAAAATAAGAGAATATGTGACCAATTCCTTCCTTTTACCGTTTATAAGGTAGAGAGAAGAATATTGCAGTACTTTCTGGTCAACGAGATACCGCACATTACGCCGGTAATACTCGTTAAGAAGGAAAAGACTGACCTGCAACATCAGGGCATAAGCCAAGGAGGAAATTATGAAAAAAAGGAAGGAAAAGAGAAAAATATCTGTTTTGGCAATAGGATATTGTGCCGCCATTTTATCCGCAGGAGTATTGACAGCTTGTAGCGGAGCAAGAAAAGACACAAGCTATAGAGAGGATAACTCTATTAAGAGTGGGGTATATGGGGAGGCAGAGGCTGAAAGATCTGATGAAGCAGCTTTTGCAGGAGCACAGGTGGCAAAATCCAATGCCGGAAAGGATTCTGTAGTTACTAAGGAAAATGAAGTTCCCGGAGCCTCTCAGGGAGAAGCCGCTGAGGAGACCGTTCCGGAAGTAAGCAATCCTGATTCCAATACGCCTGATTCCAATACTCCCGATGTTGGGGAGGACCCCAATGTTCAGATTTCGGAAAAAAAGATTCGTACCGTGAATATGGAAATCGATACAAAGGATATTCCGGAAAAAGCAAAGGCGCTTCGAGAAAAAGTGAAAGCAATGTCCGGCTATGTGGAATCAGAGGATTTTCAGGATAATGACAGCTATAGCGACTTTAGAAGAATGTATTTTACCATTCGTATTCCAAAGGATAAAATGGATGAATTCCTTAGCTTCGTGGAAGGAGAGGGACAAATTAAGTCTCGCAACGAGAATCTGGAAGATGTTCGTTTACAGTACCATGATGCCCAGGCTCATAAGAATTCTTTAGAAAAGGAGCAGGAGAGGGTTCTGGCTTTGATGGACAAGGCGGAAAATCTGGATCAGCTTCTGATTTTGGAAAATCGTTTAACTGAGATACGCTATCAGTTGGAGAATTACGGAAGCCAAATTCTGGAATATGACAACAGGATTAACTTTGCCACCTTAAACCTGACTTTGACGGAAAAGTCAAAGCCGGAGGCAAGAGAGCAGAAGGAGGAAGGCTTTAAGGATAGATTGAAGACGGGATTTAAGGAAAATCTCTACGGTATCAAATGGTTCTTTGAAGCTCTTCTTTTCCTAATCCTTGTGTACAGTCCTCAGATTATAGGCATTGCAGCTATCGCCTTGCTCCTGATTTTTTTCTCCATAAAAAGAGAGCAGAAAGCCAGGGCAAAAGAGGGCAAAAAGCCATGGAGCAGGAATCGTTAAAAGAGCAGGATAAGAACATAAAGTAGCATATAGAGCGAAATATATAGTAGAACATAAAACAAAAGTCCCCGGAGAATTTTCCGGGGACTTTCTTATGATCATTCTGGTTTGCTTACGGCAAGATTTTTTAATAAACCGTTTTGTAACTGGAAGATTGCATTGGAATCGCCTGCAACAGCAGAGCGGTTAGCTTCTTCCGCATGGGATAACTCCTCCCGTAAGATGGAGATATGTTTTGGAGCATCAATGGCAATACGAACGCCGTCAGCGGCAGTTTCAATTACCGTAAGACGAATATTATCGCCGATTAAAATGCTTTCATTCTTTTTTCTTCTTAAAATTAACATGGTTTTCCTTCACCTCTTTCTTCCACATCCCTGTGGAAACTCCTCCGGGCTATCTTATACGGCAGCCTTCTGCTTTGCCTGTACAGATTCAAAGCTGCCCAGAGTGTGCTTGTATTCGTATCCGCTTGCTTCAAGTATTACTTGCATGCCCTTATGATTCTCTGGATTAATCACCAAAGGACACTTCAAATTTACGGTGTTGTCCAGGTAGTCTGCCTGTAAAACGCAGGTCACATAGTAGCTTAATTCTTCCGCATCCTTAACGCCTAAGTAAGTAAGCTCTTCCTCGGTAAGGTTTGGAGCATAGTCAGGATCCAATGAGAATGGATTGATGACAACAAAAGCCACTTCGGGATTCTCTACTCCCTGTAAAAGAAGAATGGTAGAATCTTCCTCTTCGTTTAAACATAAGGGAAGATAGTGCTGCACCTCTGAAAAGCCGAAAAGCCCATCAGGGAAATGAAACAAATCCTTCTCCTCATAATCGATAACGCCATAGTCCTTGGTATGTAATTGCATAATTTCCTCCATAGAATAATAATGATCATGTTTGTAATTTTTTGGAGATTTCCCTCCCTCCTTTCGGAGAGAGGGTCGGCTGTTATCCTATGCCGCCTGCCAAAAGCAAGGGACTTCTGTAAGATTTCAGCTTTCTAAATCTATGGATCCGCCCATATCGGGTTTTTTCGGAAAATAGATAAAATCTCCGGTATACTCGAATTTAATGTCCGGCATTTGGGTTACGATGGTCATATCCATCGCGGGAAGAAAAGATAAATCTCCCTTGTGTACCCGCATTTCAAAGGCTCCCCGATCCTGAAGATAGCCGGCTGTTTTTTCTTGTCTTATAGCTCTTTGAGATTCTAAAATCTCCAGTGTTTCTGCAGCTGCTCTTTGTTTATTGCCTTGGATATAGAGATTTGGGGATTGGGTATCAGCTCCTGTAAGGGGTAAGGAATCTGTGCCCGTCTCCGTTCTTTTGGCAGAGACAGCCTGCATGGCGGAGTAGTAAGCCAAATGGTTTTCTACTCTTTGGTATTGCCGGTTTACCTTATACTGCAAAGCAGCATCCTGTTTTCCGGCTTTTTGTGCTTCAATGGTACTTAGACGAAGCGCTCTCCCTCGTGCTTGGTCAATTTGATCGGAAGGGACCAGCTTTCCACCACTGCTTAGGTGAATCGCTTTAAAGTCAGTCGTACTTACTTTGATGAGTTGTCCCATACTCGCCTCCCTGTTTCCAACCTGCTATAGAAACTATAGCAATCGCCTTGCCTTGGTCAGGTTAATGGAGAGATGACCTGTTCTTTTATCTACCAACGAAATCAAATAAAGAAGACTGCATGATGTTGGAGCCCACCTTCATTGCGGCATTGTAGCTGTATTGGTAGGAATACATCTTCACTACTGCATCATAGGGGTCCACACCCAGCTTAGAGGTATATTCTTCCTGGAGAGTATCCATCGTAATATCTAACTTACTCTGGGTAGTTTCCAGTGCGGCATACTTAATACCCAATTCTCTGTAGCTGTCGCTGACTCTTGCCTCCGCATCATCATTTGGTTGATGAAGTCGGACATATCTTTATGAAAACGAGATTTCGCTGTAGACACATTTGTATTTGTTTTTAGGGCTTCCTTATACTGGTGGGAAGTTAAAATTGCCTTAGACATTAAGGCTACCGGGCTGTTTACCAAGGAATCTTCCTCGGCTGCAACAGGACCTCCGTTAGAGGCACCCTTGATTCTCTGGATGGCATCTGCATCACTAAGGCCTCTCAGAGTATCGGAGGAAAGTCCGGTGATCATGTTTAAACCGCCGGTGTAGGTGTCTAAAAGAGTACTTCTGTCTCTTAAAGAACCGTAGCCGGTGCTCATTTTTCCCTGCTCTCTCATAGCGGAAAGAATCATCTTTAAGCTATCATTTTCATTGAGGGCATTCCCGTCCGCATCGGTACCGGAGAACTCATTCTTGTAGTTTGTTCCGTCATAGCTGTACTTAATGTTCAGCTCTGTGGCTTTTGCGTCTCCCGGGAATTTGTGGGTATAGGTAAGGGTAATACTTGGATTGGTACCGTTTAAATCCTCCTTTAAGGAGAATGGAACGGTGGTCATATCGTTTCCGCCGTAAACATAGAAGTTGTCATACTGGGAATTCAGGGTGTTTACTACGGAATGAAGACGCTGGGTAAACTCTGTTTCATAGGTTCCCACAGTTCCTTCATTAGCATTCTGGCTATCGTTAGAGATAGCGAGCACCTTGGTGTTAACGGCACGCATATCTTCCTGAATGCTTAATGCACCTTTTTCCTGCTGGTACAAACGATTTTTACGTCGTCGATTATGCCTTTCTTTGACTCGGCATCCATGTACTGATTGTCCATTCGCTTTCCGGCATAGTAAGCAATGGGGTTCTCATCGGCTGCCTTGTATTTTCTTCCGGTGGAAACCTGCTCCATAGACTCGTTTAACTTGCCATGAAGATTTCCGACGGACTTTGCATAATCCTGATAATAGGTTCTTGCTGTTACTCTCATGATTTACTCCATTCTTTCCGGATGTTTATCCTTTGCTTCTTGCATGTTCTCGGGCATCCTTTCCCTGATGAAAGAAGAGCTGTTTTAGCTCTTTTTTCATTACTGTATATATCGAGCTATTTTTCTTAAACTATAAGTATTTTTCAGAAAAACTCTTAAAAATACAGGAGGAATGGCTACCGTATTTTTAAGAAAATGAAGGGGACTGTAAAAAGTTAGACAGTACAATGATTCTATGCAATATAGGTCTAAATTGGGTCACTTCACTCTAACCTCGCCCTCCGAAGGGAGGGACTGTTGTAATAATACGCTCTGAAGTAGTATAGGTCTGTAGTCGGGGCACGCTCCCGCTAACCTCGCCTTGACTGAGCAGTGGTTTATGTTAACCACTGCTCACTTTGCTTTGCAAAGCAACTTCCTTCGGAAGTTGGTCTGCATCAGGACGACTTTTCTAATGAAAAGTCTGTCCTTACGGTACTAACTTCGAGCTTCGCTTTGCTCGCTTTCAGTAAGTACCGGCGGGCTCAGGCTACCCCTGTTTTAGACCTATATTGCTTAGAATCCATATATTCATTTTTTTATAGTTCCTTTGACATAAAAATACGGGAGCCATTTATAGCTCCCGTATTTTCTTATCGTCCGATAGCCAATAAGGTTTCTAAGGTATCATTCAATGTGGTCATCAGTCTTGCCGCTGCATTGTAGGAAGAGGAGTAGGTCATCATGTTTGCCGCCTCTTCGTCCAAGCTGACTCCGGAAAGCTGATCTCTGGAATTGTTGATTCCCTCTAATACCGCCTTGTTGATTTCCTGTGCATTTTTATTGGCATAGGAATCGGTGGCTAAAGTAGTGGATACATTGTTCATGTAATCCGCATAGTTGGTTTTGGTGTTGTTCATCTTCATCATAGGAGAAGTCATCTGCTCCAGCATTTCCAAAACCGTATCGGTGGTATCTCCTCGATTGGTAGCAGAAGCACCGTTTCTAAAACCGTTGGTTCCGATATGGGTGGTTCCGTTTACCCAGCCTCTGGAAATTCCGATATTGGCTGCGGTAACATTGCTGGGATCGTTTCCACCGGCATTATCCTTGTTAATCATTAAGACATAGTTGGGATTGGTTACTCCGGCATAGTTGGTGTTACCTTTTTTATTCACCTCGTTCATGTTCTTGGTAAAGGTCTCTGCCAAAAGGTCCAGTTTTCCCATATAGAAATCATAGCTGTAGGAATTCATTTCATTGCTGGCCTTTAAGTCTGCCAGGTTAATGGTTCCTCCGCCTCGTACCAAAGCACGCACATCGGAGGTGGAAAGCATATCCAGGCTGGCCTGTACGGATCCGGAGGAGAAACGAACATCCTTGGTATCTGTAGTAAAGCTATCCGCTGCCGCACCTCTCTTTTGGAAACCGGTAAACTTCAACTTGGTATTAAGAGGTGCATCAATGCTTCCTGCTGCAAGCTCTACCTTACCTACGTTGTTGTGTTTTCCGCTGGCATCCTGCAGGTCTGCATCAATAGCACCGTTTACCAGAGTGATTTTCTTTACTTCCGCTCCGTTTCCGGCACTGCTGTCTCGGTAAACCAGGTTTACTCTTACATCCTCAGGCCAGTCGGAACGTCCCTTTACGTTTCCTGCAGAATCGTAGTTATAGATACGATAACGGGTGGTGGGAGGGGTGGGAGAGCTGTATTCCTCGGAGAAATGCTCTACTTCGATAGGAACATACTTGGAAAGCTCGTCCAACTTTAAGTTTCTCTGATCCTGTAACTCTAGTGCAGGATTTCCTAAAGCTGATTCTTTTTGATTCGATTGTTTAAGTCTCCGATATCGCTAACCAAAGAGTTAATCTTTTGGACTGCGCCGTTTTCGGAGGTGTTGGTTCCGTCAATCTTATGGAACTCATTCTTTTCTGCCTGGTGAATACTCTCCGCAGCAGAGTTCATCAGTGTAGTCATAGCCTGCACTCTGGACATTAACTCACCCTCATAAACAGGGTCCTGCACCTTGGAAGGATCCTGCATATTGGTTAAGGAACGCTGAATGTCGTCAAAGGAAGAACGGATTCCGTTTACCTTGGTCTCATCCAAAAACAGAGAAAGAGACTTCAAGGATTCTCCGATAGACTCGTTATAAGAGGATTTTCCGTTTTGGGTACGGTATTGTCCGTCCAAAAACTGATCTCTTAACTGGCGTACTTCATCCATGGCCACACCGAAGCCTACATTTACATCATTGGAATTCATGTAAAAGGAGGTTGGGTTTTCATAGTTAATAGAGGAGGTCTTTAGCTCTTGACGAGTATAGCCCTCAGTATTCATATTGGCTAAGTTATGCCCAACTACATCTAATTTTTTCTGATTCATCCGCAGTGCGGAAAGGGCTGTATCAAAGCCGGAAAAGGTTGCTCTTACCATAGTGTCCTCCTAAAAAAGGTTGTTAAAATTTAAGACTTCTAAAAATAGGCGAAAAAAAATACGCCTTAAGGTTCATTCCCCTCCGGAAGAGAAGAGTCTTACACCCTTCTATCCCGGAAAGATACTTCAGGCTGTCCCTGAAGCTGCTGGGAAATGTCGCTGATGCGAACCTGTAATATTCTATCGGCGTTTTCTCTGGAATGTATAAAGCGTCTCAGATTATTCTGAAGATCTGCAATTGGATTCTCCCAATCCTCCCGCAATTCTTCCGGAATCCCGGTGAGAAATTCCGTCATGGAACGAGGGGCAAATCCACATTCTTTCTGTAACTTTACTCTTTTTTGCTCTAGGCCTCGAAAACGAAGCAGAGTGGGTTGTGCTTCACTGACCAGTCGGGTTAACTCCTCCAAATCATTTTTAGATGCGGAGACAGTTAAGGAATCCTCCAAGTCACATAAAGCAGAAACAAGAGAGGAAAGCTCCGAAAATACGGGCAGGAGCTGTTCCCACTTTTCTCTGTTGGAAATATTCATCATTCTTCCTCTGTATTAATCTTTATATCCTAACATCTTCTCAGCGATACGCTGTGCATTAGGACGATAGGTTCTGCCTGAACTTGCTGATGAAGTTCTGCTACTCTTTTGTCAGAGGCACTTACGCGAAGAGAATCATTGGTAGCTTTAGACAAAGCTGCTGCAAAGCTTCTGTCGTCTACAACGTTTCCCTTAGAAAGGGACAATCTGTCTACGTCCGCTTTCTGTGTAGCTTCTACCTGGTCTACCGGCTTCTGTGGTAGTGCTGCCTGACGAGTTTGATAGTCTACTCGAGTGTTAAAATCAGGTCTGATAGAAAAGTTCATTTTTTGTCCTCCTGGGTTTTCCCGTTAAATGGCTTCAAGTTTCTTCCTTGCATATCAGAAACTCTTGGGGTATACTTCCCTTCACAAGAAAAATTTTATGAATGAAACCCCTTCTTCCTCTACTATATCGGCGGGTTTTTGGTCGATATAAGGAATAGTCCATTAAAATTGCAATTTTTTTGAAATCATTTTATTTTACATCCAAGGAGGGAAAATGGCAAACATTTTACAGGTAAGTTCTTCCCCGATTACCCCGGATCCATCGATTAATCAGAGAATATCGCAAGATCCTTCTATAAAGAATCCGGTTTCCCCGGGTACGGTGAATCGTGCAGACGGTCAAAATACCGGACAAACCGGTACCGCTACTGGAGAGGGAAGCTTTTCCGGCGTAGATTTTGAAGGGAACTATGCCGCCTTTTTAAAGGAGCTTTCTCAAACGGCAAATCTTCCTAAAGCATTGGAGACCGTGCTATTTGGTGACGGAGCGCTGGCTCTTTCCCAGGAAAAGGGAGAAATCGGTCAGGTAATGGAGGAGCTTTTCTCTTCTATGGAGATGGAAAGCCCTGAGGATTTGAAAGCATTTTTACAGGATCAGCAGAAGGCTCAAATCAAATTCTCCGGAAATCTCTTTAATAATTTAAGAGGAATGTTAAGCAGCAATATTTCTCCTTCCTTAAAGAATGCGATTTTGAATTTCGGAAAGACCTATAACGACTTCGCGTCTTCCGGACATTTTCTTCAGCAGATGGAGACCATTGCGGGAGATATAGATAAGATGCTTCTTCCTTCTTTCCAGGGAGAGTTTGAAGATTTGCTTTCTCAACTTAATTTTCAGGCAGAGCCGGGAAAGACGGAGGAGAATACTTCCTTAATTAATAATCAGATTATTCCTTTTATGTCCAACTATATTTCCAGAACCCATGATTACGGAGCGGTCAGAAATGCGGTGGTGATGTTTATTTTGTATGCGGTAAAGTATGAAAACGGCTCTGAGGAACTTTTGGGTAAGCAAAAGGATGCTTTGATGAATAATCCTGACTTCCGTCTTCTGTTTAAGGGAAATCCGGAGGAGGCATTTAAGGAGCTCTTAGATCAGGTAAAGGGGCAGGAAGAGAATGCCTTCCCCAAGCTGTTTACGGACTTTTTGAAGGCCGGTGCGGAGGGAAAGGCGGGAACGGAAAATATTTCCCACTTCCAGGAGGTTTTGCACGGCTTATTGGTCAACGAAAGTGTATATATGCCCCTGCAGCATTTGGTGATGCCTTTCCGTTACGATGATAAGGATGTGATGAGTGAGATGTGGGTAGAGCAGGAAGCAAAGGACGGTGCCGGCGGAAAGCTGACCAAGATGCTTTTGAAGTTCAACATTCAAAGCCTGGGAAATTTTGAAATCATTTCCGGTATTTCCGACATGCGAGTGGATTTACAGCTCTTTATGCCGGAGGAGCTTATGGATAAGCAGAAGGATGTGGAGGATGTGCTTTCCCATATCTTAAGAAGAAACGGGCTTTCCGTGGCGAATCTTGGGGTATACCAGAAGACCAGAGACTTCCGGATTCAGGAAGTTTTCCCGGAGATAAAGGAAGCGGAGAAGGGCTTAAACGTAAGGATTTAAGGCAAAGTAGAGTAAACCGAAAGGAAGGATTATCGAGCCTTATTTGTTATGAGTCGTAAATTTAAGTGTAAGGATTTTGTTAAGGAAAGGTCCTTTTCAAGGAAGAAAAAACTGTCGATAGAATACTATCTTCAGGAATAAAGGAGAGAAAGTGGCAGACTTTAGTAAGATAATGGAGAAAAAGGCGGCAGCCTTAAAGTATGATAATGAGAAAAACGGCGCCCCTATGATTGTGGCGGCCGGTATGGGCCACATGGCGGAAAAAATTACGGAAACCGCAATGAAGTCAGGCGTCCCCGTCTATGAAGACGACAGTTTGGCTTCTCTTCTTACCCAAATGAAACTGGGAGCAGAAATTCCTGAGGAATTGTTTCAGGCGATAGTGGAGATCTATATCTATTTCCTCGGCTTTACCGGGGATCCGGAGAAGGATCGAGCAGAACGGGAACGAAGAAGGGAAGAACGGAAAAACAATCTCTCTTCTTAGTTTCTTAAGAAGAGGAGTAATCATGAAGGACAATTTTTTGCGTTTTTTGGAAAAAGGGATAGCTCTCTTAGGACTATGCCTTTTTTTCTTGTATTTTAGCGGCGTGGTGAGCTTTGCAGCTTCTAAACCGATTAACAGCATTCACATTCAGATTTACTCAAAGCTTGAGTCAGGAGACAGTCCCGGAGAAATTTTCATCGAAAAGGGGGAAATTCAAAAGCATGAGGTGACCGTAAGAGGAAAGAGTTCTCTTTTTACTATTACCGCCGCAGAGTGGGGAGGGCAGAATAAGTCCACCGTAAAGGTAGGAGAGGAATTGGAATTACTGCTTACCCTAAGCCCCACCGATGTGACCGATAATTATTTTCTGGCTTCCTATCGGGCCAGCTCCTTCCATATTACGGGAGGATATTATGTTTCCGCCAAAAGAGAGGGTGACGATCTGGTTTTGACTTTGAAAATGAAGGCCGTGGAAGGAGCCTATGACGCCCCGGTTTCCGTGGACTGGAATGAGAAAAGCCTGGGATCTGTTCGTTGGCAACCGGGAGAAGTGGATTCCGGCGTTTATTCGGTTCAACTTTTTCGAGACGGTACCAGAATTCACGAAATAGAAAAGCTTTCCGGAAATCAGTATAATTTTTATCCTTATATGACAAAGGCCGGACGTTACATGGTGAAGGTAAAAACCCTGGTGAAGGATGCCAAGGAAAGAAAATATGCCAGAGGTAGCGGATATACCGAATCCTCCGATTTACAAATTCGAGACAGAGATGTTTCGGACGGTAAAGGAAAAGAAGGAGAGAAGGTTCAAGCGGGAACGGAGAAAAAAATCGGCTGGGAAGAAACGGACGGAAGCTATATTTTCCGCTTGCCCAGTGGGGAGCTCTATAAGGGATGGGGAAAAATTGACGGATACTGGTACTATTTCCTGCCGGACGGCAAGATGGTGAAGGGCTGGCAGAAAATCCAGGACAAATGGTATTTCTTCCAGGAAAGCGGAGCCATGGCTGTGGGCTGGGTGAAGGATCAGGACCGGTGGTATTATCTGCTTCCGGAGACGGAGGCCACCAACGGTCAAGTGGCAGGAGAATTATTTGCCGGAGACTGGAGAGTCATCCAGGGCAGATATTATTATTTTGAAGCAGACGGAAAAATGCACACCGGCTGGCTGTTCTGGCAGGGCAGATGGTACTACTGCAATGAACTGGACAACAGTTTATTGGGGGTAATGTTTACCGGCTTCTTGACCAGAAACGAAAAGACCTATTATTTAAACAGCAATGGAGCCATGGAAACCGGTTGGCAGAAAATCGACGGAGACTGGCGCTATTTCCAAGAGGAGAGTGGAGAAATGCTGAAAAATACCTCTGTAGGCGGTTTCCCTTTAAATGGGGACGGTATTTTCCTGCAGGGAGAATTTGGAAGATAAAGGGGTATTTTGTTAAATCATTGTTTTAGCTCATATCATTATTTTAGCTCATATCATTTTTTTATGCCCCAATCAAAGGTTTTTTAGAAAAAGCGTATTTTGCAAAAATGCACTTTTTTTGGCGGATAATTAAGAAAATAGAATTGAGTATTTTTTGCGAAAAAAAGAAGTATTATGATAGTTAGAAAAAAAGTTTTTTTCAAGATTAGTGAAGAAATTTCAAGAATCATTGTACTTATTGAAATTTCATATTTATAAAATTTAAGAAAAACCGATAAATACAATGGAGAAAATGGAGAAGATTGGAGAAGAAAGCTTTAAGGAGATAGTGATGAAGAAGAAGGATCTGATCAATTTTGAAGGAAAATGGAAGGGAAAAGAAAAAGATTCTAACGGCTTTGGGGGTAGAGAAATGCAATTTCTGGAGCTGGCGGAACGACTTATTCTCTTTTTATTACTCCTGTGGCTCTTCTTAATTCCATTTGAGAATAGGGCCAGAGCGGCGGATTCCACCGTGGTGGAATCGGTCAGCATTGACTTTCAGAGTCAGTACGGAGATGCGGAAGAGATTATTCCTCCGGAAATAAACGTTTTGGAGAATTATGTGGAAATCCGTTCCATCCAGTATAGAAAAAATTTTGAATCTTGGGTACCGGCTCAGAAGGTAAGAGTGGAAGTGCTTTTGGGAACCAAGGACAACAAGGTATTTGCTGCGAATTTTAATAAGAGCAAAGTCAACGTTTCCGGTGCCAATTTTGTGGAGGCCAGCCCTAGAGGCTCTGAGCTTTTGCTGAAGCTGGATTATATTCCCCGAATGGTTTTGGGAAGAACCTCCCGTGCCGGTTGGAACAAAGCCCATACCATGGCGATTTGGAAAAAAGTAAGCTATGCCCCTGCCTACACGGTGGTACTGTATGGAGATGATAAGAAGATTACCGAATTTACCAACGTAAAGACCACATTTTTGGATTTATCCAAGGCAATGTCGGATTTACGAAAGACCTATTATTACGAGGTTAAGGCAACTCCCTCCACCGATGAGGAAAAGCAGTATATGAAGGATGGAGAGTTTGTCACCGCTTCCACAGAGGAATTGCAGGAACCGGAGGGGAGCAACCCGGTGAGCGCTTCGGAAAATGAGAAAAGCATCGATGATGCTTTGTTGGAAGGAAACGGCGTAGCGCCCAATTCCTGGCGTTATGTGGGAAGACATTGGTACTTTATCGATGAAAACGGAAAAGTAAAAAAAGGCTGGCTGGAGCGTAACGGTGCATGGTTCTTTATGGATCAGCAGGGCGTTATGCAAACCGGAATCACCAAAACCGGCGAGGACAAATATGCCTTTTTCAAGGAAGACGGTACTATGGCGGCAAACACTTGGCTACAGGTGGATCCGGAAACCTGGTATCTCTTCGGAACAGACGGCTATATGATTTTCGGCTGGTGGCAAAACAGCCGCGGCCAGTGGTACTATATGAATAAGGATTTGCAAGGAAAAATGCAGATTGGCTGGCTGCTGAAGGACCGGGAATGGTACTACATGGATAAGACCGGTACTATGCAAACCGGCTTCCAGGTCATTAACGGAAAGAAATATTACTTTGACGGGCAGGGGAAAATGCTGAAGAATACCACTGTAGAAGGCGTGGTATTGGGAGCAGACGGCGCTGCCGCATAAAAGGCTTGCAGGAATTGCAAGTTCAAAAAAGCAAGGGCGAAAGTCCTTGCTTTTTCAATGGAAAAGAAGCTTTAAAAAATCAAAAAAATTTTCTAAGCAATACAGGTCTGAAACGGGGCACGCTCTCGCTAGCCTCGCCACATAGCAGTACTAACTTCAAGCTTCGCTTTGCTCGCTTTCAGTAAGTACTGATGGGCTCAGACTACCCCGCATTCAGACCTATATTGCCGAAAATTGCCTTGTTTTGATTTTTTACAGCTCTTTTTTTATTGAAAAATCTTCAAGTTTCGGGGAAGGAGGAATTTTTGCAAAAAAGGTTTGGGGAAACCGGCAGGGAAGGACGACTTCTTTTCTCAGGCACGCTCCCGCTAAGCTCGGCTCATAGCGGTACTAAGCTCGAAGCACTACGTTTCCTTCGAGCAAGTACCGATGGCCTCACATTGCCTTCAAAAAGAAGTGCTCCTCCCCTCTGCCGGAATATCTAGAAGCACTAATGTGACAAAGAAAATCCTTCCGACGAAATGGAGAAGCTTGATTTTCCAATGAAAAATCTTCATGCTTTGGGGAAAGGAGAAATTCTTGCAAAAAGGTTTAGGGAAACCGGCAAGGGGAAGGACGACTTCTTTTCTTACCGGCATACCGACATACCGTAAAGCAAGAGCAGTACTCCTTTTAAAGGAATGAGTGACGTAGATGCTTGTGAGCAAAGCCATTTAATCATTCTTTCTTGGGGGTATACCGATATGCAGTAACGCAGGAGACGTACTCCTTTTAGCGCTAATGGGAGGAATTGCAACATGTTTTTTAGGAGTGTCAGTATACAGTAACGCAGGAGAAGTACTCCTTTAAAGGCAATGTGAGGCCGTCGGTACTTGCACTAAGTGCTTTTCTTAGTGCTTAGTACCGCTACGAGCCGAGCTTAGCGAGAGCGTGCCTGGAAAGGAGTACTCCTCTCTGCGTTACGTACATCCTTCCTGAAAAGGAGTCCTACTCCTGCTTTACGTTACATTAATTCCTTGTAAAGATTTATAAAACCCTCCCATCTTGCCGATAAAAGAAAAGATAGTGCAAATAGAACTGGAACAAATGACGTTTCACCATATATTTTACAGGAAAAGGGTAAAGATTTAGATGGCAAATGGAATTTCAATCTTAAATGGCATTCAGAATCAGAATGCTGTGCAGGCACAGTCTGCACTGAATACAAAAACACAAGGTACCACAGGAACTTCTTTCGCCTCCGTAATGCAAAATGTGCAGAAGCAAAAGTCCGTGCCTGCAGGTGCGGCTAAATATGATGCCATTTTTGAAGAAGCCAGCAGAACCTATGGGGTATCCAAATCTCTTTTGATTGCGGTTGCCAAGGCGGAGTCAAACTTTAATCCTAACGATGTTTCTCATGCAGGCGCTTCAGGAATTATGCAGCTTATGCCGGGCACTGCCAAGAGTCTGGGAGTAAAGAATGTTTTCGATCCCTATGAAAATATTATGGGAGGAGCGAAGCTGTTACGGGATAATATCAAAAGCTTCGGTTCCGTACCTTTGGCTTTGGCTGCCTACAATGCAGGCCCCGGCGCGGTGAAAAAATACAATGGAGTGCCTCCCTATAAAGAGACTCAAAACTATGTAAAGAAAATCATGGCTGATCTGGGGGATTCCGCGTACAATGTAAAAAGCAATTATTTCGGACAGGGCAGCAGCACAAGCAGCTACGGAAACTCTTCAAGCAGTGTTTCCGCTAACAGCCTGCTGTCTACAGGGGGCTTGGGAGCTTTAACCGGTTCTTCCAACAATCTTTTTTCCGGCCTGGGATTATCCGGAGGTCAAAATGTGCTTTTCTCCGGAGTGCTTCAGTCTATTCTTAGCAATGCACTTTTGAATTCCGGCAGAGAAGCTGCAGCGGGAGACGGAGCGGACAATGGCACGGTAACACTGGATAAAAAGAGCTTTCAGAGCTTAGTTTCTCTATTACAAATGCAGATGATGATGCCATCCCGTATCGGGGAAATTTCGGATTGATCAAATGCTGTTCATTTAAGGGAGTAGAATGATGGTATTACGAGATTGCAATAGAGGCATGGTCCATTGGCCGGAGGAGGATAGAAATCTTCCGGTGGATGTGGAACTACAGGGAGAGGAAATCTTCCTTTATTTTAAGGGCTATAAATTTCAGGATAGTCGTTTTGTTTCAGAGATAGATTTTTACGATAAGCAGCAGGGAATGATTGTTACCCTATCCGAAGTGGTAATGAAAAGAAATCCTGCCTTTCCCGACAGTCCCTACCCCTGGATGGGAGTCTGTGATGTGAAGGAAGTGCTTCGGGTAGTCCAGCGGCAAAACGATGTACGAGTATCCGTGGCTATGGAGCTTCCCTTTGTAAAGAAGGAGAAGGGGACGAAGAGGTACATTTTTTCGGGATTATCCGGAATTTAAGTGCAGGGGGAATCTTTATGGAGACCCGGGAAGCCTTGAAGGAAGATGATATTGTTCATTTCCGCTACCGCTTTGACAAGATGGATAGAGAATTAAAGCTGGTGGTGGTCTGGGTAAAGACTAATGATAGAGGAACCTACGGTTATGGCCTTCGTTTCCTCCGAATGAGCTCCGGAGAGGAGTCGGAGGTACGAAATCATGTGTTCCGACTGATTTTTGAGCATGCCAGAAAAAGAAAAAAGGATGAGTAGGGTTTTTCAAAAAGCCGCCAAGGAAGGAAAATGATGATGCTCTTCAGTAGCATGATGCAGGAAAAATGAAAGGAAATCTTTGGAGCGATGCGTAAAAGCAGCCGCTCCTTTTGTTCTTTATAAGTAAACTAAGGGGCACCGAAGGGCATAGAACAACTTGTAAGATAGAGCAACTTGTAAGATAGAGCAACTTGTAAGATGGAGCATCTTGTAAGATAGAGCAACTTGTAAGATAGAACATCTTGTGAGATATGGCATCTTTTCAGAGGGAGTATCTTGTCGGGAGGGGAAAATTGGAATTTCAAAATGAGTTTTTTTTAGACGAAGTGATAGAGGGATTTTATGTTCCGGGCCTTATGAAGCGAGCCTGGGCGGCGGAGTTACAGCTTCTTTCTTTTTTTGATGCATTTTGTAAAAAGAACGCTATCCCTTATTTCCTGGATTATGGCTCCCTTCTTGGCGCAGTTCGTCATAAAGGATTTATTCCCTGGGACGATGATCTGGATATTTCCATGTATAGAAAGGATTTTAGACGATTAGCGGCTTGTATTGAGGAAGAGCTGCCGGAGGAAATCGGCTTTTATTATGTAGGAAAAGATAGAGAAACCGCCAGCTCCATGGCTGCCATCGGGATGAAAGAGCCCGGTTTCAATCCGGAGAAGCAGGCTTATTTTTACCAGTTTCCCTTTTATGCCGGAATGGATATATGCATTTTGGAGGATGTTTTAGAGGATAAGACTGAGGAGAAGAGAAAGCATTTGTTTCATCAGCTTTCCTCTCTTTTGAAATCGGTGGAAGAGGAAAAGGATAAGTGCTATAGTCAGCTACACACAAAGTGGAACAAGGAGATTACGACTATATCGGAGGAAATAGAAGCCTTCTTAAAGAGGGAAGGAGGAGAAGTTCCCAAGCTTTTTCCTAAGGGGGGAAGCAGCTTTTTAGGAGAGATTTATTTTGCAATGGACAGTCTGTATCGCTGTTTGGGAGATAGAGATACAGAGTGTATCGCATGGGGGCCGGACTATGCCTTGCATGGAAAAGGGAAAATGAAGAGAAGCTGGTATCAAGGGAAAGAGGAAAAACGGATTGCTCTTTACGGACAAGAATTTTCAGTTCCTACAGAGCAGGAAAAAGTGCTGGAAGCGGAGTACGGTGAATATAGAATTCCTAAACAAATTTGGGAGGACATCAATATCCTTTTTACCGAAAGTCGGAAGCAAATTTTCAGAATAGTCTGGGAGAGCAGAATCCCTTTTTATATTCGTTTTCCAAGGAGGATTTGGAAGAATATCCCAGAAAAAATCTAAGAAATCTTATTATCGAAAGCTATGCAAAACTGGAAAAGCTCTGGGAAGAGGCAGGGCAAAAGGCGACTAATAAAGAGGAGCTGCAGGAGCTATGTAAAAACAGTCAGGAAGAAGCTCTTGCCATAGGAAATGCCATTGAAACCAGAGGAGAATTTTCCTCTGTAAAGCTCTTGGAAGAGTTTTGTGCCTTGCTTTTTCAAGTCTATGAGGATTTGGAAAATGAAAGGATTCCCGACTTAAAGAAAAAGCTTCCTTCGATACAAAGGGTTTTGCGTGAGTCCAAAACGCAGTTTTTAAAGGATTGGAAACCGCGAGTTCTCTTTTTGGCGTATTCCTATGAGCGTTTTGAAAATACCTTGGCGGAAAGTTTTCGGGTTTTGGAGAAAACGGGAGAACTGGAACTATATCTCCTGCCGGTGCCCTATGGGTTTAAAAATGTCAAGGGAGAGCTGAAAGAACGCTTATATGAGGGGGAGAGCTTTCGAAAGAAGTATTCCGTTTTAGAGTATGAAAGTTTGAATTTACAGAGCTTGCAGGCTGATATTATCGTAAGCCCTACGGTCTTTGATCATGTGAACCCTGTTTTTTCTTTGGATCCCTTTTATGACAGTAAGAAAATCAAGGCCTTTACGCCTCACCTGATTTATCTTCCCGATTTCCAAGTAGCTGTACCGAAGGAGGGGGAAGACAAGGCTTATTATAATCAACGATATTATATTCCTTTGCCGGGAATTGCACACTGTGACTACAGTATATTTCAAAAGGAAGAGACCGTAGAAGAATATCTCTCTTATTGGAAAGAAAATGTATTTTCACAGGAAGATAAAGCCGAGGGCGAAGGTCTGTTAAGAAAGAAATTCATTTCTTTGGAAAGCCTGGAGAGAACAAGCAAGAAAGAGAATTTAGGGGCAATGCCCATTATTGCAAAGTTTTTTTTGTCGATAGTAGACGAGGAAAATTCTATTTAGTAGAAGCATAAAGGAGAGCAGATGAAGTTTGCAAGAGATTTTTTTGAAGATGAGGTAAGAAACGGCTATTATGTACCGGGCATTATGAAGCGTTGCTGGGCAGCTTCTCTGGAAATTTTATTGGAGCTGGACAGAATCTGTAAAAAGTACGATATTCCCCTATTATATAGATTATGGAACTTTGTTGGGAGCAAAAAGAAACGGGGGATTTATTCCCTGGGACGATGATATTGATATTTCCATGAACAGAGAGGATTTTAATCGTTTCAGAGAGGTTGTAGAAGAGGAGATTCCTCCCGAGCTGTATTTTAACTGTGTGGAAAAGAGTAAGGACTATGCCTTTATTATCGGTTGCCTCGGCTTTCATGAGGTGAGTTTGGATGAGAATCGCTTAAGTCGCTATCATGAGTTTCCATTTTTGGTGTCTATAGACATTTGTGTAAATGACTCTATAGCAAAAGATCCGGAACTGGAAAATGTAAGAGAGTCCGAACTCGTTATTCTGGGACAACTGATGCTGAAGGTTCTTAATAATGAACGTTCAGGGAAGAATTTCGAAAAATCCATTCGGCTGGTGGAAACCAATCTGAAGGTTCATTTTAATCGTAAGGAGAAATTGGAACCGCAAATCTATCGTTTACTGAATAGGATATGTAAAGAGTATGAAGGTGATAAGGGAAGAAAAGATTTATATGCTTGGATTCCGCAGATTCTTCAGTCCTCTCATCTGAATTATCCCCAAGAAGATGTGTTTCCTTTATCCACGATTCAATTTGAGGGAATTGAATTTCCTGCGCCAAAAAATGTGGACAAGATGCTAAGAATCGAATACGGAGACTATGAAAAGCCCAGTAAATCCGGAGGTTCTCATGGCTATCCCTGCTTCAGCAAATATGAAAAGGACTTTATTGCCCTGGTTGGGGGGGAAGATAAATGGCATTTCCGCTACCGTTTTAAAAAGGAAGACTTGCAGCATGAGAAGCAAGAAAATGTCAGGGACATGGTATTTTCTCTTCTTCGGGCTTTGGGACTTCAGGAAGAGTCCATGGTGGCAAGAAAAAATGATTACAGCTTTTTGCAGGAGTCCCTGGCCAATGGGCAGGACACGGCTTTAGCCATCGGGAATACCATAGAACAACGCCTTGGAGAAGGTACGGAAAGTGTAAAGCTTCTGTCCCAATACTGTGAGGTTTTATTCCATGCTTATGAAAAGGCTAAGCAGGGGAATTCTCCGGAGGAAGAAATCAAGAAGCTTGGAGAAATTCGCCGGGAGTGCGAGACCGCTTTAAGCAAGGAATGGAAAAAAACCATGCTGATTCTTTTGGATAAGGCGAAGAATTTTCCTTCTATAGAGGGCTTTTACAAGAAGATGCAGGAGCAAGAAGATTGGGAAGTTCTTTTGATGCCCATTCCCTATTTTACCAGAAAAGGTAGTGGAGAGTTTTCCGAAGAATTTATCGATACGGAAGCTTTTCCTAAGGAATATTCCTATGTGGATTATAAAAGCTTTGCTTTTGATACTGTACTCCCGGATTGTATCGTGATGAACAGTCCCTATGACTCCTGTAACATGGTATACAGCATAGATCCCTTCTTCTATAGTGAAAATATGAAGAAATATACCAAGAATCTTTTCTATATCCCCTGGTTTGTAACCGATGAAATCATTTGGGGAGCAGAGGAAGATGAGAAGGCTGTGGTAATCATGGATTATTACGCTTGTCAGCCGGGACTTGCCCATGCAGACCATAGTTTTGTGCAGTCGGAAGAGATCCGGAAATCCTATATCGAAAAACTCACAGCCTTTGCAGGAGAGGAAAGCAGAGAACAGTGGGAGAAGAAAATTGTTGCAGCAGGTTCCTGCCTACGGGGACAGGAAGAGGAGCTGACAAAGCATGTTTTGGCTTGTATGGAGGGGTAAAGGATAGAATACTGATTTTTCGATTCTGAACCGAAGCCATCATAAAAAGATAAGGGATTGTTCTCGCTTTTTTAACAAACTTATAAAACTGAGGACAAACGCCGAAGAGTATGACAGTAAAAGTAAAAAAATAGAGTTCTAAAGGAATAGACAAAGGGGTGGAAAATGGAATTTCCAAGAGAGTTTTTTTATGATGAGGTACGGAACGGATTTTATATTCCCGGAATTGTGAAGAGGGCCTGGGCAGCCAGTTTGGAAATCTTGGCTGTTATTGATAAAATTTGTAGAAAACACAAAATACGATATTATGCGGATTTCGGAACCCTGCTTGGTGCAGTAAGAGAAAACAATTTTATTGCCTGGGACGATGATCTGGATATTATGATGTTGCGGGATGATTTTGAACGCTTTGTAAAGGTGGTAAAAAAAGGCCTGCCAAAAGAATTAAAGTTTATGGCTGTGGAAGTCAATAGGGATTCCTGCAGCTTTATTTCCGCAGTCGGTTTACCGGAAATAAAATTCAATGAAGATGTTATGAAGAAGTATCATGAGTTTCCCTATCCTGCCAGTGTGGATATTTTCGTGGTGGATGAGTTGGCGAAAGATCCTGAGGATGAGGCCTATCGCATGGAGCTTCTCTCCATGCTGGCCACAATGACCAAGGGGATCATGGATAAAAAGGAAAATACCAAGATTTTTCAGAAAGAATTGGAAGCCATAGAGGATTTGTTAAAAATCAAGTTTGACAGAGAGCAGTCCCTGGAAGGGCAATTCTATGCCCTGATGAATCGGGTTTTTCAGGAATTTAATGGAGAAGGAGGAGAAATGCTGGCCTGCATGCCCTTTAGAATGTTGCATGCAAAGGCTTGTTTCCCCAAGGCCGCATTTAAGGAGACGGTTTGGCTTCCCTTTTGTAATACAAAGATTCCGGTACCCAAGGATTATGACAGTGTTCTGAAAGCGAAGTACGGAGATTATCATAAGACGGTAAAAGCGGGAGGCGGACATGGTTATCCCTATTTTCAGCATTATATTGACGAATTAAAGAACGAATTACCGGAAGATAAATGGACTTTTGAATACCGTTTTTCCGAGGAGGATTTAGAGCATAAGAAAATCCCTAATTTCCGGGATATGGCTTTGGAGACCTTGGAGTATCTGGTATTAAAGAATAAAAGAATTTTTGAATGCTTTATGGCAGGGGATTTTTCAGCTTGCTTACAGATTATGGGGCAGATCCAGGAAGAGGCCATTGCCTTTGGAAATGCCGTTGAAGCTAAGAAGGGGGAAGGAAGCGAAACGGTAGCTTACCTGGAGAAATACTGTGAAGCACTTTTCCATTCCTATAAAGCGGTAGAAGAAGCGCTGCCCTTACAGGAAGAATCGGGAGAAAAAAAAGGCCCGGCAGGGGATTTTCCCGCAGCCCTATGGAAGGACTTACAAAACACGGTACAAAAGCCCGCTTCTTATTTGAAAAAAGTAAAGTTGGCTTTAGAAAAGGATTTTAAGCGGGTAGTTCTCTTTTTGCCAAGCCGATTCGAACAATTAAACAGCTTCCAATCCCTCTATGAAGCTCTGGGAGAGATGGAGGATGTGGAATGTAAACTCATGCCTATCCCGTATTTTGACAGACTGGGTGGCGGAGCATTGGATGAGATGCATTATGAAGGGGAAGAGTTTCAAAAACTCTATCCTATAGTGAATTATAAAGACTTTGACTTTACGATGGAAAGACCGGATTGTATCGTGATGCTCTCTCCCTATGATGAGTTTAATCAGGTATATTCTGTGGATCCTTTCTTTTACAGCAAGAACCTTAAGAACTTTACCAATAAGCTGGTTTACATTCCAAGCTTCGTAACGGACGAGATCAATCCGAAGGAGGAGGAAGACGGAAAAGCATTCGAAAACATGCGGTATTATGTTACCGTTCCGGGGCTTTTCCATGCGGATTTAAGCATTGTTCAATCTGAAGAGATGAAAAAGGCTTACTTAGCGAAGATTTCCGCCTTTACCAACTCTGTAATCAGAAAGAAGATGACGACAAAGATTTCCGGAGCAGGCTCCTGTCTTTTCGGAGAAGAGGAAGAAAATGGAAGCAAAGCAGTGATTGCCGCTTTTCGGAGATTTTTAATGAAAAAGGAAGATTTGCAACCGTAGGCCATATCCTGAAGGAAAGTGGAAATTTGGAAAAGGAAAAGGAGATAAGGATGAAGGCCTTAATATTAAATTCCGGCAAGGGCAGCCGTATGGGGGACCTGACCAAGACTCACCCGAAATGCATGACGGAAATTGCCAGCATGGAAACCATTATCAGTAGACAGCTTCGCCAGGTAGCGGAGCAGGGGATTTCCGAGGTAATCATCACCACAGGTCCCTTTGAGGAAAAGCTGATTCACTATGTGGAAAGTCTTGGGCTCCCCCTAAGCTACACCTTTGTGCGGAACCCTAATTACGAGAACACCAATTACATATATTCCATGTATTTGGCGAAGAAGTATCTGGAAGATACGGATATTTTGCTTATGCACGGAGATTTGGTGGTGGAAAACGATGTGTTTTTCTCCTTTTGCGAAGCCGAAGGATCTTTGATGGCGGGAAGTAAGACGAAAGAGCTTCCGGAAAAGGATTTTAAGGCGGTGGTGGAGAATGACCGAATCCAAAAGATAGGAATTTCCTACTTTGAACAGGCCTTTGCTGCCCAGCCCTTATATAAATTTGAAAAAGAGGATTTTGGAAAATGGCTTTCTGCTATTGTGGAGTTTTGTGAATCCCAGGATGAGGAGAAGAGGAAACTATACGCGGAGGAAGCTTTAAATACTGTCTTAGAGCACATTCCCCTCAATTTCTATGATGTGGGAAATAAGCTCTGTCAGGAGGTGGATAATCCGGATGACCTGGCAGTGGTTTCCAACATTTTATCGGAAATCAAAAAGCGTACCGTGTATATTTGCTTTTCCACGGATATTTTGCATAACGGACATTTATCCCTCATCAAAAAGGCAAAGCGCCTGGGAAGAGTAATTGTAGGCGTATTGAAGGACGAAGTGATAGCTTCTTATAAGCGCTATCCCCTGGTGCCGTTTTCCGAGCGAAAGGCCATGTTCGAAAACATAGCCGGAGTCTATCAGGTGGTGGAACAGAGTAGTCTTTCCTATAAGGAGAATCTGGAAAAATATAAGCCGGATTATGTGCTTCATGGAGATAACTGGAGAGCAGGCTTCCAAAAGCCCATTCGAGAAGAGGTTTGCAGTGTTTTGGCAAGCTACGGAGGAAAGCTGATTGAACTTCCCTACCATAAAGAAGAAAAGTACGCGGAGCTGGAAAAAAGAACCAAGGCGGAGCTTTCCATGCCGGACGTAAGAAGAGGCAGACTGAAAAAGGAGCTGGAGCTAAAGGGCTTGGTTACCGCCATGGAGGCTCATGACGGTCTTACCGGTTTGATTGTAGAGCAGACCAAGGTGTACAAGGAGGGAGGAGCCCATCAGTTTGACGCCATGTGGATAAGCTCTCTCTGTGATTCCACCGCTAAGGGAAAGCCGGATATTGAGCTTGTGGATATGAGTTCCCGTTTCAGAACTATTGAGGATATTACCGAGGTTACTACGAAACCCATTATTTTTGACGGAGACACAGGCGGAATCAAGGAGCACTTTGTATATACCGTGCGAAGCCTGGAACGTCTTGGGGTATCCATGGTGATTATAGAGGATAAGACGGGACTGAAGAAAAATTCTCTCTTCGGGACAGAGGTGGAGCAGACACAGGATAGTATTGAGGCTTTTTCCGAGAAAATCCGGGCAGGAAAGAATGCCCAAAGAACCAAGGACTTTATGATTTGTGCCAGAATCGAAAGTTTGATTTTGGAAAGGGTATGGAAGATGCTTTGGAGAGAGCTTTTGCTTTCCGAAAGGCAGGGGCGGATGCTATAATGATTCATAGCAGAAAGAAGGATCCCACGGAGATTTTTACCTTTGTGGAGCGTTTCCGGGAAAAAGAGAAAGATTGCTATATCGTTGTGGTACCCACCAGCTTTAACAGTGTAAAGGAAGAGGAATTTAAGCGAAGAGGAGTCAATGTAGTGATTTATGCCAACCAACTGATGCGGGCTACCGTGCCGGCGATTCAGAAGGCGGCTACCTTGATTTTGGAAAAGGAAAGAGCAGAGGAATGCGACAGCATGCTGATGCCCTTCCAGGACATTATCCGTTTAATTCCGGAAGAAGATTAGAGGAATTATCGGAAGAGATGCCACAGAGAAATCTTTGGCATCTCTTTTTATAAGTCTTAATGCGTATCATAGGCGTTTCCTTGGGAAATCTCGTTTTTATGAGCCTCTGTAGGTGGCTTGTGATATTTTATATCGATGTAGTATGTAATAGCGTGAATGAGAAAGGGATGAATGAGCAATGACCAAAGCGGAAATAGAGAATCAAATTGTACTGGGAAAGAAAAGTCTAAAGGAAGAATTGAAAAGCTTTTTTCAAGAACATTCCTTCCGAAGAATCTTTCTGGTGGCAGGAAGCTCCTTTCCCAGGCTTCCCATCGGGGAAGAATTACAAGAGCTTTTTTCGGAGCTTGGGATTGCTTTTTATCATTTTTCCGATTTCCGGCCCAATCCCCGATTGGAGGAGGTAGAAGAGGGGATTAAGGCATTTTCCGCCTTTCATGGAGACAGTATTTTGGCTGTTGGGGGCGGTTCCGCCTTGGATACGGCTAAGTGCATTAAGCTTTTTACCGGCTTATCCAAGGAAAAGTCCTATCTTGAGCAGAAATATCGAGAGAATGACATTCCCCTGGTGGTACATCCCACCACGGCGGGAACCGGTTCGGAAAGCACTCCCTTTGCGGTTATTTATCAAGATGGAGAAAAATGCTCTGTGGAGCATGAGAGCATTTACCCGAAGTATCGTATAGAGGATGCAAGAAGTCTAAGAAGCTTACCGATGTATCAGAAGAAGGTCACTCTTTTAGATGCTCTAAGTCATGCCATGGAGGCGATTTGGTCAAAATACAGCAACGAAGACAGCAGAGCTTATGGACAGAAGGCTATTTCTTTGATTTTAACGAACTATAAAGCCTATCTTTCTTTGGAAAATGAAAATAATGCAAAAGCTCAAGGAAAAGCCCCTTCAGCTGAGGAACCTTCGAAGCAGGTTTTGGAGTCTATTGCTGAAGCGGCCAATCTTGCGGGGAAGGCTATTGCGGTGACAAGAACCACTGCCGGTCACGCCCTATCCTATAAATTGGGAAGTCTCTATCAGCTTCCCCACGGATTGGCCACCGCCATGGTAAACCGTGCGCTTTATCCTTTTATGTGTAGGGAAAAAAGTCGTATGACAGATCCGGAAAACCTGCTGTTTTTGGCAAAATGCTTTTCGGCGGAAACGGAGGAAGAGGGGGCAAAGCGTTATAGGGAAATTTTGGAGGACTTGGAGATTCTTCCCTGTCTTTCGGTAAAGGAAGGGGACTTGGAGAATTTAGTAGTAGCCGTGAATCCGGAAAGACTTTCCAATCACCCTATTGCGCTAAGAGAAGAGGATATACGGCTTTTGTATAAGGGGATTTTGGGACTCCGGTAAAAGCCCTCTGTGGAAATTAGGGAAGATCTATTCTTTTCTATCCATAAACTTCAATATTTTGCGTTTTGTGATGAAAAAGCAATAGCCAGAAAAGCAAAGAAAGCTTATGATAGAATTATAACAATAAATGACAGCTTAGTAGTGCAAGGAGGCCCCATGAAGGTTGAGAGATTTAGAATTGTGCCCATCGGATTTTTTTACCGGAGTTCCGGACTCCCAATTAAAGGCTCTCTGTGATGAGTTAATGGAAAAATACGGTACAGGGAAGCAACACCATATTGTAGCCAATGAAGGCAATGCCGTAGCTCTTGCGGCAGGATATCATCTGGCTACCGGAAAGCTTCCCGTGGTTTATCTCCAAAACAGCGGAGAGGGCAATGCCATGAATCCCTTAGTGTCTTTGGCTTCGGAAAGAGTCTATGGAATCCCCCTTCTCCTTGTGATCGGATACAGAGGAGAGCCCGGAGTGAAGGACGAGCCCCAGCATCTTTTTCAGGGAGAAATCACACTGGATTTTCTAAAGCTGTTACAGATTCCCTACTTTGTTTTGGAGAAGGAGAGTAAGGAGGAAGATTTAAAAAATGCTTTAGAGGGCTTTGCAAAAGAGTTTCAAAAGGGCAGACAGGCCGCCATTGTGGTAAAGAAGGGAGCCTTGGAAAAGGAGCATGGCTATCACTATAGCAATGCTTATAACTTTTCCAGAGAAGATGCTATCCGCTGCATCGTAGACTATATCGGAGATTCTCCCATTGTTTCCACTACCGGAAAAGCCAGCAGAGAGCTTTATGAGATTCGGGAAGAACGGGGGGGAGGATCATAGCAGAGACTTTCTTACCGTAGGATCTATGGGACATGCCAGTTCTATAGCTTTAGGAATTGCATTGGAAAAGGAGAACGAAAGAGTAGTTTGTCTGGACGGAGACGGCGCTCTTCTGATGCACATGGGGGCTATGGCAGTTCTTGGAGCTTCGGGACAAAAAAATATCTTACATATCCTTTTAAATAATGAAGCCCATGAAACAGTAGGGGGTCAGCCCACCGTTTCTCCAAACGTTGATTATGGCAGTGTGGCAAAGGCCTGCGGATACAATAAATCCTATCTGGTAAGAAATCAAAAGAACTTAGAAAGAGTTCTTTTGGAAAGCGCCAAGGAAGACGGACCAATATTTCTGGAGGTTCGTTGCGCTATGCACTCTCGGGAGAACCTGGGAAGGCCCAAGGAAAGTCCTAAGGAGAATAAAGAACTCTTTATGAGGAAATTGGAGCAGTAAGGGCTTGTGAAATATTAAAATACTTTTTTGATTTTTCACAGCTCCTTTCTTTCTGTGCTATAATGTTGGCCATAGGACTTTATTAAACTACTTTGGAAAAGGAGGACAATATGACAAGAGAGGCGTTAAAGCAGGAAGTGGAGAGATTCTTAGAGGCGTACAGCCTGTGCCCGGAGGGGAAGGCTGCAGCCCAGGCGTATTTGGAGGCCTTTGGAACGGAGCATGAGCAGGAAAAGGCAAAGGCTTTGATTCAGGAAATCAAAGAGGATATTACCAGTATCGATGATCTGATTGCCCTTGCGGAAAGTGAAGCGGGAAAAGCGTTTTTCGGAGAAGAGGGGGCAAAGAATACTGCCGCAGCCGCAAAGGAAGCTAAGGCAAAGGGAGAGGACACCTGCATTTGCCCGGCATGCCAAAGCGGAAAGATTCTCTTGGCCAATGAAAGAGAGATTATCGGATAAATAAGTTTTACTATTTAGAAAATAGAGACACGGATTTTTAAAAGATAGGTCCGTAGCAAGGGATAATCTGAGCCCATGGGTTCTTGGCTTTTGTTTTTGAAAAGCTTAGAACCCCTATGAGGCGAGGTTAGCGAGAGCGTGTCCCGGCTACGGACCTATCTTTTTAAAAAGGGGAGGAGAGCCCTATTTCTACCCACTTTTTCATTGGGGAAAATCAATTCTAAAGATTCCGAAAAAGCTCTTGCTAGAGGAAGGATTTCTTGCTATATTGTGTTGGCATGTCTATTGCGACACAAGAATTTGTGTTTTGTTAGAAAATTGAAGGGCAAGGTTTTTTCAAGAAAAAGTGGCTTAAAGCCTTTTTTTATGCGAAAAAATAGAGCCGATACGGTAGTAGAGAAAGATGGGTGCTATGCAAACAATTATTAAAAGAGGTCTTTTGGAAGAGGACTATCAGGGAGAGAAGATTGAAAGAGCGATGGAAAAGGCCTTTCTCTCCGAGGGGATTTCTGTAGAGCAGGAAAAACTGCATTTTCTTTTGGGAAAGGTAGAGGAGAGCCTGGCAGAGAAGCATAGAGTTTCCGTAGAGGAAATTCAAAATGCTGTAGAAGAAGCCCTGATGCATAACGGGGATTACAAGGTAGCCAGAGCCTATATCCTGTACAGAGAGAAGAGAACTCTTTTAAGACATCTTCGCCAGCGAATCAAAGAGGAAATCGGAGATAATGAGATTGATGATGTACTTCGCCGTTGTCAAAAGGATTTTCCGGATTATGATTTGGCAAGACTTTCCGCAAAGTACCTGTCCTTAAGCAAGGGAGAGCAGGAGCTTAGCAAGCGTTTGGCTCTTCTCACCAGAGCGGCGGCGGAGCTTACCACCCAGGAAGAACCGGGATGGGAGAGAATTGCAGGAAGACTTCGCTCCTATCATTTTCATAAGGAATTAAAGAAGGCGGAGGAGAGCAGAAATCTCCACAGCTTTACGATAAGTTGGTTTATCTTACAGAGCAGGGACTTTACGGCGCTTATATTTTAGAGCACTATTCCAAGGAAGAGGTGGAAGAACTTGCCAAGTTTATCGACCAGAGCAGAAACGACCTTTTCGGTTATTCAGGACTTGACCTTCTTCTGTCTCGTTACCTGATTCGGGATCACCAGCATGTGGTACTGGAGAGTCCCCAGGAAATGTATCTGGGCATCTCCATGCACCTTGCCATGAAGGAAAAGGAGAACCGTTTACAGTATGTAAAGGAGTTCTACGATATGATGAGCCTTCATCAGGTGACCATGGCCACTCCTACCCAGTCCAATGCCAGAAAGCCTTACCATCAGCTAAGCTCCTGCTTTATTGATACGGTTCCGGATTCTTTGGACGGCATTTATCAGAGCATTTCCAAGTTTGCGGATGTTTCCAAATACGGCGGCGGCATGGGGATGTATTTCGGAAAGGTGCGTTCCAGAGGCGGAAAGATTCGTGGCTTTGAGGGTGCCAGCGGCGGCGTCATTCGTTGGATTCGTGTGGTAAATGATACAGCTGTGGCTGTGGACCAGCTGGGTATGCGTCAGGGTGCGGTAGCAGTGTATTTGGATGCCTGGCATAAGGATTTGCCGGAGTTCTTACAGTTAAAGACCAATAACGGGGATGACAGAATGAAGGCCCATGATGTTTTCCCTGCAGTATGTTATCCTGACCTTTTCTGGAAGAAGGTAAAGGAAGACTTAAACCAGGAATGGTACTTAATGGATCCCCACGACATCTTCCTGGTAAAGGGCTATTGCCTGGAGGATTTCTACGGAGAAGAGTGGGAAACTCGCTATGAGGACTGCGTACGGGACAACCGAATCAGCAAAAGAGTCTATGTCTTAAAGGATTTGGTGCGTTTGATTCTGAAATCAGCTGTGGAAACCGGAACTCCCTTTGCCTTCTACAGAGATACCGTGAACCGGATGAATCCCAACAAGCATAAGGGAATTATCTACTGCTCCAACCTTTGTACGGAAATCGCCCAGAACATGAAGGAGGCGGAGATTTGCGAGCGGAAGGTAGTGACCAAGGACGGGGATGAAGTGATTGTCAGCACCGTAAAGCCGGGGGACTTTGTAGTTTGTAATCTGGCTTCCCTCTGTCTTGGCAATATTCCGGTGGAAAATCAGGGAGAGCTTGAGAGAATCACAAAGACTGTTGTCCGGGCTTTGGACAATGTTATTGACTTAAATTTCTATCCGGTGGCAGAGGCGGAGATTACCAACAAGCGTTACAGAGCCATCGGTCTAGGGGTTTCCGGTTATCACCACATGCTGGCAAAGCACCATATTGCCTGGGAGTCTCAGGAACATCTGGACTTTGTGGATAAGGTTTTTGAAAATATTAACTATGCGGCGATTAAGGCCAGCAGTGAATTGGCTAAGGAAAGAGGTGCCTACAGTGCTTTTGCAGGCTCTGAATGGGAGTCCGGAGAATACTTTAGCAGAAGAAATTATAACAGTCCCCGTTGGGAGAGCTTAAAGCAGGAAGTTCATGAGGGCATCCGTAATGCCTGGATTTTGGCTACTGCCCCCACCAGCTCCACCTCTATCTTAATCGGAACCTCTGCCGGCTTAGACCCCATTATGAATCGCTTCTTCTTAGAAGAGAAGAAGGGGGCAATTCTGCCCAGAGTGGCACCGGAGCTTTCTATGGATACCTACTGGTATTATAAGTCTGCCCACCAGATGGATCAGACCTGGTCCGTACGGGCGGCGGGACTTCGTCAAAGACATATTGACCAGGCTCAAAGTTTTAACTTCTGGATTACCAATGAGTACAAGATGAGTGAGCTTTTAAACCTTTACACTCTGGCATGGGAATGCGGAGTAAAGACCATTTACTATGTAAGGTCCAAGGCATTGGATCCGGAGGATTGTGAGTCCTGCTCTGCATAAGGGCGCTTAAAGCATCTTGTGTGAAGAGTTAGAAACCGCCCATAGAGCCTCTCTTAAAAAGGCGCTCTCGCTCGAATCAGACGTAGCGGCACTAAGCATCAAACTTCGCTTATGCTCGTTTTCTGCAAGTGCCGACGTCTTCATACGCTTTTACAGAGAGGCTCTATGGCGGTTTCTTCTATGTGCTCATTCTTATAGTATTAAGCGCTCTTAGAAGAGCGGCCTTAATGGGGCGTATGCAGAGGAAGCCTCGCAATGGCCTTATCGCGGCATATACGTGGAAGCGCAAAAAGCCTCATTATGCATGGAGGCATCTATCTAAAGAGGATAGAAATTTGGCTCTTGAGAAATAATAAAAAGAATGGATTACTCTACTGCTTCAATGCAGTAGGAAAGGAAATAGAGTATGGAAGAGATTAAGCGTAAGCCCTTATTTAACCCGAAGGGGGATATTGATGTTCGTAATCGTAGAATGATTAACTTTAATACGACCAATATCAATGACTTTAACAACATGAGATATGAGTGGGTGTCGGATTGGTATCGTCAGGCCATGAACAACTTCTGGGTTCCTGAAGAGATTAATTTAAATCAGGACAAGAGTGATTATCCCAAGCTTTCCGAGGCGGAAAGAAGAGCCTATGATAAAATACTGAGCTTTCTGGTGTATTTGGATTCTTTGCAATCCGCAAACCTGCCCAACATTTCCCAGTATGTTACGGCAAATGAGTGAACCTCTGCCTTTCCATCCAGACCTTCCAGGAGTGTATCCACAGCCAAAGCTACAGCTATATGCTGGATACCATTTGTAATCCTACGGAAAGAAACGATATTCTCTACCAATGGAAGACGGATGAGCATCTCTTACGGAGAAATGAGTTTATCGGAAATCTCTACAATGAGTTTGTGGAGCAGCAGAATAAGGACAGCTTCTTAAGAGTTTGTATTGCGAATTTTATTTTGGAGGGAATCTACTTCTATTCCGGCTTTATGTTCTTCTATAACTTGGGAAGAAATGGAAAAATGCCCGGTTCCGTACAGGAAATTCGCTACATTAACCGAGATGAAAATACTCACCTTTGGCTCTTCAGAAATATGCTTTTGGAGTTAAAAAAAGGAAGAACCGGAGCTATTTGACGAGGCTCATATTGCGGAAATTACCGAGATGGTGAAGAAGGGTGTGGAGCAGGAAATCGCCTGGGGACAGTATGTAATCGGAGACTCCATTCCGGGTCTTAACGGGAAAATGGTGGAGGATTACATCCGTTATTTAGGAAACCTTCGTTATCGTTCTCTGGGCTTGCCCAACCTTTATGAGGGCTATGAGAAGGAGCCGGAATCCATGAAATGGGTATCCCAGTATGCGGATGCCAACATGGTAAAGACGGACTTCTTTGAGGCTCGTTCCACAGCCTATGCAAAGAGTACAGCGATTGAGGATGACCTATAATAAAGCTGAAACACAGCTTTTCAAGAATCCGAAATATGGATGCTTTTACTTCCATAGAATAATTTAATAAGCATTATTAATTCTTTCTGAAGTCCATGGAAAATCTTATAAAAAGCGGCTACTTTGACGAAATTCGAAGTAGCCGTTTTTATGTAAATAGAATCGGCTTCCTTCATCAGGTAGAAGGACGAAGAAGATGTTTAAAAAAATATTGAAGAATCAAAGGGTGCTATTTCTCACATTTGGAATGAAGAAAAATGGCGATTACCCCCCCTTTTTTTATAAGATGCAGAAAAGAGAAAAAGCCGGAGAGAGAAAAGTGCGTTCGGCTGATATAGGGTCAGAGAAGGAAAGGAAGGAATGGAAGAAAAGCTATTTGTACGAAGAGATGATATACAGATTGGTATGCAGCTTGGAGAACAGGTCAAAGACATTCGTGGCAGAGCCATGATTGAAAACGGCGTTTATCTGGATGCCTATCAGGTTCGTTATATCAAAGAAAAAAAGCTGCCGGGAATCTATATTTACCGTGTGCGAGATGATAAAGACATCAAAATTCCGGAGAAAACCAAGCAGATTATTCGCCAGCATAGAAAACCGGATCGTGCTAAAATTCAGCTTTCCGTGGAAATGAAGAAACAGCTGGAAGAAAGAATGAACCATATCTTCGACCACACGGAGGATAAGGACTTTGCCACCAACTCTTTAGATATTTTCGGAGAGCTGGAGTCAGCCATTTTCAAAAATGATGCGGTGGCGATTGATGTGAATCTCATTAAAATCAGTGATGAGTACACCTTCAAGCACAGTGTGGACGTGGCGGCCATTTCCATGATGATTGGAAGAGAATACGGACTGCCAAAGGAAGAGCTTCATCAGCTGGGGATTGCTGGGCTACTGCACGATGTGGGTAAAGCCAGAATTCCCAATGAAATCTTAAATAAGCCGGGAAAGCTTACGGATGATGAATTCAGAGTTATTCAAAATCATAGTCTTTACGGCTATGAAATCCTGAAGGAAAAAAACAGCTTTTCTCCCATTATTTTGGATGGTGTACTGCATCATCACGAGAAGATGAACGGCATGGGCTATCCGGACAACTTGGGCAGCAGCCAGATTTCCTTGTTTTCCAGAATTATTTCCGTGGCGGATGTATTTGATGCACTGGTAACTAAGCGCCCCTACAAAGGACCGATTACCGGAAGAGAAGCTATGGAAATGGTCTTGGCTATGGGCTCCGAGTTGGACAACGCTATCATTCAAAGCTTTATTGAAAGTGTTATCCTCTATCCGGTAGATACCATTGTGGAGCTGTCCACGGGGCAGATGGCCAAGGTGGTAGAGAACAACAAGCGTTATCCCACAAGACCTAAGGTGGTAGAGCTACAGACCGGAATGGTTTACGATTTATGTCATGACATGGAATGCAACAAAATCATAGTTTTATAATATACAGAGGAAAAGGGATGGGAGAGAAACTCCTGTTCCTTTTCTGTTTTTAATGCATTGGAAATGCGGGCACGCTCTCGCTAACCTCGCCACGTAGCGGTACTAAGCTTCAAGCTTCGCTTTCAGCAAGTACCGACGGGCTCAGATTGCCCTTATTTCCAAGCATTAAAACAGAAATAAAGATAGGAAAGTATTTTCAACTCCTCTGTATATTTTAAATACTTTAAAGAGGGGAAATTTATGCTATACTAAATCGTAAAATGCTTTTTTTCAAAAAAAGCGGGGTCTAGTCCTTTGCGGTAGTAAGGGAGTTACAGGAGGCTTGGATGAAGAAATATGATGTAGCGATTGTTGGTGCAGGACCGGGAGGAATTTACGCGGCTTACGAGCTGATGAAAAAAAAAAACAGTAAGCTTTCCGTAGTGGTTTTGGAAGCGGGACATAGCCTGGAAAAGAGACATTGTCCTATCGACGGAAAGAAGATTAAAAGCTGTATTTCCTGTAAAAGCTGTTCCATTATGAGCGGCTTTGGTGGAGCCGGAGCCTTTTCCGACGGAAAATACAATATTACCAATGACTTTGGCGGAACGCTTTACGAATACATCGGAAAAGAGGAAGCTCTTTCCCTGATGCGTTATGTAGATGAAATCAATATGGAAAACGGAGGAGAGGGAACAAGACTTTTCTCCACAGCGGGCACAAAGTTTAAGAAGCTTTGCATGCAGAATCGTTTGAAGCTTTTGGACGCTTCCGTTCGCCACCTTGGAACAGACATCAACTACGTGGTTTTGGAAAATCTTTATGCCAAGCTTAAGGATCAGGTAGAATTCCATTTTGATTGTCCGGTGGAGAAGGTGGAAAAGCTGGAGAATGATGGCTTCCATCTCCATACCAAGAAAGAAGATTTCTATGCGGACAAATGCATTATCTCTGTAGGTCGTTCCGGAAGTAAGTGGATGGAAACGGTTTGCAAAGACATGAACATTCCTACCAAGTCCAATCGCGTAGATATCGGTGTTCGCGTGGAGCTTCCTGCCGTAATCTTCTCTCATTTAACCGATGAGCTTTATGAAAGTAAGATTGTTTATCGTACCGAGCTTTTTGAGGATAATGTGCGTACCTTCTGTATGAATCCTAACGGTATCGTGGTTAATGAAAATACCAACGGCATTGTTACCGTAAATGGACACAGCTACGAGGGAGAAGAGCAGCATACGGAGAATACCAACTTCGCTCTTTTGGTGGCTAAGCATTTTTCCGAGCCTTTCAAGGACAGTAACGGATACGGTGAAAGTATTGCCCGACTTTCCAATATGCTGGGAGGCGGTGTAATCGTTCAGCGTTTCGGTGATTTGGTGCGAGGAAGAAGAAGTAACCATAAGAGAATTGAAGAAGGACTGGTTCAGCCTACCCTTCAAGCGACTCCCGGAGATTTGAGCCTGGTGCTTCCGAAGAGAATTTTAGACGGCATTATGGAAATGATTTATGCCCTGGATAAGATTGCTCCCGGTACAGCCAATGAAGATACCCTTCTTTATGGGGTAGAGGTTAAGTTCTACAACATGGAAGTGGCATTGGATGAGCATTTGGAATCCTGCGTAAAGGGACTCTATGTAATTGGAGACGGTTCCGGTGTGACCCACTCCCTATCCCATGCCTCTGCATCGGGAATCTTTGTGGCCAGAGAAATCGCAGGCTAGTTATACAAGGAAAAATTTTCAGATTGAAAATTGAAGTATATATAATAAAGGACTTAAAGTTTAAAAAAGACCGACCATAGGGCAGCCCCTGCCCCGGTCGGTCTTTTAAGTATGTTCGGAAATGTTCCGGACGAAGCCCATGATATCCGGTTTTAACGAGTATTGCCGGCCTAGCCTCCGGCTTTATGTCTAGTGAAATGCTTTCAACTTTTCCCATATAGCTTTAGAAGCATATTTTTCTTTATCTTTATTCTTATCGAACAACGGATTTCCGAAGGGAAGAAGCTTTTCTTTCCAGTATTTTGCAAATTCTGTCCCGCTTTCTTTTTCTAAAAGGCTTTGATACAGCTTTGCAATTCCTTCGGATTGTAAAATCACATAATCGGAATGTACCAGCGCCGGCATAACCGCATAATTTTCCGCATTCACGATGGCTTTTCCGTCTTCCTTATCCTCTAAATTAATTTCGGAAGTAACAAACCAAGGAATATAAATCAACTGTTTCGTGCAAGACTTCAGCTTTTTGCTAAAAAAGCCCGGATCAATCATAAAGCTTAAGTTATATTCATCACAGGGATCGTTTATGAAAATAAGATCCGGGGCAATCTCTTGTAAATCAACAGTTCTAAAATCCAGAAGAGAAGGATTGTCTTTTCCCAGCTCATCTTCATATAAAGCATAATCCCATTGTGCCGGAGAACATCCTCCCAGCCCATCTTTGTAATAATAAGGAAGGGGCATAAGGAAACAATCTACAGTGTTATCTTTATTCACCTCTAAAAAAAGTCCTTTCATGGAATCCCAGCGAGAATAAAGAGAAGGGAGAAAAAACAGGCGCGGCTTTTGAGATTTTGACTTAGTTTCTTCTTTAAATATAGATAAGTCATTTGTTCTCTTCTTTAAATCATTTTTATTGATAGAATACTCGTAGAAAAGCTTCTCCCCGATTCCTTCTCTATAGGAGGATTCCATTTTTCGATACATTGGGTAATCATGATTGCCTCCGCCTTTTTTTACGGTTTTATAATCATAGTATCTTTCGGAGATGACTTTTATATACTCTTTTGGCGCAGGAAGAGCTAGAAATTCAAAATCTAAATATACTTGTTCATCGTACCAATGCGCATTAAAAATACCCTTACCTTGGCCCTGATAAATGATAAAATCCAGCAAACATGCAACTTCAGTTCCGGAATCATGATTAAATCTTTGAAAACAGTCTGATAAAAGCTTTAGAATAGTTTCTCTGTAGTGAGGAGAATGCAATAGTTTAACTTTAGATATTTTTTCTACCTTTTTTGCTTCTTCTTCCAAAACGTCTTTCTTGTCGCCCTCAATAGAGGGAAAAGAAGCGAGAATGCATAGGGATTTCAGCAACTCCATTCGCTGCCTTTCTTGTTCTCTGTCTTCCGAAAGATAGTCATAAGGAAAAATATCAACACCGGCTCCATAAAGATAGTTATGGTATTTACCGATAGCATCAGTGGAAATCAGCATTTCCTTATGTTGGACGGAGCTGACTAACTCGCCATTACTATTATCTTCCTTTAAAGAACGAAAAATCAATTCCTTGGGAAGCTCAGAATTAGCAACTTTTGCAAAAAGTTCATAATCTTTTCGTATCATCATAATGTCAATGTCATCGTCCCAAGGAACATAGCCCTTGTGGCGGATAGCTCCCAATAAATTTCCATAATCAATGAAATAACGAAGTTTATGTTTTTCACAAATTTTATCAATCTCAACCAAGATTTCCAGTTCTGCTGCCCAGGCTCGTTTCATCATAGCCGGGATATAGAAACCTTCTCTAACTTCATCCAAAAAGAATTCTATTGGAAATTCCATCTTTTGTACTCCTTTTTCCGTAAATGTATATCCATTATATACTTCGGTAAAAAGAAAGCTATCATTATTTAAGCAAGGGAAAAACTAAACTACAAAATATGGAAGACAACTTAGCATATCTTGTATCTTAAAAAATATAAAAATCTTTTTCAAAATAAATCTGCAATTTTTGTTGACAAGCTTAAGTTCAAGTGTTAATATACACAAGCTGTCGCAAAAAACAAGACAGCAAAAAGCAGAAAGAAAGCAAGGAAAATCAAGGCTTTAGCCAAGATGAACCGGAAAAACTTTTTGCAAAACAGGACCTTGAAAATCAAAGATCGAATAATACACAGACCCTGAAGATTCTTGAAAAGAAGTTCTTCTAAGAAGAACGAAAAGCCGGAATTCCGGCAGAGAAAATTCAGAAGCACAGAAATGTGCAGCGAAAACAAACTTTAACAGTAATAAGGAAAAACAAGCTAAGCGCGTTTTGGCTTGGACTGAACTTAAACCGCTCGGAAGAGCGGATAATGCTTTTTGCAAGAAAAGCACTTTTTATGAGAGTTCGATCCTGGCTCAGGATGAACGCTGGCGGCGTGCCTAACACATGCAAGTCGAACGAGATGCTTGTCGGAAAGCTTCGGCCGGAAGATAAGTTATCTAGTGGCGGACGGGTGAGTAACACGTGGGTAACCTGCCTTATGGAGGGGGATAACAGAGAGAAATCACTGCTAATACCGCATAAGCACACAGTACCGCATGGTACAGGGTGAAAAGATTTATCGCCATAAGATGGACCCGCGTCTGATTAGCCAGTTGGCAGGGTAAAAGCCTACCAAAGCAACGATCAGTAGCCGATCTGAGAGGATGACCGGCCACATTGGGACTGAGACACGGCCCAAACTCCTACGGGAGGCAGCAGTGGGGAATATTGCACAATGGGGGAAACCCTGATGCAGCGACGCCGCGTGAGTGAAGAAGTATTTCGGTATGTAAAGCTCTATCAGCAGGGAAGATAATGACAGTACCTGACTAAGAAGCCCCGGCTAACTACGTGCCAGCAGCCGCGGTAATACGTAGGGGGCAAGCGTTATCCGGATTTACTGGGTGTAAAGGGAGCGTAGACGGAATGGCAAGTCTGAAGTGAAATACCCGGGCTCAACCTGGGAACTGCTTTGGAAACTGTTGTTCTAGAGTGTTGGAGAGGTAAGTGGAATTCCTGGTGTAGCGGTGAAATGCGTAGATATCAGGAAGAACACCGGAGGCGAAGGCGGCTTACTGGACAATAACTGACGTTGAGGCTCGAAAGCGTGGGGATCAAACAGGATTAGATACCCTGGTAGTCCACGCTGTAAACGATGAATACTAGGTGTCGGGGTACAAAGTATCTCGGTGCCGTCGCTAACGCAATAAGTATTCCACCTGGGGAGTACGTTCGCAAGAATGAAACTCAAAGGAATTGACGGGGACCCGCACAAGCGGTGGAGCATGTGGTTTAATTCGAAGCAACGCGAAGAACCTTACCAAGTCTTGAGATCCCATTGACAGAGTATGTAATGTACTTTCCCTTCGGGGCAATGGTGACAGGTGGTGCATGGTTGTCGTCAGCTCGTGTCGTGAGATGTTGGGTTAAGTCCCGCAACGAGCGCAACCCCTATAGTTAGTAGCCAGCAGTAAGATGGGCACTCTAACTAGACTGCCAGGGATAACCTGGAGGAAGGCGGGGATGACGTCAAATCATCATGCCCCTTATGACTTGGGCTACACACGTGCTACAATGGCGTAAACAAAGGGAAGCAAGAGGGTGACCTTAAGCAAATCTCAAAAATAACGTCTCAGTTCGGACTGTAGTCTGCAACCCGACTACACGAAGCTGGAATCGCTAGTAATCGCAGATCAGCATGCTGCGGTGAATACGTTCCCGGGTCTTGTACACACCGCCCGTCACACCATGGGAGTTGGTAATGCCCGAAGTCAGTGTTCCAAAAGAGGAAGCTGCCGAAGGCAGGACTGATGACTGGGGTGAAGTCGTAACAAGGTAGCCGTATCGGAAGGTGCGGCTGGATCACCTCCTTTCTAAGGATAAAGTAGGGGTTTGTGTGTTATTCGGTTTTTGATGAATAGAGGGGCGGCGGAAGTCGCGGCTTTTAGGAGACTAAAAGAATTAAATAGTTAAACTTTGTCCGGTGTTGATGCGTTTAGGGGAAACACCCGTTCCCATCCCGAACACGACGGTTAAGACTTAAGCGGCCGAAAATACTTTGCTGGTAACGGCACGGGAAGATAGGTGGATGCCGGACATTTTTTAAAAAAATAATACAATGTGTGCAGAACACATCGGGCTCATGACCCGACATTGTACTGCTTACGAAAGTAAGCATCGTACCTTGAAAACTACATATCAAGAAATGATTATTCTAGTAAATAGAGTAAGACATCCGAGGGTACAAGGTAAAACTTGTACAAAACGAGGCAAGTAGGTATGCAAATACTGTACTTGCAAATCAGAAAAAAGAGATACACGCTAGTATCTCAAACACTTGAGCGATCAAGTGGAGAATTGGTTAAGCAATAAGAGCATAGGGTGAATGCCTAGGCACTGAGAGCCGAAGAAAGACGTGATAAGCTGCGAAAAGCTGCGGGGATTGGCAAATACGATTTGATCCGCAGATATCTGAATGGGGAAACCCACTAGAGAAAAGCTCTAGTACTGTACAGCCAATACATAACTGTACAGAGGGAACCCGCTGAACTGAAACATCTAAGTAGGCGGAGGAAGAGAAAACAACAGTGATTCCGAAAGTAGTGGCGAGCGAAATCGGAAGAGCCCAAACCAAGGTGCGTGCACCTTGGGGTTCGGACCGCATTTAGTTCTGTAAGTGAGTGGAAGACGATGGAAAGCGTTGCCATAGAGGGTGAAAGCCCCTTACACGAAGCGTAAAGGAATGAGCGGAATCCAGAGTACTGTCAGACACGTGGAACCTGGCAGGAATACGGGGGGACCACCCCCTAAGGCTAAATACTACTCAGTGACCGATAGCGATTAGTACTGTGAAGGAAAGGTGAAAAGGACCCCGGGAGGGGAGTGAAAGAGAACCTGAAACCCTGTGTTTACAAACTGTGGAACAGCGCAAGCTGAACCGCGTACTTTTTGTAGAACGGTCCGGCGAGTTATAGTTACTGGCAAGGTTAAGGACTTAAGGTCCGGAGCCGAAGCGAGAGCGAGTCTGAATAGGGCGCAAAGTCAGTAGATATAGACCCGAAACCGGGTGACCTATCCATGTCCAGGATGAAGCTAAAGTAAAATTTGGTGGAGGTCCGAACGCACATCCGTTGAAAAGGGTGGCGATGAGGTGTGGATAGCGGAGAAATTCCAATCGAACCCGGAGATAGCTGGTTCTCCTCGAAATAGCTTTAGGGCTAGCCTCATGGAGAGTCTAACGCAGGTAGAGCACTGAATTCTTGAGGGGGCGTCAAAGTCTACCAATAGATATCAAACTCCGAATGGCGTATAGATATACATGGGAGTCAGACTGCGGGATATAAATTCCGTAGTCAAAAGGGAAACAGCCCAGATCTACAGCTAAGGTCCCAAAGTACATGTTAAGTGGTAAAGGATGTGGGATTTCATAGACAACTAGGATGTTGGCTTAGAAGCAGCCACACATTCAAAGAGTGCGTAATAGCTCACTAGTCGAGAGGTCCTGCGCCGAAAATTAACGGGGCTAAAACATGACACCGAAGCTTAGGGATGGTGTAAACCATCGGTAGAGGAGCATTGAAAACACGTAGAAGCGGTACCGTAAGGAGCCGTGGAGAGTTTTGAAGAGAGAATGCCGGAATGAGTAGCGAGATGGAGGTGAGAATCCTCCAGGCCGAATATCTAAGGTTTCCAGGGTAAAGCTGATCTGCCCTGGGTAAGTCGGGGCCTAAGGCGAGGCGGAGACGCGTAGTCGATGGACAACTGGTGTAGATTCCAGTACCTTACTAAATCAGAAATGTGGGGACACATGGAGAAAGAGAGAGCCGGGAATGAGAAGACCGGTGCAAGGGAGGTAGGAGATAAGTAGGAAAAACCGCTTATCAATCTGAAGACCTGATGCGGATCGAAAAGAAGTAGAGAAGCTCTTAGACTCTGTGGCGAGAAAAGCCGCTATTGTGTTTAGTAAGCCCGTACCGCAAACCGACACAGGTAGATGAGGAGAGAATCCTAAGGCCGGCGGGAGAAGCATTGTTAAGGAACTCGGCAAAATGACCCCGTAACTTCGGGAGAAGGGGTGCCCAGGCAACTGGGCCGCAGAGAAAAGGCTCAAGCAACTGTTTAGCAAAAACACAGGTCTATGCGAAACCGTAAGGTAAAGTATATGGGCTGACGCCTGCCCGGTGCTGGAAGGTTAAGAGGAGAGGTTAGAGCAATCGAAGCTTTGAATTGAAGCCCCAGTAAACGGCGGCCGTAACTATAACGGTCCTAAGGTAGCGAAATTCCTTGTCGGGTAAGTTCCGACCCGCACGAAAGGCGTAATGATTTGAGCGCTGTCTCAACAATGCACCCGGTGAAATTGAAGTGCCAGTGAAGATGCTGGTTACCCGCGCCAGGACGGAAAGACCCCATGGAGCTTTACTCCAGCTTGATACTGGGATTCGGTAATGTATGCACAGGATAGGTGGGAGACGAAGAAGATAGAACTTCGGTTTTATCGGAGTCGCTGTTGGGATACCACCCTTATGTTATTGGATTTCTAACCTTAGGCCGTAAACCGGTCAAGGGACAATGTCAGGTGGGGAGTTTGACTGGGGCGGTCGCCTCCGAAAGTGTATCGGAGGCGCTCAAAGGTTCCCTCAGGATGGTTGGAAACCATCCAAAGAGTGCAAAGGCATAAGGGAGCTTGACTGCGAGGGCGACGGTCCGAGCAGAGTAGAAATACGGACTTAGTGATCCGGTGGTATGAAAGTGGGATTGCCATCGCTCAACGGATAAAAGCTACCCTGGGGATAACAGGCTGATCTCCCCCAAGAGTTCACATCGACGGGGAGGTTTGGCACCTCGATGTCGGCTCATCGCATCCTGGGGCTGAAGTCGGTCCCAAGGGTTGGGCTGTTCGCCCATTAAAGCGGTACGCGAGCTGGGTTCAGAACGTCGTGAGACAGTTCGGTCCCTATCCGGCGCGGGCGTAGGATATTTGAGAGGATCTGTCCTTAGTACGAGAGGACCGGGATGGACTGACCTCTGCTGTACCTGTTGGGAATCAATCCCATAGCAGGGTAGGCAAGTTGGGAATGGATAAACGCTGAAGGCATCTAAGCGTGAAGCCAACCTCAAGATGAGATATCCCATCGCAAGAGTAAGACCCCTTGAAGAGAACGAGGTAGATAGGACTGAGGTGTAAGTGTAGTAATACATTCAGCTGACAGTTACTAATAGGTCGAGGGCTTATCCAATGCGTCTGGTTTTTGTCTAAAGTCTAGGAAGAATAATCAAGAGATATGTGGTTTACAGGTATGCCGATATAGCTCAGTTGGTAGAGCAACTGATTTGTAATCAGTAGGTCTTCGGTTCGAGTCCGAATATCGGCTTAAGCCTAAGCGTAGCTTAGGCTTTTTCTATCTCATAAGATAATATTAGATAGGTGGTATTTCATTTAGCAAGCATACACTTTTTACTACTTATAGATTTCTTAACAACTTGCTAAAAAGGATAGATTTTCTTATAATCATTTACGGAACCGTAGCTCAGTTGGTTAGAGCACTCGGCTCATAACCGATCGGTCCAGGGTTCGAGTCCCTGCGGTTCCATGCAGAACAATGCAATGCATTGTTCTTTTTTTTATTCATAACGAGTATCGTGCGCAAAGCGTGCGATATCTCGTTTATCAGTTTGATCTTGTAAATCCGGTTTATTTTGTAGCGCATATAGTGATTGATTTTATAGTGCATATAGTGATTGATTTTATAGTGCTTAAATAGATAAAGAATGAAACTCTAAAAACTATAGAGAAAATGCATGATGAAAAAATGAAGAGATGAATTATTAGCACTTATACTTGATGAGTGCTAATAATTGTGTTATACTTTTCCTGTTTGGTGCTCCATAGGAGCTATAGGAGCTATAGGAGCTATAGGAGCTATAGGAGCTATAGAAGAGATAGGGTTTAAGCTATCAAATTTTATATAGTAGAAAAGAGGTATTTTATGGAAAAAAAAGGATCTTTATCAATTCATAGTGAGAATATTTTTCCCATTATCAAGAAATGGATGTATAGCGATCAGGACATTTTTGTTCGTGAACAGATTTCCAATGCTACCGACGCGGTAACCAAGCTGGAAAAGCTTGCTCTGATTTCCGAATGGGAGAAGCCGGCAGACTATAAAGGTCGGGTAAGCGTTATTGTGAATCCTGATGCAAAAACCATTTGCTTTAAAGATAACGGTATTGGCATGACGGAGGAAGAAGTTGAGAAGTATATTACCCAGATTGCTTTCTCCGGTGCAGCGGATTTTATCGAAAAATACAAGGATAAAGCTAACAGCGATCAGATTATTGGGCATTTCGGTCTTGGATTCTATTCTGCATTTATGGTAGCGGATCGGGTGGAAATTGAAACCCTTTCCTATAAAAAAGATGCGAAGCCTGTTCATTGGTCCTGTGATGACGGTACGGACTACAGCATGACGGAGGGAAGTAAGTCTTCTCATGGTACGGAGATTACCCTTCATTTGAATAATGACTGTTTAAAATATGCCAATGAATGGGAAATGCGTTCAATTATTGAGAAGTATTGTTCCTTTATGCCGGTTGAAATTTATCTGGAGAAGCTTCCTAAGGACAGCCAGGAAATCTTGGCGTCTGAAAAGCTTCCGGAGGATCTTGTCTTGGAAGAGATTCCGGAGAAGCTGGAAAAGGACGAGAAGGGCGAGGAGAAAAAAACGGAGGCAAGGCTGAAGATTGAAAAGCGTCCTGTACTCTTAAATGAAATCCATCCGCTTTGGGGAGAGTCTCCTTCCACAGTGACGAAAGAGCAGTATTTGGATTTTTATCGGAAGACCTTCCATGATTATAAGGAGCCTTTGTTCTGGATTCATTTAAATATGGATTATCCCTATCATTTAAAGGGAATTCTGTATTTCCCAAAGATTAATTCTGAATACGAATCCATTGAGGGCACAATTAAGCTTTATAACAATCAGGTCTTCATTGCGGATAACATTAAAGAGGTAATTCCCGAGTATCTGCTTCTTTTAAAGGGTGTAATTGACTGTCCGGATCTTCCGTTGAATGTATCTCGTTCTCAGCTGCAAAATGACGGGTTTGTCAAGAAGATTTCCGATTACATCACGAAAAAGGTAGCTGAGAAGCTTTCCGGTTTATGCAAGACGGATCGCGAGAATTATGAGAAGTATTGGGACGATATTTCTCCCTTTATCAAGTACGGTATTCTTAGAGATGAGAAATTTGCAGAGAAAATGAAGGACTATATCCTGTTTAAGGATCTGGAGGATAAGTATCTGACTTTACCGGAGCTTAAAGAGAAGAAGGACGATTCAGAAGGAGCTTCCGAGAATGCCGAGAATAAGAGTTCTGAAGAGAGTCAGCAGAAAGATAAGCAGGCTTCCGATGAAAATATAAATGAAAGCGGTTCAGAGACACAGTCCGGGGATGGGGAAAAACAGGAGGAAAAGATCCAAAGAGTCTACTATGTTTCTGATGCCTTGGCCCAGAGTCAGTATATTCGCATTTTTAAAGAGCATAAGAAGGAAGCGGTTTACCTCACGGAAAGAATCGATTCCGCCTTTATTACTGAATTAGAGGCGAAAAATGAAGGGCTTCGTTTCCAAAGAATCGATGCGGACTTCCAGGAGGCTATGCAGGAGAAGCTTTCCGAGGAAGAACAGAAAAATCTTCATAGTCTTTCAGAAAAACTGGAAAAGAGCTTCCAAAAGAATCTTGCTAAGGATAAGCTGAAGATTAAACTGGAAAGACTGCTGTCAAATACACCGGCTGCACTACTGTCTATTTCCGAGGAATCCAGAAGAATGCAGGAGATGATGAAAATGTATGCCATTTCCGGCATGCCCATGGGAGAGCTTCCACTGGAGGAGAGTCTGGTGTTAAATGAAAAGCATCCTTTAGTGGATTATCTTCTAAAGCATGAGGGGCTTTTGGAAACAGAGGAAGGAAAGCTTCTTGAAGAGCAGATTTACGATCTTGCCCGCATTCAAAATGCCAGTCTAAACGGAGAAGAAATGAAGCAATTTGTAGATCGCTCCGAAAAGCTTCTTTTACAGTTTGTAGAGGAGAAAAAGGCTTAAAAGAACTGTATTTTTGCCTATATATTGTAAATTTGTAAAAATTGATAGAAACTCGCGGAAAATATGGTTTTTCCGCGAGTTTTTTTGCTAATAGTCAAAATAGAAAGATTTATGTTATAAATATAACGATGCAAGAGTAGGAGTTTTTAGGAGTAGAGGAGTAGTATGAAAAACGAGAAATTTTTATCTTACTTGGTGATTTTCGCCGGTATTCTCTGCGCTGTGATTTTAGGGATTCGTTCTTGGAATACAGAACAGGCAAGAAAGGTGGATGCTCCGGATACGGCAAAGACACAGAAGGTTACAGTAGCCGGTTTCGGAGGAGACATTACATTGGAGGTCACCGCAGATGCGGATAAACTGTATGGGGTAAATGTCTTAAGCAATTCTGAAACCCAGGGTATCGGAAGTAAAGCAGTGGAAGCTCTTCCGGCTTTAATGGTGGAACAGCAAAGCTTTAACGTGGACGGTATTGCAGGTGCAACCGTATCCAGCACGGCTCTCCGTACCGGTGTAGAGCAGGCTATTAAGGAAATGGGCTTCTCTACAGATAAGTTTAGTACTCCCAGCGGTGGAAGCAGCAAAGCAGAGCCGGAGAAGGACCAGAATCTGGAAGCGGATGTGGTAGTCATCGGTGCCGGCGGGGCAGGAATGATTTCCGCTATTACCGCAGCGGATTTGGGAAAATCTGTTGTGATTTTGGAAAGCCAGGCCATGGTGGGAGGAAACTCTATCCGTGCAACCGGGGGTATGAATGCGGCAGCGACCAAGTGGCAGAACGAGAATCCCTTTGAAGAAGGAGCAGGAGTAGAGAAAACTCTGGCAACAGCTGCGGAAAAGTACAGTGACAATGAAACCATTACCGCCTTAGCTGCCAAGGTAAAGGAACAATACGCTGCTTATCAGGCCAATCCGGAAGGATATTTTGATTCCGTAGAGTTGATGGAATTGGATACCATGGTGGGAGGAAAGGGCAAGAACAATCCTACTTTGGTCAAGGTATTGGCCGAACAATCCGGTCCGGCTATTGATTATCTTGAAAAATTAGGAATGACCATTCATAATGTAGGTTCCTTTGGAGGAGCTTCCGTAAAGAGAATTCATCGTCCTGTGGATGAGAATGGAAAGGTTATTGCGGTGGGTTCTTACATGATTCCTATTTTAGAGGAGAATCTGAAAAAACGGGATAAGATTACCTTACTGACTTCCGTGACTGCGGAGGAAATTACCAAGTCAGAGGATGGCAAGATTTCCGGTGTAAAGGCTAAGGGCAGCTCCGGCAACTCCGTAGAGGTTAAAGCTCCTGTGGTTATTGTAGCTACCGGCGGTTTTGCAGCTAATAAGGAGATGGTGGAAAAGTACCAGCCAAGCTTAAAGGGGTATATGTCCACAAATGCACCCGGTGCTTTAGGACAGGGAATCACCATGGCGGAAGCTGTTGGAGCGGACACCGTAGATATGGATCAGATTCAGATTCACCCTACAGTAACCACAAACGATGCTCATCTTATTACAGAGGGCTTGCGGGGAGACGGTGCTATTTTAGTGAACCAGGAAGGTCTTCGTTTTACCGACGAGGTAGGAACCAGAGATGCGGTATCCAAGGCGGAGATTGAACAGACTAATTCTCAGGTTTATCTGGTGCTTGATAATAAAATGGTGGAGAAATCCGCTGTTATTCAGGGCTATATTAAGTCCGGATATACCGTGACCGGTGAAGATACTAAGAGTCTGGCTAAGGCCATGGGGGTTCCTGAGGATGCCTTAGAAAAGACCATTACTGAGTGGAACGAAAGTGTAGCAAAGAAAGAAGATACTGCCTTTGGCAGAACCAGCTTTGCGGACCCACTGGATACGGCACCTTTCTATGCTATTAAGGTGACTCCCGGCGTACATCACACCATGGGGGGACTTCGCATCAATGAAGTCACCGAGGTTTTGGACAAGAACGGCAATGCAATTCCCGGACTTTTTGCGGCAGGAGAAGTTACCGGAGGAGTACATGGGGCTAACCGTTTAGGCGGAAATGCTGTTGCAGACTTTACTGTCTTTGGAAAAATTGCAGGAGAATCCGCAGCAAAATTCCGGGGCTAATAGAAAATTTCCCTAATGCATTGATACTTTCCGAAAAATACATTGATGCAGGGATAGGAAAAAGAGGCTAAAGAACTTATTCTTTGGCCTTTTTTGTCGTCATATTGTGTAGGAAATCATGGGGACTGTAAAAAGAAAGTAAGGAAAGCGGACTTGCGAAATCGATAAAAATGAGATAGAATAAGGCAAGTTTTGAGAGGGACGTGTTTTTATGAATAATGAGATGAACCATACCCAGATTATTAAACCGGTGCAGAACAGTTTGGCGGCATCAGAGGTATTAAAGGAAGTTTATACAGCATTGACAGAGAAGGGCTATAACCCTATTAACCAGATAGTGGGGTACATTATGTCCGGAGATCCTACCTATATTACCAGCTATAAGGGGGCGAGAAGCCTGATTAATAAGGTAGAGCGGGATGAACTCCTGGAAGAGTTGATGCGGAATTATGTAGAGAGTAAATTAAAAAAGTCATAAGCTTTTTTGGTCTGTCTGGAGTTCCGGAGAGACCTTTTCTTCAGTTTCAGTAGGAGTAGTATGCGGATTTTAGCATTAGATTACGGATCCAAAACAGTGGGGCTCGCCATCACTGATCCTTTGGGTATCATTGTTCAGCCTCTTAAAACCATTTGGCGGGAAAGAGAAGGAAAATTACGAAAGACCGTAGAAGAAATTCAGGAAACTTGCAAGGAATATCAGGTGGAAGAGTTGGTTCTGGGTTATCCCTGCCACATGGACGGTAGTGAAGGAGAAAGGGTAGAACGGGTTCTGGCCTTTCAGGAAATGTTGCAGAAAAAAATAGAGCTTCCCATACATTTGTATGATGAAAGGCTCAGTACCATGGAAGCGGAAGAAATTTTGCGAGAAAACGGAGTTCCCAAGGATAGACAAAAGGAAGTTTTAGATCAGGTAGCTGCTCAGGTAATTTTAGAGGATTACCTTCGAAACAGAGAGGAAGGGTAAAATGGAAGGCGGAAGAATTCGTTTACGTTCAGAAGAAGATGATTTAGAGTTGGAGATTTTGGAGGAGACTGTGGTACAGGGGGTGACCTATATTTTGGTTACCGATGCCAAAGAAGGGGAAGACGGCGTTTGCTATGTGATGAAGGACACATCCGCGCCTGAGGACGAAGAAGCGGACTTCAGTTTTGCGGAGGGAGAAGAGGCGGAACGCATTATGGATATTTTCGCAGAGCTGCTTTCCGGAGAAGATATTACCATAGAAAGATAGTGCCATAGAAAGATAGAGCCATAGAAAGATAGAGCCATAGAAAGATAGTACCATAGAAAGACGGTGCCATAGGAAGACGGAATCGGGATTGGAACTCCTCTTTAGTTAGGGCAAGGGAATACCCGAAGGAAAATGCTAAGCAAAAAATACAAATGCAAAGAAACATACATAAATACAAATGAATATAGACTAAGAAAGGAATAGAATGAAAGAAGGAAATAACGGAAATAGCAACAACAGTGAAAAGAAGAAGGTAGAAGGGGCTCATCGTATCGTAAACGTTCATAAGAGTCAAATTGGAAAATCTAAAAATACTGATGGGAAGAGAAATTACAGAACAGCCAATGCCAGAGCAACGGCGAAGCAGGAAAGCAGGATGATGAACGTGCCAACCCCAAGAAAAAATCCCTTAAGACCCAGAAGCAGGGAGGAGGATAAGCCGGTTTACAGTCCGGAGCATTTCCCATTGCTCACCGGAACCATGGAGGTATCGGAGAGTAAGGCAAAGGGAAGAAAGCCCAAGCACAGTTTTCAGGGCTCTGTGAAGGTAATTCCCTTGGGAGGACTGGATCAAATCGGTATGAACATCACTGCCATTGAGACAGAGGATACCATGATTATCGTGGACTGCGGATTGGCCTTCCCTACAGACGATATGTTGGGAATTGATTTGGTTATTCCGGATATCAGCTACATCAAGTCCAAGATTCATAAGATGAAGGGCTTTGTGATTACCCATGGCCATGAGGACCATATCGGAGCGTTGCCCTATGTATTACAGCAGATTAATGTGCCGATTTATGCCACAAAGCTCACCCTGGCTTTGATTCAGCGGAAGCTTGTGGAAAACGGCTTGGATAAGCTGGTGAAGATGAAGACCATGAAGTTCGGTCAAACCGTGAACTTCGGAGATTTAAAGGTGGAATTCGTAAAGACCAACCACTCTATTCAGGATGCGGCTGCCTTGGCGATTACCACTCCTGCCGGTGTGATTATCCATACCGGAGACTTTAAAGTGGATTACACACCTGTTTTTGGGGATCAGATAGATTTACAGCGCTTTGCAGAACTGGGAAAGAACGGCGTTCTGGCTATGCTTTCCGATTCCACCAACTCTCAAAAGCCCGGATTCACCATGTCTGAAAAGACAGTGGGAAGAACCTTTGATTTGATTTTTGCAGAGCATCAGAATAGCAGAATTATTGTGGCAACCTTTGCCTCCAATGTGGATCGTGTGCAGCAGATTATCGACACTGCCGCAAAGTATAAGAGAAAGGTTGTAGTGGAGGGACGTTCCATGGTGAATGTTATCTCCGTAGCTTCAGAGCTGGAATATATCCATATCCCGGAGGGTACCCTCATTGACATTGAAAACTTAAAGGATTATCCCGATGAGCAGACTGTTCTGATTACTACCGGTTCTCAGGGAGAGTCTATGGCGGCTCTTTCCCGTATGGCCAGCGGTATGCATAGGAAGGTCAGCATTGGCCCCAATGATGTGGTGGTTATGTCTTCTCACCCCATTCCCGGAAATGAGCGGGCGGTAGATAGAGTAGTCAATGAACTTTGTAAGCTCCATGCTAAGGTGATTATGCAGGATACTCACGTTTCCGGACATGCTTGCGCAGAGGATTTGAAGCTTTTGTACTCCCTGGTAAAGCCCAAGTATGCTGTACCCTTCCATGGTGAATTTCATCATAGAAGATCTGCAGCAACGCTGGCGGAATCTGTCGGTGTAGATAAGGATAAGTGCCTGATGCTGGACAACGGTGATGTACTGGAGTTCACGGCGAATGGAGAAGAAGTCAGCTACAGCATCAAAGAAAAGGTGCAGGCCGGCGGTGTTTATGTGGACGGACTGGGTATCGGAGATGTAGGAAATATTGTGCTGAGAGACCGTCAGAACCTGGCACAGAACGGAATCATTGTGGTGGTTCTTACCCTGGAAAAATATTCAGGACATCTGATGGCAGGACCGGATTTGATTTCACGAGGCTTCGTCTACGTGAGGGAGTCTGAGGATTTAATGGAAGAAGCCAGAGTGGCGGTGCAGGATGTGGTGGATGACTGTCTTTGCACCCATGTCAGCGACTGGGGTAAGATTAAGACCCAGATTAAGGATGGGCTGTCCGACTTCCTTTGGAAGAAGATTAAGAGAAATCCTGTGATTTTACCGGTAATTATGGAGGTATAAACGGAAAATGGAGAAAAGAAGCTTCTTAAGGGCATTTACCCAAATATTGATGAGTGTATCTGTACGCTTTCTTTTTCTCGTATTTCTTTTGTTTTTGATTTTGCAGGGGGTACAAGTTGCCTATCGTTATGGCCATGGTCTTATGTACGACCATGCCATGGAAGCCTCACCGGGAAGGGAAATCACCTTGGATATTCAGGAGGGGGAGTCCTGGAAGGAAGTGGGAGAAAACGCCAAGTCTTTGGGACTTATTCAAAACGCCCAGGCCTTTGCCCTGAAAGCCAAGCTTTACCACAGTAAGTTGCTTCCGGGAAAATACACTCTGAGTACAGCCATGACCCAGGTGGAAATGCTGGACAGTATTACAGAGGAGGGAAAGAAGAATCAGGAATTAAGCGATAAGAACTTAGTTACTGAGACGGAAGACCAGAGCACCGAGGAAAGCCGAGAGGATCAGGAAATCGGTGGCGGAAATGAAAATGAATAGGAAGTACTTTGGATAAAAAAGACAGAATCAGCCAATTTATACAATCCTTCCTCCCGGAAAGAACTGCTTTCCTGGAGGAGATTCGCAAGGAAGCGCTATCGGAGGCCGTCCCTATTTTACGGGAGGAAACCGCAGCGCTTCTTCGTGTTTGTTTGAAAACGAAAAAAAAGCCTAAAATTTTGGAATTGGGGACTGCTGTAGGCTATTCCGCCCTGGTGATGATGGATGCCTTAGGGGGAGAAGGGGAGATTGTAACGGTGGAGAATTTCTCCCCCAGAATCGAAAAGGCGAAGCAGAACTTCGGGGCAAGTTCTTATCAGGATAAAATCACCTTATTGGAAGGGGACGGCAGCAGGATTTTGGAGGAACTTTTGAAAAAGAAAGAGCAGTTTTCCTTTGTATTTTTGGATGCTGCCAAGGCTCAATATCCTCTTTGGCTTCCTTCTATTTTGAAACTATTGTCTCCCGGTGGTATACTCTTTTGTGACAATATTCTACAGGGAGAATTATTGTTGGAGAGTCGCTTTTATTTGGAAAGAAGACAGAGAACGATTCACAAGCGGATGCGGGAGTTCCTGAGGCTTCTGCAAAGGGAGGAAAGTCTGGAGACCTCCATTTTACCTATTGGAGACGGAGTAAGTCTTTCCGTCAAGAAATCATAGAGTGAAGCAGTAGGAAGATTGGTGCATTGAGTTCATTGGTGCAAAGAGAAAATCAGCACAAAGAGAGAATCAGTACAAAGATTTCGTCAGTACAAAGAATTCATAAATACAGTGAGTTCATAAATGCAATGAGTTCATCAGTACATAGAGTAGAAAGTAGGATTATGAATAGAAAGTTGAGTTGTTAATTCCGGCGGGGTCCATGGAGGGCTTGAAAACCGCCATTCACTATGGGGCGGATGCCATCTATATGGGAGGGGAGGCATTTTCCCTCCGGGCCAACGCCAAGAACTTCAGCTTGGAGAAGATGAAGGAAGCGGTGGACTATGCCCATGAAAGAGGGGTAAAGGTCTATGTCACCGCCAATATTTTGGCCCACAATGCGGATTTACTGCCTATGCGAGAGTACTTTTCCGAATTAAAGGAAGTGGGGATGGATGCGGTATTGATTGCGGATCCGGGAGCCTTCCTTTTGGCAAAGGAAATGATGCCGGGAGTGGAGATTCATATTTCCACTCAGGCCAACAATACCAACTATGAAACCTTCCGTTTCTGGCATCAGCTGGGCGTAAAGAGAGTGGTTTGTGCGAGAGAGCTAAGCTTGGCAGAGATTAAGGAAATCAGAGACCATATCCCGGAGGATATGGAGATCGAGGCCTTTGTGCATGGAGCAATGTGTATGTCCTATTCCGGCCGGTGTCTGCTTTCCAGCTTTTTCACCGGAAGGGATGCTAACCAGGGAGCCTGTACCCATCCCTGTCGCTGGAAGTATTCTTTGATGGAAGAAAAGCGCCCGGGAGAGTATTATCCGGTGTTTGAAAATGATAGGGGAACCTACATTTTTAATTCCAAAGATCTGAATATGATTAGCCATATTCCCGACCTGATTGAGGCGGGAGTGGATTCTTTAAAGATTGAAGGGCGAATGAAGACGGAGCTATATGTGGCTACCGTGGCCAGAACCTACAAGGTGGCTATTCAGGATTACCTGGAGGATCCGAAAAAGTATGAGGAAAAGCTTCCGATTTATGAGGAAGAAATCCGGAAATGTACCTTTAGAGACTATAGCACCGGCTTCTACTATGGCAGACCGGATGAAGAGGATCAGATTTATGGCAATAACAGCTATAGTGCAGGAGCTATTTATCTGGGAACAGTGGAAAAGGTGGAGGGAGAGTTTGCCTTTCTACAGCAGAAAAATAAGTTTTCTGTAGGGGAAAGCATTTCCATCATGAAGCCAAACGGGGATAATCTGGATACGGAGGTGCTTTCCATGGAGGATGCGGATACCGGAGAAAGTCTGGAGTCCTGTCCCCATTCCAAGCAGAACTTAAAGATTCTTTTTTCCGTACTTCCGGAAGCCCAGGATGTATTAAGAAGAATCGAAGACAAATAGAAAAAAATCTATTAGAGGGAAAACTCCATTAAAGTGAACAGTCTATTGAATAGAATAGTCTATTAAAGAGAACAGTCTATTAAAGAGAACAGTCTATTAAAGAGAAAAGTTTTCTAAGGGAGAAAGAATTTTTAAGAGAAAGTCGGGAAAGGAGAGGATATGGGAATTATATTTATAATATTAGCCTTAGGATGTTTTCTTTACTTTGGCTTTTTATGGACCACCGCTTCCTATCTTTCCTTCCTTTGGATTTGGATTCTTTTGGGAGCCCTACATCTCCTGATGGCATTTGTCTATAAGGCACCGGAGCGTTTACGAAAGAAACCCTTGTTTTTTCGCTTTCGCATTTTTTGCTTAAGCAGTTACTGCATTTTTTTCCTGCTTTTCACTTATCTTATCGGGTATTTAAGCCAATATCGCTACGGACAGTGGAAGGATCCCCTTTCTTATATTTTGGTGGTAGGTTCGGAATTGGAAAACAATAAGATTACCCCACTTCTTCAAAATCGTCTGGAAAGAGCGGATTTGTGCTATCAGGAGAATCCTTCCGCAACGATTGTGCTTTCCGGCGGTAGGGGGAGGAACAGTGCCAGTGCTGAAGCCAGTGTAATGTACCAAAGTATGCTGAAGATGGGGATTCCCGCCGATGCTATGCTGATGGAGTTTTACTCTAAACTACGGATCAAAAACTTTCCTACGGAATAGAAAGCATTTTCCAGGGAGAGCAGGATCAGGAAGGCTCCGAGGTACAAGAGGACCTTCGGCAAAAGCGTCGGGAAGAAGTCAGGAAAAGACTGGCGGCCCAGGAAAATCAAGTTGTGGACTATGAAGAGGACTTGGATTCGGATGAGATTTTTGATTCGGAGGAAGAGCTTAAAACAGAGACGTCCGAAGGGCCGGAGAGCAGGGAGGATTCAGTCGATAAGGAGATCAGAATCGGCATTGTGAGTTCCCAGTATCAGATATTCAGAGCCTGCCATTTTGCAGAACAGGCTCTAAAAAAGCAGATAGAAGAAGGGAAGGTGGAAGCTTCACAGAAAGTCAGTATTGTGGGCTTTCCCTCGGTAGAGGACCCTGCGCTAAGGCCGCATCTTTACTTTCGAGAGGCCCTGTTCCTCTTCGGAGAAAGGCTTTGCCATAAGCTGTAGAAAGACATTGGTATAAGCTGTAAACAGGCTTTTCCAAAAACTGTAGACAGGCTTTACCGTAAGCTATAGACAGATCAGGGAAGAATTCGGTAGTTTAGAAAGGAATAGATATTTTGATGAAGGCATATCAGTTTATAGAAGAAAAAGAGATTAAAGAGCTGGAAACCATGGCACGGGTATATGAGCATAAGAAGACCGGCGCCAAGGTTTTATGCTTGGAGAATAAGGATGACAACAAGGTCTTTAGTATTGCCTTTCGAACCCCTGCGGAGGATTCCACAGGAGTAGCTCATATTACAGAGCATTCCGTGCTTTGCGGTTCCAAGAAGTTTCCTTTAAAGGATCCCTTTGTGGAGCTGGTAAAGGGCTCCTTAAAGACCTTTTTAAATGCCATGACCTATCCGGACAAAACCGTTTATCCGGTGGCCTCCCAGAATGACAAGGACTTCCAAAATCTTATGGATGTATATTTGGATGCGGTTTTTCATCCAAACTGTCTGGAAAACTACCGAACCTTTTTGCAGGAGGGCTGGCACTATACCTTGAATAAGGAGGGAAAGCTATGCTATAGCGGTGTAGTCTATAACGAGATGCGGGGCGCATTTTCCGACCCGGAGTCCGTACTGGAACGCTATACCTTCCATTCCCTTTTCCCGGATACCAGCTACGGCAATGAGTCAGGGGGAGACCCGGAGGACATTCCGAAATTAACGTATGATGCCTTTAAGGCCTTCCATCAGCGCTTTTATCATCCCTCCAATTCCTTCATTATCCTGTATGGAGATATGAATATGGAGGAGAAGCTGAACTGGATTGATGAGGCCTATTTGCAAGAATTTGAACGGATTTCTCCAAACTCCGAAATCGTAAGGCAGCAGCCCTTTGGAAAAATGGTGGAGGAAAGCCACTACTATCCTATTTCCGAGAAGGATAGTAGTGAAAATAAAGCTTATCTTTCTTACAACTTTGTTTTGGATGCAGGGCAGGATGCGAAGAAGTCCATGGCATTTTCTTATCTGGATCATGCCTTACTTTCCGGTCCCGGAGCGGTATTAAAGCAAAAGCTTTTGGAAGCAGGCTTGGGAGAGGATGTTTTCGGAGGCTATTCCGACGGTATTTTACAGCACTATTTTTCTGTTATTAGTAAGAATGTTTCTGAAGAGAGAGCCGGAGAGTTTCTACAGCTGATTCAGGATTGCTTTTTGGATGCCTCGGAAAATGGTTTAGATCATAAGACCATTTTGGCGGCTATTCACCATGATGCTTTCCAGTACAAGGAGGCGGATTACGGCAGTACCCCTAAGGGATTGGTTTACAGCTTAAATGCTTTGGATTCCTGGCTCTACGGAGGAAAGCCCTGGCTTTATCTGGAAGCGGAGGCTCTTTATAAGGAACTGATGGAAGAGGTGGATAAGGGCTATTTTGAAAGCTCTTAAAAGAATATTTCTTGAACAATCCCCATTCTTCCCTCCTTCGTTTATTACCCAGGAAGGGGATGACAGAGCAGAAGGAAGAGAAGCTTTCAGAGGAGTTGCAGGCCAGATGGCAGGCATTTTCTCCGGAAGAAAAAGAACAGATCAAAAAAGTAAAAGAAGAACTTACTTTATACCAGCAGACAGAAAATACTGAGGAAGCTTTAAAGACTCTGCCGGTACTCTCCAGAAAGGATATCAAGCGGGAAGCGGAGTCCTACCCTTATCAGGAGGAAAGCCTTGGAAACAGAAAGTTGATTTTGGTGCCCGGAGATTCTAAGGGGGTTCTGTACCTTCGTCTGCAATTCCATACCGACGGATTGAGTGAGGAGGAACTGTCCTATCTTTCCTTCTTAAAAACCTGTCTTGCCTATATGGATACGGAAAATTATCGTTTTCAGGATTTTAATTCTGAAATTTATCTTCATACCGGAGGCTTTAGTGTGGATTTAACAGCTTACCCGGATTTTGTAGAGAAGGATCGATACACCGGTGTCTTGGCTCTGGACTTTAAGCTTTTACAGGGAGAATTAAAAAATGCGGTAGAGTATCTTGATGAGATGCTGTTTCGAACGGTTTACCAGGAGGAAAAGCGTCTTTCCGAGATTCTTTTGGAAGCAAAGTCAAGAGAAAGAATGCGCCTGGAGGGTTCCGGTCACAGCTATGCGGTGACTCGTGCCATGTCGGCTTTCTCTCCAAGCTCTCATTTTCAGGAGCAGATTAAGGGGATTGTCTATCTGCATTTCTTAGAAGAACTGGAAGAGGATTTTCGTAAGAATCCCAAGGCCTTAGGAGAAAAGCTTACAGCCCTATCCAAGAAAATTTTTAGCGGAGACAGATTGCTCCTTGCAGCAGGGGGAGATATCGGCATTTTCGAGAAGGAAAAGAAAGAGCTTGCAGATTTCTTGGGAAGACGTTTTCCGGAAAAGGAAGACTGGAGAGAAACAAAATTTGCAGGGGAAAAAGAGCGCAGGGAAGCCTTCAGTACTACTTCCCAGGTGAACTATGTGGCGACCGCAGGCTCCTTCCAAGGGGAAGCTTACCCCTATACCGGAAGCCTGAAGGTTTTAAAGGTGATTTTGTCCTACGACTTCCTCTGGAAGAATATTCGGGAACAGGGAAATGCCTATGGGGCGATGTGCGGCTTTGGACGAAACGGAGAAAGCTTTATGGTTTCCTATAGGGATCCCAATGTGCAAAGAACCTTGGAGCAATATCGTAAGGTGGCAGAGTATCTGGAAAACTTCAAGGCGACAGAACTGGAGTTAAACAAATATGTTATCGGAGCCATCTCCGAATTGGATATGCCAAAGTCCGCCTATACCAAGTTCCTTTTGGGATTAAGTTGTTATCTTTCCAAGCTTACAAAGGAAGACTTGCAGCGAGAAAGAGATGAACTTTTAGATGTGGAGGAGAAGGATATCCGAAATCTTTCTGCTTATATCAAGAGAGCATTCCAAGAAAAGGCACTTTGTGCCATTGGAAATAAGGGTGAGCTGGAAAAGGCCAAAGCTGCTTTTGAAAGTCTGGAAGAGATTTAATAGAAAGGGATAAACAATATAGGGATTTTGTTTTGAAAGGGAAGGGAGTAAAGCGATGGGATCTGTAATTGATGATTTTTTTGCCAGGGAAAGAGGCGAAGAAGTAAAAGTAGAGGAAGGACCGGTGAAATCCGGCTTTGTTTCCATTGTAGGGCTTCCCAATGCGGGAAAGTCCACTCTTCTCAATGCCTTGATTGGTCAGAAGGTGGCCATAACTTCAAAAAAACCCCAAACCACCAGAAACCAAATTATGGCGGTGTATGATGAGGAGAGGGGGCAAATCGTTTTTCACGATACTCCCGGAATTCACAAGGCAAAAAATCAGCTATCCGTATATATGGAATCTGTGGCGGAAAAAGCTTTAGGAAACGGAGATCTGGTTCTCTATATTGTGGATGCCACCGAGCAAAAGGGGGAGAAGGAAGAGCAGATTCTTTCTCTTCTTAAGCATAGCAAAAGAAAGATTATTCTGGTTTTAAACAAACTGGACCTTCTGGCGAGGATGCCTTCCTGAAAAAGAAGGAAGACTATGAAAAAGAACTGGACTTTGCCGCTATTGTAGGAATTTCCGCCTATAAAAGTCAGGGCTTGGAGGAGCTGAAGGACATTCTTTTTGATTTGCTTCCCTATGGCCCTCGCTACTACGATGAGGAGACTATTACGGATCAGCCGGTGCGGGAAATTGCGGCGGAGCTGATTCGGGAGCAGGCGCTGTATAAGCTGGATAAGGAAATTCCCCATGGCATTGCAGTGCTGATGGACAGTATGCGAGAAAGAAAAAACGGTATCTGGGATGTAAAGGCTACTATTGTCTGTGAAAAGGAAAGTCACAAGGGAATCATTATCGGAAAGGGCGGCGCCATGCTGAAAAATATCGGTACCGGTGCCAGAATTCAGATGGAAAGTCTTTTGGAGGCCAAGGTAAATCTGCAGCTCTTTGTAAAGGTCCGGAAGGACTGGCGGGAAAATCCGGCCTATCTACGGGAATACGGTTATAGGGAGCAGAAGTAGAGCTTTGTGGGTGCAAGAAAGTTCCGTTTATAGAAGCCAAGATTGGGAACGAGAAAGTTCTGTTTGTAGAAGCTAAGATTGGGAATAGCAGTTTAGAAATGGAAAAGTACCATTAGGAAAGTAGAAGGGGTCAGTGAAAGAGGAAATTGTTCTTCACGGGGTGGTGCTGTCCGAGCACAGCTTACGGGAGTTTGACAAGCGATTACAGCTTCTCACTATGGAGAGGGGGAAAATGACGGTTTGGGCCAGCGGAGCAAAACGTCCCAACTCTCCTCTTTTGGCAGGGAGCCGTAGCTTTGTCTTCGGAAAATTTCATTTACGGGAAGGAAAGGCAGGATACACCCTTCGTTCTGTAGAGGTAGATGCCTATTTTGAAGAGATTGCAAAGGATTTGGAAAAGGCCTGCTATGCCGCCTATTTTTTAGAGCTGGCGGAGCTGGTGGCCCAGGAAAATCTGGAGGCTCCCCAAATGGTGGAGCTTCTTTATCTTTCCTTAAAGGCACTCTTACATAAGGGCTTGAAATGAATTGGTAAGGAGAATTTTTGAGCTTCGTATGCTGATGCTGGAGGGGGAATACACGGAGGAGCCCCCAATGCCCTCCGGAAAGTCGGTACAGGAGGCCTGGCATCATGTTCTGTCCGTACCCTTGGGAAGACTATATACCTTTACCTTGGAGGAGGGAACCCTTCTATCCTTTTCCCGGAATGTGGATTATCTTTGCAAAGAAAGTTTTCCCAAACAATTTCAAAGCCTTCGAATCTTAAAAACTCTTGGCTCTTAAACTTTAATAGGACTGAAAAAGCAATATAATCCAGGGAATATCCCTAAGACGGGTCTGAAAATTGAGGCATTCGTGCCCCAGCTTCAGGCCTGTTTTATATTTAAAAAAGCTATTTTATATTTAAAAAAGCTATTTTATATTTAAAAAAGCTATTATTTATAGGGTATTTAAATAAGTTTCCTCGGGGATGGGCTGTGGATATTCCAAAGACCTCCGGCTTGATGTATAATAAAAGATAATTTTACAAGGAATAAGGAGAAGAGTCTTTGTAGGATGGAAGAAGTAAAAGGAAACGTTGGGGAAATCAGCAATAGACTGGAGAGAGAAAAATGCCAAAAAATTATACCATGGACACCATTGTGTCATTAGCAAAAACCAGAGGATTTGTATATCCGGGATCTGAAATTTATGGTGGGCTTGCAAATACCTGGGACTATGGAAATTTAGGGGTAGAGTTAAAGAACAATATCAAAGGCTTGGTGGAAGAAGTTCGTGCAGGAATCCAAGTATAATGTAGGTATTGACTGTGCCATCCTGATGAATCCGGAAACCTGGGTGGCTTCCGGACATTTGGCAGGCTTTTCCGATCCTTTAATGGATTGTAAAGAGTGTCGTGAGCGTTTTCGTGCGGACAAGGTAATTGAAGACTTCTGCGAAAGTCACAATATTCCTTTGGAGGGATCCGTGGATGCCTGGTCCAAGGAAGAGATGGAGAACTTCATTAGCTCCCATGAAGTACCCTGTCCCAGCTGCGGAAAGCACAATTTCACCCCTATCCGTCAGTTCAACCTGATGTTTAAGACTTTCCAGGGTGTTACGGAGGATGCAAAGAACACAGTTTACCTTCGTCCGGAAACCGCACAGGGAATCTTTGTAAACTTTAAAAATGTGCAGAGAAGCTCTCGAAAGAAGCTGCCTTTCGGAATTGCTCAGATCGGAAAGTCCTTCCGAAATGAGATCACCCCCGGAAACTTTACCTTCCGTACCAGAGAGTTTGAACAGATGGAGCTGGAATTCTTCTGTAAACCGGACACAGACTTGGAGTGGTTCGGGTATTGGAAGGATTATTGCCAGAAATGGCTTCTGAATTTAGGCATGAAGCCGGAAATGCTTCGGGCAAGAGACCATGAGGCTGCAGAGCTTTCCTTCTACTCCAAGGCTACCACAGATTTAGAGTTCCTTTCCCCTTCGGTTGGGGAGAGCTGTGGGGAATTGCGGATCGTACCAATTATGACTTATCCCGTCATGAAGAGGTCTCCGGTCAGGATATGAAGTATTTTGATGACGAGACCAATGAGCATTATCTTCCCTATGTTGTAGAGCCTTCTTTGGGAGCAGATCGTGTAACCTTAGCTTTCCTTTGTGCGGCTTATGATGTGGAGGAATTGGAAGGAGGAGATGAAAGAACTGTCCTCCGTTTCCATCCGGCTTTGGCTCCGATTAAGATTGGGGTTCTTCCCCTTGCCAAGAAGCTGGGAGAAGGGGCAGAGAAGATTTATGAGGAATTGTCCAGGTATTGGATGTGCGAGTACGATGACCGTGGAAATATTGGAAAGCGATACAGAAGACAGGATGAAATCGGAACCCCTTATTGCGTAACCTATGATTTCCAGTCCGAAGAGGATCATGCGGTTACCGTAAGAGAAAGAGACAGCATGGAGCAGGTGCGTGTCCCCATCAGTGAATTGCAGTCTTACTTTGCCGAGAAATTAGCTTATTAAAGTAAGCTTTGCATAAATAAAAAACAGGAAAAAAATATTTTATTTGCTACAATACAATTGCTGAAAAAAACATCATTTCTTTTTTGCTATACACAAGAAAGAAGTTTCGATTTTGTGTACTGTGAACATAATGCTGTTTTGTAGATGAATTTTACTGAAATTCTGCTATTCTAATTAGAAAGAACAGGTCTACGAAACTTGTTTTTCGTAGGAAAGAAACATGGAGGAGAGCATGTACAAGATCACAAGAGTTGAGCACCTCGTTGACAAGGACTGGCTCATGGACGTGGAGGCGCCCTATGTAGCAAGAAAGGCGGAGCCCGGCCAGTTTATGATTGCAAAGCTGGGAGAGTTGGGAGAAAGAATTCCTCTCACCATTGCAGACTTTGATAAGGAAAAGGGAACCATTACCATTGTGTTCCAGGTTGTAGGCGCTTCTACAGAGAAGTTTAGTCACCTGAAAGTAGGAGACTACTTCACAGATATTGTAGGACCCTTAGGCAGACCTTCCGAACTGGTAGAATTAAGTCCGGAAGAGTTAAAAAAGGAAAATCTGATTTTCATTGCCGGCGGAGTGGGAGCTGCTCCGGTATATCCTCAGGTAAAGTGGCTACACGAAAGAGGGATAGAAGCAGATGTTATTCTTGGAGCCAGAAATAAGGATCTTCTGATTATGGAAGAAGAACTTCGCTCTGTAGCTAAGAATGTTTATGTTACTACGGATGACGGTTCTTACGGAGCCAAGGGCGTGGTTACCGATGTGTTGAAGAAGCTGGTCAATGAAGAGGGGAAGAAGTATACCCGTTGTATTGCCATCGGACCGGTAATCATGATGAAGTTTGCTGCCCTTACCACAAAAGAATTAGGAATTCCCACCATTGTTTCCATGAACCCCATTATGATTGACGGAACAGGAATGTGTGGTGCTTGCCGTTTGGTTGTCGGAGATCAGGTAAGTTTGCTTGTGTGGACGGACCGGAGTTTGACGGACACTTGGTAGATTTTAATCTGGCAATGAAGAGACAGCAGACCTATAAGGCCGAAGAAGGTAAAGCATTACTGGAACTTTTGGAAGCAGAAAAGTCCCATGGCGGATGTGGAAACTGCAACTAAGGGAGGGAAATTATGGCAAATATGATGAAGAGGGTTCCTGTGGCAGAACAGGAGCCGAAGGTACGTGCAAAAAACTTTGAAGAGGTATGCTTGGGATACAGCGATGCAGAGGCTAAGGAAGAGGCAGACCGTTGTTTGAACTGTAAGAATCCGAAATGTGTAGTAGGATGTCCCGTTTCTATTCAGATTAATGATTTTATTACTCAGATTAAAGAAGGCAATATTGAGAAGGCTGCAGACATTATTGCAGAATCCTCCGCATTACCGGCAGTTTGCGGTAGAGTTTGTCCTCAGGAAACCCAGTGTGAGGGCGTTTGTATCCGCGGTATTAAGGGAGAGCCTGTATCTATCGGAAAGCTGGAGCGTTATGTAGCGGACTGGGCAAGAGAGCACAACTATGTGGCAGCAAAAGCTGGAGCTCCCAACGGTAAGAAAGTAGCTGTTATCGGTGCAGGACCCTCCGGTTTAACCTGTGCGGGAGATTTGGCAAAATTAGGTTATGATGTAACCATTTTCGAAGCCTTCCATGAGCCGGGAGGAGTTTTACAGTACGGTATTCCGGAGTTCCGTCTTCCCAAGACCAGAGTAGTTGGTCCTGAAATTGAGAATGTACGGAAGCTGGGGGTAAAGATTCTCACCAATGTTTTCGTAGGACGCTCCATTACCGTGGATGAGCTTTTGGAGGACGAGGGCTTTGATGCAGTGTTCTTAGGAACAGGTGCAGGACTTCCGAAGTTTATGAATATTCCCGGAGAGACAGCCAACGGTGTTTACTCCGCTAACGAGTTCTTAACCAGAAATAACCTGATGAAGGCGTACAGAGAAGATTCAGATACCCCTATGAAGGCCGGAAAGAAGGTTGTCGTTGTAGGTGGCGGTAACGTTGCTATGGACGCTGCAAGAACAGCTCTTCGATTAGGAGCAGAGGTTCATGTAGTATATCGTCGTTCCGAGGCGGAGCTTCCTGCCAGAGTGGAGGAAGTACACCATGCCAAGGAAGAGGGTATTATCTTCGACCTTTTACAGAATCCGGTAGAAATCCTTGTGGATGAAAATGACTGGGTAACCGGAATCCGTGTCATTAAGATGGAACTTGGAGAGCCGGATTCTTCCGGAAGAAGAAGACCGGTAGAGGTTCCCGGTTCCGAATATGTGATTGACTGTGATACAGTAATTATGTCCTTGGGAACATCCCCCAATCCTCTGATTAGCGAGACTACCAAGGGATTGGATACCAACAGAAGAGGATGTATTATCGCTAAGGAAGAAAACGGAGAAACCACCAAGCAAGCGGTTTATGCCGGAGGTGATGCGGTAACCGGCGCTGCAACCGTTATTCTGGCCATGGGTGCAGGAAAAGCGGCAGCAAAGGGAATTCACGAGTACTTGTCTAATAAGTAAGTAGTGAAATAAGAAAAAGGGATCATAAAAATCAAAATAGTTTTCTTAACAATATAGGTCTGCAACTGGGGCACGCTCTCGCTAGCTTCGCCACGTATCAGTACTAACTTCAAGCTTCGCGTTGCTCGCTTTCAGTAAGTACTGACGGGCTCAGACTACCCCATATTCAGACCTATATTGACGAAAATCTATTTATTTTGATTTTTTATGGTCCCTTTTCCTGTAAATGTAGCAAGCGGAATAAGTACTCATATTTTTAGGCATAATTTGCTTATACCAAAAAAGTGTTCAGATCAATTTGCATCTGAACACTTTTTTCTTCTCTTTTGGGACGCTTTTTTACAGTCTCTTCATTTTAATATAGAAGCATATATTAGATTGCTCTGGTATACTTCTTTAAGAATTCCTTCTCGTCTTCCTTAAGAAGTGGGGCAATGGTCTCATAAACTCTTGCATGGTAGTCATTTAAGAGCTTCTTATCCTCCGCATTCAACATATCCGGATTGATGGCATCCAGGTCGAAAGGAATCAGAGAAATGGTTTCAAAATACATGAACTGTCCATACTCGTTCTTCTCTCCCTTTCTGGCGAGAAGCTCATTTTCCAGGCGGATACCGTGGGAACCTTCTACATAGAATCCCGGCTCATCGGTAATAATCATCCCTTCCTGGAAAGCCTCCACTTCTCCGGCACGGTACTTCCAACGGAAGCCCATAGGACCTTCATGGATGTTCAGAAGGTATCCTACGCCGTGACCTGTACCGTGGTTGAAGTTCAAGTTTCTATCCCAGAATGGCTGACGGCAGAGGATATCCAGAGTTAAACCGCTACATCCCTCTAAGAACTTCGCATTGGCAAGGTGTAAGTTACTGATAGCTACCAAGGTAAAGTCGTCCTTCATCTGCTGAGGAACCTCTCCTAAAGCAAAGGTTCTGGTAATGTCGGTGGAACCTTCATAGAAGCCTGCTCCGGTATCGCTTAAATACAGAGTTCCGGTATGGAATTCCACATCGGTTTCAGGAGAAGAGGTGTAGTGCACAATAGCGGAATGAGGACCAAAGGAAGAAATGGGCTCGAAGCTTGGACGAATAAAGTTGCCCATTTCGGCACGGAACTCATCCAGCTTGCTGCGGCAGACATCTCTGTAATCTTAATCTTGCCGATGTTTTCCTTCAGCCACTTCATAAAGCGAAGGTGTGCAACACTATCTTTAATCTGGGCTTTACGAATATTTTCAATCTCAATAGGATTCTTAATTGCCTTCATTAAGATGGCAGGATTTCTCTTTTCTACGGTCTTTACAGACTTGGGAATATTGTTGAAGAGAGCATAGTTTAACTTGCTCGGGTCAATCATGACGATATCCTTGTCGGAAAGCTTTTTTACATCCTCGTAAATGGCATTGTAGGGATGAAGCACTACGCCATCCTTAGCCAGCTTTTCCTGCAAAGCCTTGTCCAGCTTTCTTTCATCAATGTATAAGTCGAAACGGTCCATGCGAACGATGGCATAGCTGAGAACAAGAGGGAAGAACTCGATATCATTACCGCGGATATTCAGAGTCCAGCAGGTATCATCCAGGGTGGAAACGATATGGGTATTGCAACCCGCATCTTCCATTTCCTTACGAATACGAGCCATCTTACTGCTTACGCTTTCTCCGGCATATTTTTCATCCAGATCAAAGGCAGGCTCTTCGGAAAGTGCCGGACGATCCTTCCAAACCGGATCTACAAAGTCCTCATCATAGAGAATCTTAGCTTTCTTTTTCTCGGCAATACGAGCGTATTCCTGTCCTTCTCCTACGGATACGGCACGACCGTCAAAGGCAAGGGTATCGCCCTCCTTCAAATGCTCCTCTAAGAAGGCTTCCAGACTGGGTACTCCCGGCTCGAACATCTTCATCAGCTGAACGGTGGTTCCTTCCAACTGCTTAGCAGCCTGGATAAAATAACGACCGTCAGTCCAAAGTCTTGCTTCCTCTAAACCGATAAGAGCAGTTCCGGCAGAACCGGTAAATCCGGTGATAAACATTCTCTCTTTAAAATGCTCTCCAACATATTCGCTTTGATGGAAATCCGCGGTGGGGACAATCAGCATAGTAATGCCCTTTTCCTTCATAATCTTTCTAAGTGCGGAAAGTCTCTCAGGTACTGTCATGTTCTACCTCCATAATTCTTCAAGTATAAAAAACCAAATGCTGTAGGATAGTATAGCATGTTTTGCTCAAAAAGGCTAAAGAATAGGGCGAAAAACTTTGATTTTTAGGAAAAATGTTCTAAAAAAATAACGGAAGTGAAAGTCCGGAGTAATCGCGCTACAAAGGAAAAAAGCCTAAAAGTATTCTAAAAAGCTATATTAGGCTGGCTTAGAAAAACGTCCCATGTTATACTGCCATCAGTTTTACGTGAGAAAGGAAGAGCTATGTTAAAGTGTGAGAGAACATCCGTAATGAATATAGAAAATGCGATTAGAGGTGCCAGAAATCCTATGAATTCCTGGGATAGAGCGGATTCTTATTATGATGAAGAAGGAAATTACCAGCTGGGACCTAATGACATGAATCTGGCAAGGCGTTTACGACTGGCCGGTTCCGATCATAGAAAGTTTATCCGCCAAATCTTTGTCTCCGTGGACATTACGGCTCCTCTTTATTGGTGGAAGGAGTATGACACATATAAAGTGGCAACTGTAGCAAATTCCACATCTACCATGCATAAAATTCATTCTAAGGAATTTAGTATAGAGGACTTTTCCCATGACCATCTCACTGAGGAAGGGCTGGAGAGTTTGAAAAGAACCGTGGAGGATCTGGAACGTATTCGTCTTCGTTTTCTGGAGAAGAAAAACAAGGAGGACTGGTACACTATTATCCAATTGCTTCCCAGTTCTTATCAGCAAATGCGGACCTGTACCATGAATTATGAGAGCCTTATTAATATGTATTTTTCCAGAAAGAGCCATAAGCTGGAGGAGTGGCATACTTTCTGCGATTGGATTCGGACCTTGCCCTACGCCAAGGAGCTGATTTTAGCAGAGAAGGAATCGGATGCATAGCCTTTTCCGCTTTTTAATATTTTTTATAGCAATAATCTTCCCTATAAAAATTTTTTTATTCGAAGAGAATTTGTAGGGAAGATTATGGTATACTATAGCTCATAAATTGCTTCTTTCGTTTTTTTAAAGATTCTATTTTTTTCCTACTATTATTCATCCTTTTATTCATAACGAGTATCGCTCGCAAAGCGTGCGATATCTCGTTTGTTTATCTTCAAGTTTTTCTTATTTCCAGTTATTTATTTTTCCAGCGTTTTTTTATTTCTATTCATCCATTAATTCAAGCATTCATTTATTTTGCTTATTTGTCTATTTATCCGTTTAATTTCAAGCATTTTACAGTCTATTCATTTAATTCCAAGCATGCTACGTTCTATACATTTATTTTTCAAATATTTTGTCATTGATTTTTCAAGTATTCTGCAATCTATTCATTTTTTAGAAAGGAACTCTTATGCCTAAATTTAGTCTATCTTCCTTAAAACAGGGGAAAATTATTTTATTGCTTCTGATGTTTATGCTTCTGGGTTTTTTATTTTTCATGAATCAGGAACGGGAAAGAAAAATTATTTATAAGGGTACGGCGGGGGAAGAGAAAGAAGCGTTTTTAGCCCGAGGTGCTTATGAAAGCTTAGAGGTAAAGAGCAAGGAAATGCTGCCGGTAAATCAGGGAAAAACGGCAAAAGAAAAGAAAGAAAAGCAAGAAGAGAATAAAAAGGAGAAAAAGAAGAGAACCCGGAGATTAGTAAAGAAGAAAGTAAGGAAGAAAGCAAAGAAGAAAGTGAAGAAGAAAGTAAAGTAGGAAGTAAAGTAGAAAGTAAAGCAGAAATCGGAGTGGATGGTGAAAAGAAAGAAGCCGGCATAGAAGACAGTCCAGAGAAAATTCAGCAAAATTGGGAGGAAAAGAAAATCAATATCAATACCGCTACAGAGCAGGAGCTGGAAAGCTTAAAAGGAATTGGTCCCGCCACGGCAAAAAATATCATCCGTTACAGGGAGGAATACGGCGGATTTTCCAGCATTGAAGAAATTAAGAATGTAAAGAGAATCGGAGATAAAATATTTGAAAAAATCAAGGCGGATATCTGTGTGTAACAAAGGCCGGCGAATAGTTGACATGATTTTGTAAGCTTTATCCCTTGTGCTTTTCTGCTTTGCCCTTTATGATGAAAATGTTTTCCTTTATTCTGAGAGAATAAAGAGAAAAACAGCTAAGAGAAAAACAGCTAAGAGAAATTGAGATGCGAAGGAAAGAGTGAAATTTTTAATAGGAAGAGACAGTCTTTTCTTTTAAAAAGTTAAAACATTATAGGAAGAAGCAATCAGGGAAAGATGAGAAAAAGAATGGGAATCAAAAAAAGCCTGTGCTCTATGGTTTTATTACTATCCATATTACAGAGTACATTGATTTATGCAGAAGAAAGAGTTTACGGAATTTCAGACTACGGTCCGGTTTCCGTTAATGGAAATGGTGTAGGAAGAGGAAAGGATTCCACCTACCAGTATATTGAAGACCTTCTTTATAATAATCAGGGGAATACCGGGGCTGGAAACAGTGGATCTGCAAATTCCGGCGGAAGCAGTCCGGCAGCCAATCCGGCCAGTGCCTCCTCTCAAAATACAACGAAGAGTGGCGGCCAAAATACGGCTGTTACCCAGGAAAGAAAGTGGAATTTGGCAAAGCTCTCGGGGAATGGACAAACCAAGTCTATCGGCTCAGAGGTGAATGCCAATTATGCAGTGGTTTTTGACTTGGATCAAGGTACAATCTTAGGAGAAAAGAACAGCTCCTTAAGCATGAATCCGGCCTCTATGACGAAAGTGATGACTTTGCTTGTGGCGGTAGAGAACCTTCCGGATTTAGAGAAGAAGATTACCATTACCCAGGATATCGTGGACTATGTGAAGGCAAGAGGAGCCAGCAACTGCGGTTTTGTGGCAGGGGAGCAGGTTCGGGTAAAGGATTTACTCTATGGGGTAATTCTACCCTCAGGAGCGGATGCCGTATTGGCTCTGGCGAAGGAAATTGCCGGTTCTGAAGCCGGATTTGTAGCTTTAATGAATAAAAAAGCCCAGGATTTAGGACTATCCTCAGACTGTAAATTCCAAAATGCCACAGGGCTATATCACAGTACCCATCATATGAATGTAAAGGATATTGGAGAAATTATGGCGGCGGCTATGCGAAATTCCTTAGCCAGAGAGGTTCTTTCCACGGAGAACTATCAGATTCCTGCCACCAATAAGCATGGGGACGGTATTAAGCTGACGAACCTGTTTGTACAAAGAATAAAAGGGCAGGATACCGGAGGCGCCAGTGTGACTATGGCGAAAACAGGTTTTGTTCGTCAATCTATGTTTTGCGCTGTCAGTAGCGGAAAAGGAGCAAATGGAAAGAATCTTTTGGTGGTAACCGGCTACAGCTCCAGCACCTGGCAGTGTATTAAGGATCATGCCACCTTGTATAAGCGTTTCGGATAGATGTAAAGGGGGGAGAGCTATGCCTATTAAAGTACAGAACCATTTGCCTGCAAAGGACATATTGGAGAAGGAAAATATTTTCGTCATGGATGAACAGAGGGCGGTATCTCAGAATATTCGACCTCTGCATATTGCAATTCTCAACCTGATGCCCTTAAAGGAAGACACGGAGCTGGATTTACTTAGGGTGCTTTCCAACTTCCCGATTCAGACGGAAATCACGCTGATGAAGATGGAATCCCATGTTTCTACCCATACCAGCTCCGTTCATTTAAATACCTTTTATGTTAATTTTTCTTCCGTGAAGGAAGAGTATTTTGACGGCTTAATCATCACCGGAGCCCCGGTGGAGAAGATGCCTTTTGAAGAGGTTGGATACTGGAAAGAACTTACGGAAGTTATGGAATGGTCCAAAACCCATGTGTTTTCCACTTTCCATATTTGTTGGGGGGCCCAGGCGGGGCTGTACTATCATTATGGAATTCAGAAAGTGCCTTTGGAGAAGAAATTAAGCGGAATCTATTCCCATAGGGTTCTTCATAGGAAGAAAATGCTGATGAGGGGAATGGATGATGAGTTTTGTGTTCCCCAATCCCGTTATACCGGACTGGATGAAGAGGCGGTTAAGAAAAATAAAGAGCTTTATGTGGTGGCGGATAGTGAAGAGGCGGGAAGCTACTTGATTTTGGCCTGCTCTTCCCGCCAAATTTTTGTTACCGGTCATTCCGAGTATGACCGTTATGACTTGGATAAGGAGTATAAAAGAGATTTGGCAAAAGGAATCAATCCGGAGGTTCCGGTGAATTATTATCCTGATGACAATCCGGAGAATACCCCGATTTTATCCTGGCGCTCCAGCTCCAACTGCACCTATAGTAACTGGTTAAATTTGTGTACCAGGAGACTCCCTATCGTTTGGAGGAAATGCGACCGGTTTCGGAGGACAGTTATCTTCGGGATGACCATAGAAGTGAAAGAGACAGTACCGTAAAGTCTGACGATTAAGGAAACAAATAGTGACAGAAGTAATGAGTACAAGTAAAGGAGAAAATTATGGATGCAGTAGAACGTTTGATTCGCTACTTAAAGATTGATACGGAATCCGTACCGGATCAGGAAAAGATTCCTTCCAGCGAGAAGCAGTTTGATCTGGCAAGAGTCCTGGAAGCGGATTTAAAGGAGCTGGGCGTAAAGGATGTACAGTGTACCGACCATGCCTATGTTTACGGGAAAATTCCTTCCAATTTATCGAAGGAAGAGCAGGAAAAGACTCCTGCTTTAGGTTTTATTGCCCACATGGATACTTCTCCCTCCGCAAGAGGAAAGAATGTGGAGCCCAGAATTGTAAAGGATTATGACGGAAAAGATATTGCTTTAAACGAATCGGAAGTTCTATCTCCGAAGGTATTTCCAAAGCTTTTAGAAGCAGTAGGACAGGATTTAATGGTGACCAACGGAAAAACCTTGTTGGGAGCGGATGATAAGGCAGGCGTTGCGGAAATCATGGCTATGGTGGAATATATTCAGACCCATCCGGAGTTTCGTCATGGAGATATTTGCATAGGTTTCACACCGGATGAAGAGGTTGGAGCAGGTGCAGACCTCTTTGATGTTCCTCTTTTCGGAGCAGAGGTGGCTTATACCGTAGACGGCGGCACCCTTGGAGAGGTGGAATATGAGAATTTTAACGCTGCCGGCGGAAAGGTGAAGATTCATGGGGTGAATGTTCATCCCGGTTCTGCAAAGGATAAGATGATGAATGCCAATCTTTTGGCAATGGAGTTTAATGCTTTACTACCAAATTGTACACCTGCCAACACAGAAGGGTATGAAGGTTTCTTCCACCTGTGTTCCTTTGCGGGAGAGGAAAGTCTGGCTACTTTGGACTACATTATTCGTGACCATGACTGGGAGAAATTCCAAGAAAAGAAGAGATTTTTTCAAGAGGCGGGAGAGAAGCTGAATCAGAAATACGGAGAAAAGGGTGCACATTTTTCCGTAGAAGTGAAAGACAGTTACTATAATATGGTGGAAAAGGTTCGCCCCCATATGTATTTGATTGATGTGGCAAAAACTGCCTTTGAAAAAGAGGGAGTTACCCCGAAGGTCTGCCCCATCCGTGGAGGTACAGACGGTGCTAAGCTTTCTTTTATGGGCTTACCCTGTCCCAACCTGTCTACAGGAGGAGAGAACTATCACGGTATTTATGAATATCTGAATCTTAATTCCTTCAAAAAGATGATTCCGGTGCTTTTAAAGATCTGTCAGGAAATGATTGGGAAAAAGAGCTAAGAGAAAGGACCTTCGAGTATACATTCGAAGGTCCTTTCTTTTATCATTATAGACTGCTTTGTCGTCCATCACTGGAATCCCTTTATGAAGGGACTTTTTTACAAGTTCTGTAGGTTTATCCTACTCGTCTTGTTTCTTATACTATATTCTTTTGTATGCTAAGCGTCTCACTTATCGCTTATCCATATTTTAAAAAGTAACCCGCTTGCTTTTCTTACGATTCATTCCTCCTCTATACTAATGCTCCTTCTCTGAAACATTCGTATCGGAATTCCCTTTCCTCTTATCTCAGAGAAGAGAGCTCATCGTCACTGTTTTCATCATGGATGCTGTACATCCGATAGCATTCCTTAGGAAACTCTATGCTTCCTTATCGGGAAATGCTTAATATTCAATTGTCTTATCTAGCCATTGGTTTGTACCACCTTTTTCCGAATCGCTTCTCTATAATTTCAAAATGGAATTTCACCATGATTTTATATATTTAAAGCGCTTATGATGGGAAACCGATTCTATTGGAAACCTGCTCTTTTCAGAAAATAAGAAGAAAGTCTTCTGCAAACCGATAGCATAATTCCCGCTATACAAGAGTTAAGTTTTCTCTACTCAGTTAAGTCTCCAGTAGAAGTACTGTTCTTCGTCCATTGGATTGTACCTCTCTTTCTTGATTATAGTTCGCAAACCTTCCGTTTGCACTTTTGCAAATCTCTAACTCTTTCTCTTCGAGCTAAAGATTTTTTTGCTGTTATTTTCTTTCTTGTGCCTATAGGATAGCACAAAAATTTCTTTTGTAAAGAAAAATTAAATAAATATTATTTTTTTATTTTTTTGCAAAAAGAGACGATAAAAAAAAGAACTTTTCTCTTTGTAAAATAAAATTTATCGTACTAATAAAACTAATTTTTCAACAATCCGATTTATAGAATCCTCTTGTTTGAAAATCGATCCCGGAGAAAAGGGAAACTATAGACGGGAAGCTTTGTTTTGCCGTAGAATAGCATATGGAGTTCAGTTAATACTTCGTATGGAGAGGAATAAAGCTATGTTTCGTTATGAAGAAATTAAAAATCCGGAATATTATCAGGAAAATGTCCTTTTGCCCCATTCGGATCATATTGCCTACCGTAATGCTACGGAAGAAAAGCTGGGGAAAAGCTCCCTGCGAAAAAGTCTGAATGGATTATGGAAGTTTCATTATGCAAGGAGAATAGAAGACAGTATTCCGAATTTTGAAAGTTCGGAGTATTCCTGTAAGGACTGGGAGGATATTGTGGTGCCTGCCCATATTCAGTTGGAGGGATATGATGCACCTCAGTATGCCAATGTGCAGTACCCCTGGGAGGGGCATGAAAGCATCCGTCCGGGAGAAATTCCCCGGCATTTTAATCCGGTGGCTTCCTATGTAAAATACTTTATTCTGCCGAAGGAGTGGGGAGATCAGCCGGTGCGTATCTCTTTTCAAGGGGTGGAAAATGCCTTTGCCCTGTACTGTAACGGAGCTTATATCGGCTATCACAGTGATTCCTTTACTCCTGCTGAATTTTCTCTTGAGGGCTTTTTAAAGGAGGGAGAAAATAAGCTGGCTGTTCAGGTTTACAAGTGGTCTGCAGCCTCCTGGTGTGAGGATCAGGATTTCTTCCGTTTTTCCGGAATTTTCCGGGAGGTATATCTTTATACCCTGCCTAAGTTGCATTTAAAGGACCTGCATCTTCGGACAGAGATGAGCAGGGATTTTAAAGAAGGAAAGCTTTATTTTTCGGGAAAAATTGAAGGTTGGGAGAAAGAAACAGAAAAAGAAACAGAAAAAGAAACAGAAAAGGAAACAGAGAAGGAAGAAGGAAAGGGAATTCTTCGCTATAGTCTTTTTGATGGGGGAGTCTGCCTTCCCAAGGGAAGAGGCTTTGCTGTAGAGCAAAAGATTATTTCTAAAGGAGAAATCCCTGTATCAGGGGGAATGAGCGTTTCCGAAGAAAAAAATGCTTTGGATTGCAAAACGAAGCTTTCTCAAAAAGCCGGGGAAGAGTTTACAAAAATCCATCAGGAATTTCCTTACAGTACCGTGGAATTTTCTATTTCACTGGAAGCTCCCAAGCTTTGGTCTGCGGAACAGCCCAATCTCTATACCTTGGTTTTGGAGCTTTGTACGGAAGAGGGAGAAGTACTGGAATATATCGTGGAAAAAGCGGGGTTCCGTCATTTTGCCTTGGAAGACGGACTGATGAAAATCAACGGAAAGCGCATTGTTTTTAAGGGTGTAAACCGACACGATTTCAGCAGCTTAACGGGAAGAGCAGTAAGTGTTTCGGAGATGGAGAAGGATATCCAAACCATGAAGCGAAACAATATCAATGCCCTTCGTACCTCTCATTATCCCAACAATTCCGCCCTCTACCGTCTGGCAGATGAGTACGGCCTTTATGTAATGGATGAGTGTAATATGGAAACCCACGGCAGCTGGGACACCTATGCCTTTACAAAAGATATAGACTATGTGCTTCCCAAGGATAAAAAAGAATGGGAGGCCATGCTTTTACAAAGAATTGAAAATATGTGGCAGAGGGACAAAAACCATCCTTCCATCCTGATTTTCTCCTGCGGAAATGAAAGCTTCGGTGGATCTGTCATTCATGAGATGGCAAAGTGTCTTCGCAGCTTGGATTCCTCCAGACTGGTGCATTATGAGGGACTCTTTAATGACCGCTCCTATCCGGACAGCAGTGATATGGAAAGTCGAATGTACCCACCGGTTACGGAAATCAAAGACTATCTTTCCAAGCACAGGGAAAAGCCCTTCCTGCTTTGTGAATATGCCCATTCCATGGGGAATTCCTTAGGGGCTTTGTATAAGTACACGGAGTATGCGGAGGAGGAGCCCTTGTTTCAGGGAGGCTTTATCTGGGACTATGTGGACCAAAGCCTTTGGAAGAAATCGTTACGGTGAAAAATTTTTAGCCTATGGGGGAGATTTTTCCGACAGGCCTTCGGATTTTCAATTCAGTGCCAACGGCATTGTTTTTGGAGGGGATAGAAATCCAAAGCCTCAAATGCAGGAAGTGAAATATCTCTATCAAAATATCTTTTGTACCTTGGAAGAGGAAGAGATTTTGATAAAGAATCGTTCTCTTTTCCAATCCACTTCAGAACTGGATTGTAAACTTTCCCTTTATCGTTACGGAAAGCTTTGGAAGGAGTGTTTGTTGGAGACAAATGTTCCGCCCCAATCTGAGGGGAGAATTCCTAATCCGTTTTTAAAAGAAGATCTGGAGGGAGAGTATACTCTTCGGATTAGTTTTCATTTAAAGAAGGATAGTTTGTACGGAGAAAAAGGCTTGGAGATGGCCTTTTCGGAAAGAAGCTATACGGTAGAGAAAAAAGAGACTTTGAGGCTGTATCTGTTGGGGGAAGAACAACAGGAGGAACATTGGGTGAGAAGCTGGGAGAAGCTTTTGGAAGAGTGGGGAAGTGCTTCGGAAGTGATTCCGGAAGACTTTCAGATTCTTTCCTCGCCCCATAATATTGGCGTACGAGGCAGTTCTTTTGAGGCAATCTTTTCTTTGATTCAGGGCGGGCTGGTATCCTACCGATATGGAGGAAAAGAGTATTTGGAGGCCATGCCAAGACCTAACTTCTGGCGTGCTCCCACCGACAATGACACGGGAAATCTGATGGCTTTTCGCTATGCCCAGTGGAAAACAGCAAGTCAGTATTTAAGTACAAGAAGCCCTGAGGCAAGCCTAATGTTGGAAAAACCGCAAGAGGTGCTGATGAAAATGGAGAAGGATTGCTTCCTTATTCGTTACAGCTATCATTTACCTACCAATCCGAGAAGCAGCTGCCAGATGCAATACAGCGTTTTCCCGGATGGAAAAATCAGCGTAAGTCTGGACTATAGTCTGCCCAAGGAGGGAGATCCTGTCCTTCTGAAACAACTGTCCGAGCTTCCGGAATTTGGGGCTCTCTTTACTCTAAATGCGGATTTGGAAAACTTTTCCTGGTACGGCTTGGGCGAAGAGGACTGTTATGCCGACAGAAAGCATGGCGGAAAATTGGGCATTTATCATAGGAAGGTAAGGGATAATTTTGTCCCCTATGTTTTCCCCCAGGAGTCCGGAAACAAGGCGGAGGTACGACTGGCGAGCCTCACCGATGAGAAGGGCAGGGGCTTAGTTTTCTTAGCGGAAAATGAAGAGGGGCAAATGAATGTTTCAGCCCTGCCCTGGACTCCCCATGAAATTGAAAATGCCTGCCACGGTTATGAACTTCCTCCGATTCATCATAGTATCCTGCGTCTTTCCAAGGCTCAGATGGGAGTGGGAGGAGATGACAGCTGGGGTTCCCATACCCATGAGGAGTTCTTGGTGAAGGTAAAGGATAGGATTCATTTCAGCTTTTCCTTCCGAGGGATTTGCTAAAGCGGAGCTACAATCCTTTTGACGAATATAGGGAGAAATCTTCTCTTAAGGCTTTGAATTATGCCATTTTTAGAACGGCTATCAAAAATTTAGAAATAATCTACGAGGATATAGAGGGAAATACTCTATATCCTTATTTTTTAAGAGAAAATGACGAAATATCCTGTATAGAAATGTTTCTCCCTGTACAGGGTGGTTTTCACTTGCTTATTTTTGGAAATACTTTGTTTTTTCCGGAAATAGGCTGTAGTAAAGGAGGCAATATGCTGGAAAATGTGCGTGCCGTAGGAAAGGATTCCTACCAAAACAAGATTTTATCCAAGGTTGAGAGCGGAAAAACCAAGGAAAGCCAAAAAGTGGATAAACAAGCCTCCGGCAAGGAAGCGGAGCTTGCAAAGGCTACAGGAGGGAAAGAAGCTGTAGTACAAAGAGACAGCTTGGAGCTATCCGGTAGAGCGAAGGAAGTGGCAGCCAAGGGGACACAGGCGACTAAGGCGGAAAAGACGAAAGCACTGAGTGCCGAGGAGGGACTGTCCGACAAGGCGAAAACTTACTTAAAGAATCTGCGCCGTTCTCGAAATTTTGTGGATTTTCGTATTGCGGAAAAGGGAAAAGAGAATGATGCCTTAGCAGGAAAAAGCAATAAGGAATTTACCGTTGTTTTAAGCAATGAAGAAATTGAAAAAATGGCAACGGATAAGAAATTTGAAAGAGAGCAATTAAATACATTGGATCAGACCGTAAAGTTTATGCTTATGGCACAGACAGGGATAGGGAATGATAACGGGGCCAATAAGACCAATGTGGAGGACATCAAGAGTATTGCGGCAAAAACCCAGGAGGACGGCACCACCATGCTGATTGCCAGCTTGGAGAAGAGCACAAGCTCTGCCAGAAAGATTGCGGAAGAGCAGGATAAAAAGCGGGAAGCAAAGAAACTGGAAGAAAAGCGGGAAGCAAAGAAACTGGAAGAAAAGCAGGAAGCGAAGAGAACGGCAGAAAAGGAAGCGTTAAAGGGCGGTAAAAAAGCGGGTAAGGCACAAAAGGCAGAGAAGGCGGATTCCAAGGATAAATTATCGGGCATAGAAAAGACGAAGGAGGGCGAAACAGAAACAGAGACGATTCATGATGTGGAAAAAACAGCTGTAAAGCGTGTGGAAGTAAGGGGAAGAACCATAGAAGAGCTTATGGAAAACTTGAAAAAGCTGGATTGGACAAAGGTTCCGGTGACAGAATAAAGAGATAGCTCTCCTACTTTATTGTGAAATAAAATAGGGAAGTCAATTTATAATTTGCTTATATAAATTTTATTTTTGTTTATAATTAAAAAGATTCATGCTATACTTTCTCCTTGTAAGGGTTGAACTGTCTTTAGGAGGAAGTATGGCATTTTTTTCATTTTTGGATCAGAAAAAGAAAAAGGATGCACTTAGAGAGCTTGCAAAGGAAAGAAAGAGAGGAATTTCCGCAGAAAAGCTGGACAAGGCCAATAGGGAAATTCATCTTCGCCTTTGCAATCTCCTTTTTTTCTGGAAGCGGAAAGGATCTTCTCCTATGTGAGTATGGAAGGGGAGGTGGACACCAGAATCATTTTGGAAACGGCTTTACAGATGGGGAAAAGAGTGTGCGTTCCCCGATGTATTCCGGGAAAAGAGCATCTGATGGAGGCGGTAGAGATTCATAGTATGGAGGAACTGATTCCCCAGACCTATGGAATTTTAGAACCAAGAAAAGAACTCCCTTCTTCTACGGACTGGTGCTTTGACTTGTCTTTGATTCCCTGTGTAATGGCGGATCAAAGGGGGGGAAGACTGGGGCATGGAGCAGGCTACTACGATCGATTCTTGGAAAAGAGCAGGGGAAAAAAGTTATGTTTATGCTTTTCCTGGTTACTTTACGATAAGATTCCCATGGAAAAAACGGATATCCACATGGATGCGCTATTAACAGAGGAAGCTTACTTTGCATTTCATTAAGAATCTTTCACAAAAGGGGAAAATGATTTCTGTAAGAAATGCCAAGTTGTATTCTGTTAAAAATTTAGCTAGTATAAGTGAAGTCAAAAAATTAATTTGTTCCCAAAAAATATTTTTGGTCAGGAGGAGCGAAAATGGGCGTAGAGCAAAACAAAATGGACGAGTTGTTTAAATGGGATGGAAAGCCGGATGTGGCACCTACCATTTCTTTGGCGTTACAGCATCTGGTAGCCATGATTATCGGTTGTGTAACGCCGGCTATTATTATTTCCAACGTAGCCGGATTGGAAATCGGACAAAGAATCATCTTGATTCAGGCATCCTTAACCATGTCTGCAATTTGTACCTTCTTCCAGCTTTTTCCCTTAAAGAAAGGCGTATTTGGAGCAGGCCTTCCTATGATTTAGGAATCAGCTTTGCATACCTTCCCAGTATGCAGGCGATTGCCGGAGAAGGCGGCGGAGTAGGAACCATTGTGGGTGCTATGATGGTTGGTGGAATTGTTGCAATTATTGTAGGAATCTTTGTAAAAAGAATTCGTAAATTCTTCCCTCCACTTATTACCGGAACCGTTGTATTTACCATCGGTCTTTCTCTTTATCCTACAGCGGTAAATTATATGGCAGGTGGAGTGGCAAACAACGCTGAGTTGATTGCCAAGAAGGGACTTACCACAGCTTTGATTTACGGCTCTTGGCAGAACTGGCTTGTGGCTTTTATCACCTTGATTGCTGTAATGTGCTTCAGCACCTTCGGTAAGGGCGTATTTAAGCTGGCTTCCATCCTGTTGGGAATGGTAGTAGGATATTTGGTGGCTCTTGGCTTTGGAATGATTTCTTTCAAGGAAATCGGAACCGCTTCCTGGTTCTCTCTTCCCCACTTCCTGCCCTTTGGCGTTCAGTTTAGTGTACCTGCTTGTATTTCCATCGGTTTACTTTTTGCGATTAACTCCATCCAGGCTATCGGTGACTTTACCGCAACAACCATGGGCGGATTTAACAGAGAACCCAGTGATGATGAGCTTCGTGGCGGAATCATTGCTTACGGTGCAACCAATTTCTTGACTGCATTCTTTGGCGGACTTCCAACTGCGACTTACTCTCAGAACGTAGGTATCGTAATTTCCAACAAAGTAGTAGCAAGAAGAGTATTCGCAACAACCGGCTTGTTTATCTTAGCTTGCGGTCTTTGCCCGAAGTTCTCCGCATTACTTACCACTATTCCTCAGTGTGTATTGGGAGGAGCTACCATTACCGTATTCTCTACCATCGCAATGACCGGAATTAAGCTGATTACCCAGGAACCGTTGACTGCACGCTCTACTACAGTGGTAGGTCTTGCGGCAGCAGTTGGTGTGGGAATTGCACAGGCTCCCGCATCTTTAGGACAGTTCCCAACATCCTTCACCATGATTTTCGGAAAGTCTCCTGTAGTATTGGCAACCATCATTGCAGTATTCTTAAATATTGTATTGCCAAAGGAAAATAAAAAAGCTTAACTAAACGAGATATCGCACGCTTTGCGCACGATACTCGTTATGAATTAAAAGAGGCGTTACATAAGCTAAAAGAAAAAGTGCTCAGACCGGGTCTGAGCACTTTTTCTTTTGGCATCCTTTTTTTCTTTTAGCATCCTTTTTTCTTTTGCCCTGAAGTTTATTTTTGGAGCATAGATAAATCCGGAGGCAGCTCTCGCTGAAAGAACATTATTTCTTTTCGAATGGGATGGGTAAAGGAAATGGAGTAGGAGTGGAGAGCCTGACGGGACAAGCCTATATTTTGTGAAAAAACACTTTCTTCCCCATTGCCGTATAGACTATCCCCCAGTAGGGGGCAGGAGAGGTAAGAGAGGTGGACGCGAATCTGATGGGTCCTGCCGGTGGCCAGCTGAAGCTGCAGAAGAGAATAGTTTTTCCCGGGAAAATAGTTTAAGACATTAAAATAACTGAGGGCTTCCTGCCCTTTTTGAAAATTCACAGTTCTCAGCATTTTTTCTTCTTCTACTCTGGCAATAGGCGCAGATATGGCAAAGGCATAGTTAAATTCTTTTTTTTCCTTTTCCTCAAGCCGTGTGAATCCCTGAATCTCGCCTAGGAAAAATTCAGGATTTCCCTGACAAAAAGCCAGATAGCTTCTTTGAATACGTCCTTCTTTCATGTCTTTGTTTAGAACCGATGCCGCCAGACGATTTTTTGCCAGAAGGATTAAACCGCTGGTATCCAAATCCAACCTGTGAATAAAGTGGCAAACAAAAGAAGATGCAGAAGAATTCTGCATCTGATAAAAAACTATGGCTCCGGCTAAAGTCTTTTCAAAATGTCCCGGAGAGGGATGACAGGGAAGTCCTGCAGGCTTATTTAGCAGGAGAATATCCCGGTCCTCATAAACAATATCCAAAGGAAAGTCATAAGGCGGTGCACTGTTCTCTTCCTCTATGGGAAGGTAGACAGAAAGGCAATCGCCCTCCGCCAAAAGATCCACGGTAAAGGCCCATTGACCATTTTTTTCAATCCCGTAATGTTCCTTTTTCTCCTCAAAAAAATGAACTCTCTTTAAGGCGGAAAGAAGGCTTTTGGTATAGCCCTGTTCTAAAAGAAAAGCTTCGATTGTCTTGTTTGCAAAATCTCCCGGAACGGTATAGGTAAAAAGAGTAGGAATACTCATGGGTTAAAAGGAAAAGGTTTCTGCCAGAGGAAGCCAGAGCTCATCCTTTTCGGAGAGAAGAAGGGGACTGCCGTCTTCCATAGTGTAACCGTTTTTTTTCGCATTTCCGGCATAAGTACCCTTTAACTCCGGCCACTGAATACCGATGCTTGGATCATTCCATGCCAGACCGCCTTCGTCTCCGGGGTGGTAGAAGTCTGTTACCTTATAGGCAAATTCCGCAGTATCGGAAAGAACTAGGAAGCCATGGGCAAATCCCTCCGGAATATAGAACATTTTTTTGTTTTCTTCACTGAGGGTAATGCCGAAATGCTTTCCGTAAGTCTTACTGTTCTTTCTTAAATCTACAGCTACGTCATAAACTCTTCCTTTTAATACGCGAACAAGCTTTCCCTGTGGATATTGCTTTTGAAAATGTAGACCGCGTAAAACACCCTTTACAGACATACTTTGATTGTCTTGTACAAAGCGGAGATTAAGCCCTGTTCTTGGAAATCTCTTTCATTGTAGCTTTCCATAAAATAGCCTCTGCTGTCCTGATGGATGGTGGGCGTAATAATGCATAATCCCTCAATGTCCGTTCTTTCTACCTGAATCTGTCCCATGAAATTTATCCTTTCTCCATTCTTGTAAGTTGTAGGAAATAAAGCGCTTTCTTTTTCCGAAATAGGAATAAAGTAAGAAATACCATCGATATTTTAGCATAAAAAAATTTTTTTCACATAATACTTATTTTTAATATTTGTCTCCGATATATATACTGTAACAAGAATAAAAACAAAAAAACTTGTTACAAAACATCTCTTCTATAAAGAAGAGGAAATTGGTCTTCGGACCCTAACAGCCAAAAGGCAAAAATCAGTCGAAAGACAAGAAAAGGCAAAGAAAATTCTTCTTTTCTGGCGCCGGAAAAGGAGATTTGCATAGGACAGGGAGGTTCTGGCATGCCGAAATCAGGAGGATATTACTATGGTTATTCAACACAATATTGCAGCAAACAACGCTTACAGAAACCTTTCTTCTAACGCAACCAACAGCCAGAAGAACTTGGAGAAGCTGTCTTCCGGTTATAGAATCAACCGTTCTGCAGATGATGCAGCAGGTCTTGCTATTTCCGAGCAGATGCGTTCCAAGATCAACGGTCTTGATCAGGCTTCTGCAAACGCAAGCGATGCAATCGGCTTAATCCAGACTGCTGAAGGTGCTTTAACAGAGACTCACTCCATGTTACAGCGTATGGTAACTCTGGCTACACAGTCTGCTAACGGAACTTACAACAGTACCGCTCGTGCAGCTATCGGAGAAGAGGTTACTGCTTTGAAGGCAGAAATTGACAGAATTTCTTCTACAACTGACTACAACGGTGTTAAGCCAATCGGTTCTACTTCCGCTATCACTGTTCAGATTGGACCAACTTCTGTAGAAACTTTGAGCATCGCTGCTGCAAAGATGGATTCCGGATCTTTAGGAGTCAGCGCAATCACTGTAGCTTCTGTATCTGATGCTAACTCTGCTATTACAAAGATCAACGACGCTATCAACACTGTATCTACACACAGAGCAAAGCTTGGAGCATCTCAGAACCGTCTTGAGCACACCATCAACAACCTTAAGACCACTAACGAGAACATGACTGCAGCTGAGTCCAGAATCCGTGATACGGATATGGCTAAGGAAATGGCAGCTTTCACTAAGAATAACATTCTTAACCAGGCTGCACAGTCTATGCTTTCTCAGGCTAACCAGCAGCCACAGGGAGTTCTTTCTCTCCTTAGATAAGCTGTATAGTATTTTTAAGACCATCGGAGTTGAAAGAAAAAAGAAGAGGCAAGGTTCATCAGCTGATTCTTTTCTTCCGGTGGAGTCCCACTTAAAAATAGAATGGATTATTATGTCTATGAAAAGAAGTTATCATAGTTTAACTATGGTGACTTCTTTTTTGTTGTGCGCCTAGCGGCGCACGTTTCTAACGGGTTAAAGTCCCGAATCTGCCCGGTAGTGGGAAGGATATAGCCGAAGGCAAGGGTGTCGAGGGTGACCTCGAATCTGAAGGAAGCTGGATATGAGGAAGATACTAACTCTTGGGCAAATCTCTGGTCTGACGAACAGAAATCTCATATGAGGTTATGCATGAGGATAAGACTGCAACACAAGCCAAAGTCCAATAACTACACGGAATCATGCATGATAGATGAGGCAGATATATGGAGAGGAAGAAACGTGTGGTACCTAGGGAGGTCTGTGTGATATGCCTCGAAAGAGGTAACCATTGTCCAAAGCAATGCTGAACACACAGAAGTCAGCAGAGGTCATAGTAGTCGAGAGACAAAGGACCGAATCAATAGGAGTCTCAAGTATGACTGAGAAAGGAGGAATGACTGGTTATGGCAGAAAACATTGAAAACAATGGCTGTTTGCAGAGAGATAGTGCGGAACATGAAGGGTATGCAAAAGCGCATAGGTCATTCAATCTGATATGGAAAGAAAGAGGCAGTGCACAGCCGAAGCTCTTAGAAGCGATACTGCATAAAGATAACTTTAACAGAGCGTATAAGAGAGTGAAGGCAAACAAGGGAGCACCTGGAATTGATGGTATGACCATCAAAGAGGCACTTCCTTATCTTCAGGAACATCAACAGGAGTTAACTAACCGTATCTATCGTGGAAAGTATACTCCGTCTCCAGTAAGACGAGTTGAGATTCCTAAACCAGATGGTGGTGTGCGAAAGCTTTGGCATACCAACAGTGATAGACCGTACACTTCAACAGGCGATAACACAACAGTTAGTTCCAATCTATGAGCCACTTTTTACAGACGGCAGCTACGGTTACCGTCCAAACAGAGACGCAAGAGGAGCAATACTTAAGATTAAGGAGTACGCTGAACAGGGCTACACATATGCGGTAGTTCTAGATTTATCGAAATATTTCGATACAATCAACCACGAGATTCTTATCAATCTTCTGAGGAAAAATGTAAAAGATGAACGTGTGGTGCAACTTATCAAGAGGTATCTGAAAAGTGGCGTAATGGAAAATGGAGTGGTTATTGAAACAGAGGAAGGGTCGCCACAAGGAGGGAATTTATCCCCTTTGCTCGCGAATATCTACCTCAATGAGTTCGACTGGGAGTTTTTGAAAAGAGGTGTCCCATGCATAAGGTATGCAGATGACATAGTGCTTCTTGCGAAAAGCAGAAAGGCATCAGAGAGACTCTTAGAGAGCAGTACGAGGTATCTTGAGGAGAAACTGAAACTTACAGTGAATCGAGAGAAAAGCCGTACTGTCAGTGTATTTGCAATCCGAAATTTTAAATTCCTTGGCTTTGCACTGGGAAGGAACAGAAGTGGCATATATGTCCGAGTTCATGCAAAGTCTTGGGAGAAGTTTAAGTCGAAACTGAAAGAGTTTTCTTCCCGTAAGCGCTGTCAGTCAATCAAGCCGAGCCTAGAAAGAATCAAGGTATACGCAAGAGGGTGGCTTAACTACTATGGAATAGCAAGTATGAAGAGAAACATGAATGATATCAACGGATGGCTCTATCACAGAATACGTATGTGTGTATGGAAACAATGGAAACGTGTGCGAACCAGATACCGAAACCTGAGGGGCATGGGAGTTCCCAAAGACCTGGCATGGAAAGCGGCAAACAGCAGACGAGGCTATTGGTTTACAACACATACAGTTGTCATGAACATGGCAATGACAAAAGAAAGACTGATAAACAGTGGCTTTTACGATTTAGCCACAGCCTATCAGTCTGTGCACGTCAACTATTGAAAGCGCTGTATACGAGAACCGTACGTACAGTGCTGTGAGAGGACGGCGGTTAGTCGCCGCCTCCTACTCGATCTATCTTGTATTGAAAGCGATCTATCGAAACATCCCCATCGGAACCGATCTATCGAAATATTCCCATCGAAATCGGTCTATCGAAATATCTCTATCGAAACCGGTATATCGTGAAACAGGAGGAACAAAGGCTTGGGGAAAGCCGATGCTATTTCCTCGTAAAGAAAGATAAGAAAGAGATGAAAAAGTTAGATGGAACTAACTTTCAGTATTTTTTAAAAAACAAAAAAATTTTCAAAATCCGTTGACAAGCACAAAAAGAGATTATAGTATGCCATGTTGATAGTAATTATCAATTTTGTTTTTCGGAAGCCTCAGGAACTTTTGAAAGACAAAGCAATAAAAGAAAGGACGGCCGATGAACTATTCACGACAGCGTGCAGAGGTACTGGATCAGATTAGGGAGCATGAAGACCATCCTACTGCAGATGTAATATTTGCAGAACTGCGCCAAAAGGATCCAAGCATCAGTTTGGCAACGGTGTATCGGAACTTGAAGTTACTTTCGGATTTAGGAGAAATCCGGAAACTTAGCTTTGTATCAGGAGCAGATCGTTTCGATCCTACCGTAAAACCCCATTATCACTTTGTATGTGAGAGATGCGGGAAGGTTTATGACATTCCTATGAAGGTTGCGGAAGCACTGGATTCGGAGGCGGAAATGTATATTCCGGGAGCCATTACAGGTCATGATTTGGTGTTCCGAGGAATATGTGATGAATGTGGAGCTTTGGAGGGCTTCAAGGATTCACAAAAATAAGTTGAGTTTGAGCATTTGCCTTAAAAAAGGCGGAAAAGGAGAGAAGTTATGAAGACTTGGGTTTGTTCAGTATGTGGTTATGTTTATGAGGGAGAGACTGCTCCTGAGAAGTGTCCGGTATGTAAGGCTAGCAGCGACAAGTTCGTTGAGCAGAGCGGAGAGCTTACATGGGCAGCAGAGCATGTAATCGGAGTAGCTAAGGATGTTTCCGAGGATATCAAGAAGGATTTAAGAGCTAACTTCGAGGGAGAGTGCTGTGAGGTTGGTATGTACCTTGCTATGAGTAGAGCAGCTTACAGAGAGGGTTACCCTGAGGTTGGTGATTACTACAGACAGGCTGCTTTCGAAGAGGCAGATCACGCATCTCGTTTCGCAGAGCTCTTAGGAGAGGTTGTATCTCCTTCCACAAAGGAGAACCTTATCGCTCGTGTAAAGGCTGAGAACGGTGCTACTGCAGGTAAGGTTGATCTTGCGAAGAGAGCTAAGGCTCAGGATTTGGATGCTATCCACGATACTGTTCATGAGATGGCTCGTGACGAGGCTAGACACGGTAAGGCATTCCAGGGTCTGTTGAAGAGATACTTCAGCTAAGCACAACAGTTGGTAAGAGTGTAGTGCCTGTCCTTTCAACATTTGGTGAAAGGACAGTAGATTGTACAAAGGAAAAACTTGAATTTTCTTATGGCTATTATAAAATGCTATTTGTAATAGCGCAGGTTGAGTCTTGAAACAGAGGAGGAGCGCTCCTCTGTTTCATTTTATAACGAGTATTCTTCGAGTAGTGTGGAATAACCGGTTCTTAATGAGTATCACCGGCAAAGTGCAGGATATCTCGTTTAGTTTGAGACAGGTCTTTAGGGCTTGTCGGGAAAGGAGAGCAGTATGGCAAATTATAAGGGAACAGAAACAGAGAAGAATTTATGGACTGCCTTTGCAGGAGAGTCTCAGGCAAGAAACAAGTACACCTATTTTGCTTCTCAGGCAAAAAAGGATGGTTATCAGCAGATCGCAGCAATCTTAGAGGAGACTGCGGCCAATGAGGAATACCACGGAAAGATGTGGTTTAAGGAGCTGGCAGGACTTGGCGGCGGAATCGGAAACACCCAGGAGAACTTAAAGGCGGCAGCTGCCGGTGAGCATTATGAGTGGACCGATATGTATAAGAGCTTTGCAGAAGTTGCAGCAAAGGAAGGCTTCCAGGAGCTTGCAGCAAAGTTCCGTCTTGTTGCTCAGGTGGAGAAGACTCACGAAGAGCGTTTCTTACAGCTTTTACAGGGAATCTTGGATGATACCACCTTTAAGGCTGAGCAGCCTACTCTGTGGCACTGCAGAAACTGCGGTTTCATCTATGAAGGAGAGGAAGCACCTGAGACTTGCCCATGCTGCAATCATCCTAAGGCTTACTTTGAGCGTAAGGCTGACAACTATTAAAAAGTACTTCATCTGATAGAAAAAGTACAGAAATTCTATTCAGTAAAAGTAAGCATCTGTTTTATAAATCCACAGTCTTTTCCGGACAAAGAGGAAGAGACTTGTGGATTTTTTTGTGTGCGAAATACTCCTTTCTTATGTGGACAGAAAGGAATTGTATGAAACTAGAAAAATTAATATTTTTTTCATTGCCGGAGAGCAGAATCCGTGAAAGCATGCATTGACGGAAGGAAAAGTTTAGGCTAGACTCTAAGCTTAGGGATGAATCCCTAAGACCGCTGTTTTCCAAGCAAAATGAAAGAAAAAGGAAGATGGCAAAGAACATTTTGTATAGAGAAAAGTAGAGATAGAGAAAGAGGCGTTGCAATGAAAAAAAGTACAGTTTTATTAATCCTGGACGGCTACGGAGATCGGAAGAGTAAAGAGGGAAATGCTATTGCTTTGGCGAATACGCCGGTAATGGATCATTTGAAAAAGGACTATCCCTATGTGGAAGGACAGGCTTCCGGCCTGGCTGTAGGACTTCCCGACGGACAGATGGGAAATTCCGAGGTTGGACATATGAACATGGGAGCGGGCAGAATTGTTTATCAGGAATTGACCCGTATTTCCAAGGCTATTCAGGATGGAGATTTTTTTGAAAATGCTGCCTTAAAGGGCGCTGTGGAGCATTGCAAGAAAAAGGACTCCGCCTTACATTTTATGGGCCTTTTGTCCGACGGGGGTGTGCATTCCCACATTGAACATATTTATGGACTTTTAGAGCTGGCAAAGCGTGCCGGTCTAAAGAAGGTTTATCTTCATGCCTTTTTGGATGGAAGAGATACTCCTCCCGATTCCGGAAAGCATTTCCTTATGCAGATTGAAAAGAAAATGCAGGAAATCGGTGTGGGAGAAGTAGCCAGCATTGCCGGAAGATACTATGCTATGGATAGAGACAAAAACTACGACAGAGTGGAAAAGGCTTACCTGGCGATGACCCAAGGAATCGGTGAGAAGGCGTCTTCCGTAGAGGAGGCTATCAGTTCGTCCTACGCCAAGGAAGTTTTTGATGAATTCGTATTACCTACGGTTATCGAGAAAAATGGAGCGACTCATCTTATTTCTGACGGAGATGCTTGCATTTTCTTTAACTTCCGTCCGGATAGAGCAAGAGAGATCTGTCATTGCTTCTGTGATGATGACTTTAGCTTCTTTAACCGTGGGGCAAGAAAAGAGGTATATTTTGTCTGCTTCACCGACTATGACCCCACTATTCCCAATAAGGAAGTGGCTTTCCATAAGGAAGAGATTTCCAATACCTACGGAGAGTATCTGTCCTCCCTGGGAAAGACTCAGCTTCGTATTGCGGAAACGGAGAAATATGCTCATGTTACCTTCTTCTTTAATGGAGGAAAGGAAGAGCCCTTTAGCGGTGAAGATCGTATTCTGGTTCCCTCTCCCAAGGATGTGGCAACCTATGATTTAAAGCCGGAGATGAGCTGTTACACGGTAACGGAGAAGCTTACAGAGGCGATTCGTTCCGGAAAATATGATGCTATTGTGGCAAACTTTGCCAATCCGGATATGGTAGGACATACCGGTGTTCTTTCTGCAGCCATCAAGGCTATTGAAGTGGTGGATGAGTGCGTGGGAAAGGTTGTGGAGGCTGTGCAGGAAGTGGGAGGTAATCTCTTCATTCTGGCCGATCACGGAAATGCAGATATGATGGTGGACGAGAAGACGGGAGAGCCCTATACCGCCCATACCACCAATCCGGTACCCTTCATCCTTGTGGCAGCGGACAAGTCGTTAAAGCTGAAGGAAGGGGGATGCCTTGCGGATGTAACTCCAACCCTTTTGGATTTGATGGGTATTCCAAAGCCGAAGGAAATGACAGGAAAGAGCCTGCTGGAGAAGTAAAGAAGTATAGCGTAGAGTAGCAGCATAGCTAAGGATGGAAGTGTAGCCAAGGATAGAAGTGTAGCCAAGGACAGAAGTGTAGCCAAGGACGGAAGTATAGTCAAGGACGAAAGTATAGCCAAGGACGGAAGTATAGCCAAGGACGGAAGTATAGAGAAGCTTAGAAGTAAGGACGCTAGAGTACCTGGAAGGAGTTATTCATGAAAATAGGAATCTGTACAGATTCCGGATCGGGAATACGGAAGGAAGAAAGTGAGATATTCGGGATTACTGTAGTTCCCATGCCCTTTCGAATGGGAGATCAGGAGTACTTTGAAGGAATCAATATGAGTCGGGAGCTTTTCTTTGAAAAGCTGGCAGAGGGGGAGGAAGTTTCCACTTCCCAGCCCTCCATGGAAAGCCTGATGAAGGCTTGGGACGCCCTGCTTTTGGAAAATGATGAAATCGTTCATGTTCCGCTAAGCTCCGGACTGTCCGGTTCCACCCAGACAGCTCTGATGCTTTCCCAGGAAGAACCCTATTTGGACAGAGTATTTGTTTCGGATAGCAGAGGCGTTTCGGTTACCCAGAGAATGCACTGCCTCTTCGCCAAAGAATTGGCGGAGAAGGGATATACGGGGAAGGCAATACAGCATCTTTTGAATTCCATTGCGGGAGATAACGGCATTTATATCGGGGTAAGTACCTTGAAGTACCTTAAACGGGGCGGCAGAATTACGCCGGTTGCCGCAGCCATCGGCAGTCTTTTGCAGATTAAACCGGTTCTATCCATCAATAAGGGAGGAAAGTTAGACTCCTTTAAGAAGGTAAGAACGGAAAGACAGGTACGGGAAGCCATTATTGAAGGCTTGAAGGATAGTCTGGAACGAATGGGAGATCCGGAGGCTAGAAAGTCCTATATTGCTGTAGCTTATACGGACAATCTGGCCCAGGCGGAAGAGTTTCGCACACAGCTGGCAGAGACTTTCCCGAATCGTTATGAGGAAGAGATAGTGATTTCTCCTCTGTCCCTACTGATATCCTGTCATATTGGAGAGAATGGTCTTGGCGCTGCTGTGATTAAGCGTCCGGATGCTTTGGAAAATACTTAAGCTTGGGGAGCAGTGATTTCAAACTGCTCTCCATTTGTTTTAATGAGAATTTCTCCCAGCTTGGCCGTTTCCAAAGGAAAGAGCCGATACTTCTTACAGTTTTCCACAGTACTTTTGTGAGGATGTCCGTAGCGATTCTTCTTTCCGTAGGAAAATAAGGCAAATTTTGCCCGGGTTTCCGACAGAAAACTTGGGCAGGAGGAGGTTTTGGAGCCGTGATGTGCGAGCTTTAAAACATCGACTACGGGAGATACTTCCGCTTCCCTGCAATTTTCCAATAAAGCTTCCTCAGCCTCCTTAGGCATGTCTCCGGTGAAAAGCATACGAAAATGTCCATAGGTCAAAAGGCAGCCTATGGAGTGGGCGTTAGCTTCTTCGATGTGGGAAGAATCATTGGGGTAAAAACAACGAATATAAAGCTGATGGTCCTTGGTATAGGGCCATCCTTTTTTTGTCGTAGAGTGATTTTCTGCCATAGTGCTATTTTCCGCCATAGCATTAACTTTCGTAGGAAGACAGATTCCCTGTTCGGAAAAGACCAGTTCATCTCCCTTCTGCCAATAAGAGATATCCGCTCCGTGATTGTAGGCCAAACGCTTTAACAAGTCATAACGATGGTCCTCTAAGGCGGAGGCGGGAAGAATTAAATGGGATAAGCTTATGGAGGGATTCTTTTCCAGGAGAGCCTGTATTCCGCTGATATGATCCCGGTCACAGTGGGTGAGGAGGGCATAATCGATGTGCTGAATCCTTTTGGCCTTACAATAGGGAAAGAAAATCTGCTCCGGAAACAAGTTCTTACTGGTGGAACCATTGTCGATGGTAAAAACCAGTCTTCCTTTTCGAAGGACAAAGCCGTCACCCTGGCCCACATCCAGGGCGGCAATTTCCAGCTCCTTAGGGGGCTTGGACAGGTAGAGAGGTAGGGAAAGTAAAAAGCCCAGGGAGAGTAAAAGGGACAAGAAAGTATGATGCACTCTGCAAAGACAGGGGTTGAAAAGCCTTCTTTTCAAAGCTTTGAAAAAGAAGATTTTTTGCTTGGAAAAACAGTTCATTGGCCCGAAAAAGAAGCTCATTCTCTTGGAAAAGAAAGTTTTTGTTTTGGGAAAGAAAAAGAGGAGGTAGAGAAAAAGAAAATAAAACAGCACAGAGAATGCTTGCATTTTCCCAAGGAGAATCTGAGAAAAGGGGAGAGCAAGGCTTTTTTCCATGAAAAGGTGAAAAATTTGAAACAGAAGGTTTAGCAGGAATCGGGAGGAAAAGCTAAGCAGACGAAGGAGTAGAAAGTCTTGCTCCGGCAGATAGGAAAAAAAGATAGAAACTGCCCCAAAGAGAAAGAAAAAGGGAAGGAGGGGGAGTAGAAGCAGGTTTAATAAAGGGGCGTATAGAGGAAAAGAGAACTGGGTTAAGGAAAAAAGAGGGAGCAGAGCCAGATAAAAAAGGAAGCTGCCTTGTAAACGATGGGGCAGAGTAGAAAGTAAGCAGGGAATAAGCTTGGAAAGATAAGCAGGAAATTTCAAAAGAAGAGAGGGATGCTTGGAAAAGCCAAGTGCATGTTTTTTACAAATTTTAGAAAGGGCTTTTTCTTTCTTTTTTCGAACTGCTTTTCCGGGTCTTTCTTCTAAAAGAAAGAAAACAAAGAGGGTGAAAAAGGAGCACTGCATGCCGATGGAATAGAGGGAGAGAGGATTCAGCCAAAGTAAAAACAGTAAAGCGAAGGAAAGCTGAGAAAGCAGATCCTTTCCTTTGCCAAGCTGTATGGCGGCAAAACGGAGAAGAAGCATGAAAAGCGCCCGAAAGGCGGAGTGGGAAGAACCGGTAAAAAGAAAATAGGAGAAAAGAAAGAAGGAAGTGATAAGAGAGGAAAGTAGGGAAGATAACTTTATTTTCCGAAGGAGCCGGTAGAAAAAGCCTCCCAGAAGAGAAAGATGCAGGCCGGATATGGCCAGAATATGAGAAATGCCGGCACTTTGATAGAGGCTTTTTTCCGATAAGGTGATTCCTGAACGTTCTCCCAAGAATAGACTTTTTAAAAAAGCTGCCGTTTCTTCCGGAAAAAGTGCATCTATTCTGTTTCCAAGGCTTTGCTTCAGAGTGAATAGTTCTTTGGCAAAGGGGGAGGACTCTCCCCGGACAAACTCTATAGTCTTGGCTTGAAATACACCGGAAATTCCCTCTCCCTTATAATAGGAGGGAAGAGAAAACTCTCCTTCGTTGGTGGCAGGACTAAGCTCTAAAAAATGGCCTTTTACAGAGCAAATCTGCCCCGGAAGCGGAAGAGGCATAGCGCCTTCCCCGGTGGATTCCTTCGAGAGATAAAGAATCAGCTTTTGAAAGTGCAGATTATTTCTTTTTTGATATTTTTCTTCATTCTTTAAAGAAGAATTCTTTTTTTCCAAGGCGGTATCTACGATACAGGAGCTGAGAAGGAGCTTCCATTTCTTTTCCTGCTCCTCGATATACATCACTTTACCTCTCAGTACAGCCTGTAAGGGCAGGATATAGCCAAGGCTTTCCTTCTCCGCCCGATAACGATGATTTACGGAATAGAAGTTTAACATAAACAGAATCAGGCATAGGAGGGAGCAAAAAAACAGCCGATTTTTCTTTTTCCGGAAGAGAAAGAGGGAGAGAAACAACAGGAAAAAGAGAAATAAGAAACGGTAAGAAAAAGGAATTTCAGGAGTAAGAATCAATTCTCCCAAAAGGGCAAAGAGAGCCAAAAAGAATAGGGGACGGGAAAGAAACATATTGTGCTCCTTGGATAGAAGAAGTTAAAGATAAATATTATGGATGATGAATAGCCTGTGAATGCAAAAAGAATGCAAAAAGAATGCAAAAAGAATGCAAAAAGAATGTAAAAAGAATGTAAAATAAATGGGATAAAGAAAAGTTAGCGGCAGGGAAGCCGTAAAGAAAATATTGAAAATAAAAAGATATTTTCCCTATCCTAGTCCTAAAGTGGGAAAAAAGCAATAAAAAAACTCCCCCAAAATAGAGGAGTCTTTTTGTGCAGTTTACTGCATCTTGTTTACAGCTGTGTAAATCTGAGAAATCTTACGAGAAGCGTTGTTAGCCTTGTAGATGCCCTTGCTACGTGCCATTGCAATCTTCTTCTGTGCCTTAACCAGCATGGTCTCGGCAGTTGCCTTGTCACCGGCCTCTACAGCAGTGAAAACCTTCTTCATGTAAGTCTTTACTTCGGAACGGATTGCCTTGTTTCTTTCATTTCTCTGTGCCGCTACCTGAATTCTCTTTTTTGCAGATTTGATATTTGCCATGATTAAAACCCTTTCTTCCATAAGACTTTCCTGCCGCGGAAAACAAAATCCTATGGGAACAAAATAGAATGTATTCTTGTATTCTCTCTTGTTTTCAAATATCTGGACACGGACAGTTTGAAAACATACGCAACAATAATAGCGAAAACAGCTAGAACTGTCAAGGCGTGTATGCAGAAAAATAAAGGAAATACAGAGATAAAATGTAGTATAAATACAGGAGGGAAATACAGCAATAGCATTTTGTGGAAAAATCTTCCTTCTTATGGTATAGTTCCGAATGATTCTATTGCATGAAAGATGAGTTTTATGGGGGATATGCCTTAGATTTAGGAAAGGCCCCCCTATTCATTCTTTATAGGAGACAGAATGGAAAAAATTAAGCAAGAGCGAATTCGCAATTTTTGTATTATCGCCCATATCGATCACGGAAAATCCACTTTGGCGGATCGTATCATTGAAATGACAGGCACCTTGACGGAAAGAGAGATGCAGTCTCAGGTTCTGGACAATATGGACATTGAGCGGGAACGAGGAATCACCATCAAATCCCAGACCGTTCGTATTGTGTATAAGGCGGAGGATGGGGAAGAATATATCTTCAATCTTATTGATACCCCCGGACACGTGGACTTTAATTATGAGGTAAGCCGTGCATTGGCGGCCTGTGACGGCGCTATTTTGGTGGTGGATGCCACACAGGGAATTCAAGCCCAGACTCTGGCCAATACCTATCTGGCTTTAGACCATAATCTGGAAATTATTCCTGTCATCAATAAGGTAGACCTGCCCTCCGCGGATCCGGATTTGGTAGCCCATGAAATCGAGGACGTTATCGGTATTGAAGCCTTGGATGCTCCACGGATTTCCGCAAAAACCGGTTTGAATGTGAAAGAGGTATTGGAAGCGGTGGTAAAGCGTCTTCCCCCTCCCGGCGGCTCCATAGAGAACCCCTTACAGGCACTGGTTTTTTGACTCCTTATATGACAGCTATAAGGGGGTTATCATTTTCTGCAGAATTAAGGAAGGAAGTGTGAAAAAGGGCAGCAATATCCGCTTTATGGCCACCGGTGCGGAATTTACCGTGACAGAGGTGGGAACCTTTGCGCCGGGACAGTTTATCCCCGGGGAGGAATTGACTCCCGGTATGGTAGGCTATATTACCGCATCCATTAAAAATATCCGGGATGCCAGAGTAGGTGATACGGTCACCACTGTGGATAAGCCTGCGAAGGAAGCCCTTCCCGGTTATAAGAAGGTGCAGTCCATGGTATACTGCGGAATCTATCCCTCCGACAGCCAGAAATATCCGGATCTTCGGGATGCTTTGGAAAAGCTGCAATTAAATGACGCGGCACTGAATTATGAGGCGGAAACCTCTGCGGCTTTGGGCTTCGGCTTTCGCTGCGGATTTTTAGGCTTACTGCATCTGGATGTGGTACAGGAAAGATTGGAAAGAGAGTACGATTTGGATCTGGTAACCACGGCGCCCTCCGTTATTTACCATGTGTATAAGACGGACGGCTCCATGATGGAGCTGACCAATCCTTCCAATCTTCCGGATCCGGCGGAGATTGCCCATATGGAAGAGCCCATTGTGGAGGCGGAAATTATGGTGACCTCGGAATTTGTGGGAGCCATTATGACTCTTTGTCAGGAGCGAAGAGGCATCTATAAGAGTACGGAATACATTGATCAAACCAGAGCGGTTTTGAAGTATGATTTACCCTTAAACGAGATTATCTATGACTTCTTTGATGCCCTAAAATCCAGGAGCCGGGGCTATGCAAGCTTCGACTATGAATTAAAGGGCTATCAGGAAGGTAAGATGGTGAAGCTGGATATTTTGGTGAACAAGCAGCAGATTGATGCCCTTTCCTTCATTGTCCACGCAGGCTCTGCCTACGAAAGAGGAAAGAAAATGTGCGAGAAGCTGAAGAATGAAATCCCCAGACAGCTTTTTGAGATTCCCATTCAGGCGGCAATCGGCGGTCATGTGGTGGCAAGAGAAACCGTGAAAGCCCTTCGTAAGGACGTTTTGGCTAAGTGCTACGGCGGAGATATTTCCCGAAAGAAGAAGCTTTTGGAGAAGCAGAAGGAAGGAAAGAAGCGTATGCGACAGTTCGGTAACGTGGAAATTCCCCAAAGCGCTTTCATGTCCGTGCTAAAGCTGGATGAGGACTAGACGGCATTTTTTCCATTCATTTTGAAACAATATTAATAATAGTAAGAAAGGTAGACGAGAATAATAGGAGGAGTAAGAAGATGGCAAAGAACTTGGATTACGCAAACATTGGGTTCGCATATCATAAAACCGATAAGCGTTACATTTCCTATTGGAAGGAGGGGGGCTTGGGATGCAGGCTGTCTTAGCGAAGACAGTAACGTGGTGCTCAATGAGTCCGCAGGAATTCTGCAGTATTGCCAGCAGGTGTTTGAAGGCTTAAAGGCCTATCGCTGGAAGGATGGCTCCATCGTCTGCTTCCGTCCGGATATGAATGCGGAAAGAATGTTTCATTCCGCTGAATTTCTGGAGATGCCGGGATTTCCCCGGGATCGTTTCTTAGAGGCCTTGGATGAAACCGTAAAAGCCAACGCGGACTGGGTTCCTCCCTTTGGATCCGGAGCGACTCTGTATATCCGTCCCTATGAATTTGCCTCCGGCATCGTCATCGGGGTAAAGCCTGCGGATGAATATACCTTCCGTATTTTTACCACTCCTGTTGGCCCTTATTTTAAGGGAGGAGCGGTACCTATCGCACTGATGATTTCCGATTTTGACCGGGCGGCTCCCCATGGAACCGGAGCCATTAAGGCAGGATTAAACTATGCTATGAGCTTACATTCCCATGAAATTGCGGTGGAAAAGGGATTTACGGAAAATCTTTATCTGGATGCGGGAAAGCGGGAGTTTGTGGAAGAAACCGGTGGTGCCAATGTGCTTTTCGTAGATGAAAAGGATCGTTTGGTGGTACCGAAGTCCGATTCTATTCTACCTTCCATTACCAGAAAATCTTTAATCTACGTGGCAGAGCATATTCTTCACATTCCGGTGGAGGAGAGAGCTGTCCGTTTGGAGGAACTGAAAAGCTTTAAGGAGTGCGGACTTTGCGGTACCGCAGCGGTGATTTCTCCGGTAGGTAAAATTCAGAATCATGAGGAAGAAATTTGCTTCCCCAGTGGTATGGAGAAGCCCGGAAAAATTATGGATGAGTTATATAGAACCCTTATTGCGATACAGGATGGAGAAATGGAAGCCCCGGAGGGTTGGATTCGCCATATTCAGTAAGGAAAAGCCCTGCACAGGGAAGTGCCGGGGAAAGGATATTATCCGAAAAATCAGGGAAAGTACAGGAGCTTATTCTGCCCTTTCTACAGAGAAAAACTAAAGGAAGAAGATGAATAAAAAAGAAGAAGAAAAGGGAATAGGCTCAGTTGCGTTTTTAATTGTGATAGCTTCTACACAGGCTATTCTGTTTTTGTTTTTGCTTTTGGTCTATATCCGGACCTCTTACCGGAGATCCATGGTGGGAATCACCCTGGATCAGAAAAAGGCATATATCCAGCAAACGGTAGATAACTTGGTGCAGGATTTGGATGATCTGCATGATGCTTTGCCGAAAGAGCAGGCGGAAAAGCTTTTCCGACAAAGTATTGACCAGCATTATTATGGGGAAAACAGTTATATCTGGGTGAAAAAGGTCTTGAACTATGAAGGGGGAGACAATTATGCAGTCACCCTGATGCACCCCAGAGACAAGAGCATGGAGGGGAAATACCTTTCCACCAACGAGAAGCTTTCCGGAATTTTTCATAATAAGGAAGAATTAGATGGAATTCTACGGGATGGACAGGTTTTTACCAAGATCGTTTTCCGTAATGAGGCGGGAGAAGAGGTGGATGAAAAAATCATCTACTCTAAGCTTTATAAGCCCTATGACTGGGTTATTTCCATGGATTTGGATGTGGAGGATATTAAGAAGGATGTCCATTTCATGGATAAAACCATACAGAAGATTAACTATCGAATTCTGTTCTTTTTAGGCGGTATTTTCACCTTTGTGATTGTGTCTTTGAATCTGGTGCTGTTTTACCGTTCCAGACGGAAGTATGTTTCCAGAATTCAGGAACTTTCAGAGGAAAATGCCATGGACGAGCTTACCGGGAGCCAAAAAGCAGAAAGGCCGGAAAGCGTATTCTGGAGCATAGTTATAACCGTTATAAAAACCATAGGAGTCAATGCCAAGATTTTGATGATGGATGTGGATTATTTCAAGAGCTATAATGACCGCTACGGCCACAGCTTTGGAGACCAATGTCTACAGCACTTGGTGAAGGTGATTCAGGAGACGGTGCGTTCCTCCGACGATGTAATTCGCTGGGGAGGAGATGAGTTCCTTTGTGTTCTGTATGACTTAAATGATCTTTATGCGGAAAAGGTTTGTAATAAAATCTGTGAAGCGGTGGCAAGCCACCCGATTAAGCATGGAGAGGAAGAACTGAACATGACCGTTTCCATCGGCTATTCCGGCTTTCATGAAAGCGATGAGGATGCGGAAGAGGTGGTAAAACGGGCAGATCGGGCTCTGTATGACGCAAAGTATCATGGCAGAAATCAGGCCATGATGTATGATGAGGAAAATGATATTTACCGGGATCGTTAAATAATATCTCCGTAAGCTCTGCAATTTTTGCAGACAGCCTCCGGAAAGTTTTTAAAGTAAAAACTCCGCTAGTAAAACATTGGAAAGATTCATGCCCACTTCGGTAAAACGATAGTGGGCATTGTCATGTAGCAGGTAACCTTCCCTACATTGCTTTTCCAGCACAGTGCCGAAAACCTTATGCATATCGACGGAAAAACGTTTCACAAAATCGATTTCGGAAACCCCGGCGGTTCTTCGTAAGCCAAGGTAGAAGAACTCCTCCATTTCCTCTTCCTTTGTTAGGACTTGCACATCTTCACAAAGCTGTTCCTCTATGGAGGGACGGCTTTTTTGCTTTTGTGAACTTGGAAAAGTAGAAGAGGAAGCATCTTCCTTTTCTAAAAAAGGCAAGGATAAATACAGGGGGAGCTTATTGGTATTTTTCCAGCGCTTATGCTGGAAGTAGGAAGAGGCGTGAATACCAAAGCCCAGGTAAGGAACATTGGACCAGTAGCCATAGTTATGCACGGAAAAAAAAAGCCCTCCTTGGCATAATTACTGACCTCGTAGGGAGACATGCCCATTTTACCGGTCCATTCCTTCGTAAGGGCATCCATTTCCAAAAGCTCCTCCTCGGAGGGGATTGGCAGCTTTCCTTCCTTGGCTAAGGCATAAAAGCGGGTTCCTTTTTCGATGATTAGGTTGTAAATGGAAAGGTGCTCCGGCTTTAGGAGGCTGATGTTTTTCAAGGTTCTTTTATAGCTTTCGGGAGTCTGCAAAGGAATCCCGTTCATTAAATCAATGCTGATGTTTAAAGCCCAGCTTTCTGGCTTCCTGATAAGCGGTAAGAAAGGTGGAGAACTGATGCTCCCTTCCCAGAAAATGAAGCTCCTCCTCTTGGGTACTTTGTAATCCGAAGGACAGACGGTTAATGCCGGACCTCTGATAAGCTTCCAAAGCCTCCTTGCTTGCGGATTCCGGGTTACACTCAATGCTGGCCTCCCAATCGGAATAGATGGGGTAGCAGTTTCGGATGACTTCCATGGTCTTTTCAATTTCTTCCGGGGGTACGGCACTGGGGGTGCCTCCGCCGATAAAGAGGGAGAGAACCTCATATTGCCCCTTTTGAAAATCCCTACTTCGCCACTCCAATTCTTCCCGAAGCTTTGCCATGTAGGCGATTTTTTGTTCCTCCTTGGAAGGAAAGGAGAGAAAATCGCAGTAGGCACATTTTCTTGCACAGAAAGGGATATGTAGATATAATGCAAGAGGTTTTTTCCCTCGTTTTTCAAATGATTCCAGTAGAGTACGATACTTTTCCATGGAGGATTCCTTTCAACGTTTTCTCCACTTTAGCACAGAGCATTTTTTTCGGCAAGGAGGACAGTTTGGGATATAAAAAAGGCGAAAGAGAAGAGTTTCTGGAGGCCCAGAAGAAGATTCAGGAACAGCTGAAAGAAAAGAATTTTCTGCCCCTTTATCTCCTCTATGGGGAGGAGGATTATTTGCTGTCCTATTATAAGAAAGCCTTCTTCCAAGCTTTTTCGGAAAATGAAGGTATCAACTCTATGGTGGTGGTGGAGCTTCCCCCTACGGATGAGCTGATTTCCGCGGTGGAAACCCTGCCCTTTTTTGCTCCCTACCGACTTATGGTTTTTGAGGGAAAATGCACTGGCAGAAAAAAGCTTTCAGAAGATTTTATTCAGTATTTGAAAAACAGCCCCAAAGAAACGGTGCTGCTCTTTATTGAAGAAAAAGTAGACAAACGAAGTAGTCTTTATAAGGTGGTGAAGGAGCGGGGACTCTGCCTTGCCTGCATGGAGCAGGACCAGGCCTTTCTCCAGCGTTTTGCTTTGCAGCAGTTGAAAAAGGAAGGAAAGAAGATTCGGGAAAATGTCCTTGGACTCCTCCTATCCAGAAGCGGCAGCAGTCTGTATCGAATTGTAAATGCCTGTAAGAACTGCGTGGATTATATCGGAGATGGAGAAGAAATCACCCAAGAGGCGGTGGAGGCCGTGGTGGAGAAGCTGCCGGAGGACAGAGTTTTTGATTTGATTGAAGCTTTAGGCCGGGGAGATCAGGAAAAGGTCTTTCAATATTACGGAGACCTTCTACGTTTAGAGGAAAAACCGGCGAAAATTCAGAATCTGATTCGGAAAAATGTGGAAAAGCTTCTTATCGTCAGAGAATATTTGACAGAGGGACTTCGGGAGAGAGAAATGGAAACTCGGCTTTCCATGGATTCCTGGAGAGTTCGAAAGTATATCGGCCAGGCCAGAACCTATACTCAGTCCGGCTTGCAGAGTCTCTTCCATAGCCTGCTTCGCTTGGAAGAGGAAAACAGGAAGGGAAGAATCTCTGACAGCCTTGCCCTGGAGCTTCTTCTAGCCAACCAGGCAGAGAATCTTTAGAGAAAATCACTAAAAAAGCATAAAAAACCGATTTTTTTGCGATTTTGTAAGAGAAATGAAAGAAAAACAGAATTCCTCTGTGCTAGAATGCAAAAAGCAAGGAGGATTTTTATGCTTAAACAAATCAAAAAAGGAATCGTTTTTTCCTTGAGTAGCCTGATGTTACTTTCTTCCTTTTCCATCGTGGGAAGGGCGGAAGAAGTGGGAGCGCCCCCTGTAGCCAAAGAAGATGTTATTGAATTTACAGATATCCCTGAAGGACTTGCCAATGAAATCAGTCAGGGAACAGCAGAAAGTGCAAACTATACAAAGGGTGCATCCCTTGGAAAGTTCCAGCTGGTAGGATACAGCGGAGACGGAATGACCTATTCCGGAGCAAAAACCCAAGCGAAGCATACCATTGCGGCAGACTTAACGGTACTGCCATTGGGAACCAAGATTTTTATCGGTGATACCGTGTATACCGTGGAAGACATTGGTTCCGGTGTAAAGGGAAAGATGGTGGATATTTACTTTGACACTATGGCGGAAGCCAGAGCCCTTACCCAGAAGGGAAGAGTTTACGAGGAAGTATTCGTGGCGGTTCCCAAGAATTAAGATTGAAGGAAAAGACAAGGCTTGCCTTGTCTTTTTTTGTGGAAATTTGTAAATAATCTATAACGTGATTATTTCCTATAGGTCTGTAATCGGGCACGCTCTCGCTAGCTTCGCCACGTAGCGGATACTAAGCGAAAAACGGCAGTACCTTTGTTTTTCGCAAGTACCGACGGGCTCAGACTACCCTCTTACAGATCTATAGGGATAATCACTATTTGCATTTGTTTACATCTCGCTTATAAAAAATGACATAAAGTAAGTCTTGACTTTTCGTAAGGGATAACTGTCCGTTCTTCTAAAACAAGGCCATTCCTTTGTGATTTCAAGAGCTCAGGGATTCGTATACTGAATCTATATCGTTATGGAATCATAGAGATTGTTTAAGAAAGTACATTAAGAATAGATTGAAGCCCCTCCCTCAATCGCCTATAATTCTTTTATATGAAAAGATGGATGATAAAAAGAAGAAAAAACATTGGGAAAGGAGCAGGCAGGAATTCATGGAATTTACCCGGGAGCAAAGACAGGCAATAGAGATAGGGGCGGAGAAGGCCCTGGTGGTGGCAGGACCGGGCTCCGGAAAAACCACCGTGCTTACGGAGCGGCTTTGCACCCTTTTGGAAAGGGGAGTTCCTGCGGAAAAAATCCTGCTTCTTTCCTTTACCAGAGCTTCCAGTAAGGAAATGGAGGAACGTTTTTTTCGGAAAATGGGGATTAGGGCAGGAAGACCGAGATTTTCCACCATCCATGCCCTTTGCTTTTCCCTACTTCGAGAGGACCTGGGCTACAAAAAAGAAGATCTTGTGAACCTTTATGAGAAAATGGATTGGCTTTCTCAATACTATCTGGAAAAGGGAATTCTTCGGGAGGAGGTGCAGGAACTGCTTCCCGGCCTGATTGCCCAGATATCCTATTTTAAATCTATAGGAGAAAGGGAGAGAATTGCCTACCTGCAAAAGGAGAAGCAGGAGGATTTTCTGTCCCTCTATCATTTTTATGAAGAGAGCAGGAAGAAGAGAGGAAAGCTGGATTTTGAGGACCTGCTTTTAGAGGTACTCCGCATCTTAATGGAAAAAGGAGACCTGGCCAAGGCCTGGCAGAGTCGTTTTTCCCATATTTTGGTGGATGAATTTCAAGACCTTTCTCTGGTGCAGTATGAGATTATCAAGGCCTTGGCAAAATCTCCCAATGCCCTCTTTGTGGTGGGAGATGAGGACCAAAGCATTTACGGCTTTCGGGGAGCCAGCCCGGGAATTCTCCTCTCCTTTACCAAGGACTATCCGAACTGTGAAAGAATTTTCTTGAGTGATAACTTCCGTTCCTATAGGGAAATCGTGGAGCTAAGCAAGAGGCTTATTGGAAAAAATAAAGAACGTTTTCAAAAGAAGCTTCAGGGCAGGCAGGGAAGCGGGGGGAAGGCAAAGTATTATGCCTTAGCCACAGGAAAGGAAGAAGCAAAACTTTTGGTACAGCATATCGAAGAAGCGAAGGAAGAGGGCTGTCCCTTGGAAGAGATGGCTATTCTTTGCAGAAGCAGAAAGCAAATCCCCGCCTTACTGCCTCTCTTTATGGAGCGAGGAATTCCTTACAGTCTTACGGAAGATGTGCAAAATGTCTTTCAGCACTTTGTGGGAAAGGATATTCTGGCCTATCTTCGTTTGACTATAAATAAAGAAAATAGGGGAGAGCTTCTGCAAATCCTGAATAAGCCTTATCGAGGATTGCTTCGAGAGAAAATTCAAAGGGAGGAAAGTCCCTTTTCAGATTTGAAAAAGGCTTATCGAGGAAGAAAAGAGGAAAGAGCCCTGCTCCTTTTAGAAGCTCAGCTTCAGAAAATGCAGGAGCTGCCGGTACAGGAAAGAATCCTTTTTATCCGAAAAGATATGGGCTATGAGCAGTATCTGGAAAGCTTTGCCAAGAAGAAAAATCGGGACTTTGAGGAATTACAAAGTCTTTTGGAGGAGCTTACGGCCATGGCGGAGCAGACAGAGGGGGTGGAAGCCTTTTTCCGTTTTGTGGAGAAATTCAATGCGGACTGCCTGCAAAGGCAGAAGGAAGAAAGCGGGGAAGGGGTTCGAATCATGACCTACCACGGGGCAAAGGGACTGGAGTTTGATGAGGTCTTCTTGCCGGACTGCATCGAGGGGATTATTCCGGATGGAAGAGCCAAAACCCAAGAAGAACTGGAAGAAGAAAGACGAAGCTTTTATGTGGCATTGACCAGAGCCAGAAAGAAAATTCACATCTATGTCACAAAAGAACGATACAGTAAAAAGGTAAAACCCTCCCGCTTTATTCCGGAGCTTTTAGGAGGGTAGGAAGGGACGAAATGGAAAAGATTAAGATTTTAGTGGTGGATGATGAAGAAAGAATGCAGAAATTGCTGAAGGACTTTCTGAAAATGAAGGACTACGAAGTGCTTTTGGCCGGAAACGGAGAGGAAGCCATTGATTTATTTTTCAAGGAGAAAAGCATTGCCCTGATTATTTTAGACGTGATGATGCCTAAGATGGACGGTTGGACCGCCTTAAAGACCATTCGTGAGCATTCCAAGGTACCGGTGATTATGTTGACTGCCCGTTCCGAGGAAAATGATGAGTTAAAGGGCTTTGATTACGGGGCGGATGAATACATTTCCAAGCCTTTCTCCCCGAAGATTTTGGTGGCGAGAGTGGAAGCTTTACTTCGCCGTTCCGGGGTGCAGAAGGAAGAGCTTTTGGAGGTGGGAGGCATCGTGATTGATGAGGCGGCCCACAGCGTTACGGTGGACGGAAAGCCTATAGAGCTTAGCTTTAAGGAATATGAGCTTTTGCAGTATTTTGTGGAAAATAAGGGTATTGCCTTGTCCAGAGAAAAAATTCTTAACAACGTTTGGAACTACGATTACTTTGGAGATGCCAGAACCATCGATACCCATGTGAAAAAGCTTCGTGCCAAGTTAATGGACAAGGGAGAGTATATCAAGACGGTTTGGGGCATGGGCTATAAATTCGAGGTGGAATAGGAGGGTATCTTGGCTGAAAAATGTCGAAAACGAAACAGTTTGCAAAGGCGCTTTACCCTGCTTTTTGCCTTTGTGTTTTCCATGCTTTTGATTCTTCTTCTGGTGGGAAACAGCTTTTTTCTGGAAAGCCTTTATGAAAAACGAAAGGTGCATGTGCTGGAGAAGGCTTATATGGAGCTGGATCGGATATTGCAGCAGGGAGAGGGATTTTCCAAGGACTTTCCTACGGAGGCAGAAAGTCAGGAAGGGAAGGAAACTGCCGCCAGCAAATATGTTCGCTTTTTAACGGAGAAGGAAAATATCTCCATTATCGTGATGGATGACAGTAGCGACGGGGTGTATACCTCCTCTGCCAATCCCCAGTCTTTGATTCGCAGGCTTTATTCTTATATTTTTGGGAAGGCGGATGGAGATACCCAAAAGATTTTGAATAAGGGGGATAATTTTTCCATTGTGAAAACCAAGGGGGAAAACAAGGAGACAGGGTACCTTGAGGCCTGGGGATATTTTTCCAATAACAGTACCTCCTTTATGATGTCCATGCCCCTGGCCAGCTTAAGGGAAGCGGTATCCTTCTTTAACTATCTTCTCTTATTTTTGGGAGGCAGTATTCTGTTCTTTGGTACCTTGGCGGTGTATTTTACCGGACGAAGAGTGACAAGACCTTTAAAGGAGCTGGCAAAACTTTCCCAAAAGATGAGCCAACTGGATTTCACCGCCCGTTTTCAGGGGAGCAATCTGGAGGAAATCGAGGTTTTGGGAGAGTCCATGAACAGCCTTTCTCAAAGGCTGGAGGATACCATAGGAGATTTAAAAAAAGCCAACAATGAACTGCAAAGCGATATAGAAAACAAAAATCTGATTGATCAGAAACGACAGGAATTTGTGGCCAATGTATCCCATGAACTAAAGACCCCTATTGCCCTGATTATGGGCTATGCGGAGGGACTGGGAGAGGGACTTTGTGAAGATGAGGAAAGCAGAGCCTATTATTCCTCCGTGATTGTGGATGAGGCGAAGCGAATGAACCACATGGTAAGAGAGCTGATGAGCCTTTCCGCCATGGAGCAGGGAAAGGATTTGCCGGATTTCAGCCTTTTGGATATGGCGAAGCTTACCAAGGGTGTCCTTGGCACCATGGAGATTCTTTTGAAACAGGAAGAGATTTCTGTGGAGGTGGATATTCCGGAGGGGCTTTTTCTTTGGGGAGATGAATTCAAGGTGGAAGAAGTCCTAATGAACTACCTGCAAAATGCCATCCACCATGTGGGAGAACCGAAGCAAATCAGCATTTATACGGAAAATCGGGGACAAAAGACGGTGGAAATTCATGTGCGAAACACCGGAAATCCCATTCCGGAGGAAGATTTGCCCAGGGTATTTGAGAAATTTTATAAAGTGGATAAGGCCCATTCCCGTTCCTACGGCGGCTCCGGCCTGGGGCTTAGCATTGTAAAGGCCATTATGGACAGCCATCATCAGGAATGCGGTTGTAAAAATACTTTAACCGGAGTGGACTTTTGGTTTACTTTGGAAAAGGGAGAGATGGGAAAAACTTAATTTCTTTGAAATTATGATGCAAAATAGTATTTCTATGCTATACTGTAGAAGATTCTGAAAGGAGGACTTCATGGAGAATATGAACAACATGAACAATTATGAAAATGACAATATGCAGAACTGGCAGCAGGAAATTCCTTCCTACCAGCGTGAGATTTCCAGAAGACAGTACAATGTATTGATTGGTGTGCATCTGCTCTTCGGTTTAGCACTTACCTCGTTTTTGTGCTTCAGACTGCCCTACGTATTTCCGCAGGTTTATTCTGTTCACCCTGTAATATTTACAATAGGGTTTTTCGTCACCTGTTTGGTAGGGAGCTGGATTGCGACAAAGGGAAATTACCTTCTGTCCATAATCGGTTACGCTATGAATGTTTTAGGCTTTGGAGCTATTCTCTCCTTGACCTTGATGTTTTATCCTGCCCATTTGATTTTTATTGCGGCGGTATTAACCTTTGTGGTGGTTCTTACTATGACGGTTGCGGCGGTATTTATGCCGAATGCTTTCCTATCCATAGGAAAAGTACTGTTCATAGCTTTAATCGGCTTGGCGGTAGCTGAGCTGGTAACTTTCTTTATGGGAATTTTTTATCCCGATATTTTCTTACTAATCGGTATTTTTATCTTCTCCTTGTATGTGGGATATGATTGGGCTAGAGGACAGCAGTTCCCCTCCACTCCAAGCTATGCTTGCTACACTGCCTTACAGTTGTATATGGATATCATTAACCTCTTTATTCGTATCCTTCGCTTGATGGGTAGAAGAAGATAATACTAGGAAACGAAAGAGCTGTAAGTAAGCGAACAGGATAAGGATATTTGTATTCGCAATAAGTTCAGAATTTTTAAAGGAATTTAACAAGGAAAAGGAAGACAGGGATGTTGGTCTTCCTTTTTTCTCGCAAAGAAAGTATTGTGTTTTTAAGAATATAAGCACAGTAAACGAAAAGAGAATCGAATGAAAGAAGAAGCGCTGCAAAGAGAAAATCTGAGAAGTACGGTCTCTCGAAGAGAAGATCCGCAGATAGAGATAGAGAGTCTGCAAATAGAAGAGTTGCAAAGAGAACTTAGGATATTGATGCAGGAGATGCTGTTAAAGCATCAGGAATCGGATGCGGAAGTCTTTCGGGTTTGGTGGGAGGAAGAAGGACGAGAGGGACGTTATTTTTCCCTCCAAAGAAGAATTGAGGAACTGGAAGAAGCGGAGTGGAAGAAGAGAATTCTTCCCTATGCCTATGAAGAGGATGTGTTTCATGATATGTAAGCATTGTCAAAAGGAAATTGAAGATTCGGCTACTGTATGCCCCTATTGTAAGACTCCCGTCATTCGTATTACGCCGAAAAAGGTCTGCGGGTATTGCTACACGGAGTTAAAGAAGGGGGATAAGGTTTGTAAAGGCTGTGGCAGGAAGATTCCGGAGGAGCTTTTAAAGCTTTGGGCGGAAGAGGCAAAGTCTTCCCAAAACCCGGAAGGACAGCGGAACAAGACAGAAGCGGAAGAGTCTATGCAGCATGAGAAGAATCCTTCAGAAAAAAGAGAAATTCTTCTCTTTTCCAAAAAAGGAAAGGAGGCAAAGCCAAGTGCTCCGGATCAGGAATTTTTATGTCTGATGTTAAGCATTTGTCCGCCCCCTTGCGGCGGTAATCTTTCGTCTTCTCTTTTCTTCCACAGGATTTCTGCCCTGGCAGATAACCATTCTTTTCGTCTACTGCCTTTCTTCCATGGCCTTGGCGTATTTTTTGGAAGGAAGCATTGCCAAGCGTTGGAAAGAGGAGAAGGGGAAGGCACTGGGGGAAGGGTACAGGAGCCTGTTTTATCTTTGCCCCCCGGCTACCATTTACTTCCTTCTGAATGAAAATGAGAAGAACCATTTTTCCTTCTTCCTGATTCTGCATTTTGCTTTATTATTACTCTGCTTTTTGCCCTTTTATTGATTTTCGAAAATGAAGATGAATAGAAAAGAAGAAAAGTTTCTGAATAATTGAAGGAACAATGAAAGAAGAGAAGCTTCTGAATAATCGAAGGAATTATGAAAGAAGAAAAGCCTTTGAATAATTGAAGGAACTAAGAAAGGAGAACAACTTGATTTATTCCTTTTTTGCCCTGCTTTCCCGAATGAAATACATTGACCGCTGGGCTTTGATGCGAAATGCCAGGGAAGAGAATCTTTCCGAGCATTGCCTGGAGGTGGCAATTTTAAGCCATGCCCTGGCGACCATAGGAAATCTTCGCCTGGGAAAGAAGCTCTCTCCGGAAAAATTAGCCTTGAGAGCCTTGTATCATGATGCCTCCGAAATTCTCACCGGAGATATGCCCACTCCCGTAAAATATGGAAAGGAAACTCTTCGTGCCGCCTATAAAGAAGTGGAAAAGGAGGCGGAGGAGCAATTGCTTCTGGCTTTGCCTAAGGATATGCAGGGGGCGTACAGGGAACTGTTCTTCCCGGCTGAGGAGGAGAATGCTGTCTATGAAAATAGGCTCTTAAAGGCGGCGGATAAGCTTTCCGCCTTAATTAAGTGTAGGGAGGAAATCAGAGCCGGCAATCAGGAATTTTCCACAGCTTTACAATCCACAGAAAAGATCATAGAAAATCTGGCGAAGGAGCTTCCGGAGCTTCGTATTTTTATGGAGGAGTTTTTACCGGCCTACGGAAAGACGCTGGATGAACTTACGGAATCTATTTTGCAAAAATAAAAGAGCAACAGCAAAAATAAAAAGTCGACTGTATTTTTGCATTGACAATGATAGAATACTCCTATAGAATAATGATAATAATTATTGTTTTAAAACTTCTGTTACTCCATAGTAGTAACAGCTTATAGAAAAAGGAGGTAGTATGTCATTATTAAACAAGGAAGTGGAGGATTTTTCCGTTAACGCTTACCACAAGGACAGCTTTTGCACTGTGGAGAAGAAGGACATTTTAGGAAAGTGGTCCGTATTCTTTTTCTATCCCGCGGATTTTAGCTTTGTTTGTCCTACAGAGTTGGAAGATTTGCAGAACAAGTATGCGGAGTTTCAGAAGATTGGCTGTGAAATCTATTCCGTATCTACCGATACTCATTTCGTGCATAAGGCTTGGCACGATGCATCTTCCAAGATTGGAAAATTAAGCTTTCCGATGCTCTCCGATCCCAGCCATAGCCTTTCCAAGGCCTTTGAAGTATTTCCGGAGAACGGAAGCCTTGCAGAAAGAGGAAGTTTCATTGTGAATCCGGAAGGAAAGATTGTAACCTATGAAGTAAGTGCCGGAAATATCGGAAGAAATGCGGATGAGCTTCTTCGTAAGGTTCAGGCCTGCCAGTTTGTAGCTGAGCATGGCAATGAAGTTTGCCCTGCAAGATGGACACCGGGAGAAAAGACCTTAAAGCCCGGAATTGACTTAGTTGGAAAGATTTAATAAAGAATTGAATCAAGAGATTTTCCCATTCGCAATTCTGTGTTAGAATTCTGCGAATGGGATTTTTGATTCTTAAGGAGTATCCTACGGGTAGCGTGTAATCTCTCCTTTGCTATGAACTTCTTCATGTAGGGGAAGATTGTAAAATGTAGGGTGAGATTATAAATCTTCTGAAATAGAGTGTTGAAATATAGGGGAATAAGGGGAAAGTATGGGATTTCTCTTTGAAGAGAAAGAAGATAGGAATGGAAAATATGCGGAAATCACCGGATATGAGGGACGTATCCGTCATTTGCTGATTCCGAAATGGTGGAAAACGAAGCGGGACTCATGCTTCCGGTGCGGGTGATTGGCAGCCATGCCTTTGACGGCAGGGAGGATTTATGCTCGGTGGAGCTTCCGGAGACGGTGCACACCCTAAGAAGTTTTTCCTTTTTTAACTGTGTTCACCTTTCTCATATTCGTCTCTTTGACAGTATTGAAGAGTATTATGACGGCAGCTTCCGGCAGTGCAGAAGTCTACAGGAAATTGATGTACATTTGCTTAGAGAGGGACGTTTTCAGATTCTTCGAGATATCTTAGGGGACAGTGACAGGCAGATTCTTCTGCATCTGACGATGGAAAAAGGGGAGTGCGCCCTGCTTTTTCCCGGATATGTGGATAAGGTTCGGGAAAATACCATGGCTAGGCAGATTCACGATACGATAGAGGGCTGCGGCTACAGCTACAGGCAAACAGTAGGTCGTTCTCAAATAGATTTTCGTCTTTATGATAAACATTTCCAAAGGGCTACCTATGATACCAAAGAGGCGGCGGTGTTGATTGCCCTTTGCAGACTCCGATATCCTATGGAATTACTGGACTGGGCGAAGGAAGAGTATCTTCATTTTTTGAAAGAAGAAGGAGAATTCTCCATTTCCTTTCTTTTGGAAGAGGGAGAAGAGGAGTGGATTCGTTATTATTTGTCTTTGGAAATTTTGTCTAAGGAGGCCTGTGAGAAGGCTCTTTCTCTCTTGTGGAAGCAGGAGCATCCGGAGCTTACGGCCCTGTTTTTAGCTTATCAGGAAAAGCATTTTCCCAAGAAAAAGGAGGAGATGTTCTTTGATATTTCGGATTTGTAAGAGGAAAAGTTTAGGGAAGAATGATTTGGAAGAAATGATGCGGGATAATGTTCACTAATCGACTGAAATTCTCGTGGATATAGTAATCTTGTGAAATTGTGTATGGAAAGGAAGGAAAATGAAGGGAAAAAGGGAAGAAAGACGTCCTACCGCCCAGGGAAGTTTAAATGACCTTGGCAGCAGGATTTTAAATCAATCTCGTTATGAACTAAGCCTTTCCATGCGGCACTTGGCCAGAGCTTTGGATAGGCTTCCCTATGAGATGGATTTTAATACCCAAAGGATGGGAACAGAGGGGGAGAGGATTCATTTTCATCCCGAGTTTATATTTCAGCTTTTTATGGAAAGTCCCCAGAAGTTAAATCGTCTTTATATGCATAGCCTGCTCCATTGCCTTTTTCGGCATATGTTTAAAAATGAAGATAAGAAGGAAGAACTTTGGAACATGGCCTGTGATATTCATGTGGAATATGTGCTGGATTCTTTGGATGTGGATTTACTGAAAAGACCTGCGGGGGAATATCGGGAGAATACCTTCCAAAGATTGGAAGAGAAAATCAAAACCTTAAGTGCGGAGCGAATTTATCAGTATTTGGAAGAGGCGGATTTGGATTATGATGCCTGGGAACGCTTAGAACGGGAGTTTTACAAGGACGACCATGTATTTTGGAAGGTCATAGACAGAAAGGATGCTCCCGGACAGGAAGGAGAGGGGGATAGCGACGGGGCGCCCCTTCCTTTGCCGGAGGATTTTACGCCCAATGACAACCCTTCCGGGGAAGAGAATGAGGGGGAGAAAAAGGACAGTGGTGATAATACTTCGGTTCAAAATTCCGAAGATAAGGATAAGTCTCCTCGAGAGAGCAAGTCATCAGAAGATGCTTCCCCGCAAAGTGGAACGCCCTCTAATGGAGAAGGCAAAGAAGAGAAGAATCAAGAAGCGGGGAAATCAAGAACCCGAAAACCGGGGAAGCGAAGGCGAAGGAAACACGGGAGAGGGAAACTCGGGAGAAGACAGCCAAGGGGAAGCTAAGCAAGAGGATAGTCAAAGTGGGAATTCTTCCGGAAAAAAGCAGGAAGACAGAAAAAAAGCGGAAAACCGAAAGCCCACAGGACAGGAGAAGAGAGAAGAGAGGGAAGCCAAGAAAAATCGAGATGCGCTTTCCAAGGAATGGGAGGACATCAGTAAAAGGACGGAGCAGGAAATCGAACATTCCTCCCAAGAGAAGAAAGACGAGCAGGGGAGTCTGGCCTGGTTTTTGCGTTTGGAACAGAAGAAATATACGGATTTTCGAGATTTTCTCCGGAGGCTGTCCGTGGATAGGGAAGAGATGGAAGTAGACTTGGATTCCTTTGACTATGGCTATTATTACTATGGTTTAGAGCAGTACGGAAATATGCCCCTTATCGAGGAAAACGAGTATAGAGAAGGCAGAAAGTTGCAGGAGCTGGTCATTGCCATTGATACCTCTCATTCCACCAAGGGGGAGATGGTTAAGGGCTTTTTGGAGGAAACTGCCGGCATTTTAAAGCAAAAGGACGCCTTTTTCCAAAAGGTGAAGGTGCACATTTTGGAATGTGATGATGAATTACGGAAAGACATTTGTCTGGAAAATGTAGAGGATTTAGAACAATACAGCAAAAATTTTGCGGTAAAGGGAGGCTACGGAACGGACTTCCGCCCGGTTTTCCGCTATGTTTCGGATTTACAGAAACGGGGAGAGCTGAAGAATTTGAAGGGGCTGATGTATTTTACCGATGGGAAGGGGCGTTATCCCAAGGAGGCACCGCCCTATGTTACCGCCTTTGTCTTCCCTAAGGGAGAGGATATTGATGATGACAATGTTCCCTTCTGGGCGATGAAGCTGTACCAAAGGGAGAAGGATTAGTAAAAAAGCGAAGAGACTATAAGGAGAACTTTATGAATATAGAAGAAGCAAAAGAAGAAATCAAAAGGACGGTGAAGGCCTATCATCAAAAGGATGCCTCCGGTTGCTATAAAATTCCGGTGGAAAGGCAAAGACCTTTGTTCTTGATGGGACCTCCGGGAATCGGAAAAACCGCTATCGTGGAGCAGGTGGCAGAGGAGCTGGGAATCAATCTGATTTCCTATACCATTACCCACCATACCAGACAGTCTGCCATCGGACTGCCTTATATTTCCAAGAAAATGTATGGAGACAGAGAGGTTTCCATTACGGAATATACCATGTCGGAGATTGTGGCCTCCGTTTATGAACAAATTGAAAAGACCGGCATTTCCGAAGGAATCCTCTTTCTGGATGAAATCAATGCGGTGTCGGAGACATTGGCGCCTACCATGCTGCAATTTCTTCAGTATAAGACCTTCGGTATGCATCAGGTTCCGGAGGGCTTTGTGCTGGTGACTGCAGGAAACCCTACGGAGTACAACAAATCCGTTCGGGACTTTGACATTGTAACCTTGGACAGACTGCGAAAAATCGAGATTCAGGAGGATTTTTCCAGCTTTAAAAACTATGCCTATAATGCAGGGCTTCATTCCGCCATCCTTTCCTACCTGGAAATCAAGAAGGAAAATTTCTACTTTGTAAAGCAGGATTTAGACGGAAAACGCTTTGTTACCGCCAGAGCCTGGGAGGATTTGTCCAAAATTATGCAGGTCTACGAGGAGCTTCATTATCCTTTGGAAGAAAAGCTGATGGCGGAATATCTTGCGGATGAAGAGGTGGCTAAGGACTTTGCCCTTTACTATGACCTGTATTGCAAATACAGAGAAATCTATCATGTACCGGATATTTTGGCAGGAAAAGAAATCAAGGATGTCAGTCTCTTTGTACAGGCTCCCTTTGACGAAAAAATCAGCTTGCTATCCCTTTTGGTGGAGGCTTTGCAGAATGGATTTTATCGTTACAAGCAGGAACAAAAAGAACAGGAGCATATCTTCGGTCTCTTAAAGAAGGCGAAGGAGAAAATGCAGGAGCTTCCCTTGGAGCAGGTACTGGGGCAGGAAGAAAGGACTTTGGAGCAACAGAGAAAACGGGCTAAGGAAGCAAAAATGCTTTCCAAAGAGCAGGAAAAGCGCTATGCCCATCTGCTTAGCACCCTGTCGGAGTACTTAAAGCTTTTACAGGAACAAAGCCAAGCCTCAGAGGAGGAAAAGTTCGGGCTTCTGAAGACTGCTTTCCAAGAGAAAGAGGAGGCAAGAAAAAAGGACGTGGAAGAAACCGGGAAGATGCTCAGCAACGCTCTTCACTTCTTAGGAGAAGTCTTTGGAGAAGGACAGGAGTTGCTGCTCTTCTTATCGGAGCTTAGTAAGAGTAAGTATGCCTTGGCCTTCTTGTCCGAGGTGGGAAATGAAACCTATTCACAGTATAACCAGTACCTTTTATTGCAGGATCAGAAGAAGTCCTTGCAGGAAGAGCTTAGGGCGCAAATGGAGCTGTAAGAAGAAAATATTTCCGGATTTTTTATCATTAGCTTCAATGGCTCCCCGAAATTTAGGGATAGTATAAGAATATTCGATAAATGCACTGCATAAAATTATAAACATAATATTTGCTTTTTCCTAGCCTTTTTTCTTGCTTTGTCTTAATATAAAGAAGATAAACCAAGCTGTTTAGATGCAGTTTTATATACATTTTTGTTGAGAAAGAGTAGGGCGCTATGGGAAAGAGACCAAGAATCAAATTAACGGTTACCGACAGAAGAGGCAAGATGGGCTGCCATAGAGGACACCATGTAGGACAGACCTTTGATTTTGATACGGAGCGGGGAGAGATTTGCCCTATGGCCATGCACTGTGCCTTTCCTTATATTGATATATTACGTTACGGCGGAAAGATTCCCGGACAAGAAGAAGGAACAGCAGAGTTTGCTGTTCCGATGCAGATACCATTATGGTATTTAAGGCAGAAATTGTAGAGGACGAGGGAGTTTAGAAGATAAAGCCATATTTATGGAGAAGCTTCTTCGCCATTTCACAATCCTCTCCGGTGTAGAAGGAGATTTGCAGAGCTCCTTCTCCTTTTTCACGGTTATGATTGATGCCGAGATTTCGGATGCTGACCATGTTGGAAGCCAGAATGGTGGAAATAATGGAAATGGCGCCCGGATGATCCTGCACATGAAGAGAAATTGCATATTCGCTATGAATCAGTCCCTGGGCGGAGCTGTCCATTGAATTCCGGTATTCCCCGGATTCCCGGAAGAGCTCCGCAATACCCTGGGGCTCTTCTTTTTGTATAGACGTTTTTATTTCATCCAATAAGCTCTGGTAATGCTTCAGCATTTGGATAATCGGCTCTTTATTACTGAGGCAGATTTGCTGCCACATAATGGGAGAAGAGGAGGCAATACGGCTAATGTCTTTAAAGCCGCCGGCGGCAAGCTTTTTCATAGTTCCCTTCTCATCCTCTTCCTTCAAAAGCTTCACAAGGCTTGCGGCAATCAGGTGGGGCAGGTGGCTTACGCAGGCCACGGATTTATCATGCTCTTCCGGACTCATCACAAAGGGAATGCTGCCAATAGAGGAGAGAAAACTTTTCATTTTCTCGATAGACTCTGTAGGAAAGTCCTGCCCGGGAGTTAGGAGATAATAAGCATTTTCCAAAAGAAGAGAGTCGGAGGCCTTGTAGCCGGAAGACTCCGAGCCTGCCATAGGGTGTCCACCGCAGAATCTTGCAGAAAGTCCTAAGGCTTCCGCCTCTTCCATAATAGATTGTTTGGTGGAACCTACGTCAGTCAGCAGGGTATGGGAGGAAAGTTTTTCTGTTAAGTCTCGTAAAAAACGCAGATTATATTCTACCGGGGTACAAAGAAAGAGAAGATCCGTATTCCTATCTATTTCGTCGATACTTTGCAAAGCCTTCTCCACGACTCCTTCCGAAATAGCCATCTCTACGGAATGTTGATTCTTCTCCAGTACAGAAATCTTTGCTTTGGGATAGGCCTTTTTGATGGCTTTGGCAATAGAGCCTCCGATGAGTCCCAAACCGATAAAAGTAAAATTTTGCCACTCCATATTTTTCTCCCCCCTTATGAAACAATATCTTTCCAAATTATACAGGAAAATGCCGGAGAAGGAAAGAAAGGGGAAGGTGTAGAAGAAGTTGTGAAAAGGAAAATGGGCGATAAAAGAAATACTATGTTCCCGATTATGTAAAAAAAACAGAGGCGCTACCCCAGCTACTCGTAGCCTGGTCCTACCCGCAACCTCTGTCATTGGAGGAAATTTAGCACAATTCAAAAGGGATGTCAATAATAGGTTCTTGGCTTTTGTCTTATAAAAGCTTAGAACCCCTGCGTGGCGAAGTTAGCGAGAGCGTGCCCCAAATTCAGACCCATACTGTATGAAAATAAAATCTATTAAATCTTCTTATATCCTCATTTATCCCTTAATTCCTGATTGTGCCACCCCTTCGATAAACTGTTTTTGGAAGAGGAAGAAAATCAAAATGACGGGAATCACCGCCATCACCGCTCCCGCCATCTGCATGGGATACTGAGTGGTGTACTGCCCCTGCAAGGTGGAGAGGGCAGGCCCCAGAATCATGTTTTTTGGAGAGGTGTTTACAATGAGGGGCCACATAAAGTCATTCCAAGCAAATTTAAAGGTGAAAATGCTTAAGGTCACCAGCCCCGGCTTCACCAAGGGCAACATGATTTTTCCAAAAATCTGATAGCGGTTGCAACCGTCAATAATGGCCGCTTCTTCCAGTTCCTCCGGTAGGGAGAGGAAAAATTGCCGCATCAAGAAGGTTCCGAAGGCGCTGAAAAGGTTCGGAATAAAGAGGGCGGGGATACTATCCAAAAGCCCCATTTTCTGAATAATCAGATACTGAGGAATCAGGAAGATCTGTCCCGGTACCATAAGGACGGAAAGCAGCAGAATAAAGATGACATTTTTAAAGGGAAACTTTATTCTGGCAAAGGCATAGCCCGCCATGGCGCAGAAGAGAAGCTGTGCCACAACCGTAATCACTGTAGATAAAATCGTATTAAAGTAAATCCTTGCAAAGGGCAGGGAACTTACAATTTGGGTATAAGCCACAGTAATAAATTTCTTTGGGAAAATGGTTGGTGGAATCTGCATGGCTTCACCGCTGGTTTTAAAGGAGGTCAGCACCATCCAAAGAAAGGGGAAGATGGTTACGCCGAGACCGGCGAATAAAACCAAATGAACAAGGAGCTTTTTCCAAGAAAATTTCTGATTCATCATGTTCCTCCTCGTATTATATAGTCATACCCATTCTTTACCTGTTCTAAGGTATAGGGTATGCTGTGGAAGATGCTGTGGATTGGTCATCACCTCCTACCGCATAGACGGTTACGGAAAGGCTCCAACCACAGCCTCTTTGTCAAAATGTTAATCAGTTAGATACCGCATGACGGTTTATGTAGAACGAGGTTACATCGGCAGAGAGCCCTGTGGATCCAATACAGCGTCAAATACTTTTAAGGAGGATCATGTGTATGATCTATGTTGGTATCGATGTTGCAAAGGATAAACATGATTGCTGCATCCTAGAATCGGAAGCCGATAAACTCTATCCGGTATTCACTATCCCGAATAACAAAGCAGGTTTTGATGAGTTGTATGAGAAGATATTCACTGTGACTGATGATAAGACCAAAATAAAAGTAGGTCTTGAAGCTACCGGTCACTACTCACTCAATCTTCTCGGATCGCTCATTGATAAAGGTCTACCCACCTGTGTTATCAACCCGTTACATACAAATCTTTACAGAAAAGGTCTAAGCCTTAGAAAGACAAAAACGGATAAAGTCGACGCCCGTTCGATTGCTATGATGTTAATGACTAATAAAACTCTCAAGCCCTACTCAGACACATCATATCATAGCGAAGAACTTAAGTCATTAACTCGTTATCGTTTCGACAAGGTTCAGGAACGAGCAAAACTCAAATCTTCCGTAGCTCGTCTTGTAAACATCCTTTTTCCGGAACTGGAAAAACTCGTTCCCAGCCTTCATATGGCTTCGATGTATGCCTTGCTGTCCAAACTCCCCGGAGCCTCTTACATTACCGAATGTCATCTTACCCATCTCAAAAATCTCCTAGAAACAGCCTCTAAAGGCCATTACGGACGAGATATGGCGATTACTTTAAGAAACACCGCCAGAGACTCTATCGGCTCTGTGATACCAGCAAAATCAATGGAACTAAAGCACACCATCCATTTAATTGAGGTGATGACGGAAGAGATTGATGAAATTGAAGATTCCATCAAATCCATCATGGACACTTGTAACTCTCCGATTATGACAATCCCCGGGATTAGCTATCGTATGGGAGCTATGATCCTTGCAGAGATTGGTGACTTCACTCGATTCAACTACGCTGATCAGATACTGGCATTTGCAGGATTGTCACCTTCTACCTACCAGTCAGGTCAACTGGATTCTAGCTATTCTCATATGGAGAAACGAGGTTCTCGTTATCTAAGATATGCTTTGTTCAATGCTGCGAAATTTGTCTGCAAGTGGGATGAGAATTTTCGGAGCTTACCTCTCAAAGAAGATAGGTGAAGGCAAGCACTATAATGTTGCTATCGGTCATGCAACGAAAAAACTGGTACGTACCATATACCAAATGGAACTTACAGGCGAAGCCTACCGAAGATAATTCATTAACTTCACATCCTTTTCTGAGAGCACCTGTTTAGATGCTCTATTTGTCATGCGATTTTCAAGGTACTGATTGAGGCTTAAACCTGCCTCCGGGCTATCTAAAACATCTGATGATGTCTTATTCAAAAAATCTTATTTTCCAATTGACTTTTAATAGTTAGTCTTTCTAATAATTTACCCACTTCTTTTGTACAGAGAACTGTATCAAGGTAATCAGCATAATTACAGCAAAAATCAAGATGGAAATGGCTGCCGCATAGCCCTTATAGCCGTAATCAAAGGCCTGGCGGTAGAAGAGCATCACCACAGTCTGGGTGGATTCATAGGCAGGGTTTGATTTCAATACCATCATATACACCACATCAAAGACCTGAAAGGCGCTGATAATGGAGGTAATCATGACAAAGAAAATGGTGGGAGTCAGTAAGGGGATGGTAATCTTAAAAAACTGAGTCAGGGAACCTGCACCGTCAATGGCTGCCGCCTCATAATAGGTTTTGGAGATTCCCTGCATACCGGCTAGAAGAATAATCATGTTATAACCTACGGTCATCCAAAGTCTACCAGCATAATGACGAAAATAGCGGTTTTGGAATTGGTTAGCCAGCCGATGCGAGGGCCTCCGAAGGAGGTAATTACAGCATTTAAAATGCCCATTTTCTCGTTAAAAACCCATTTCCAAACCATGGCAACAGCCGCCGCCATGGTGACGGAGGGAAGGAAGTATAGGGTGCGGTAAATAGACTTTCCTTTTATTTTGGCATTCAGTAAGGCCGCAATGACCAGAGAAAGAAAGAGACCTACCGGCACGGTCACCACCACATATTTCAGGGTGTTTCCAAAGCTTTGAAAAACCTCTTTGTCAGAAAGCATCTGGCGATAGTTATTCAAGCCGATAAAATGGGTCACATTGAACTTATTGACATCGTTAAAACTGAACCAAAAGTTTTGGATGAAGGGCCAAATATAAAAGACCATAAGTCCGATGGTGACCGGAGCAATAAAAACATAGCCTGCAATCCAGTCTTTTACCTTCCAGGACAGTCCTGCTTTTTTTTCCTGTAAACTCTCTGCTGCTTTCATACCTCCTCCTTCTGCCCTAAGAGAAAATATCCCGGAAGCTTTTTCTCCCGGGATAGTAAAGCTTATTGATTCTTGGCAAGGAATGCATCAGCTTCCGTCTTTAAAGCCTTACAAGCCTCTGCAAGACTTTCCTCTCCGCTATAGGCCTTTTGTAAAGCCTTAGATTCCATATCGTAGAGCTGTGCCGCATTTTTACATACAGGAAGGGGATATGCCTTGTCTGTGTGGGCGGTATAGACTGCTAAAGCATACTTGTCGCTGGACTTGGCAAAGAGATCCTGAGATTCATTTCTTGCGGAAATAACCACACCGGTATTTCCTTGAATGTCCATAGCTTCCTTACTGCTGAGCCAGATGGCAAAATCTGTAGCAGCTTCCTTATTCTTACTTCCCTCGTAAACCGCAAAGCCCAAACCGTTGATACAGTTTGTGTCTACTCCATTAAAGCTGGGAAGCTCTACACAATCAATCTTATCCTTGATATTGTCGTTGGAAGTATACTCGGGAACCATATAGGATCCGGCAAAGGTCATTGCCAGCTGTCCCCCTTCAAACATGGCATCTGCAGAGGTCTCGGAAAGAGCTGCGGAGCTGGGGGAGAGTTCCTTATCAATCATATCAATCCAACACTGAATTCCGCCCTGGGTCTTGGGATCCTCATAGCCGGAAGTTTTCTTGTCTTCGCTGAGAATCCAACCGCCGTTGGCAAAAACGGTCTGATAGTACCAGGTTTGGAAGTCTACAGGGCAGGCAAAGGGATAAACACCCTCATCCAATCCGGCTTGCTTCAACTCCTCAGCCTTAGCTACCAAATCCTCATAGCTCATATCGTTTGTGGGATAGCTAACACCGGCCTCATCAAAGATTTCCTTATTGTACCAAAGGGCATTGGTATCAAAATCCTTAGGAACGGCGTAGTTCTTTCCGTCACGAACATAGTTGTTTACCAAAGACTCAGGGAAATTATCTTTAATATCGGACTTGGCGATAGCATCGCTAAGATCTGCCAGAATTCCCCCATCCACATAGCTGTCGGTATGGAGTACATTTAACCAGAATACATCAGGAGCCTTTCCGCCTGTGGCAGCAGCCTCCAGCTTGGTCCAGTATTCTCCGCCCTTATAGGGGGTGAGCTGTACTTCAATGCTGACATTCGGATGAGCCTTGGTATAAGCTTCTGCTAAAGACTCGGTCATGGCTCTTTGCTTTTCATCCCAAATTGCCATGGAAAGGGCTACTTTTCCTTCGGACTTTGCTTCTCCGGAAGCACTTTCTCCGCTTGCCGCCTTATTACCGCAGGAAGCCAATGCAGTAGTTCCCATGGCCAATAGGGTAGCCAATGCCAAGAGTTTTTCTGTTCTTTTTTTCATAATTTTCTCCTTTGCTCTTGCTTTATTCTTTACAAGTCTTGCAAAAGTGATTTGCAAGCACTTGCGATGAACCAATTTTTTCTGAAACGAACTACAGTTTATGAAGGGGTATATGCTTTATGAAGAGGCATATACTTTATAAAGAGGAATGTACAGTATGAAACGAGATACATTTTCTGTAGCGAAATCAAGGCGTCAAAAGCTTCTTTCCTAGGGGAATAGTCCGGCTTAGTCTTTAGAAATTCTATAACTGCCTGTCTGTAAATCCACCTCTACAGCATATCCGTTTGCAAATGTGGATCTTTGCCGATATCCCTTATCATCCAGAATTTCATGTTTTACAAGCTCCGCATCTCCCACATTTTCATGGAAATCACTTACAATACCTACCCTTTCCAAATGTTTCTCCCAAGGCATTTCCTCTTCCAAAGTAAAGGCTCCGTCAATGCCCAGATAGGCAGGATCTCGAATAAGATAAGGGGCACCGCCGTTTAGTAGGGCATAAAGCATGTAGTCCTCATCCGGCAGCTTTTCCATCATCCAGGGAATTACCAGACAGTCATGGTAAACCAGATTAAACATGGGGATGGGGATTCCGTACTTGGGGCTTCCCGGCTCCCGAAGCATAAAGTCATAGGGGGCGTAGTGGCAGAAGACCAGCCAGGGCACAGCCCAATCATTTACCTCTTCGGAGCTTGGTAAAATGTCTTTACTCAGAAGATAACGGAAGCACTGGCATCGGTATTCATAAGAATCTTTCCGGCGCATTCTATGTCTGGGATTTATACATTCATCTCCCTCGTTACAGGTAAAGACATCCAGATAAGCTCCATCTAAATGGATTCCCTCATCCAAGAGCCTTTCAAAGTTTCTTCGAACATAGTAGGGAGCCTGACTGGTACAGAGGTAGGCTTGGGGACCTCCTGCCCAGCGGGCGTGGGTGAAATGCTGCCATCGGGACTTTTGCAAGCCAGATCATCATGATAGCTTTCCGCCTTTTTATAGAAATCTCTGTACTGGTCATGGATGCCGAAGAGGAAGCCCAGTTCTTTCATGGTATCGGACAATTCCCGCATACCTTCCCAACCACCGGCTTCTATGCAGGCAGGCCCCACATCCGGGTGCTTATTATCATAGCCCGCATCTCCCCAGCCATCCAAATGGAAGTAGAGCTTCTCTATACCATCCGCTTTTAGGGCTCTCATTTCCTCTGCCCTTTTTCGGAAAGTAGTGAGGTGGTTATTTTTATCCGGAGCATCCTTATCGAAGAACTCCGAATCCGGCTGGACGCAGGTCTTTATCCCCTTGTGCACAAAGGAAGCGCCCAAAAGCTTTCTTACGGAAGGGTTGGCCACTTCCTTTTCCTTTAGTGTCTTTAGTTTGCCTTCCTCCCTTGCCAGCTTCCGATACGTCTTTAAAAGACTGTTGTAGTCGCAATCCGATAGGAAGAGATAGCGCATAATTCGGCGATATTCCATTTGCCCAAGACTCGGTTCAATACGAAACTCTATGTTAGTTTCCATGCTTCCTGCTTCATGCACCGCCTCATAGCCCATGTTCCAAGGGGTAAGGCTTTCCGCAAGATAGCCCTCATCATCCTTAATCTGTCCGAAAATGGGGAGGTAGGCGCTGGCTGTACCGAAGCGTCCCTTAAAGCCGTCCTGATGAAAACTTACATCCCCGGTATTGGGAATCAGGATGCCCTGCTCCTTAGGGATAATGCTGTACCAGGAAGAACTTTCTTTCTGAAAAGCAAAAGGGCCCGGAAAGAGGATTTTATCAATACAATCTATAGGAGCTTCTGTTAAGGGAATCCATTCAAAATATACCTGCTTTGTGCTGTACTCAATCCAGACATAGCTTTCAAAGGAGAAGGAGAGAAGCTCTTCCTTCTTATTACTATAGGACGAGGGGAGAATGAAATCTTTGTAAATGCTGCGAATTCCTTCACCTACGCCGGTACGAATCAGCTCATGGCTTTTGCTTTTGGCATCTTTAAAGTAGAGTAGGGCTTTTATTGTTTCGTTTTCCTCTTTCTCTTTTTCTGCCTTGTCTATCTTGCTATCTTGCCTTTCACCGTTAGATAAATTATCCTTTTTTTCCTGCAAAACAATATAAGGAGAAAAATCTGCCCTAGTTTCCCATTTGGTCTTTCCGGTGCTTATGGAATATCGAAGGTTATCAGGATCAAATTCTAATAAAATATCTTCAAAAAGAAAGCAGTATTTTTGATGGATTCATATTCTTTGTGCTCCCTAAAAAGTAATTTCTATGGAAATATTTTTGCTATATTATATCCTTTTTTTGATTTTTATTTGTTGAAATATACTGTAAAATAGCTTTTTTTGTGCAAATACTACATTGAAATGTGCAAATGAGAGCGAAGAAGAAAATGAAATAAGAAAATAAAAGAAAAAGAAGCTTTTAAAAAGCTTCTTCGATGGTTTTTTTCATAAATATAATTTTTGAATTTTCCAATAAAAAAATCGAGGTGACAAGATTCGAACTTGCGACCCCCTGGTCCCAAAACCAGGTGCTCTACCAAACTGAGCTACACCTCGGAGTTCCTTCCGTTGAGGAAAGGAACGTCGTTATATTACCCTAAAAGTGAATATTTTGTCAATAGAATTTTTAGAATTTTGATCATAAAAATTTTGAAATTATTTAGAAAAATGGAGGTAGAAGAAAAGCTTCTACCTCCTGTGCTTTCATCACATTTATTCCTCCGGAATAGCCTTTCGAACAGCTTCTACTAAAGCATTTCTACTAAAAGTGCATCCCGCAACTGCATCTATATCATCTACAGTATCTCTGTTCTTTCCTGTTAAAGCAGGCATAGAACTTCTTCTTACATTGTCCCAGAAGACGGAATTGCTTCCGGAAAAAGTATCATTATCCTCTACCTTGAGAATCTTCTTTGCCTTGCTATCCCAGGTGACCTTTACCTTTACGGTGTAGTCATAGGGGACAACTTCACTTTTTCCATAGAAGGTTTTGATATAGCTGGGTTCTGTGTCTTCCTTAGGCTTCTCTACCGGATTGCTTTCCTCCTCCTTCTTAGGATCTTCGGGAGTGGTATTTTCCGTATCCTCCTCATATTTCCAAATGAAGGTCAAATTCATTTTTCCCCACTGAGGATGGGGATTCTTAAGGTTTACTATAAGGCTGGATTTTTATCGGGATTCCAAGCGACATGATTCTGGGGAAGCTCCTTGCCCTTTTGGTTTTTAACAACTACGCTGTAATCGCTGGTGAAATTTCTCTTCTTTTTGCCCGGAATAGAAACATCATATGTTAAACGTCCCTTTGCAGCTTGAATCTGCTCTTTGGAAATGTCTTTTTCCACAAGTTTTTCTCCGTGCCAAAAAACTTCTGCATGGCTGGGAAGAAGATCATCTACTGAGCTTTCATCTCCTGTGGAAGGTTTAGTTTCCGTCGGATCCTCTTCATAGCTCCAGACATAGTCTATCCGCATGGGAGTCCATTCAGGATATCTCTTTTTCAATTCGATGTGAATTCTGGCATGACTATTAGAGCTATAGTCTTTAAAAGTAAGGGGAAGATTTTCACCTTTACTGTTTTTTATTACTATGGTAAAGTTCTCCTCTTTGTTCTGCCCTTTCATTTTTGCAGGAACCTTTACACCTTTGAAGATAAGTTGTCCTTTGCGCTTCTTTACTTCTTCCAAGCTGTAGTCTTTATCTACAATCTTTTCTCCACGCCAATAAACATCTACGTGTCTGGGGACAACTGCTTCCAGAGATTCATCTGTAGTATTGTTTCCTCTGGCTTCTCAATGGTGGAAGAGGAAGTTTTATCGTCCTTTTTCGGTGTCTCCTCTTTAGGATTCTCCGGCTTTGTATCGGGTTTTGGAGTGTCCGGCTTTGGTGTCTCATTTTCTTCCTTTTCAACCGGCGCATTTTCGTCAAACTGGAAGCTTAAGGAGAAGATTCCTGTTCCTACAAAGTTACCGGAGCTGTAGTTCGGGAATTCTATACGGAACATAATTCCCCTGCGAGTACTCTCTGTTGTTAACTCTTCACCGTCCTTATTATAGGCCTTTGCCATAAACTCCTTGGCATTCCATGCTTCTTGGAACTTCTTTGGAATAGACTGCTTAAAACGCTTAATTCCTCCGCTACTTTGTTCCCATTCTTCCTGTGTAAAGCTGTAGCGCTTTACCAGTTCTCCCGCCTTGGTGCGAATCTCCACTTTGGCAGGAATCTGATTTGCCAGATCCTTTACGTTTACGGTAAAGCTTTGGGACAAATCTGTGTCGCCCTTGTGGTAACGAATGGTAACAGTATTATCGCCTACGGTATTTAAGCTTGTGTTATTTTCCGGAGTAGAGCTAAAGCCAGCGGCCTTTGCCAGCTCCCAGTTTTGATACAGTTTATTGTTACCCTGCTCGGTAACAGCTTCCACGATTAAATCATCAATCTTTAGAGCATCTCCCACATGGTATTCTTTCTTTGCCAAACGAGAATCCAGCTTAAAGGAAGCGATGGGGGAGTTGTCCTTGCTGGTGTCCACCTTAACTGTATACAGCTCATAGCCCCAGGAGCTGAAGCCTTCATGGGGAACATCCTTTAAGGAGAAGCTCCACTGGTTGGCAGCAGCATCATACACGGATCTAGCCACTTCCTTATCCCCGTCCATTAAGTGCATGTGGTCAATCTTTCCCTTAGCGGGAATGGTATACCGGAAGTTCTCTTTATCAAGAGTAATGGTAGAGCTGTCTCCATTTGCATAATGTACGTGGATTTCGGTGGGATATTTCTTGCGAATCTCTGCTCTCGGTACGATGGCGCTGACTAAGTCGATATCCATATCCTTCTGCAGGAAATGCACCAGAATTTCCTTAGTTCCTTCCTTAATAGGAGAACCCTGTGCAGGGCTGGTGCTGATACCGTACTGCATAAATTCCTCGGGACTTACGACTTTCGTTTCTCCGCTTGGAAAATGTAGCTTTAGGCGGGTATCGCTTAAATCCAAAGTCTTACCGCTCTGGCTGGGGTTGGGACGGCTTTCAAATTCCATATAGCTAAAGGGGAAAGCCTCCCGACCTTCTTGCTTCTTCGCTTGATTTAAAGCATTTTCCAGGGCTGAGGTATGGGAACGAAGAGTTCTGGTGGCTCCTGCCAACCCGTCATAATACTTTCCGCTCTTACTGTTAACGGATTTTTTCACTTCGTCAACAGAGTCCAGACCCTTGACTCTTTCCAGAAGTTGGTCTCTGTACTTTGCAAAAAAGTCCGGTTGTGTGTCATCGGTAAAAACCACGCTTTCTGCGGAAGCAATCTTTCCGTTCTCAATCCGAACTTTTACGATATTCGCTCCCTTTTCCTGAAAATGGATGCCTTCCTTGGAGGTTCCATAGTAAATCCCATCGGTCAGCTGATTCTCCTCCTTAGGTTTTTCGGGATTTGGTGTTTCCGGATTTACTTTCTCGTTTTCTTCCTTTTCTTCCGGGGCATTTTCTTCAAACTTAAAGCTCAGACTCAGCATAGCATTCTGATAAGCTACATCATGGGTATAATTCGGGAATTGCACGCGGAATAGAATTCCTCGTTTGTTTACTTCCACATTCAATTCTTTGCCCTCTTTATTGAAGGCTTTGGCGGTAAATTCCTTGTTGTTCCATGCTGTTTCAAACTTCTTGGGAACAGGAACCTGCACATAGGAAAGCATACCCTGTTTTTCTTCCCATTGAGCTTCGGTAAAGCTGTAGCGCTTTACCAGTTCTCCCGCCTTGGTGCGAATCTCCACTTTGGCAGGAATCTGATTTGCCAGATCCTTTACGTTTACGGTAAAGCTTTGGGACAAATCTGTGTCGCCCTTGTGGTAACGAATGGTAACAGTATTATCGCCTACTGTATTTAAGCTTGTGTTATTTCCGGAGTAGAGCTAAAGCCAGCGGCCTTTGCCAGCTCCCAGTTTTGATACAGTTTATTGTTACCCTGCTCGGTAACCGCTTCTACGATTAAATCATCAATCTTTAGAGCATCTCCCACATGGTATTCTTTCTTTGCCAAACGAGAATCCAGCTTAAAGGAAGCGATGGGGGAGTTGTCCTTGCTGGTGTCCACCTTAACTGTATAAAGCTCATAGCCCCAGGAGCTGAATCCCTCGTGAGGAACATTCTTTAAGGAGAAGCTCCACTGGTTGGCAGCAGCATCATACTGAGATCTAGCCACTTCCTTATCCCCGTCCATTAAGTGCATGTGGTCAATCTTTCCCTTAGCGGGAATGGTATACCGGAAGTTCTCTTTATCAAGCGTAATGGTAGAGCTGTCTCCATTTGCATAATGTACGTGGATTTCTGTAGGATATTTCTTGCGAATCTCTGCTCTCGGTACGATGGCGCTGACTAAGTCGATATCCATATCCTTTTGCAGAAAATGTACCAAAATCTCCTTGGTTCCTTCTTTAATGGGAGAACCCTGTGCAGGACTGGTGCTGATACCGTACTGCGCAAATTCCTCCGGGCTTATGACTTTCGTTTCTCCGCTTGGAAAATGTAGCTTTAGGCGGGTATCGCTTAAATCCAAAGTCTTACCGCTCTGACTGGGGTTAGGACGGTTTACAAATTCCATATAGCTAAAGGGGAATTCCTTGTTGCCTTCCTTCTTTTTCGCCTGGCTTAAGGCATTTTCCACTGCGGAGGTATGGGAACGGAGAGTTCTGGTAGCTCCTGCCAATCCGTCATAATACTTTCCGCTCTTACTGTTAACGGATTTTTTCACCTCATCAACAGAGTCCAAGCCTTTGACTCTTTCCAGAAGCCGGTCTCTGAACTTGGCAAAAAAGTCCGGTTGTGTGTCATCGGTAAAAACCACGCTTTCCGCGGAAGCAATCTTTCCGTTTTCAATCCGAACTTTTACGATATTTGGACCTTTTTCTTGAAAGTGGATCCCCTCCTTGGAAGTTCCAAAATAAACACCGTCCATAAGACTTTGCTTTTTTTCCTCTTCCTTAGGAGTCTCAGGCTTCTTGTCCTCCTTGGGACTTTCAGGTTTTTTATCTTCCTTCGGCTGTTCCGGCTTGGCCTCCTCCTTAGGCTTCTGAATCTGACTGCCGGAGCTTTTCTCTATATTCTCTTGCTTCTCGTTATCTTTCTTTGCTTCGCTTTGTGAATCTTTGGAAGGAAGTGTTGGGGAAACTGTGTTTCCTGTAGAATCGTTTCCTGTAGAACCATTTCCTGTGGATCTGCTTCTGCGGGAACGGCTTCTATAAGAGGAATCGCTAGAAACGGAGGGGAGTGTTCTGCTGACACCGGCAACGCTTTGACCGCTTTCCGTGCCGGGAAGTCCTTTTCCGGCTTCATACACTACTTTGCCATTGGAAAGGTAGCGTCCGTTTTCGTCTACCGTGTATCCATCCTTGGTTAAGCCGGATACTTTTAACTCTCCCAGAGTTTTCGGATCCTCTGCCTCAAAGAAATAGCAGTAACCGTCAATCCATTGCCAGCCGGTCAGTAATTTTCCGAATTGTCCATTGTGCAAAGTATTGAGGAAATATTTCTTTCCGTCTAAGCTTAACCAACCGGACTGAAGCTCTCCCGAATCCTTTTGGAGGTAAAACCAGTCACCCTCGGAGACAATCCATTCCTTTCGTAAGTTTTCTTCGTCTTTTCCATAATACCATTTTCCGGAACGGTTAAACCATTGTCCGGCGGTGCTTGCCGGCTTGGCAAAGCTGATGCCGGGAAGCAGCATTGCTGTGGCTATGGAAAGGACAGCGCATGAAAATGCTTTCCTTTTCATAAGGATCTCCTTTCTATCTCTTAAGAGATAGTTTGAGTGATGATATAGTTAGAAATAAAGAAAATGATTGTCTGAAATGTTTGACTAACCACAATCTTCTTATAGTCCATATATGCGATAATGGAGTTAGTTATTTCTAACCAATAAGAAACGAGATTACCTTAGCATAGTGAAAAAGGCTAGTCAATATCAATGATATTTAAAATAATTAATTGATAATATTTAAAATAATTAATTGATAATATTTGGAATAATTATAAGAAGTATACAATGTCCAAAAGATAAGAAACCGAATTTGTGAGATATGCAAGAGGATAAAAGAGAAATAATGTACAAAAGCAATAAAATATAAAAAGGTTGTGGAAGATGTGAAAAGGGGGGTAGGATACAAAAATAGGAGAACAAGGAAGCGGAAGCGAAGGAGAAAGAGGAGGAGAAAACGGAAGGGAAAGAGATACCGGGTTTGCTATGTATGGAACAGGGATTTTTCCTCAAAAAAAGCCGTGATTTTTCTTGACTTTTCTTTGCCCCAAGCTTATATTTGTTGAGCGTGAGTTTTCTCGCGCCTTTCTTTATGCATGCCTTTCGCAAGGTGGTCACATAAAGGGAGCAAAACTATTATGAAAGGAGACCAAAATGCCAACATTTAACCAGCTCGTTAGAAAGGGTAGAGAGACCAGCAAGAAAAAAGTCCACTGCCCCTGCTCTTCAGAAAGGGTTCAACTCTTTACAGAAGAGAGCAACTACGAACAGCGCTCCACAAAAGAGAGGTGTTTGTACAGCCGTAAAGACTGCAACACCGAAGAAGCCGAACTCTGCTCTTCGTAAGATCGCCAGAGTACGTCTTTCCAACGGAATCGAAGTAACATCCTACATTCCAGGAGAAGGACACAACCTTCAGGAGCACTCTGTTGTTATGATTCGTGGTGGCCGTGTTAAGGATCTTCCCGGTACACGTTATCACATCATTCGTGGTACTTTGGATACTGCAGGCGTTGCAAATCGTATGCAGGCTCGTTCCAAGTACGGCGCAAAGAGACCTAAGGCAAAGAAGGCTTAAGCCGAAATCGTAGTTTCATTTAGACATGGTTATGACGGAAAATTTGGTCACAAAGATAGATAAGCCTGTGTCCATTTCCGCATGAACTCAAAGAAGATGGGAAAATCATTTTCCTAAGAGAGTACCGTTGATCTAAATCCAGTATTTAAGGAGGGAAGTAACGTGCCACGTAAAGGACATACGCTACACAGAGATGTACTGGCAGACCCAATTTACAATTCCAAGATTGTAACTAAGCTTGTAAATTCCATCATGTTAGATGGTAAGAAGGGTGTTGCACAGAAGATCGTTTATGGAGCATTCGAGAAGGTTGCCGCTAAGGCAGAGAAGGATGCTGTAGAAGTATTTGAAGAAGCAATGAACAACATCATGCCTGTACTTGAAGTAAAGGCAAAGAGAGTTGGTGGTGCCACATACCAGGTACCAATGGAAGTAAAGCCTGAGAGACGCCAGACCTTGGCATTAAGATGGCTTACAGAGTTTTCCAGAAAGCGTTCCGAGAAGACTCAGGCAGAAAGATTAGCAAATGAAATTATGGATGCAGCCAACAACACAGGTGCTGCAGTAAAGCGTAAAGAGGAGATGCATAGAATGGCTGAGGCCAATAAGGCATTTGCTCATTACAGATTCTAATAGGAGGAAAGACATTGGCTGAAAGACAGTATTCCCTTGAGCACACAAGAAATATTGGTATCATGGCGCATATTGACGCCGGTAAAACAACACTTTCCGAGCGTATCCTCTATTACACCGGTGTAAACCACAAGATTGGAGAAACCCACGAAGGTAGTGCTACCATGGACTGGATGGAGCAGGAGCAGGAGAGAGGTATCACTATTACTTCCGCTGCAACTACTTGCCACTGGATTCCTGAGAAGGAGCACAAGAAGATTAAAGGGGGCACCGGAATATAGAATCAACCTTATTGACACCCCGGGACACGTAGACTTTACCGTAGAGGTTGAGCGTTCTCTTCGTGTATTGGACGGCGCAGTAGGTGTATTTGACGCAAAGAGCGGTGTAGAGCCTCAGTCTGAGAATGTATGGCGTCAGGCAGATACCTACAATGTACCTCGTATGGCGTTCATCAACAAGATGGACGTTGTGGGAGCGGATTTCTTCCACTCTGTTCAGACTATCGTAGACCGTTTGGGTAAGAACTGTATCATTACCCAGGTTCCGATGGGAAGAGAAGACACCTTTAAAGGAGTAATCGATCTCTTCGAGATGAGAGCTTACTTCTACAAGGATGACAAGGGTGAAGATATCGAGATTACAGATGTTCCTGAAGAGTTCAAGGACTTGGCTGAGGAATATCGTGAAAAGTTAGTAGAGCAGATTTCCGAGTTAGATGATGACCTTATGGAGAAATACCTTGAGGGAGAAATTCCAACAGAGCAGGAATTAAAGGCAGCCCTTCGTAAGGGTACCATTGCAGGACAGGCTATTCCTTGTCTTTGCGGTACTGCTTACCGTAACAAGGGTGTACAGAAGCTTTTGGATGCGGTTATTGATTTCTTACCTGCACCGACAGACGTTCCCGACATTCAGGGAACCGATATGGATGGAGAGCCTGACAGCAGACCTTCTTCCGACGATGCACCTTTCGCTGCTCTAGCTTTCAAGATTATGACTGACCCCTTTGTTGGTAAGTTGGCATATTTCCGTGTGTATTCCGGAACATTAAAGACCGGTTCTTATGTTCTGAACTCCACAAAGGAAAGAAGGAAAGAGTTGGACGTTTGCTGCAGATGCACGCAAACAAGAGAAACGAGTTGGATGAGGTATTCTCCGGAGATATCGCTGCGGCAGTAGGATTTAAGCTTACTTCCACAGGAGATACCATCTGTGATGAGCAGCACCCCATCATCCTCGAGTCCATGGAATTCCCGGAGCCTGTTATCTCTGTGGCTATCGAGCCTAAGACTAAGGCTTCTCAGGGTAAGATGGGTGAGGCTTTGGCAAAGCTTGCCGAAGAAGATCCTACCTTCCGTGTTAGAACCAACGAGGAAACAGGACAGACCATCATCTCCGGAATGGGAGAGTTGCACCTTGAGATTATCGTAGACCGTCTCCTTCGTGAGTTTAAGGTAGAGGCAAACGTTGGTGCTCCCGAGGTTGCTTACAAAGAGACTTTCACAAAGCCTGTTGATGTGGAAGGAAAGTACATTCACCAGTCCGGTGGTTCCGGTATGTACGGACACTGTAAGGTTAAGTTCGAGCCTATGGATCCAAACGGAGAAGAGCTCTTCAAGTTCCAGTCTACCGTTGTGGGTGGATCTATTCCTAAGGAATACATCCCTGCAATCGAGAAGGGTATTCGTGAAGCTGCCAATTCCGGTATTCTTGCAGGATTCCCTGTACTGGGTGTTAATGCAAACGTTTATGACGGATCTTACCACGAGGTCGACTCTAACGAGCGTGCCTTCGAGTTTGCAGGATCCATTGCCTTCAAGAATGCTATGCAGAAGGCAGATCCAATCCTTTTAGAGCCTATCATGAAGGTGGAGATTACTACACCGGAAGAGTATATGGGTAACGTAATCGGAGACGTAAACTCTCGTCGTGGTAGAATCGAGAGCATGGAAGACATCCCTTCCGGAAAGCAGGTTAATGCCTACGTTCCGCTGGCAGAGATGTTCGGATATGCAACAGACCTTCGTTCCAAGACACAGGGTAGAGCAAACTACTCCATGTTCTTCGAGAAATATGAGAAGTGTCCTAAGAACGTTCAGGAAAAGGTTCTTTCCAACGTAAAGAAGTAATAGAATTACGTAGGAAAAAGAACATATTTATTCCATAGAAAACTTAACTATGGGGTAGAAAAAAAGAAGATTTAACAGGCCTTTTCTGTGGGCCCTAGGACTGCAGAAAAAGGCTTGCTTTCAAGGAAAACTAATGATAAAATCATGGTCACTGGGTTCTTTTTCGGACGAACTTGGGATGTACTGCAATTCGCATGCTATGCATGCGTTGGTGCTTGGCATGATTTTTGTTGTATTACATTTATTAGGAGGGTATTGAAATGGCAAAGGCGCATTTTGAGCGAACCAAACCACACTGTAACATCGGAACTATCGGACACGTAGACCACGGTAAGACAACTCTTACAGCTGCTATCACCAAGGTTTTAGCAGACCGTGTAGCTGGTAACACAGCAACAGACTTCGCTAACATCGATAAGGCTCCGGAAGAGAGAGAAAGAGGAATCACCATCAACACCTCTCACGTTGAGTACGAGACAGAGAAGAGACACTATGCTCACGTTGACTGCCCGGGACACGCCGACTATGTTAAGAACATGATCACCGGTGCTGCTCAGATGGATGGAGCTATCCTCGTAGTAGCTGCTACTGACGGTGTTATGGCTCAGACAAGAGAGCACATCCTTCTTGCACGTCAGGTAGGTGTTCCTGCTATCGTTGTATTCCTGAACAAGTGTGACATGGTTGACGATCCAGAGCTTCTTGAGCTTGTAGAGATGGAAGTTAGAGAGCTTCTTTCCGAGTATGAGTTCCCTGGAGATGACATCCCTGTAATCAAGGGTTCCGCATTAAAGGCTCTTGAAGATCCTAAGTCCGAGTGGGCGATAAGATCATGGAACTTATGGATGCTGTAGATAGCTATATCCCAGAGCCAGCTCGTGAGACTGATAAGCCTTTCCTTATGCCTGTTGAGGATATCTTCACCATCACAGGACGTGGAACTGTTGCTACCGGTAGAGTAGAGCGTGGAGTTCTTCACGTATCTGATGAAGTTGAAATCGTTGGAATCAACGAGGAGACTCAGAAGTCCGTTATCACCGGTATCGAGATGTTCCGTAAGCAGCTTGATGAGGCTATGGCAGGAGATAACGTTGGTCTTCTTCTTCGTGGTATCAACCGTGACCAGATCGAAAGAGGACAGGTTATTTGTAAGCCGGGTTCTGTAAAGTGCCACAAGAAGTTTACCGCTCAGGTTTACGTATTAACAAAGGATGAAGGTGGACGTCATACTCCTTTCTTCACCAACTACCGTCCTCAGTTCTATTTCAGAACAACTGACGTAACCGGTATCTGCATGCTGCCAGACGGCGTAGAGATGGTTATGCCCGGTGATAACACTGAGATGGAAGTAGATCTTATTCACCCAATCGCTATGGAAGAGGGACTTCGTTTCGCTATCCGTGAGGGTGGAAGAACTGTAGGATCCGGAAGAGTTGTTAAGATTCTTGAGTAATTAGAAAGAATCCCTAAACGAATCTTTAAGAAAAGCGTGTTTCGTAAGGAACACGCTTTTTTGCTGTATTTTTTACCTAAAGTGCGTTATGATAGAAAAGTTAAACTGAACAAAGATAGGACAAAAAATATGGGAAAAAATCTTGATACTTTAGATGATGTAAAGAAAATGTTGTCGAAAAAAAGTCGAGAAAAGATTATTTTAAAGAAAAGAAACCAACGACAGAGAAAACTGCATAAGATTCAGAAAAAGAGAAGGGATTTCCATGAGCAATCCTTTTTTCTGATACCGATTATTGTCTTGGTTTTGATTGTGCTGATTAAAATATTGGAAGCTTTTGGCTTCGGCGCATCACCCTATCAGGAGAAAGCAAAGCCGAAGGCCAGCACTTCTACCATTGTCAGTTCTTCAGATGTGGAAGAGGATAAAGATCAGACTTTAGCGGAATACAATGATGATGTGCTGGTGAAATTTTTCCAGGAGTATTTTCAAGCAAAGCTTGCTGCGGATGTGGATACGCTTTATCGCCTTAGCGGTGTGGAAAATCAAAGCAAGGAGCAAAGAGAAAGGTTACAAAAGCAGCTGAAAACCCAAGCCGGATACATTGAAGCCTATGACAATATAAAAACCTACGCGGTACCCGGTATAGGAGAGAATGAAAAGCTTATTTTCTTGCAGTATCAGGTACATTTCCGAAGGGCGAAAACTCCGGCACCGGCTTTGATGTACTGCTATATGCGGGTAAACGATCAGAATTCCTTTGAGTTGGTGGAAAATAAAACTCCGGAGCAAACAAAATTTATTCATGCCTATATTGCCACCCATGCCAATGTGCAGGATTTAATCAATGCGGTGGATTCTCAGCTTTTAGAGGCTCTGTCTTCAGATTCTCGACTGGCTGTTCTTTATGATGCCTTCCAGACCGGAAGAATCTATACCCAGGATCAGGCTTCCATTGATTCCGAGGTATCTCTTTTAGAGGTAAATGATGATGGGCCGGCTGCGGTTACAGAATCCGATGGCAGTGTTTCCCTGTCTCCTGGCGGGGAAGCCAATTCTTCAACTTCCGAAAACCCGACATCGGCGGAAAATGCTGTCAGAGACACATTAGCAGATGTCGGTACGGAAACAACAGCTACGACAAGCTCAGAAGGAGCTACAGAAAGTACAACTGCCGGTAACGGATAGATGACCTGGCAGATATAGTCTTTATCCAAAGAAATAGTATAGATAAAGTATTATCATCCGGTAACGGATAGAAGATAGAGTTACAGAAGGGAATTCCATGAATACCAAGGATTTTTATTATGATTTACCGGAGGAATTGATTGCGCAGGATCCCCTGCTGAATCGCTCCTCCTCTCGACTTATGCTTTTAGATAAGGAAACGGGAGAAATCGAACATAAGCATTTATGATATCCTGGATTATTTGCATCCGGGAGACTGTCTGGTCTTAAATGAAACCAAGGTAATTCCGGCAAGATTATACGGGGTGAAGGAAGATACCGGGGCTCAGGTGGAGGTGCTTTTATTACATCGAAAAGATAAGGAGCACTGGGAGTGTCTGGTAAAGCCCGGAAAGAAGCTAAAGCCCGGCGCAAGGATTTCCTTTGGGGATGGAAGACTGAAGGCGGAAATTATAGATATTTTAGAGGAGGGAAACCGGCTGATTCGCTTTGAATTCAGCGGAATTTTTGAAGAGGTATTGGACAAGTTGGGAGAAATGCCTCTTCCTCCTTATATTACCCATAAATTAGAGGATAGAACCCGTTATAATACCGTCTATGCTAAAGAAGAGGGCTCTGCGGCAGCCCCTACGGCGGGACTGCATTGGACAAAAGAGCTACTGGAGCAATGTGAGGCTAAGGGGATTGAGATTCTTCGCATCACCCTTCATGTAGGTCTTGGTACCTTCCGGCCGGTGAAAATGGAGGAAGTGGAGAAGCATCACATGCATTCCGAATATTATTCCGTTTCCCAAGAGGTGGCGGAGAAGATAGAAGCCTGCAAAAAAAGAGGGGGAAGAGTCATCTGTACCGGAACGACTTCCTGCAGGGCCCTGGAGTCCGCCGCAAGAGAAAGTGGAAAAATAGAAGCCAAGTCCGGCTGGACAGACATTTTCATCTATCCGGGATTTTCTTTTAAGGTGATGGATGCCTTGATTACCAACTTCCATTTGCCGGAGTCCACCCTTCTTATGCTGGTTTCCGCGTTGTCCAGCAGGGAGAAAATCTTGCATGCCTATGAAGAGGCGGTTAAGGAAAAGTATCGTTTCTTCAGTTTTGGGGATGCCATGTTTATTCATTAGGAATAAGGGGGAAGGATGCGTATCAATAAATGGCTCAGTGCCATGGGGATTTGTTCCAGAAGAGAGGCGGACCGTTATATTTCCGAAGGCAAGCTTTTGGTAAACGGAGAGAAAGCCAGCCTTGGTATGGAAATCATGGGAAAAGAGGAGATTCTTTTAGACGGGAAGCTTATTTCCGGCAAGGGGCATAAGAAGGAAAAGCCCAAGCCTGTACTCTTGAAATACTATAAGCCAAGAGGCATTATTTGCACCACCGGAGAGAAGGACAGAGGGAAAAATGTCATCGAGGCCATCGGTTATAAGGAAAGAATCTACCCCATAGGTCGCCTGGATAAGGACTCTGAAGGCTTGTTGCTTTTGACCAATCAGGGAGATCTGGTTAATCAAATTAATAAAGCCAGCGGCTACAAGGAAAAGGAATATATTGTCTCTGTGGATAAGCCAATTACCAAAGAATTTTTACAGGAAATGTCCTCAGGAGTTTACCTTCCGGAACTGGAAAGAAGCACCAGGAGGGCAGTGCTTTGGCAGGATCCGAAGCTGCCCAAGGAGATTCAGCGGAAGCAGTTCCACATTGTCTTAACGGAGGGCTTAAATCGCCAGATTCGAAGAATGTGCGAAGCCCTTGGCTATGAGGTCACTCGCTTAAAGCGGATTCGGGTGATGAATATAGAACTGGGAAAAATGAAACCCGGAGAATATTTCGAGATAAAAAGAGAAGAGTTAGAGCTTTTTTGAGGGATAGTATGGGGAGTCAAGAGAACAGCAAGATAGAAGAAAATAGCAAAATAGAAGAAAATAGCGGCGTGCAAGAAGTCGGTAAGCAGGACAGCATTAGCCGAATGAAGGAGCTGATTTCCTTTTTGAATGAGGCGGCTAAGGCCTACTATCAGGAGGGAAGGGAGATTGTCTCCAACTTAGAGTACGACAAGGCCTATGATACCTTGCTGAGTCTGGAGGAGGAGAGCGGTGTGGTGCTTTCCGGAAGCCCCAGTCAAAATGTAGGCTATGCGGTGGCGACCGCTCTCCCCAAGGAAACCCATGAAACACCGATGCTTTCTTTGGATAAAACCAAGTCTGTAGAAGATCTGCAAAGCTTTTTGCAGGGACAGGAGGGAATCCTTTCCTGGAAATTGGACGGATTAACCATCGTTTTGCATTATCAGGAGGGAAAGCTTGTAAAGGCGGTAACCAGAGGAAACGGTATCGTGGGAGAGCTGGTTACAGAAAATGCCAAGACCTTCCAAAACCTGCCTTTGCAGATTCCTTTTAAGGGTCATCTTGTGGTTCGGGGGGAGGCCTTTATTTCCTACTCCGATTTTGAAAGAATCAATGAAGAGCTTCCGGAGGAGGGCGCCAAATACAAAAACCCCAGAAATCTTTGCTCCGGTTCCGTTCGTCAGCTGGATCCGAAGGTGACGAAGGAAAGAAGGGTGCAGATTTCTTTGTTTAGCTTGGTCCATGCGGAGGAAGAGGGAAAAACTCCGGATTTTCACAACCAACATGAGGAAGAGTTCCGTTTTCTGGAAAAGCAGGGATTTTCCGTGGTACATAGAAAAATGGTGAATGCTGAAAATATCCAAGAGGCGGTGGCGGAATTTTCCAAGCTGATGCCGAAAAACGACTTCCCTCCGATGGACTGGTACTTTTTATACAATGATATCGCCTATGGAGAAAGTCTGGGAAGAACCGCGAAGTTTCCCCGGAATGCCATTGCCTTCAAGTGGCAGGATGAGGAGGAGAGTACGAAGCTACTTTCCGTGGAATGGTCTCCCAGCAGAACAGGCTTGATTAATCCTGTGGCGATTTTTACGCCGGTGGAGCTGGAGGGCACCGTGGTCAGCAGAGCCAGCCTGCACAATATCACCTATTGCGAGGACTTGGCCCTTGGCATCGGAGATGAAATCACGGTTTATAAGGCAAATATGATTATCCCCCAGATCGGGGAAAACAAAACCAAGTCCGGGAATTTGGAGATTCCCAAGCACTGTCCTGCCTGTCAGGGTGAAACCAAGATTGTGCAGGATCGGGAAACCAAGATGCTCTACTGCACCAATCCCCATTGTCCGGCAAAGCGGATTAAGCAGTTTGCTCTTTTTACCAGTAGAGATGCTCTGAATATTGAGGGGCTTTCCGAGATGACCTTGGAAAAATGGCTGGGCAGAGGCTTTATTCAAGAATTCCCTGATCTTTTCTCCTTGGAAAAGCATAGGGAAGAAATCATCGGCATGGAGGGCTTTGGTCTAAAGTCCTTTGAGAAAATTCAGGAAAATATTGAAAAGGCTAAGACCTCCAATCTGGGCAGGCTTCTTTATGGCCTGGGGATAGAAGGAATCGGTGTCAGCAACGGTAGAATGTTGGCGGAGGCCTTTTCCCAGGATCCCTACAAGCTGATGGATGCCACAAAGGAAGAAATTCTTCAGGTGAAGGGCATTGGGCAGGTATTGGCGGATAGTATTGTAGAGTATTTTCAAAAGGAAGAAAATCGTCGGATTGTTTTAGAACTCTTATCGATTTTGCATTTGGAAAAGGAAGAGAAAGAGGAAAAAAGCGGAATCAGCGGAAAGCATTTCGTGATTACCGGCTCTGTTCATCATTTTCCCAATCGAAAGGCTTTAGAGGAGGAAATCCGAAAGGCCGGAGGACAGAGCAGCTCTTCCGTGTCTCAAAACACGGACTACTTAATCAACAATGACAGTACTTCCGGAAGCAGTAAGAATAAGAAGGCCAAGGAGCTGGGAATTCCGATTATAACGGAGGAAGAGTTCTTAAAGCTTTTGGAGGAGTAATCCTACCGGCTAAGAAAGCGAAAGGGATGCCGTAGATATCGGCAAGTCTATGAACCGCTATTTAGAGAATGAAAGTGTCGGAAGATAGGGCTCTTATCATAGAAGGAAAGGACAGAGAATGGAAAACTATGATTTATATTTTCCCCACCTGGGAATCGGCATTGAAAAATTACAGAACAGTATCTCGGTATTTGGTTTTTCTATAGCTTTCTATGGCATCATTATCGGAATCGGAATGCTTCTGGGGATGTCGGTGGCATCAAGGGATTATGCCAAGCATGGCCACAAGGTGGAGGATATTCAGGACTTTGCCTTGATTGTAATTGTTCTGGGAGTCATCGGCGCCAGGCTCTACTATGTGATTTTCGAGTGGGAATATTATTCCAAGCATTTGCTGGAGATACCCAATATTCGTCAGGGAGGATTGGCGATTTATGGCGGCGTACTGGCGGCTATTGCCACCTGTATAGGCTTTTGCAAGAAAAGAAAGCTGAACTTTCTGCCGATGGCGGATTCCGGTGCTATCGGATTGATTTTGGGGCAGGCCATCGGTCGTTGGGGCAATTTCTTTAATGCGGAGGCCTTTGGGGGATATACAAATTCCTTACTGGCCATGCGGATTAAGGAAAGCATTGTGAATCCGGGGATGCTGAACAGTGATGTGCTCTCGAATTTGCAGTATATTTCCGGCGTATCCTATATTCAGGTGCATCCCACATTTTTCTATGAGAGTATGTGGAATCTCTGTGTTTTTCTTTTTCTTTATAACTACTCGAAAAGAAAGAACTATGACGGACAGATTTTCCTCTTTTACTTAATGCTATACGGCTTTGGACGCTTCTTTATTGAAGGGCTTCGGGCGGACTCCCTGATGTTCTTCGGAACCGGCATTGCGGTTAGTCAGATGCTTTCTTTGCTTTTGTTTGTGATTAGTATCATCGCCCAGGTCATCCTTTATGCTAAAAAGAAGGGGAGCCTGTAAATACTTGCTTTGGAGGACTTCATGAAACATATCATTATCGGAACCGCCGGACATATCGACCATGGTAAAACGTCTCTTATCCGTGCTTTAACCGGAAGAGAGACGGATCGCTTAAAGGAAGAACAGGATCGGGGAATTACCATTGAGCTGGGCTTTACCTGGTTTGACTTAAAGGACGGTACCCGCTGTGGTGTTATTGATGTACCGGGACATGAGAAATTTATTCAGCAGATGGTTTCCGGGGTTTGCGGTATGGATATGGTGCTCCTGGTGGTGGCGGCGGATGAGGGCATTATGCCCCAGACCAGAGAGCATTTGGATATTCTATCTCTCCTTGGTATTGAGAATTGCATTGTGGTGCTGACCAAATGCGATTTGGTGGATGAAGACTGGATTTCCATGGTGAAAGAGGATATTCGGGAGGAATTCCGGGGCACTATGCTGGAGAAGGCTAAGATTGTGGAGGTGTCCACGAAAACAGGTGCGGGAATCGATGGTTGCAAGGACGCTATCATGGAATGGTGAAAACCCTTCCGGAAAAAAGCCCCAGCGGACTTCCAAGACTCCCCATTGACAGGGTCTTCAGTCTGCAGGGCCTGGGAACCATTGTTACCGGTACCCTGATTTCCGGAACTTTGACAAAGGGGGATGCGGTGGAGATTTATCCTAAGCGTCTTCCGGTGCGCATCCGAAATATCCAGGTTCATGAACAGGATGCGGAGCAGGCGGTGGCAGGACAGAGAGTGGCCTTGAACCTTACAGGATTAAAGAAGGGCGATATCAAGAAGGGCGCTGTACTGGCTCGGGAAAACAGCTTTGAAAATACCAAGCTTTTGGATGCTAAGGTGCGCATTCTTCCCTCCTCCCAAAGAACCGTTAAAAACAGAGAGAGACTGCATTTTCTGACCGGTACCATAGAACTGCTTTGTCGGATTATTCTTCTGGACAAAGAGGAGCTTAAGGCAGGGGAAGAGGGATATTGTCAGATTCTTTTAGAGCAGGAAATGGTTTTTGCCAAAGGGGATCCCTTCCTTCTTCGGTTTTACAGCCCTGTGGAAACCATTGGCGGAGGAACTGTTCTGGAGGCCAATGCCAAGAAGAAAAAACGTTTCCGGGAAGAGGAAATTGATGCCTTAAGACGAAAGGAAGAGGGCTCTTTAGAGGAGACTTTGGAAAGTTATTTCCTGGAGGCAAAATTTGGTGCCGGCCTAAAGGAGGCGGGAAAAGACCTTTCTTTGGAAAATGAGGAATTGCTTCCCCCTTGTGGAGGAACTACGGGGTAACGGAAAGCTTTGTGAGCTTCCTTTGCAACAGGGAACAGTTTATCTTCATGGAGACAATAAATTTTATTGGGAGAGTAAATGTAAGGAAGAGTTGGAAAAATTCCGAAAAGCCCATCCCTATCGCATCGGTATGGCAAAGGCGGAATTACGGGAAAAGTTATGGAAAAAGGGCAATACCAAGGTCTTTGATGCCCTGCTTTCTCTCCTGCCCGAGCTGCAAAGTAAGGGAGATCTGCTCTATCTTTCTACACAAGAGGATTTTAAAGACGCAAATTATCAAAGTATAGAAAAATCTATTTTAACGACTCTGGAAAATGCCGGCTATCGGCTCTTAAAAGTGGAAGAGCTGGATAGAGGAAAGGCCAAGGAAGAAGATTTCCAGGATATTTTGCAGAATACCGTAGTGGAAGGAAGAGTGGTGAAGGTGGGAGAGGACCCTGAACTTTTGATTCTTTCACAGGATTTGGAGAAGGTTAAGGCTTGGGTCTTGGAGTATTTCCAAAAGGAAGAAGTCCTGGGTATTGCCACCCTTAAGGATGCTTTTTCTACCAGTAGAAAATGTGCAAAAGCCATGATTCAGTATTTTGACCGGGAAAAAATCACGAAAAAGGTTTCCGGAGAATCGGAGCGTGTGGCGGGGCCCGCTGCAAAATAAGAAGGGAGCACAAGGTGAAAAAACTACTGATATACGGAGATTCTATCAGCTACGGCTATCTTCCCAATGAGAAGCATCAGGACCTGCGTTTGCCCCTGGAAGAACGGTATTATTATACCTTGGAACAGGCGTTCCCCGACTATTCCCTTCTGGTGGAAGCAAAGGTGGGGCGATGCATTCCGGAGCTTCCCTTTGAGTGGGAGGACTTGAAGAAAGCCTGCGAGGGTTTTGGACCTGAAGATAGAATGATTATTTTTCTGGGAATCAACGATTACTTAAGCTTTGGAAGACCTGACGGAGAGAGAGTCATCAAAAGTTTGGCGGAATTTTTTGAGGATTGTCCTCGCTACGGGATTCCCTTCCCGAAGGAGCATATCCTGTATATCGCCCCTCCCTCTCTGTCCTTTCCAGGAGACCGTTCTTATGAAGCTTTTTCTACCTTGGACGGAAAATGGGATGCTTCCCTAAAGGCCTTTTGCAAGGAAGAAGGAATACTATGCTTTAGTCCCTTTGATTTAGCCCTTCCCCGCTTTCCGGATCGGGTGCATCTTCTTCCGGAAGGGCAGATTATTCTGGGAGAAGTGCTTTTGAAATTTATAAAGGAAAAAGATTTTTTGGCGTAATAAGACGAATTAGAGCTGTAAAGAATCAAAATAATCTAGTGCAAACGATTTTGATTCTTTATGGCTTTTTTTTATTCATAACGAGTATAGCTTGCAAAGCGTGCGATATCTCGTTGAGTTCTTGTTAAACTGCATGGGAGATAGTTGTTTAAAATTTTGGAAAACTTTAAAAACTGTACAAAATAGCAGGAAAAATTCGGCAAATAGGACTAAGCATATAGAAATTTACTATATAAAGTCGGAAAAAATTGCTATAGAGCAAAATTCTGGATAAAATATTCACAATCAAACATTTTTCTTTAATGAAAAGGAGAAAAGCCATGAGTGTTTTACAGGATTTTATTGGAAAAGGAAATACGTTCCTTTGGAGCTTTCTGCTGATCTTCCTGCTGTGTGGAACCGGAATCTACTACACGATTCGCCTGCGTTTTATTCAGCTAAGACGCCTTGGAGAAGGATTTAAGTTGGTTTTCGGACACTTTTCCTTAAAGGGTGAGAAGCATGAAAAAGGAGAGATGTCACCCTTCCAGGCCATTGCGACTGCGATTGCGGCCCAGGTAGGAACCGGTAATCTGGCAGGTGCTGCAACAGCGATTGTCAGTGGAGGTCCGGGTGCAATTTTCTGGATGTGGGTTTCCGCATTTTTTGGAATGGCAACCATCTATGGCGAGGCTGTGTTGGCTCAGGTGTATAAAGAAGAGAAGGATGGCGATATAACCGGAGGTCCTGTATATTACATTAAGGCTGCATTTTCCGGTGCACTGGGTAAGGTTTTGGCCGGACTCTTTGCGGTATTCATCATCTTGGCTTTAGGCTTTATGGGAAATATGGTGCAGTCCAACTCTATCGGTGCAGCGTTCCAGGAAGTCTTCCATATTATGAACTTTGAAATTCCTCCTATAGCTATCGGTGTCTTTGTTGCAGCGATTGCAGCCTTCATCTTCCTTGGCGGAACCAAGAGACTGGCAGCTGTACTGGAGAAAATTGTTCCGATTATGGCAGGCGTATATATTCTGGGTGCGGTAGTCTTTATCCTTATGCATATCACCGCTTTGCCGGGAGCATTGGCATCTATCTTTATCGGTGCTTTTAATCCTCAGGCAGTAACCGGTGCGGCACTTGGTATCACTATTCGTCAAGCTATTCGTTTCGGTGTTGCAAGAGGACTCTTCTCTAACGAAGCTGGAATGGGTTCCACTCCTCATGCTCATGCCAGAGCAAAGGCGAAGTGCCCGGATGATCAGGGACTTTGCGCTATGGTTTCCGTATTTATTGATACCTTTGTTGTTTTGAATTTTACGGTATTCGTTATTTTAACCAGCGGTATCTATGGACAGCTGGATCCCGCAACCCAGAAGCCTCTGTATACTGGTATTGCTTTAACCCAGAGAGCCTTTGTAGCGGGCTTCGGCAATTTTGGACATTTCTTTGTAGCCATTTGTCTGTTCTTCTTTGCTTTCTCCACTGTTTTGGGATGGCATTTCTTCGGAGCGGTAAACGTACAGTATCTCTTCGGAAAGAAGGCGGTAACTCTTTACTCCCTGATTGTTGTAGCTTGTATTATTGTAGGAACGACATTAAAGGTAGAATTGGTTTGGGATATGGCGGACTTCTTTAACGGTCTGATGGTTATTCCGAATGTATTGGCTCTGCTTGCTCTATTCCGTGTAGTGAAAGAGCATGTGAAAAAAATAAAAGAAATATAGGATGAATAATCCTTTTTTTCTAATTCTATTCCTTAAATAGTAGTAAAGAAAAAGTGCTGCCCGGCAGCACTTTTTCTTTCGTATTTGTTATGGCTATTTCAGACTTTCGTCTAGGGTAATTTGATTATACCTTGGAGATCTTCTTTTGTGAAATTGGACAATTCCATAAAGCTTTGGACTTATAGAAACTTACTATGGATAAAAAGGTAATTTTTATAGATGTTTTGTTAAAACGTGCTAAATCAATATTTTGCAATACGAATTCATCAATATAAAAAAATTTTTTTGATAATATAAAAAAACATTTCGTAGAAAAATACTTATAGAATAAAACAATATATAAGATGATTTTGTTGAAAAACTCTACAAGCGTTGTTAAAATGCTGACAAGCACCATAAATAAGGCATGTTCAGAGAGCGCGAAAGCCACCGAAGAGGCAAGTTGTTGAAAAACAATGAATCTTTCAGGTAAAAGGATGAATATGTTGGGGACTCTGAATCTAATGAAACAGGGGATGCGAGAATTTTCTCGTTCCCCTGTTTTGTGTTTGTAGAAAGGAGAAGTGTAATGAGAACCTTAGTGATTGTTACCAATAACCCTTTGGTGAAGGAAAATGTACCGAAGAAATATCCAAGCGTGAAGATAGAGATTGACTACAAGGAGATTTCCTTCATGGATACCCTTAAGGCGGTACGGGATATGGTACATATGGGAGGAAAGATTCTGACCCATCCTTTGGATGGCTCCATTAAACCCAATGAAACTCCCTACGAATCCGTACTTCTGGACAAGACACCGGAGGAAGGATTTGATATGAAGTCCCTGGATTTGATCGAGTATGCCTTGAATACCTGTGAGAAGTTCGAAGAAAACGAACGAATTCACGAGGAAAGGTACAGAAGGATTTCCAGACCTTGGACTGGACATTGTTGGACAGCGGGTTAGAGTCTTTAGTGTTACATTAAGGACATAAAGGAGCAGTTAGGCATTGTGCTTGGCGCTTTTTATGAATCATACTTAAAAGGAGGAAATGAAAGTGAAGCTGGAATTAGGTAAGATTTTCATTAATGACATCCAGTTTGCCGAGAAAACAGAAATCAAAGACCACGTTCTCTATGTATCCAAGAAAGAACTGAGCGAAGTTTTTCTGTCAGAAGAGAAGATTAAAGAAGTGGAATTTGATGTGGCAAGACCTGGTGAATCCGTTCGTATCACACCGGTTAAGGATGTGATTGAGCCAAGAGTAAAGGTAGAAGGAAAGGGCGGCGTTTTCCCCGGAGTGGTTGCTCCTGTGGATACCGTAGGATCCGGAAAGACCTATTGCTTAAAGGGAATGGCAGTAATTACTGCAGGACCTATCGTTGGTTTCCAGGAGGGTGTTATCGATATGTGCGGACTTGGAGCAGAATATACTCCATTCTCCAAGACTGTAAACCTCACCTGTGTATGCAAGCCGGTAGAGGGAACAGAGTCCCATGACTACGAGCAGGCTGTTCGTTTGGCAGGCTTGAAGACCGCTGCATTTATTGCTGAGAAGGCTAAAGAGCTTACTCCTGATGAGACTAAGGTATATGAGACTTGGATCTTATGGAAGGCGCAAAGGCATTTCCGGATCTTCCAAGAGTTGGATATGTTCAGATGCTTCAGTCTCAGGGATTACTGCATGACACCTATGTTTACGGCGTAGATGCAAAGAAGATTCTTCCCACCATTCTGTATCCGACAGAGTCTATGGACGGCGCTATCATTTCCGGAAACTGCGTATCCGCTTGTGATAAGAACCCAAGCTATGTTCACGAGAACAACCCTGTTATAGAGGATCTTTTCGAAGAGCACGGCAAGACCATTAACTTTGTGGCTCATATCATTACTAACGAGAACGTTTACCTTGCTGATAAAGAGCGTTCCTCCAACCAGACCGCTAAGCTCTGCAAGATGCTTCACTTAGATGCGGTAATCATCACTGAGGAAGGATTCGGGAAACCCGGATACCGACTTGATCATGAACTGTAAGAAGATCGAGGCTGAGGGAATCAAGACGGTAATCATCACTGATGAGTATGCAGGAAGAGACGGAAAGTCTCAGTCCTTGGCAGATGCGGATGTGGCAGCCAATGCTTTAGTTACCGGTGGAAATGCTAACCAGCTTATCACCCTTCCAAAGTTGGATAAGGTAATCGGAACTCTGGATTACATGACCAAGATTGCGGGAGCTAGTGATACTACAGTGAAGGCTGACGGTTCCTTGGAAGTAGAAATTCAGGTTATTACCGGTGCTACCTCTGAGGTTGGCTTTAACAAGCTGAGTGCAAGATAAGGAGAAGAAAATGGGAAAATTAAAGGTTGTTCAATATATTAACCAGTTCTTCGCTCAGGTCGGTGGAGAGGATAAGGCAGACTATCCTATGGAGTACCATGAGGGCGCTATGGGACCGGGACTTGCTTTCCAGCAGGCTTTCGGTGATGAGGCTGAAATCATTGGAACCATCGTTTGCGGAGATAGCTACTTCGGTGAGAATACCGATAAGGTAAAGCCGGAGATTTTAAAGAAGGTTGCTGAGCTTAAGCCGGATTTATTCATTGCAGGTCCTGCATTCAATGCCGGCCGTTATGGATTTGCCTGCGCTACTATTGCTGCAGCAGTTCAGGAAGAGCTTCACATCCCTGTTATTACAGGTATGTATGTTGAGAACCCGGGAGCTGACGAGGCAAAGAGCAAGATTTATATCGTTTCTACCAAGAACAGTGCAGCCGGAATGAGAGATGCTGTGAAGAAGATGGCGCCTCTTGGCTTGAAGCTTGCCAGAGGAGAGAAGATCGGTTCCTCCAAGGAGGAGGGATATATCCCACAGGGAATCCGTGTAAACTTCTTCGAGGAGAAGAGAGGATCAAAGCGTGCGGTAGAGATGCTTTGGCTAAGATTTCCGGTAAGGAATTTACCACAGAGTATCCAATGCCTTCCTTCGACCGTGTGGCTCCAATGCCCGCTATCAAGGATATGTCTAAGGCTACCATCGCTTTAGTAACTTCCGGCGGTATTGTTCCAAAGGGCAATCCGGACCATATCGAGTCTTCCAATGCTACTCGTTACGGTGAGTACAGCTTAAAGGGCGTAAATGACTTAACAGCAGAGACTTATGAGACTGCTCACGGCGGATATGACCCCAGCTATGCAAATCAGGATGCCGACAGAGTATTACCTGTTGACGTTCTTAGAGATTTAGAGAAGGAAGGAAAGATCGGAAAGCTTTACGATTACTTCTATACCACAGTAGGTAACGGAACTGCAGTAGCTTCTGCTAAGAAGTTTGCTGAGGAAATCGGTGCAAAACTTAAGAAGGACCATGTAGATGCGGTCATTCTTACCAGCACGTGAGGAACCTGTACACGTTGCGGTGCAACAATGGTAAAAGGTATCGAAGCAACAGGAATTCCTGTAGTACACATTTGTACAGTTACACCTATCTCTATGACAGTAGGTGCTAACCGTATCGTTCCGGCAATCGCTATTCCTCACCCACTGGGAAATCCGGCTATGAAACCGGAAGAGGAGAAGGCTCTGAGAAGAAAGATTGTAGAGAAGTCCTTAAAGGCTCTTTGCACAGAAGTTTCCGATCAGACTATTTTCAAGTAAGCTTGTGTTTTGTAAAAAACACTGCGTAATACTCATTCTTCAGGGCAGAGACCCTGCCCTGAAGAAATTTTTATAAGGAATATAAACCGAACACTATAACAATTATTTATTATACTTTGAACTTTTTTTATCTCTAAAAAGAGAGAAGGCTATTGAGAAAGAAAAGCTGTTTTTGTTACCATAACAAAGACCATTCCTATCGGCTACACACAAGATAGACGTAGTCTGTTTTGTATAATCATATATTATTAATATCTAAAGGAGAGAAAAACCATGTCCAAGATTTATGACGTGCTTATTCTGGGAGCAGGCCCCGGAGGATTGGCTGCAGGTCTTTATGCAGGAAGAGCCAGACTTTCCACCTTGATTGTGGAGAAGGGACAGGATGGCGGACAGATTGCCATTACCGATTCTATAGAGAACTATCCCGGACAGATTGTGGAAGGTGAATCCGGTCCTTCTCTGATTAAGAGAATGACTGAGCAGGCAGAGCGTTTTGGCTGTGAAAGAGCTCATGATACCATCAAGGCTGTAGAATTGGACGGAGATGTTAAAAGACTCATCGGTACCAAGGAGACCTACGAGGGTAAGACTCTGATTATTGCCACAGGAGCTAATCCACGTCCAATCGGATGTAAGGGAGAAAAGGAATTCTTAGGAAAAGGCGTTTCCTACTGTGCAACCTGTGATGCCAACTTCTTCGAGGATCTTCCCGTATTTGTAGTAGGCGGCGGAGACTCTGCGGTGGAAGAGGCTATGTATTTGACAAAGTTTGCAAGCTCCGTTACTCTTATCCACAGAAGACATGAGTTGAGAGCGGCAAAGTCTATTCAGGAGAGAGCTTTCCAGAATGAGAAGCTGCATATTATGTGGGATACCGTAGTAGAAGAGCTGTCCGGAGATGATATTCTTCAGAAGATTAAGGTGAAGAATGTAGTTACCGGAGAAGAACAGGTATTGGAAGCCAGTGAAGAGGACGGAATGTTCGGAATTTTCGGATTTATCGGCAGAATTCCTACTACAGAGATTTTCCAGGAAACCAATCTGGAAATGGATGACAGAGGATATATCCCTACAGACGAAGATATGCACACCAATATTCCCGGTGTTTTCACCGTTGGAGATGTGCGTGTAAAGAGTCTTAGACAAGTGGTTACTGCTGCTGCGGATGGTGCTATTGCAGCCACCCAGGCAGAGAAATATATTAACGAACATAAATAAGGAGGACAAGATGTTAGAGGTTGATAAGAATACCTTCGAAGAGGAAGTGCTGAAGGCATCCGGCTATGTATTTGTAGATTTCTTCGGAGATGGATGTGTTCCCTGTGCTGCACTTATGCCATTCGTACATTCTTTGGCTGACAAGTATGAGGGTAAGTTAAAGTTTACTTCTCTAAATACTACAAAGGCTAGAAGATTGGCTATCGGCCAGAAGATTTTAGGACTTCCCGTTATGGCTATCTATAAGGATGGACAGAAGGTGGAAGAGCTGGTTAAGGATGATGCAACAGAAGAGTCCATCCAGAAGATGGTTGAAAAGTATGTTGCTTTAAACCAGTAAGCAATTGTTTAATTTGCGTATTTGACGAAAGTCATTACGATACATATCTTTAAAGAAAGGAGAGAAAAGATGGCTATTTTAAAGGGTAAAAAAGTTATCATCATCGGTGACCGTGACGGTGTACCAGGACCTGCTATTCAGGCTTGTGTAGAGACCGCCGGCGGAGAAGTAGTATTTGCTTCTACCGAGTGCTTCGTTTGAACGAGCGCAGGCGCAATGGACTTGGAAAATCAAAAGAGAGTAAAGGATTTTGCTGATAAGTTCGGACCAGAGAATCTGGTTGTTGTACTTGGCGCTGCTGAGGGGGAGGCTGCAGGACTTGCAGCTGAGACCGTTACAGCAGGAGATCCTACTTTTGCCGGCCCATTGACTGGGGTCCAGCTTGGACTCACGGTATATCATGTTTGCGAACCAGAGTTGAAGGAAGAGTTTGACGAATCTGTTTATGAAGACCAGGTTAGTATGATGGAAATGGTTTTAGATGTAGACGATATTGTCAACGAAATGAATAGTATTCGCTCTGAATATTGCAAGTACCTTTTAAAACCGAGGGAGCTTTTTACGGGCTCCCTTTTTTCTCAAAAATTCTTTTCAAAAAGTACTAAAAATGGAAAAAGAACTATCTTTTCTTTGGTAAATTTGTAAAACTTAACAATAAAATATGAGGTGATCAAAATGAATAGTGTCATTAAAGGTTCCGGATATTGTTTGGCATATACTCCCGGCTTGATGTTGCAGCATGGCTCCACCATTGTGCAGGAAAGACTGGTAAATCCTGACGGTGAGTTCTTAAAGGAAATGGGAAAGCACGTTCGTAGTTTTGAGGATTGTGTAGCTTACTGGCCAAATCAGGTATATATCGGAAACAAGACCCCCGAGGAGTTTGCCAAGGTGGAGTTCCCCTATTTCGATAAGAAGGTAGAAAATGCCAAGCGCTATGGCCATTTTGGAGAGATTATGCCGGAGAATGAGTTCCTTCTTTTGGCACAGGCTTGTGACTGCTTCGAGGTTTTCTACCTGGATAAGGACTTCGTAGCAGCAAACAAGGGAGAGCTTGCCAAGGATCCTGTAATCACAGAAGCAATCCTTGCCAGAGTACAAGAGGGCGTAGAGAATTCCGTGATTAAGGGATTTGTGGATGCTCACGAGGCAGAGCCTCTTTTCTACGAAGGAAAGCTGGTAGGATGCGTAAAGCGAGCACATGATATTGATGTAAACCTTTCCGCAGAAGTAATGCTGGAGAACTTGATGAATAAAGCAAGCTCCGTTTTGGCTGTTCTTCACTCCTTAAAGTCCTCCAATGTGGACCCCCTTTCCATTGAATATGTTATTGACTGTTCCGAGGAAGCCTGCGGAGACGTAAACCAGAGAGGTGGCGGAAACTTTGCGAAGGCTGTAGCTGAGATTGCCGGACTGGAGAATGCTACCGGTTCCGATGCCAGAGGCTTCTGTGCAGGACCTTCCCACGCTATGATTGAGGCGGCTTCTTTGGTAAAGGCAGGAGCTTTCCATACCGTTCTTGTTATCGGTGGTGGTTGCGTACCTAAGCTTGCCATGAACGGAAAAGACCATGTAAAGAAAGAGCTGCCCATGCTGGAGGATTGCTTGGGCTCCTTCTCCATAGTAGTGTCTGAAAATGACGGTGTTTCCGCAGAAATCAACCTGGATATTATCGGAAGACATACTGTTGGAACAGGTGCTGCACCCCAGAATGTTATCGGTTCCTTAGTGGCTGATCCTTTGGAGAAGGCAGGCCTTACCGTTAATGATGTGGATAAGTTCTCTCCCCGGAGATGCAGAATGCGGATATTACCAAGCCTGCCGGAGCCGGAGATGTTCCTATGGCAAACTATAAGATGATTGCTGCTCTTGCTGTTAAGAAGGGTTGGCTTGAGAAGGCTGATTTGGCAAAGTTCTGTGAGGAGAAGGGTTTGGTGGGATATGCACCTACACAGGGTCATATTCCTTCCGGTGTTCCTTATGTGGGATTTGCTAAAGAAAGCATTGAAAAGGGAGACATGGAGAGAGTTATGATTATCGGAAAGGGATCTCTTTTCCTTGGTCGTATGACAAACCTCTTTGACGGTGTTTCCTTCCTGATTCAGAAAAATACCGGAAAGGGCCAGGGCGGAGCAGTATCCGAAGAAGAAATCCGTTCCTTAATTGCGAAGTCCATGAAGGAATTTGCACAGTCTATCTTGGGCGCATAGAAGAAAGGGTGAGAATTATGGCAAAAGAAATAAAAGAGCTCATTGCGGATACCTTTTTGGCTATGGCGGAAGGTTTGGAAACAGGCTCTTTTTCGAAGAAACCGAGAATTGCTTTAACAGGTATGGGCTCGGAGCACGGAGAGGAAAATTCCATGAAGGCTGCCGTGGATGCGGCTAAGGATGGGGTGGACGTACTCTATATCGGTTCTTTGAAAAATGATGCGGTAGAAACCCTTGTGGTGGACAATGATGAAGAGGGACATGACAAGATGGATGCTCTTTTAAAGGAGCATAAGATTGACGGTGCGGTAACCATGCACTATCCCTTCCCCATCGGTGTATCCACTGTAGGAAGAGCCATTACTCCTGCATTCGGTAAGGAGATGTTCATTGCCAATACCACGGGAACCTCCAGTACAGATCGTATTGAAGGAATGGTGAAGAATGCCCTTTACGGAATCATCACAGCCAAGGCTTGCGGAATCAAAGAGCCTACTGTAGGTATTTTAAATGTAGACGGTGCAAGACAGACAGAGAAGGCCTTAAAGAAATTACAGTCCAACGGCTATCCTCTTCACTTCGCAGAGTCCTCCAGATCCGACGGCGGTGCGGTTCTTCGTGGAAATGACGTTCTTAGAGGAACACCGGATGTATTGGTTTGCGATTCCTTAACCGGAAATGTATTGTCCAAGATGCTTTCTTCCTTCAACACAGGAGGATCCTTCGAGGCCCAGGGCTATGGCTATGGTCCCGGAATCGGTGAGAACTATAACCAGCTGGTGATGATTGTTTCCAGAGCTTCCGGAGCACCGGTTTTGGCAAATGCTCTTCGCTTTGCAAGAGACCTGATTAAGGGAAATGTCTTTGCGTTGGCGAAGGAAGAGTTTGCATTGGCAAAGAAAGCCGGCTTAGATGGCATTCTTGCAGAAATCAGAGAGGCAAATAAGCCCAAGGAGCAGGGAGAATCCGTTCCCATGCCGGAGAAGGAGATTGTTACCGCTGCTGTTTACGGCATTGAAGTAACAGATTTGGATGATGCGGTGTTGGAGCTTTGGAAAGAAAAGATTTATGCAGAATCCGGAATGGGCTGTACAGGGCCGATTATCCGTGTTTCTGAAAGCAATTTAGCAAAGTCTGAAGAGATTTTAAGAGCAAAGGGATATATTTCTTAATCTCTCTCGGAGAAGGTACATAACTTTCGGCTATTCTCCTTCCTTTAGAGAAGCTGTCTTAAAGAAAGTCCGGAAAGAAAACAAAAGGCAGGGGCTGCCTATACAATTTGCGCACAATCCAGTTGTTTTGCGTACAATTTAGTTGTTATAGGCAAGCTCCGGGCCGATTGTATAAGAAGTGCAACTGTGGGTATGACATACATTCTCGTAGTTACGCTTATTTTTGTACCCAAAAATGAAGAAAAAGGACAAAAATTTTCTTATTACATAAAATGGACTTGTTAAAAAAATAAACAAAAAGCTCGAGACAAGAAATGAAAAATAGTAAGAAATAACTAAAAAATTTCCTAATATTCGAAAAATAGATTGAATAGTATTCAATTATCGGATATAATGTGGAAACAATATAGAGGACAGTAACAATTAAACATCAGGGGAAAGGAGGAAGAACGAAACTATCAATTTGCTTTACATTCATCTTAAAAAATGAATGAATTAAAAGAAAAATAAGGAGTAGAATAATGGAAAAAAAGAGTTTGCAGTTCATGAAAGTGGTTAGCTTCTGTGGAGCTTGCATTGCTTTCTACATTGGGGCCGGATTTGCCACCATGCAAGAGATTATTCAGTACGTGGCTTCTTACGGATCAAAGCTATGGATTGTCATCGCTGTGAATGCAGCAATCTATATCTATACCGATCTTTCCTTCGCAACAAACGGAAATCGTTTGAAGCTAAAGAGAGGTGGAGATATTTACACCCACTATTGTGGAAAGTATATTGGAAACTTCTTCGACTACTTTTCAGCACTGTTCTGCTATGCCTGCTTTATCGTAATGTGTGGCGGAGCCAATGCTACAGCTGCACAGCAATGGGGACTTCCCAATGGTGTAGGAGCCGTAATCCTTACCGTATTTGTTATTGCTACAGTAATTTTTGGATTAGACGGTGTTATCGAAGCTTTAGGGAAGATTGGACCCATCATCGTATTTTTTATCCTTGTGGTTTCCGTTATCAGTATTTTTAACGGTGCAGGCAATTTCTGGGAGAATTTAAAGGCAGTAGATACCGGAACGCATAAAATTGTTCAGGTAGGTAACGGTAATCCGTTCCTCTCCGGAGCTTCCTATGCAGGCTTCATGCTTCTGTGGTTCGCCAGCTTCCTGGCAGAAATTGGTTCTAAGAACCGGGTAAAGGAAGTAAATATCGGAATGCTTTTCTCTGCAGTGTTCATTATGGGAACCATGGTGATTGCCAGTGTTGCATTGATTTCTCATATTGATGTAACCAGCCAGGCGGATATTCCCGCTTTAATCTTGGCAAATACCATTTCTCCTGCTTTGGCAAGTATTTTTGCGGTAATTATCTTCTGCGGAATTTATACCACCTCCGTTCCTCTTCTTTGGACCAGTATCGGAAGAATTGAGAAAGAAGGAACCAAGAAGTATAAGCTTTATACCGTAGTATTAGGAATTATCGGTTGCGTTATCGCTTGCTTCTTACCCTATCGTTCTTTGGTAAATGTGCTTTACGGATTGAACGGATACCTTGGATTTATTCTTGTAGCTTTCATGCTGGTATATGATATCCGTACAAGAATGAGTAAGAAGGTAAAAGTGGCAGAGGCAGAAGTGGCTCCTGCAGTAGTTTAATATAGCCGAAAGAGGAAGAAACAGCTCCGGTAGTAGTTTGAAAAAGCTGAAAGCAGTAACTTCCTCCCTGGCGGCAGAATCAAGATTTTAAATCAGCTGTCCTGCGTATATCGCGGGGCAGTTTTTCTTTTCCGGGAAATATAATTATTATTTAAGAAAATGTCGAAATATACTAGCCTTTTCCTGGCGATTTTCGGTAGAATAAGAAAAGTATTTTCTGTATAAGGAGTAGAGTATGAGAAGAAAAATATTGATTCCCCTTTTGGCGTCGGCTATGGCTGTAGGAATGAGTCTGACAGCATTTGCAGGAACATGGAAAAGTAACGGTACCGGCTGGTGGTATGAAAATGCGGATGGAAGCTATCTTACCGGCTGGAACTGGGTGGATGGAAACGGCGACGGTATTGCCGAGTCCTATTATTTTCAAAATGACGGCTATCTTCTGACCAATACAACGGTGGAGGGCTATCAGGTGAACGGTGATGGTGCCTGGGTGGTAAATGGAGCCGTGCAAACCAAGTCTACAGGTACTTCCGCAGGAAATGCAGCGGCGCAGAACGATACGGTATTTTCCAGATCCGGTTCCAAGAAGGGCCTGGCAACAAGAGATACCCTATTTGATGCCACTTCCGTGAGAGATCTAGGGGTAAAGCATATCATTTACAACTTTACCAACTATGAGCAAAACTTTATGGACAACTTCCGGAACACCAAGGCAAATGGGGTAAGCGTTACCGCCATTATGCTGAATACGCCGAGAAATAATCCGGAGCCCCAGTCACTTCCGGACGGTATCACCGGACAGGAAGCCCATTACTATGGCTATAATGTGGCCACACAGGCCGGCATCGATGCTACTACCAGACTTGCGAATCGTTTTGCTTCTTTATACAAGGATTCCGTGGATAACTGGGTTATTGGAAATGAGATAAACTATCCCAATGTTTGGAATTTTACGCCTCATAGCAGTATTGAGAATTATGCGGACCAGTATGCCCATGCTTTCCGCATTTGGTACACAGCAATCAAGCAGAATAACCCTTCTGCCAATGTGTATATCCCCTTTGACTATGTTTGGACAGAGCATTCTCCTTCCGCAGGCTATTACAAGGCAAAGGACTTACTGCGTTTGTTAAACGACAGATTACGGGATATTGACTATGGTATTGCCTGGCATCCCTATCCGGAAGGACTGGCAGACCCCAACTTTGAGGATGACGGAAAGGCAACAAACAGCGAAAACTCTTTGATTATCAATATGAAGAACTTAAATGTTCTCACCGATTATTTACAAAAGCCGGAGTACCTTTCTCCAAACGGTAAGGTAAGACACCTGATTCTTTCCGAGCAGGGCTTTAACGCCACCAACGAGGATGTGCAGGCGGATCAGATTGCCAAGGCTTATGACATTGCCAAGAATAACCCCTATGTGGAAGCCTTCTTCCTGGCCAGAGAGTACGACCAGCCCGGGGAGATGCACAATGTAGGAGGTGCGTTACAGGAAATGCACTTCGGATTGAAGGATGCCTACGAGCGAGGCGGAAGACCCAGAAAGGCCTATTCCGTATATAAGAGTTTGCAGTAAAACAATAGAATAGAGAGTAGAGAAAATAGCTGACGGGAAGTTTCCGGTCGGCTATTTTTTTTTGTCTTGATTTAAATGCCTGTATAAATGAAAAATGGAAATATAACAGAACGAGCTGTAAGCGAAATAACGCTTGAATTTGCAAATATGTGGGGTCTAAAATATAATCAATCTTGAGTTAAAGTAGAACAAAGGAAATCAGAGGAAAATGTGGAAAGTTTCTATCGGTTCAAGCTGACCCGATAAATGACCCAATAAATGACCCAATAAATGACCCAATAAATGACCCAATAAAATCGGAAGAGAATACAGGAGGTTAACCATGCAAAATTTTGATTATCAGACACCTACAAGATTGATTTTCGGAAAAGATGTTATCGAAGAACTCCCGGATGTAATGAAGCAGTTCGGAAAAAGGATTTTGCTTAGCTACGGTGGCGGAAGCATCAAAAAGATTGGTCTTTATGACAAGGTAAAGGAGCTTTTAAAGGACTATGAGATTTATGAGCTGCCCGATATTCAACCCAATCCCAAGTATGATCCCAGCGTTCTTGACGGCGTGAAAATCTGTAAAGAAAAGAATATTGATGTGATTCTTGCGGTGGGAGGGGGCAGTGTATTGGACTGCACCAAGGCCATTGCCGCAGGGGCGAAGTATGAGGGAGATCCTTGGGATTTGATTACCTATAAGGTAAAGGCCAAGGAAGCACTTCCGATTGTGGATATTATTACTCTTGCTGCGACAGGCAGTGAGTATGATGCGGGAGGCGTAATTTCCAGAACCGAAACCAATGATAAGACGGGCTATAGTGATCCCCTGCTTTATCCTGTGGTTTCCTTCTTGGATCCTGTTTATACCTTTAGTGTATCCAAGAAGCAGACTGCAGCAGGCTGTGCGGATGCCATGAACCATATTTTCGAGCAGTATTTCTGTGAGGACTCTACCCTCTTAAATGACGGTTTTATGGAGTCTGCTTTAAAGAGCCTGATGATTAATACAAAGAAATGTCTGGAGAATCCGGAAGATTACACAGCTAGAGCAGAGATGATGCTTTGCTGTACCTATGGTTGTAACGGCATTTATTCCCTTGGAAATAGTGAGTCAGGCTGGCCGTGTCATGGCATGGAGCATGCGCTATCCGCCTATTATGACATTACCCATGGAGAGGGCTTGGCCATTATCACGCCAAGATGGATGAAGCATATCTTAAATGAAAAGACGGTGGAGCGTTTTGTAAAATATGGCGTAAATGTATTTGGAATCGATGAGAAGCAAGATAAGTTTGCGATTGCGGAGCAGGCGATTGATGCAACCTACAAGTTCTTCGAGTCCATCAATATTCCTATGCATCTTAAAGATGTGGGAATTGATGAGAAGAGAATCGATGAAATGGCAAAGCATGTTGCTGAAAATGAGGGACTGGAAGATGTACCGACCCCCAAAAGTTAGACCAATAATCTAACGATTGGGAGGTCGGTATTTTTATGGCTAAATATTCTTTTGAATTTAAGAAGAAAGTTGTTGTTGCTTATACAAATGGTGAAGGTGGATATAGATATCTTGCTAAAATTTATGGAATTCCAACTAAGTCCATCGTTGAAAGATGGGTTCATAATTATAAAAGATTCGGAGATAATGGACTTAGGCGTTCTCGTAAAAAACAAATTTATTCTTTTGTAAAAAAGCGTTCTGTTGTAGAGTTATACCTAACAAGTGAAATCTCATATCAGGCGCTAGCTCTACAAGAAGGACTTTCTAATGCTTGTATGATTGCAAACTGGGTAAATCGCTTTCGTGCATCTGGGCCTGATGGGTTGAAACCGCACAAGAAAGGCAAAAAGAAACCATTGAAAAAACCAATAGAAAATATTTCCATTCCATCTACCAAAACTCCGATTGATACAAGTAAAAAACGCATAAAAGAGTTAGAAGATGAATTACTGAAGCTTAGAATCGAGAATGCCTTTTTAAAAGAACTGAGGAGGCTGCGTTTAGAGGACGAAGCAAAAATGAGAGAACGGCGCTCGTCATCAACAGTCTCCGAAGAGAGTTCAAACTAAAAGACCTTCTCTCTTATATAGGCATGCCTAAGGCAACTTTTATGTACTGGCAAAAAAGATTTGACCGAGAGAATCCGGATAAAATATTAGAAGAAACAATTCTTACTATACGTGAGAAAAACAAGGATTATGGTTATCGCAGAGTAGTAGCTGAATTGCACAACAACGGATATACGGTCAACAAAAAGAAAGTTCAGCGAATCATGCAAAAGCTAGGGCTTCAAGTAACATCTTTTACCCGCAAAAGCAGAAAATATCGTTCCTATAAAGGAAGAGTTGGAACTGTTGCTCCTAATAGGATTAGAAGAAGGTTTAATACGCATATACCGCACCAGAAAATAACCACCGATACAACAGAGTTCAAGTACTATGAAGTAGATGTGAAAGGTCATATGACTATGCATAAACTCTATTTGGATCCCTTTATGGATATGTGTAACGGAGAAATACTAAGCTTTGGAATAGATAAGCGTCCATCCGCAAAGAATGTAATGGATGCCCTTGAGCAGGCGATAGAAATCACATCCGATTGCCCTTATCGTAGAACGTTCCATTCGGATCAAGGCTGGGCTTATCAGATGAAGGCGTATACACATCGGCTGAAACAAGAACATATTTTCCAAAGTATGTCTAGAAAAGGTAACTGTCTAGATAATTCAGTTATGGAAAACTTCTTTGGCTTGCTAAAGCAAGAAATCTATTATGGTGTGGTTTATTACAGTTACGAAGAATTGAAATCTGAAATAGAAAGATATATAAAGTATTACAATGAACATAGAATTAAGGAGAAACTAGGATGGATGAGTCCTGTTCAATACAGGCTTAGCCTCTTGGCTGCATAAAAACAGCGTAGCAGCCATAAAACTGCTACGCGTAAAAAAGTCTAACTTTAGGGGGGCACTTCAAGAAGCTTGGGCGCCCCTCCTAGAGAAGGACATTGCGGAGATTTTCAGGGCGTCACTATAAAAACGAAATGCCTTGAAGGACGGAATGCAATTTATTTAATTTCTACAGATTATAATGTAGTAACAATACATGGCTAAGCGCACTTTGGCGGCTGGCCATTTTTGTGTTGGTAGAGTAAATACATTGATGGGAGCGTTTATACCAGGGAAATAGCCCTAATCATAGGTATTCCGCTACAATGGCAAAAACAAGCAGAGATAAACTTATGTATTCTTGGCTTTAGAGTATTGATTGAGCCTTTGATAGGACGTATACTTCTATTAGACAAAAATGCGGAATCCGTATTTTTGTCTAATATGTGACGAGGTGCACCAATATGAAAATAGGCAGAGATGTATATTTGAATAAGCTTATTTCGAAAAGGCATAACGGATTAATTAAGGTTGTGACGGGTATGCGAAGATGTGGAAAATCATATCTTTTATTTAATCTTTTTAAAGAGTATTTGGTAAATGAAGGAGTTGCTGAAAATCATATTATTGAGATTGCGTTTGACTCTTTTGAGAATAAAAGGTATAGAGATCCGGAGGTCTTATTTCCATATATAATGGAGAAAATGTCGGATGAAAGAATGTATTATGTTCTGTTAGATGAAGTCCAGATGCTTGATGATTTTGAATCAGTTCTTAATAGCCTCGGAAGAAAGCAAAATGTAGATGTATATGTAACGGGAAGTAATGCAAAATTCTTATCAAAGGATATTATTACAGAATTTCGTGGACGTGGGGATGAAGTTCATATGTATCCTCTAACATTTGGCGAATTTATGAGCGTATATGATGGTGACAAACAAGAAGGCTGGAGGGATTATGTACTGTTTGGTGGAATACCGCTTTGTCCTAGGTTTTTGAAACAGCTGATCAGAAATCCGATTTTTTTAAAATCCCTGTTTGAAGAAACCTACATTTCCGATATTACCGAAGAAATAATATACGAAATAAGGCGGAATTAGAAGAACTTTAATATTTTTATCGTCAGCAATTGGTTCTCTTACGAACCCAAGTAAGCTATCAGCGACATTTAAAAAGTGTTAAGAACAAGTCCATAAGCAAAGATACGATAATCAAATATATAGATTATCTTAGAGATTCATTTCTTATAGATAGTGCAATTCGATATGATATTAAGGGCAAAAAGTACATTAATACTCCATCAAAGTATTACTTTACCGATCTGGGACTTAGGAATGCTAGACTTAATTTTAGGCAGGTGGAGGAGACTCACGTAATGGAAAACATTATATTTAATGAACTAAAAGTTCGTGGATATAATGTGGACGTAGGGGTTGTTGTGATGAATGAAGTAGATAAAAATGGTAAGAAAATTAGAAAAACAGTTGGAAGTGGACTTCGTTTGCAATAAAGGCTCAAAGAGATTTTATATTCAATCGGCCTATGCATTACCTGATAAAGAAAAGATGGAACAGGAGCAACGCTCGTTGGTGAATACAGGCGATGGATTTAAAAAGATTATTATTACAAAGGATGCTGTGGCACCACTTTATAATGAAGAAGGCATATTGGTGATGAGCGTTTATGATTTTCTTCTTAATCCGGATAGTATGGAAATCTAAAAACAGGAGGAAAATATGCAAAACTTTGACTATCAAACCCCGACAAGACTCATTTTCGGAAAAGACGTAATTCAAGAACTTCCGGAAGTAATGAAGCAGTTCGGAAAAAGGATTCTGCTGAGCTACGGAAGCGGAAGTGTCTTGGACTGTAGCAAGGCCATTGCTGCAGGGGCGAAGTATGAGGGAGATCCTTTGGGATTTGATTACTTATAAGGTAAAAGCCAAGGCAGCCCTGTCACGACATGGAGCATGCGCTTTCGGCATACTATGACATCACCCATGGAGAAGAACTCGCCATTATCACCCCGAGAAGGAAAGTTAGAGGAGATACACAACAGGAGTTGCACAAAGAAGTCAGGAGAACAATTTATGAAGACATTGATTATTAACGGAAGTCCACGCATCGGGGGCAATACAAGCATTGCCCTGGAGGAGATGATTAAGGTATTTGAGAAGGAAGAGATAGAAGTTGAGGTCGTGCAAATTGGTAACAAAGATATACGAGGCTGTATTTCCTGTGGATATTGTTATAAAAATGGAAAATGTGTCTTCAATGACCCGGTAAATGAACTGGCAGAGAAAGTTTGAAGCCGCAGATGCTTTAGTAGTGGCATCTCCGGTTTATTATGCCTCCGCAAATGCTACCCTGATTGCCTGTCTGGACAGACTGTTCTACAGTACACATTTTGATAAGACCATGAAGGTGGGCGCCAGTGTGGTTGTGGCAAGACGAGGCGGTTTATCCGCGACCTTTGATGAATTGAATAAGTATTTTACAATCGCTGGAATGCCGGTGGCCTCCAGCCAATACTGGAACAGCGTTCACGGATGCGAAAAAGGGGAGGCGAAAGAAGACCTGGAAGGCCTGCAAACTATGAGAACTCTAGCCAGAAATATGGCCTTTTTGATGAAGAGCATTGCCCTTGGAAAAGAAAAATACGGCTTACCGGAGCAAGAAGAGGGGATAGCTACAAATTTTTGTCCGATAAAGGGAAGGGAGGATATAGAAGGGAGCTAAGTAAACTTTGGTGCTAAACCTTCTGTATCTTTTCTTGATAACTTAGCTTTCCTTTTTGCTACGAAAGTGTCTCAAAGAGATTAGTGGAGAGTGCTATGCCATTTCAAATCATCCGAAACGATATTACAAAAATGCAGGTGGATGCCATAGTGAATCCTGCTAACCCTATGCCGGGATATGCTGCGGGAATAGATAGTGCTGTCTATAAAGCTGCCGGAAAGGAGAAGCTTTTACAGAGGCGACAGGAAATAGGGGCTATTACTCCCGGAAGCTCCTTTATTACGGATGGATACAATCTGCCTGCAAAGTATATTATCCATACGGTAGGAACAGCCTGGCAGGGTGGGAACTCAGACGAAGAAATAATTATAAGAAAATGTTACTGCAGTATCTTTAAACTTGCCATTGAACATCATATTCTCAGTCTTGCTATCCCTCTTTTGGCGTCAGGAAGCTATGGCTTTCCCAAGGGAATAGCCCTTAGAATTGCTCTGTCGGAGATAGAAAGCTTTCTGTCGGAAAATGACATAGAGCTTTATCTTGTGGTTTTTGATGAAAAATCATATTCCTTATCAACGGAGTTATACGGTGATATTGATGAATATATCAATAAGCATTATGTAGAAGAAAAGATTTCGGAAGAGTATTCGGATTCATATGTTAGAGGAAAAAGTTCTAATGCTGATCCCGTTAGAGTGAGCTCTGTTTACGGGGCGCATATCAGTCCGGAAAAGTGTCTGGTTTCCGAAGTTCGAAGCTTGGAGGATGCGGTAAAGAATCTTGACAAAAGCTTTATGGAGCTAGTTTTTTCCTTCGCCGATCAAAAAGGCCTTAGCGATGTTGAAGTGCAGAAGAAAGCAAACCTGGACAGAAAGGCATTTTCCAAACTGAAATGCGGAACCACCAAGAATCCGAGTAAATCCACAGCGCTGGCTCTAGCTGTTGCATTGGAATTGAATCTGGATGACACAAGGGATTTGCTTTCAAGGGCGGGCTGGGCCTTATCTCCCTGCAGTAAGCAGGATCTTATTGTGCAATATTTTATAGAGCGGAAGGCTTATGATATCTATGAAATCAATCTGGCTCTTTTTGAACATGGAGAACAGCTCCTGGGAATGCAGGCGATTTAAATGTCGCCTGACAAGTGACCGAAAATAAAGCGGAAAGAGATAGGATACCCTCGTAACCATGCAAACAAGCAAATGATGGAGGGAATCACTATGAGAGAAAATTTAACGGAACTTGTATTTATCCTTGATAGAAGCGGCTCTATGGCCGGGCTTGAATCCGATACTATCGGCGGATTTAATGCCATGATAGAAAAGCAACAAAAGGAAGCCGGAGAGGTATTTGTATCTACTGTTTTGTTTGACGATGAGGCGGAAGTAATTCATGACAGAGCCCCTATTGGAAATGTAAAAAAGCTGACGGAAGCGGACTACTATGTCCGTGGATGCACGGCACTCTTGGATGCGGTGGGAGGAGCAATTCGTCATATTGGGAATGTTCATAAGTATGCGAGGGAGGAAGATAGACCTGCTAAGACTTTATTTGTGATCACAACGGACGGTCTTGAAAATGCCAGTAGAAAGTACTCCTTTACGGATGTAAAGAAGCTTATTCAAAGTCAACAAGAGAAGTATCATTGGGAATTTCTTTTCTTGGGAGCAAACATAGATGCTATAAAAGTTGCCGGAAGTATGGGAATCAAACAGGATAGGGCGGCAAATTACAACTGCGATGGAGTTGGTACAGCACTTAATTACCGGGTTATTGATGAAGCTGTGACACGTATTAGAGAATGTAAGGTTTCGGATATGGAGACGATGTTTGTTGGTGGTGCCTGGAAAGCGGATATTGACCGGGATTTTGAGAAGAGAGGCGAAAAGCATGAACCTACTGGAGTACATGAGGCGTAGAAATAAAATGACGCTTTCAGAATGGGAAGATACTTTTGAGAAAAAGGAAAGAGAAATCATTGTCCTAAGGCACGAAGGAGGCGGAGGAAGTCTAAGAAATGGGTTTTGGGACTGGGATGCCTATTTCTTAGCCTATGTGGACTGTGAAACAGGAGAGCTTCACAAAGAAGAGGGACGGATCGAATTTCCGGTTATAGACAAAGAGGAGCCTCCATTTCAGTTTGAAGAGGAAACCATTTACAAACTAAGGGTGCGTGAAAAACTGCCGGAGGAAGTTCCTGAGGGAGTATTGCCTAGTAAGAATCATTTTTTAGTTGTAGATATTCTGGAAGAGGATGCAGTTTGTCCGGAGCTTGAAGAAATGCTTATAGAGTATAGAAAACCCGTGGTTTTGCAGGATGATGTATTGGGTGAGCTAACTTATGATAAGCTGCTTAAAAGCTTTGAGGGAAACATAGCCTGGCTTCGTGGCAAGATTCATATTTCCTTACATGTAGACAAGGATAATAAAGCAGGTATTACAAGGGCCAAAAAAGCGCTGAAAACAATGGTTTTAGAACAGGAAAAATGGGATGTGGATCTTCGGAAATTTGCCGCAGGGAAGCTCACGAAACTGGCTTGCGAATGGGCAGAATCTGATGAAGAGGCTGCTAAAATTACAGAAGAAAGTTTTGCAAAAAGAATAAGTCTAAGTTTGCTTTGGATGAACTCGGGAGCATCATTTTCTGCTTATTTTGATGATGACGACTTATTCTTTGGGCATAGCATAACGGTTTGCGGCAGTCCTAAGAAGGGGCTAGTGTCTGCTGATATTGAGGGATAAGAGAATACAGTGGATAAGAATAGATATTTACTTTCTCGCTACAGAATTACAATATTGTAGCGAGAAAGTATTATTTTTTTTACTACTAACTTTTAAAGATAGAATAGATAACTCCCTGTATATACATTTCGATAGATAATCTGGATGAGATTTTGTATATCAATATAATAGAAATTGATTGCAAATGAAGTACATATTCGATACTCTTAGCTTAGAATAGGAGGTGTAGATATGGCACAGACAATGGTTAATTTTAGAATGGATGAAAAATTAAAAGAGAAAATGGAGAAAACATGTAAGGATATGGGGCTATCAGTAACTGCTGCATATACTATGTTTGCAACAAAAGTTACCAGAGAACAGAGGATACCTTTTGAAGTTACAGCAGACCCGTTTTTTAGTGAAGAAAATATGGATCGTTTAAGAAAAAACATGGCTCAGATGGAGAAAACCGGCGGAACTATCCATGAGGTGAATTTGGATGATTAAATATTGGACGGATGATGCTTGGTAGGAATTTGAATATTGGACTGAGCAGGATAAGAAAACGCTCAGGCAGATAAAGAAGCTTCTTAAGGACATTGACAGAAATGGATACAAAGGCTTAGGTCATCCGGAACCACTTACCGGAGATTTATCGGGATATTGGAGTCGCCATATAGATGAAAAGAATCGGCTTGTCTATAAGATTGAGAATGATATAGTAAAGATTATCCAATGCGGTTCTCATTATAAAGACAAGTAACATTGCTTTTTCGGATACTTTCTTATATTGCGTACTCTTGAGCTGAAAACTTGAAAATGCTATAATGGCTCGGATTTATTATGATATATGGTTTCCTAATCTTTTTGATAGAGTACGAAAAAATGTACAATAGAAAATAAGGAGATATAAAGAAGTATGAGGCTAGGAATTGTTATTTGAGCGCTTTTTTCATATATCTCCATAAAGAGTCATACAACTTTATGAAACGGCATATTACTGGTGTAGTGGTAATTTGTTCTCATGTATAACTTGTTATAAATTATTATTTTTAATAAAAAGAATGATACTCAATATTCAGGAGACCAAGAAAAAAATATCAACATTATTTCAGTTGTAACAAGCTATATTTAGCCCCCAGATTAGCAGAAATATTTTACAAAGCAGCGGAAAATCAAAAATCCGGTGTTTTTTTTGCAGGTTTTTTATAAATGGCTTTTTGAGATAAAAATGTAAACTCCAAATATAGAAAATATACTTTTAGTTTCAGAATTAGGAGGCATCAAGAAATGGCAAAAAGGTATTCATTAAAGAATAGCAATACTATCATGGCAAGAAAGGCAAACAACAAGTTGGATTACTACCTTTGGACACCGACGGGAAAGAAACTGTACCTCTTTACGAGAGAATACTCAACGACTTGCTACGAAATGTGCAAATCGGGAGCGCCTATCAATTCTATTCTTTTTGGAAGAAAGAACAATATAGCATTTATGAATCTGTCAAAGTATTTGAAATTCATGATGCCGTATTTTGTAGATTATTATGATTTGGTGCCAGCGTGATTAAAAGTACTGCTTATAAGCATTCTTGATGGATGTTACCACTTCATCTATTATATCTTTGGGAGATAATACTTTTACATAATGGCCTAAAAAAAGAATATTACGTATGATTTCATCTTTTTGAAAACGATAATAGTATATATTCATTATCAGTGTATCATCTCCTTGGTCATAGCAATATGTATCAAAAGATGAGAATAGGTATGTACACCGATCATAAGCATCAGCTTGGTTTTTGATTTCGATGGTAATCGGTTTCTTTTCTTTTGTCGTTGACAATTCTCTTTCAAATTGTTTGAGAAAAGTGTTATAATCATCAATCTTTTCTCCTAATAGCACATTAGTTACGTTTCTGAGATTCATTTTAACGGGGCGCTTGATATCAACCGGGTAACATGACAAAGAAAACGAATCAAACTGGTGCGAATACTCAAGCTTGTATGGATAAACAAGTTGATTTTCGTAAACCGTCCCAGAAAAAGTATTATTTGTTATATAGAGCGATTTTTGACTTTTTATGGCTGCTACTATGGTTTTAAAACATTTTAATAAACTATCAGATACATCCAAATGAAGATCAGGGGAAAACATGCGGATGTCGATGTATTCTGATTTTATAGGGAAGCGTGCTGAATCAACATCGGATTTAAGCGCTTTTACGAGTTTCCTTTGTTTCTTCTTCTAAAAATAGATCAGCTTTACTGTTTTGTAGTACATAATATAACCAGGCCTTCTCGGCTATAGATGCACGTATAGGGATAGGGATATCCCGCAATGGCTGCATGGTCCCACCATTGTTATAGAGTAAACTGGCGTTATATGATTCGTCTGCATCGTATGCATTTATCAAAGATAATATAAACTCTTCAAATGTGCTTTGGGAAGCTCCAGACAATTGCCTTCGAAGTTCATTCTCAGTCAAAGAAAGTGAATCGTCATTTACACAATTGTTTATATAGTTAGTTATAAAGGTAAAGTTTTTGTTTTTATATTTGTTAAAAAGCTCCATATTGCTTGAGCGCCTCCTTCCAATCATCTTTTAAGCGTTCTGCGAGACTTGGATTGATGGCTTTGTCAACAATTGCTGATGCACCATAACTTCGAATCCAAGGAACAAGTTCTAATTCATTTTGAACAGACACTGTATAATCAATGTTTCCGCCTCCAAGTTCCTCAATAATTCCATGATGACGGGTTGCTTTTAGCCGACTTAATTGCTTGGAGTATGCTTCAGGAGCGAAGTGAAAATGGATGAGTATGTCTGTTGCGGATTCACCCATTGCTATGTTCCATACTTTTTCGAAGTGTTGAGAATACGTATCCAAATATATTTTATGAATATCTATATCCTTCAAATAACCTTCTATAAATTCAAAACGTTGACTTGGCTTCATATTTTTTGCTACTGTGACTTCTGATATAGAGGATAATCGCTGCATATTATAGCCTTTGAAGTCGTAATCATAGCAAAAAAAGTATTGTCGGCCATACTGATAGTCTATTACAAGCTTCATGGGTAGTACGGTGCAATCTTTTAATGTGCCACTTTTTGTTCTGTACTTGTATTTTATAGCATCTGTACTGTGAATTGCAGATAGAACGCTCCATGCTACATCATCATCTATTACATTTTGTATACGGGTGTTTCTATAGAAAAAAACAGGATTATCTTGTTTGTTGAAGAAACTGTTAATTTCAGAAACAAAATTGGCTTGAGTATACGCATCTATAGTAGATGATAGGTAATATCCAGGAATTGTTAGAAATGAGCAATTATAAAAAAATTGGCTCATAAGCTTGAGGTCAGTAAGCTCGCTTGGGTCTAATTCCTTGAATATATCATCAGCTAGTCGATATTTGTCTGTTTTAGTATTTACTAGAATACCGATTTCTTTTAATTCAGAAATCCGCGCTCTGACCTTTGGTGGAGTAAAAAGAAGTTCGCTATGTTCGTTATTACTGGAAATATTGTTTAGATATTCTAATAGTTCCTGGTTGGTGTCAAAAACTATTTGTAGAGCGGTTATCAGCTCTGTTATTGTGAATTCTTGTTCAAACGACATGCAATCATCAATATCAGTGTAATCATCAGGAGCGTATTCATAAGGTTTCTGATGTAACTCGGGATCAGTAAATGACTGCATAAGACAAAAATAGAATATGAAATCATCTATGACAAATGAACAATTCTGGTATGTTTCTGCAAGATAGTTAACAGGACATACAAAAGGGTCGTACATGAAACGGTATTTTTTCCCTGTTCCCTTTTCACTTGCTCTATGTTCTTGAAGGTATTCGCCATCTATGTAGTTTTCAATACGTTGCTTTGTGTCGTAAAAAGAGCTTATGCTTTTTGAGAGTTTTTTTTCCACAAGTTCTTCTTTTGAGGAACTTCCAAACATATAAAGGTATCTTAGTATATCTCGAATCTTATCATAATGCTTAATGTCACTTTGAAAAGCATGGGTGTTTTTTGTCTTAGCCATAGGAATTACTCCATTTTTGTAGGTTTTTCGTTATGATGTCTAATCCCGCTATGGTATGATACGTACAATAGCTGAAATCCTTTCAAGGAGGTGACAAAACGATATGAATTTCAGTATAAGATAAGATAGATAAAAATCCATAAAAATAGATATATTATCAAAAATGATAATATATCAAACGAGTATTTTGTGGAAAAACACTAAAAAAATAATATTTTGGAGGGTGAACGATGAATAATAATGAATTTGAAGGTTTTGTGATGCCGCAGGCCAGAATGCTTCCAGTCATTCTTCTTCTTGATGTAAGCGGATCTATGTCCTACGATGCAAAAATGGACGAACTCAATAGCGCTGTAAGAGAAATGTTAGAGAGCTTTCAGAAGGAACAGATTGTACAGGCCGATATTTGCGTATCTATTGTTACTTTTGGGTCGGAAGTAAAGGTTCATACTGAACTTAATCCTGTGAGAGATATCCAGTATGAAGATATGGTTGCTGGCGGTATGACATATATGGGGCGTGCACTTGATGTTGCATATGATATGATTGAGGATAAGATTAAGATTCCCAAGAATGCCTATCGCCCGGTAGTGGTACTCGTTTCTGATGGAGCACCTAATGACGATCATTGGGAGGATAAGCTTAACAGGTTTACCTCAACTGGTCGCAGCTCCAAGTGTGATCGTTGGAGCTTAGCCATAGGTGCTGACGCTGATACGGCGATGCTTAAGAAGTTTCTTGATCATCCGGAAAAGGAAGTCTGCTATGTTGAGGATGCCGCTGATATTCATAAGTTCTTCCGCTTTATTTCCTCATGCACAATTCAGCGAAGTCAGAGCAAAAACCCAAATCAGGTGGCGCAGGACCTGTTTACGGCTGATATTTTAAATATCAATTTTGATAACTTGAGATAAGTACCTATGAAGTGTGAAATCATAGGGTATTCTTCTGTTAGGGGTGCTTTACATGAAAAGGAAAGGTTCCCTAATCAGGATTCATATCTCATAAGGCGATTTAAATTTGGTACATTGCTTGTTGTGTCAGATGGCATGGGATCACATTCGCGTTCAGATGTAGGTTCGCAATCAGTTTGTCGAAGTGTATCACGTGCCATTCAACTTTGGCGTGAATATCACTGCGATGATATTAGGCTACTTATTCCATTGTTGCACTCATTATGGGGGATGGATATATTCCCATTACCTAAAAACGAATGCGGAGCAACTTGTCTATTTGCTTTTTTGAGTAATAGTAATCTTTTGTATTTGGGACAGCTGGGTGATGGAAACATATACTATTCTGTTGGAGATGATATTACCCTACTAAAGACCAAAGAGGATGATTTCACAAATCTTACGATTGGTATCAATAGTATTAGAAGCTTTGAAGATTGGAGTCTTGCTACAGTACGTACTGAGGATAAATCTGTAAGGGTATGCCTTATGACAGACGGGGTTGCAGAAACTTTAGTGGATAATCGACGCATTGACTTTGTGCAGTTGTTATGGAAACGATTAAGCGAAAAGAATAATATTTGTGAGCGAAACATCATGATTAATAGGCTGCTAGAAGATTGGAATCCAGTAAATGCTGGAGATGACAGAACCTTAGTCAGCTACGAAAAAAGATAAGGCGGTGTAATATGGAAGAATCGAATATTCAATTTGTGATTGATGAAAACGGTTATAAACATTATTTGGATGGAGTTCTTGGCGGGGGTGGCCAGGGTGTTACGTGGAAGACCAAGGATCCTAATATCCTGATAAAGATGAAAGTCAATCCTAGTACCGGTGAACCTATAGTGGACGATGCTGAATATGAGAAGTTTAAGAAGGAACTTGATGAGGTTAGAATCATTGATATTCCGGCTGATATTCATATTGCAAAGCCAGTAAGCTTGCTACAGAAACCGTATTGTGGATATACAATGCGCCTTCTTAACAATATGAAGCCAATTAAGTATTGGATCAGACCATTTGACGGAACAACAAAGCTGGGACTCTATTTACACAAAACTGGTGGATTGCGGCATAGATACGAGTTGCTAATGAATACAGCAGAGATATTCACATGGCTGTATGCTTATTCAACTGTTTATGCAGATATTTCTCCTGAAAACATTTTTGCGTCAGGAAATCTGGAATCAAGTGAAGTTTGGCTTATTGATGCTGATAATATGCGTTATAGATTTGATGTTGAAAAACAGATTCAGACGCCTGGATATGGTGCGCCTGAAATCATGAAAGGTGAGCTAAATTCACTTCAAGCTGATGAATATTCGTTTGCAATCCTTGCACATGAAATCTTGACGATGAATTCTCCGTTCAATGGTGAACTTCTTACAGATGGAGAAGGCGGGGGCTGGGACGATGAAGAGGTGGATTATGTTGACCTTGCTTCAAAAGGGGAAGTTGCATGGATTTACGATGAAAATGATGACTCTAATAGATGCTATACAGGTTTGGGACCGGAATATGCTTTCACCCAAAACATAAAGAAATTATTTGAAGAGAATTTTGGGGAAAAGGGACGCCACAATCCACTTAGCAGACCGAAAATGCGGGATTGGTATATCTCACTGAGACAAGCAATCAATCTTACGGCCAAATGTAAATACTGTGGAAGTACTTTTTTAGTACAGCTGGAAGATATTAAGAACTGTAAGTGTCCGTTCTGCAAAACTGGAAGAGAGAGTGCTCGGGCACCGTTTATAGCTGCAATTATTATGGACTATTTTAATGTTGATAAGATAGTTGCAAATGTTAATGAGGATATAGATTCATTTAATGCAGACGGAGGGTATGAGGTTGAGCCGGTATCTCTAGACTTGTTAAAGAGTAAGGAAGCTGTAAGTATCAAGATTATTGATAATATGGATGGAGATTATTTCTTGTATAACTACCATACAAGTGACACATCTTTTTCTGAAAAGGTTGAAAAGTCGATAGAAATTGAGATTTCTAAAGGTGAATATACAATCCGAAATTTGATGAATCGCTCTATCCACATCGGAACACCAAATTCAGATTATGGTAAAATTATGCCAAACAGCAGTAAACGCTTGTCTGATATAAATAATATTATCTTGACTATGTCGGTGTTACGTGGCGATATGACAGATTATCTGGATGATGAAGAATTTACTACAGATGATATCATGCATCTGAGAGAAAGAAAAATTCAATTTGCCCTGGTATAGCAAAGGAGAGGTAACGAATGAATCATTATGACCTCAAGCATTTTACGCAAGAAGATACAATAGAATTTGAAATACTCTCTAATCAAAGCGATGAAATAAAACTACATTTTAAAGATGGCGAACCAGTAAGACTTATAAGCATTGGTGACGAATATGCGATAGCGCCTTTGGTCAATGACAGTAGAGTGGTTAAGGCTAAGCCGACAAATGCACACTATAAGAGTATTATTGATGGAGTTCTTGGCAGGGGTAGAGTTTGCTTAACGGCTGTCATTAATCAGACGAGAAAATTACTACAAGTATCTTTTAAACAGTTTTCTGAGGAGAAAAATCTTAGTTATGCGATTAATGTATCGGAGGTTTTTTTCGCTTCAGTTAGAAAAAGTGTTAATTTAAATAACATTTCGAATCCTAAGAAGGATATCGAGGAAGGAACTCTTTATGAAGCAGGCGGCTATACGTATGCAGTAATAGGAGTTCATGTACGTGCTGATGAGTCCCAACAGCTTAATCAATTTATTGTTGCCGGAAGAGATTTTTATATTCAAGTAAATAGGATTGAAGAAGATTTAGGACAGGAATATTATGATGCTGAAAAACTGCTTAAGAAAATTAAGTCGGAAGACTATTATTTTTTCTTGGCAAAAGGTCAGTTGAAGTATACAACAGATCGGGAAAACATTTCTCTTGAAACTAAGGCTGTAATGGAAAGCCTGGCGTATGACACATATATCAAAATATGGGATAAGTACGGTGAGATTGAGCGAGAGATGATAATGAAGGAGGCTCGTGAATTTAAGGCGTTAAAATATACTTCGTGTGAGCAGATAGGCCGAGATTATCGTTTTGATATTTCTCCTGATAACTCGGAGAGATTTTCTGAATTTGCAAAAAAATTTGAGCGGGGTGATATGTTAGCGGCAAGTATTATGAATCCGTTTGATGTGCAACGTGAGAATCGGGAATTCGAAGAATATCTGAATAGCCATAAGAATTATATAGCTAACATTCGCCTTGCGGAAGATATAGATCCTTCAAGTGGTTCTATCATTTTTACAATTGATGATCAGGAGGCAAGAAAAATTTCTGTTGCACAGCAAGGCTATATTTTTGTCTCTATTATGGGTGATAAAAAACGTTTGGACAGACGTGAAATGGCGCGCGCTAAGATAAAAAGTCGCCAGTGTCCTATGCCAAATTTATCAGCTGTTTTGGAAGGTAAAAGTGTAAGTGCAGCAAATAGAATCAAAAGAGATTATCCGGCATTAAGCGATAGTGTTATTAAGGAGATATTTACCAAGAATGGTAAATATCAACCGCCTACACAGCAACAGGAAATGGCCATTGCTATGGCGCTTAATACATCAGATATTGCACTGATTCAGGGACCTCCAGGAACAGGAAAAACGACAGTTATTACAGCTATATTAAAACGCTTGAATGAAATTGCTGATCCGACAGGCGGAATGTTTGGAAGGAACCTTGTAACTGCTTTTCAGCATGATGCGGTACAAAATGCAATTGACAGAATCGAGATACTAGGCCTGCCCGCAATAAAGTTTGGTCATAAATATAATGAATCAGAGGACGATATTGTTGAGATCAATACCGCAATTCAGGGATGGATTAATGACAGATTATCCAATTTATATACCTGTCACAGCGACCTTGACAGTAAGAGGTATTTGTCGGATTTCAATAAATTGTATGTGGATTATCTGTACTCTGCGAATTCTATAGATCAAACATTGGACCTTCTGGAAAGGGTACGTGATTTGGTTGATATCCGGGTTTCATCTGAACTTTTAGATGAACTGTCAGATGAAATATCAGAACTACAGTTGATGACAGGACGGGCCGCAGAATCCACAACGAATCTTTTAGTTCGTGCTGTTAGGCGCCTTCCTGTATCTGCGATTGCGTTTGAAGATAATGGAAAATTTGAAATGCAAAAGGCTGTTTATCGGTTGCGAAAACAGCGAAACACAGAATTTGGTACAGAGATAAATCAGATTCAGAAGATGCTAGACCTGGATCAATATGATTTTGACTCTTTAAAAATGATTCGTAAAAAACTTTTGATAAAGGTGCTTCCTAAACAGAACATATTTACAGATCCCAGCAAAAAAGATGATATTGTGCGTCTGCTTGGTAAGCTATCGGACTATCTTTTAAATCAAATTGAAGGGGGCAAAGATGGCGAGGATCTTGTGATTATGCAGTATATGCAGAGTCTTGAAGAGGACCCTCTTGCAGTAAAGCAGGCAATATTAAATTATTCAACTGTTAATGGTGCTACAAATCAGCAGGTAATGCGAAAAGAGATAGCAGATTTAAAAGACGGAGAAATTGTTTTTGACAATGTACTCGTGGATGAGGCTGCAAGAAGTAATCCTCTGGATCTTTTTATACCACTTTCGGTTGCAAAGGATCGAATTATTCTGGTTGGAGACCATAGGCAGTTACCCCACATTATAGATGATCAGGTAGTTGGAAAACTAGAAGATAATAAAGAGAATGATATTAAGGTCGATATTGAGCAGAAAATAAAAGAAAGTATGTTTGCGCAACTTTTTACAAAGCTGAAAATGCTGGAAGCTCAGGATGGTATTAAACGTACGATTACACTTGATAAACAATATAGAATGCATCCGACTCTGGGTACATACATCGATAATAATTTCTATCGTAAATATAATGAGAGCGAGCATGTCGGAAACGGCATAGAAAATCCGGCTTTTTTCGCTCATTCTTTGCCTGGAATCGAGAATAAAGCATGTATTTGGTATGATATTCCATATGACGGAGAGAATAAAGGCGAAAAAGCAAAGAGTAAGTTTAGAAGAAAGGAAGCAGAGGCTATTGCTTGTCACCTAAAAAAGATGATTCTATCCGAAGGTGGTAGGAACTTAAATTATGGTATTATAACTTTTTACCGGGAACAGGTAAATGAAATTAATAAGGCTTTAGCAGGCTCATCTATTCAGATAATAGTAAAAAATGAGGTAGGACATTATGAGATAAATCCTGAGTATAAGAAGAACAATCATGATGTGAATGACATTGTAAAAGTTGGTACAGTAGATGCCTTTCAGGGCATGGAATTTGATGTGGTTTATCTATCTATGGTTAGATCTAACGATATGGAAATAGATATATCTGATAATAGTCCTGAGGTAGACCTGATGTTGCAGAGAAAGTACGGCTTTTTAATGTATGAAAATCGTCTTTGTGTAGCAATGAGTAGACAGAAAAAAGTACTTATATGTGTTGGCGACAGCAAAATGCTTCAAGGAGCTCAAGCTGCAAAGGCGGTTGCGCCATTAGTGGAATACTATAAATTATGTGAGGAGGATGAATATGGAACGATCATTCAATAACAGAACCAGTATCATATATCAGAATCCTACGCATCCCAAGAATTATAAGGTCGTAAAAAGACGGTGGATTTTAGTACCGATGTGTGAATACAAAGTGTCAGTACCTTATCCAAAAGTTAACGATTTGAATCTGTTTCAGATGACAGTTTTAAGATTGCTTATTACTGGCAGTAAAGATGATGCCTATATTGCAGGGAAATTATGCTTAAATGAGGAACTGATTGCCTTTGTTATAGAAGAATTAAAAAGATACCAGCTGATTGATAATCGTAGAAGAGTCACGGAGAAAGGATTGGAACTAGTTCGAACAGGTGCTGAGTCTTATGAAATTAAGACGGGGTATGTTTATTACAATTACGTTACAAAAACTTTTATGGATGCGTTTATTCCTGATGATAAGCACAATGAAGTTGAAACCAGTCGTAGATATGAGGGCAGGATAAAATTCGACTTGGGAACAGTGGCAGATCGTGAATGGAAAACCGGTATAATACTTAATGTTGACACTTCAGCTACGGTAGAACCGACTCCATATGATGTTATTGCTATTTGCAAGAAACACAATCGGCGTACACGTAATATTGGCTTTATAGATGAAGAGACTGATGACATAAAGTCTATGGCAGAAACAGAGAAGGAAAAAAACAGGGGAAAAGATATGGATCTGCCCTGGGAAATTCAGAGTGTAAAAATACTTGGTACCCAGAAGGATGTCTATGTAGCAACATATTTATTTATGGCAGCGGATGATGTCATAAATCGTAGTATGCTGCAGGTTTGTTATCCTTTTGGAGAAGGCTCATCTGCTAACCTTGTTGAATGTGTTGATAAATTATCACACAAAAAAGAGAATACGGAACTTAAGTATGAAATACTTGGATTGAAAGATGATGTATTTGGCATGTCGGATGCAGAACTGGATGCAGTAAGGAAAGGACATTCGGATGCGGAAACTAAGATTAAGCGTATTCTGTCTGATAAGATTGACAACTATCCCGCAGTAAGAGATGCACTCCTGAATGTGGAATCTTCCTTTTTGCTGGTGAAAGAATTAGTTAATGCAAATAAAGGAAGCAACAGAGATATTATCAAGAAGAATCTAGATGACTATATTGTAAATAACTATAATCTCCTGGCGAGTATATTAATATATACGGCGAAAGAATATAATTATTTTACAGATGTCCAGCTTACAAATCATGTAGAGCAGAATGTGGTATTGCTAAAAGAACTTGCGAGAAAACAAGGATTTGTAGTGGCAGATGGTCGGGATACAGATAAGTTCTTTAGTGTTAAGTCACGCGCGGTGAAGGAGGCGGCGAATGCAAGCCAACAGCAGTTAAATGCGTTGTTTGTATATAATCTAATTGTGGCAGACCATTTTCCGAAACATCCCTTTTACAAGTTGGCTAGGCATGTTCCCGAGTTAGTGCCGTATCTTTCAAGGCTGCGAGATTTGAGGAATAATAGCGCACATCCCAATGAGATGCCGCAGGAGTTTGAGTTGATTTCCTCTTATAGAAAAAAGAACATGTTTATATCATTCCTTCTTTTAAATGACCTACAATTTAATGATGACCAAGAAGAGCAGGAGGGAAGTTCTGGCAACAAGGAAAAATATGTAAAAGCAATGCGAGAGGCTGAACAGAGGTGTGAAAGCATCTACAAAAAAGAATATTTCCAGAGATGCTGAAATATAGCGAACCAGCTTAGAGACCTTCAGTTTGAAATTCTATTAGAAAGAGAGAATTATCCGAATCGAGTATCAAAGGTATTCGAAGCAATTTTTAAAGAAATTTTATCTCGAAGATTGGTTCCAGATGGAATAAAAGTGGTTAAGGACTTGTCAAAACAAGAATTGAGAGAAGAACTGCTTAAAGAGATGCAGGAATTAGGGTTTAATGTGTCTGATACACCTTTTTATTATAAAGACCGTGTTCTAGCTACATTCCGAGATTATACCAAGGGAACGCTCATAACTCTGTTTTATGTCTGGTATTATTCTGAAAGCATTAGAACCGATGGCATGCTGAAGGAGTTGTCAGTTAGTTGCCCTAAATTAATAGAGCTGATAGATGAAGTGCATAATAATCGCGGGCATACCGGGAAGATGGATTTCAAAGACAAAAAACTTGACTTCACCAAACAGCATATTGATAACGCTATCAATAGTATGCTGGATATTATGTTTGAACATGATATTTTGTAGATTTAAATATATGAATGTGGCTCGATGCTATATATTTATCCATAAGGAGGAATGCTAAATGTCTAGAAATAAAAATGGAAATCTGGCAGTAAGTGCAAAGAAGGAAAACATCGAGCGGCTTAAGGAAAAAGCTAAAGCTGCTAAAGATAAGAGTGCTGAAGAACAGTGGAAGGCTATGCTGGCTGTTATGTCAGAGGAAGAGGCCAAAACATTTCTTGCACAGTTAATGTTGCTGCGATGGAAGCAGGCCTGGCTGAACGCGAGCAGGCAATAAAAGATATTCAGACTGAGTTAGGAGATATTGAAACGGAGCTTGATAATCGTGATAGCGAGCAGGGGAATTTGCAGGAAACGCTGGAGAGGCGTGAAACAGCTGTTCAGGTTCGTGAGACCGCTGTAAGCGCGCGTGAGGGAAAAGCAGATAAAAAAGATTCTGAATTAATTGGACGCGAAAGAAGCATTATTGAAAGAGAAACTAATGCTGAAAACGAATTTGCAACACAGAATCGTAAGGCACTGGAAGTACTCAGAAAGCGTAAAGAAGAGCTTGATGCAGAAATCCTTGCACTTGAAAATAAGAAAATTGAAAAAGAAGATGCGCTTGAGCTACAAATAGAATGGCTACGAAAAACTAAATTGCAAGCACTTGACGCAGAAATAGCAGATCTGAGCGAGAAGAGAAGGGCGGCCGCGCAGGCAGAAGCTAATCAGATTGTTGCAGATGGAAAAGCAGTTGTAGCAATTGAAAAAGGAAACATACAGAATGAAATGAATGCACTGAAAGATCTCTCATCCCGGCTAAATGCGCAAAAGCTTGAACAGGAAGAGAAAGAAAAGCAACTTGCAGATAGAGAGCAGACGCTTAAATTTGGTGAGGATGATCTTAGAAGTGAACAAGGAGATATTCCTAATCAGATTAAAGCAGGCATTGAGAAAGAAGTAGGAATGATACAGATAAAACTTACCCAGGCTGAGAGGGATTGTGTACATTATAGACGTGTACTTCAAGAGTACGAGGCTGAACTTGAAGTATTTAAACAGCAGGAACGAGAAGCAGGTGGTATGACAATGGCACAGCTTTTAGAGAAGCTTGCTTCAAAAGATGCTGATATTCAGAGATTGACAAATCAGCTTAATGCACGTCCAGATGAAGTCCTCCATGCAGAATATAAGGTTAAGGCTCAAAAGTATGATGAGCTGGATACTAAGTATATTCGATTGTTGGAAGAGCATGCAGATCTTGAAAGACAGCAGGCTCAGTGGATGCTCACTACAAGTCAGCTGGAAACTGAAAGAGAGAAATGCTTGATTGCAGAAAAGCGAAGAGAAGCGTTACAGGCATCAATTGAGAAATACGAACAAGAGGTTAATCGTTTTAGAAGCCTATATGAACAGCCTAAGGAATTGGCAGGAAGACTGGAGTCTATTGAAACTCCATATTTTGCTAGACGTGAAATGGCAGCTCTTTCGATGACTGAGACAGAATGGCTGGATAAGATTTGTACAAACTGTGTGGAAGCAGGTATTAAGTTAAATCAGAGGCTTCTGTATTCTTTCCATACAGCATTAAAAACAGCAGATTGGTCTCCCATTACAGTACTTGCAGGCGTAAGTGGAACCGGAAAATCGCTGTTGCCTGAATATTATTGTCGATTTGGTGGAATCTATTTTATGTCCATGGCGGTTCAGCCGGATTGGGATAGTCCACAGTCACTCTTTGGATACTTTAATTCAGTAGATAATAGATTTAATGCAACTACATTAATTCGTGCGATGGTTCAGTTTAGCCATGCTGCCAATCAGGTGACAAAGGAATCGAATCTTTCTGATTCCATGTTTATTGTCCTTTTGGATGAAATGAATCTTGCTCATGTTGAATTATATTTCAGCGATATGCTCAGCAAACTTGAGCGTAGAAGAAATAGTGATGATGAGATTAATGTTGAAATAGATCTTGGTGCTGGAATGCAGAAGTATCCGCTTGAACTTAATGACAATATTCTTTGGGTAGGAACAATGAACGAAGATGAAACTACAAAATCATTGTCGGATAAGGTTCTTGATCGTGGAAATCTACTTAGTTTTCCAAGACCGAAGGAGTTCATTAGTCGTGCTAGAGCCAGCAGTGTAGAAGCTGCATCGATGCTTCCAAAGCAAGTATGGCAGAGCTGGCTTGATGCTAGTGTTATTGAGGAAGAACAGTTCATTACAAGGATTGATAAGTATAAGAAAGGACTGGAAGCTGTAAATGAAGCTATGGAATTTGCTGGCAGAGCGCTTGGACATAGAGTATGGCAGTCCATAGAGAACTATATGGCAAATCAACCAAAGGTAGTCGCGGCTATTAAAGCAGAAACTTTAGATGCGGGTGCTTGTGATCTTGCGATGCAGGAGGCGTTTGAGGAAGCATTAGTGCATAAGGTTATACCAAAGCTTCGTGGTATAGAAACAGATGGTGAAACTAAAACCCAATGTATTGACAAGATTGAAAGTGTGTTGTTCGGATCAAGCGGAAAAGATGGTCTTGCTCCTGGTTTACAGGCAGATTTCGAACGTGCAAGGAAAAATGCATATGAGACATTTATCTGGAACAGTGCAAGTATCTAGAAATTGAGGAGTGATATATATGGAACCAGAGCTCGGTGAAATAAAGATAATTGAACAGCTTGCAGCAGGTGCAGAGCCTTCTAAGGAAGGAGCATGGTGGATTATGCTTCAGACTGCAGAAAGCGTATGCAATTGTGCTAGTTTAAGAGATCCGGTGAATAACGTATTTCTTGCAGAGTTTTGGAACGATGCGACGAAACATGTTGCGCCTTTGCTTGAATCAGAGGCAGAGCGCCCATTGCCGTATGATGATTTAATGCAATTGGTTACTTACTGCGGAGAACAGTTGCAGACGATTATAGTAAATCCTAGGCACAATATTGAGAAAGTCGATAAAATGGTTATGCCTCAGAGAGTTAAAAATGCTGGAACCAAGACAATGAACTGGCTGGGGCGGCAACCAGGCAAAACGATAAAGGAGAAGTTAGCTGGAGAAAAAACAAAATGCTTACTCAGGTTAACGAGTATAGTTACGATATTAGAGAAAATCAGGTATCCATGATGTTATACCATCAGATTATGCGCCGCGTATCGGATCGCGTAAACTATGGTATTAATGAGGGTGGATATGATGATACAAACAGTGAGCAGATGACGCATTTGTTTAGAATTAAAAAGCTGTTGCGAACTTCTCCATTGGCCGATATTAGTGCCAAAAATCATAATCAACCTAATAATGCTCTTCTTTCCGATAAAAATTATTCTGTAATCTGGCGAGCATATTTAGATATGGCTAAATATGATAAGAGATTTGCTGTACAATGGAACACTGCATTACAAATGTATGTTAAAGCAGTATTTTTGGCTTTTAATGCTGAGATCTTGTCATATGAAGATGTATATGTCGTTGAGAGTAGAATAAAGCTCGAAGGACTAGGGGACTTGAATACCGCCTATGTGATAGGTTATCATTGGCAGATTCCATTTGTGATAGAGATCAAGTATAGTGAAAACACTATATCACTTAATGTGTATGATGCACCACTTGATGGAATAAATCAGTCTGAAGCAGAAATGCATCTGACTCTGACGATTGTAGAGTGTAAAGATAGTAATAAATATGAGGCGAGACATGGCATTCCAATTAATGTAATAGTAGAGGATATTAAAAAGGCAGATATTCAGCTGTTTGCGGATTTTTCAGGTATCAGGTCGATTTGTGCATTTTTAGTAAATAAAGTGTTTTCGTTTGCTGGTGTTGACAAAGAGAAAAGGCGGCAGGAGGTGGAGTATTTAGAAGGGTCAATAGCTTTTGATATTGTTTCAAATGGGGATTCATTGGGAACTGAAGATCCAGATGAGCCAGTTATTCCGAGCTTCGGATCGAAGTATGCGGTTTCGTACATGGATGAAAATGAAAATATTAGTGTTTTTCCAAGCGGCAATAGAGGAATTCATTATAATGCTGATGAAATAACAACGATAGATGACGCTATTTTTAATAAGAATAATGAAGGGTTAAGAGTAGCTTTGGAAGATATACATAATAAGGTTCTTCTAAATAGAGATGACTATTTCTTTTACTTGATGCCAGATGCATTGGAAGAAATAATGCAGAAGAATTTGAAACAATGCATTAGGTCATGGTTTTCGAGAACATTTCCTGTTTGGCGCAGTGTTGCAGCATTAACATTTTGGCTTAATAATCCGGAGTGTTCTTTTGATGAGGATAGTATTTTTGCGTATCTGGATTTTGTAGGTGAAACAGCTACAGCTGGGATGATGACTATTCATAGCGAAAAAGCGGTTCATGGTTATGTTTGTAATCATTTTCCGCCATTTCCGCAGATTGAAGAAGGTGACGATATTACAGAAGCTGCATTTTGTCGAAATTATGTGCTTATGTACGCAGAAAAGTATGGATTTAGTATTCTGGAGGATGTAGTGACACAGTTTATTAGATCCGGTAGTATAAAAGCATTAATGTGCAAGACAGCTATGCAAATCAGTTTGTTGAGAGTAATGGTAAGACGATAGGCTATCAGATTACTTATGATGAAACGCTTGTTGGTGAATGTATTGACAAGTGGTTAAATCAAATAAAAAAATTCTGGGCAAGAACCCATGGTAGATTTGATTCTGGCAAGAGGCCCAATCATGTAATTTTTCTGTCAGATATTTTGGTTAATGTTTTATATCAGCTTAAGCGAGAAAATGACCTATATATGGTCTTTGATGAAGATGAACAGGAATATCTTTCACTTTATCAAAGTTCCAGTGAAGAAATTTTAAAAGGTGCGCTGGTTTATAAGGAACGTCTTAACAAGCACCTTCCTACTTGGACAGAGTATCTTCCTCATTTGAGCCTTGAGGTTATTAAAGATGGTGATTATGCTAAACTTGAATTGATTGGTGACGATGTTTCTTTTGATGTTATGGGCGATGACAATGAACATATCATAGAAGAGCGATTGCTACTCAAGGCAAATGAGAAAGAGTTTAGTTTTCCGCTTGTAAAGCAAGATATAAGCCGTAAATCTACAATGATAGATGCTTATATAACAGATAGGAGTTTTCCCCTTGATCATGATGTTGAAGTTGCTCTGTCCGTAAGATATAAATACGGATATGACAACAGTTATGAATTGACTTTAAAACCGGTAAGTAGGCGGGAAACTGCGTTTAAGGAAATTGTTGTTGAATGGGCTAATACGGATAGAAAAGCAGATGTTTTGAATATATGGCCGCCTGCGACGAATAGACTTGAAGATAGCATTGTCCTAAAGGCTATATATGAGGCAAGAGATAGCTTTAATAAGATACAATCCAGCATCGAGAAACATATGGTGAATTATCATGGATTCAATGACAAGTTATACCAGATAAAACAGACAGATCAATTCCTGAATAGGAATATATTTAAGATTAGAAACATTGTTTTGAGCGACTTGCCTGAAACCAAAGATTTTATAGAATGGTTTGTCGGTACTCCACTGTACAAATATATCGGGCAGATATCAGGTGTTTTCAAACGCCAAGATATTCCGGATAGTTTTTTCGAAGATAACGCTGGTTCTCAGATGAGCTACTTTATGGGAGATTGTCTTCAGGTGATGTTTTCGATTGGGTGTTATACTCCAAAAGTTATTCAGGATAGTTTTGTAAAACGCTATTTTAACTTTGATGACAAATTTCGTATGAAAGCAATGATTGATATGTTGCTGCGAAATGGAAATAACCACACTGCTATAGGTGTGATTATTGATGAGATTCGAGATTCGAAAGACCGAGATACCTACAGTGTTAGGATGTATTCATTAGTGAGAGAACTCGGTAGGATGTGCTGCTTTGATTCAGAATTGATATATGACTTTTATGATGTTGATCAATCATTCATCAACGAGATGACTAACTACATTATTTCCAGTATAAGAAGTATGTTGACAAGATGTGAGAAAAAGGTGATACTTACATGCCGGATAGGAAAGAAGTGAAGATGTATATATCATATATGGTGGCGTTACTTGGCTTCCTACGTCTAAGAGATCCAGGAAGGACTGATGGTTTTAATCTATTATCTGTTGGTAGCGACGATTCAAAAAAGCTTGCACGTGAGATACGTGAGCTGGATGATTATATGAGCAGAGAACGGCCGATAAGCCCTACAATAAGGTTCAAACTTAATAAGCCTGATACACTTTCGAAAATGAGCGATTTGTCATATGCACTTGATTTATATTTAAATGGTGATAAGAGGGCGGCCGCTATTGAGGTTGTAGGAGTTGATGAGGACGATTGATGAATGAAAATGGTGCCAAATGAAGCGTTGACGCATAATGGAAGATTTCATACTGATGATGTCTTTTCGGCAGCGTTGTTGAGAATAATGAATCCTAAGATTAAAATTGAAAGAAGATCTAACGTTCCCCAAGGGTATACCGGGTTAGTCTTTGATATGGGAGAGGGTGAATATGATCATCACGGGCATAGCGGCCAATATAGAGGAAATGGCGTTCAATATGCTTCGTTTGGGCTTTTGTGGAAACGTTATGGAAGGGCTCTTGTAAGTGAAAAAGAAGCCCGTATTTTTGATGAGACTTTTGTTCAACCATTGGATCAACAGGATAATAATGGCGGGGCGAATATATTGTGTAGAGTAATTACACAGGCTAACCCTAAATGGGATGAAGAAGAGGATGCTGATACTTGCTTTTTCAAGGCGGTTGATTTTGCTCAGTTTATTCTTGAAAATGAGATCAAGAGCATGCATAGCACAGAACATGCACAAGAAACGGTACTTATGTGTTTAAAACACCAACAGAATGGAATTGTTGTTTTGCCTAAAGGTATGCCGTGGAAGGCATTATTGATTCCTTCAGAGGCATTATATGTTGTATATCCTTCTCATAGAGGCGGATATAATGCGCAGGCCGTTCCTTGCACCATATATTCGCAGGAGTGTAAGAGACCTTTTCCTATAGAGTGGAGAGGAAAAAAAGAGGAATTATCGACGGTTACTGGCGTCAGGGATTTGACTTTTTGCCATATACATGGATATCTGTTGGGGGCAAAGAGTGAGAAAGCTGCAATTGAAGCATGCCAAAAATCAATAGGATGGAACATAAAATAATGAGTCGGGGGTGGCTGAGATGATTACATATTCTACGCAGTTTCCTGTAAAAGAAAACTTTGATAAAAAAACATTTGTTGAGTTTATTATTAAATGGAATCAAGGTAGCAAGTATGACAAATTTGACAATATGGAGTGGGATGGAGAGTCTTATTCAGTTCAGTGGGGAGAGAATGGAAAAATATTAGTTATTGATGAGTTGGCTCATAAAGGTATGGTTGCCTCCAGGTTGCAAAAAGAAGATGAGCATGGCCTTTGGAAAACTGATTTTATCTTAAACTATGTTAAAAAGTATCTTACTGTGAGAGTGGCGTTGGAGACTACTGAGTTTACGACCGATTTTTATCCCACTTATTATCCTCCATTTTTTGTGAAACAGATAATATATTGGGAATATTCTGGCACAGATGCTGGTATTCCCGTGGGAAAAGATGCTTATGTGTTGGATGCATGCAAAAAATATATTGATGAAATAGTAAAAGAGGAAGTTGTCTGTGCTCTTCCAATAGTGCTTATTTCAAAAAAAGAAGATGGGGAGCTACCTGTTGGTGTGTCTGATCTAGCCTTTAAGCTTCAGGGGGTTGCACATGTGATATTTGAGGGTGAAGATACTGGTTTTGGTACATATTTAAAACAACTGAATTGTGTCGGAAGTAAAGGTACAGCTATTATTCTTTATCCCAACAAAAATATGAAGAGAAGGGTGATTAATCTGTCTGGGGCAAGTAATGAAAATCCGGAACAAATAATGACCAGGATTATCGGTTCAGTTTATGAATACTCGAATCAAGTCATGCGTATAGATATAGATACTTGGGAAGGCATTCAGAATGAAAAGCTGCATTTGCAGAACGGGGCGTTGTTATCTGACCGTAAGAAACTCGTAGAAGAGAATGCTGAACTATATGAAATTTTTGAAACTCAATTAAGCAGAACTGAGGCGGCAAATCAGGGTTTGAATAAAGAAATACAAAGATTGACGATTGAAAATCAAGCTTTAAGGATGAGGTTAGCATCTAAAGATCAACAACCTTTGATTTATATGGGAGAGGAAGTTAACTTTTATGAGGGTGAGATTAGAGAGATAATACTTGAAATACTTGAAGATTACCTTCGGAACGTTAAAAAGGATACTCGTAGAGAACATATCGTGACGGACTTGCTTGAGAATAATACATATGAGCGTATTCCGTCTAAGCGGCGAGAACAGATTAAGACTGCTTTGAAGGGGTACAAATCACTGGGGGGGGGCTCTGCGGAGTTTTCTAGAAAGTTTGGGATTTGTTATTACAGAAGATGGCAAGCACTACAAATGGACCTATTTTGGAGATCATAGGTATTCCGCCACAATGCCAAAAACAAGCAGCGATAACCGTGCTGGAATGAACATGGCATCCTTGATAGATAATCTGATGCTTTAAAGAAGATGATTCAGAATAAGGAGGCTGGCAATATAATGCTAGTCTTCTTTTTTTGTAGGTTTTTTAGAAAAGCGTCAAATCTATTAGGGGTATATTTACATCATCAATAATAACAGTACGGATTGAAAGGAGCCGGAGCTGGCATTAGAAACTATAGTAAATCACAGTTCATAATCAAGGAGGATCACGATGGATCAGATTATTAAGAAGGTAGCAGGTTTAGGGGTACCAGGGCTGGTTTTTTTGGTTGCAATTGAGCTTACTGGATTAGCTGGAGCTGCGGCTCTTACGGCAGCACTTGCAGCACTGGGACCTGGAGGGATTATCGGAGGTGTGATGACCTTATGTGTCCTTGGCTTAATCGCAGATGGTATTGCTGAATACGGATTTGATACGATTGCTAAGGGAGTTATCAGAGAATTGTATTGTAAGGGAGAGTCAAAGGAAAGCATTAAGGCTAAGATCAGCAAGTATCCTATTTCATCTAAGCTGAAGAGTAATCTTTATGATACACTTGATAAGTTTGCATGATGTAATCGCCAGAGCGGTTGAAGAAACAATGTTTTTCAGCCGCTCTAAAAACCATTACAAGTAATTAATATGAGAGAGGAGCCGTATGAAGAGATTTAACGAAAAGAAGAATGAAAACTTAATCTGTAGAAGAGAAATGTTGAGAAAGCAGATTTAGCAGAAGTCAACCAATCAAAACCGGATGACTGATCCATTGGCAATTATGGGATTGAAGTCAAAGCATACAGCAGTTGTGTGTTAAAGGAAGTGAGGAGAGTTTAGTGCAGACATATTTAGAAAGAGAAATAGCTGAACGAACACGTCAGCACGAAGTAATAAGAAAGTTCTTGATGGAAAGAAATCCATGCTTGATGCAAGGCAGGCGTTATTTCTTCATAGATATCCTTATATTGGAGTAGGGATTGCAGCCAATCTTCGTAAGTTTGAAAGCTCCTTTAGAAATGCAGATACAAAACAGCGTGTTGCAATAACAGAAGCCTTTATAATGGAAAAAAAATACTGGAATTCAGCTTATGTGTTGGATCATTGTAATTGCAATATCCATTTGCATATTGTTGAAACGCTTGATTCTATGGAGAAGATCTTAAGCGGTGTGAGATATATGCATAGTAAGAATGTCAACAAGACAAAAATGACTTCTTACTTAAAGGGTGATACGGATAGTAATGAAGTAGATGAGTATAATGAACCTACCAAGTTATTTATGCCCTGTAATACCTGGGGGAGAGCTGGCGAGGATGCTGTTGACTATGTATTAAAGTGGCTTCCGGACTGCTATTGTGTAATTGAAAAGGATTGTATCGGAAAGTATAGCGATAATATTATTCTTTTGAAAAATCCTGTTTTTTCTGATGAAAGTCAGGAGTTTGACCACATTGTTGTCGGTCCGCAGGGAATTTTTAACATTGAGACAAAGTATTATTCGGGGAAAGCTCTTTATTGATAGGACTGGAAACTGGAATCGTATGAAGAAAGGCGGAACGGATTGGATTGCGGAGGAAAATCCTGCACAGCAGCTTTTTAGACACCATATTCTTTTGCAGAGCATTGTGGGAGATCAGATTCCGATTATTGATGTAATTTGTATGTCTCATCCATCAATTATTATTAATGGTCAAGAAAATAGCCGTATTCCTATTATTAAGAAAGATCTTCTTGCGGATTACATTGTGAGTTATCATAATGCGAATCTTTCTAAAAATACTATCGAGGCAATAGCAAACAAGATTAATTTGGCAAAGACGAGTAAGTAGTAGGGGGGGGAATGTCTAAGTACAAGATTTTAATGCTGTATCATGATGGAACCAGTGAGATGGAGGATGACGTTTTTGATACGGCGTAGGAAGAGGAAGAGTATGAAAAACAATAACAATGTGAATAGTTTGGCAGGCGGCTTGTTTGCATTGGAAATTAGTTTAATTTTTGGGCTAATTGTCAGTACTGATGTTTCTACTACAATTATTTGAGTTAAAGTAGGGTGCAATTACGCGAGAGTCTATGGAAGTAGCTATTACTATATCTATATGCTTTTTACAAGTAGCAGCACCATGACAAGAGCTTATAGCACTGGAACAGGAGTTGGCTAGATTTCGGAATTGAATAGAAGCAGTACAACAAATTTATATCTAAATCATGGGTCATAAGGAAAGACGTCGGGAGGTACAATAAAGATAAATAATACGTCAAATACTGATCTCGAGGATTATGAAAGTCCAGAAGAGTATCTTGACGATGCCTGAAGAGATGATTTCGCTAACTGGAAAGAGGTATAAGATTACTGGGAAAATTAATTCAGAAATACTCAACATAAATGAAAACACTTGATGGAAAGAGGGAAAATGAATGGTTTTTTGGAAATAGATGTAGAAAATTTATTTGACAGCTTGTTTGACATGAGCATAGATGGAGTGCTTAATCCGGTAGTGTAGGGATTTTTTAGGCTGTCAGAAAATGAAATTGAATATAAATAAGGCAAAATTGCAATTAAACTTCGCATACTGTATAATCCCGTCTTTGACAGTTGCGAAAGAGTCAAGAGCCCATAAACGGCGTAATTACGCTATTTATGAGCTCTTGTTTTCTTTTTGAATTCTAGCAATATTTCTACTTTCTCGTTGCAGTTAAAATCTTTTTTATTTCTCTTTGAGATACAATCTCGTAATCCGTTCTAAAACCAAATGTGTCGTGGAGTTTGTCTGTAAGGTCGGTTCGTGTATACTCAGGGATATATCCTTCACCGGGAGCTATCAGCATGTTCATTTCTTTCAGTGTTCTTATAATGCTTTCAGTGGTATAACTCTCACCTAACTTCTTCTCTAGAATGCGATAAAGAATCAGGGCGGTGAAGCAGGTAATGAAATGTGCCGTGATTCGATCTTTCCTACTGAGATATACCGGTCTGGCCTGAAATTCACTCTTCATAATCCGGAAACATTCTTCAATCTGCCATCGTTTTTGATTAATACTTATAATCGTTGCCACGTCATCTTCCAGGTTTGTGCATACGGCATAGAAACCGTCATAACGTTCCTCTTCTGTGGCAACATCTTCATCTATCGAAGGGATCATTTTATCTGCAATCTCGCTGTCAGAAGTACAGTGATTCTGACGTATAAAACGCTTGGGATCGTTTGGACGTTTTTTATTCAGAGAAGAAGGATTTTCGACGAGCTTTTCAGCGCGTTCAAGCTGACGATTCCGTATCTTTCTCATATAGTCCCGATATTGAAAGGAAAAGGTGATAACGAGATGTTGCTCCAAACCGTCTTCATTAATCCACCGGTCTTTATAGAAAGTCTTCTCGTAATTCTCGACCTCATCTAGTTCACTGAGCTTGTACTCTTTTTTATCTCCAATAAGGTGCCATCCGTCTTCATCAAGACAGTAATCCTTGAGGTATCCTTTCAGCTTTTTGATTGCTTGCGTGGTAACAAATTTTCGGTTTGGAGTGTTGTTGAAGACACGGTTTGAAGTTGATGATAGCCCTGCATCTGTACAAACAATAAACTTCGTCATTCCAAAGTCAGAAAGAATCTTTTTCTCCAATGGTTTCATCGAAGGTTGTTCATTCTCGTTTCCGTTAAAGAGGGAGAAGATGAGGGAATCCCATCTGCATCCATAAATAGCCCCATCTGTACAATCGGATTCGGACGGTTTTCTTTGGAATGACCATATTTTTCTGAAATCATCCGCTTCCTCAATCTCGAAGTAATAGTTAGTGCAGTCATAGTAAAGAACTCTTTTATGTCGATTCAGTACCATTTCGGAATTCTTGTAAAGTTGAGACTGGAAAAAATCATTCTCTTTTGCAAGGATTTCCAGTGCACGGTAAACGTGATGGAGCTTGCAGTCAGGCTTTTCAAGAAACTTTTTTGAAAGTTCAAGAGAAGATCTCTTGGACCCGGGATAAATAATCCTAGAGAAAAGTAGCATAGACAGGATTTGATTCAGGTCAAACTCAAACTTGTACTTTTCGGCAATCTGAGCACAGATGTCATGGATTTTTAAATCATAGTAGATGTCCTTCAGAAAGAGGTAGCCTACGTTTACGCTACGGCAGCTTTCTTTCTTAATCAAGGTCGAAGAGGAGTACTTAAGCATAATGTCTTTTTTTGAAGCTTTTTCTTCTGCGGAGCGTTTGGCAGCGTACTGCTTTGCCCACTCCAGCGGAGTAAGATCTCCGCAAACCTTCAGAAGTTCATCTTCCGAACCAATCTTCTCTATAGTCTTAGTAGTGGATTTACCATCTACCCAAACTGATTTACTTAGATAATAGATTGTCTGATTTTTTGATTTTGATACAGATACTTTCATGACGCAGTCCCTCCATGCGCCCATTATACTATATATAGCCAAATATAGCTAGTTCTATTTTCGTAAAATTTGACAAAAAAATACAGGCTTTTCAAGGCCTGAGGAGATTTTGGAACTATTTAACTGTCAAACTACCGAGCTTGTTTGACATGAGCATAGATGGAGTGCTTAATCCGGTAGTGTAGGGATTTTTTAGGCTGTCAGAAAATGAAATTGAATATAAATAAGGCAAAATTGCAATTAAACTTCGCATACTGTATAATATATCCTGCTTAATAGACTTGTTTTTTTGCATGATATAACATAAAAGCCTTGAAAAACAACATAATTAAAGGAGATATAAAAAATATGAAGCTTGGAATTGTCGGTTTGCCAAATGTGGGAAAGTCCACCCTCTTTAATGCCATTACCAAGGCGGGGGCGGAGTCTGCCAACTACCCCTTCTGTACCATTGATCCAAACGTAGGCGTAGTGGCGGTGCCGGACGAGCGTTTGAAACTTTTGTCTGACCTGTATCATTCTGAAAAAATCACTCCTGCGGTTATCGAGTTTGTGGATATTGCGGGGCTGGTTCGGGGCGCTTCCAAGGGAGAGGGATTAGGAAACCAGTTCTTGGGAAATATCCGGGAAACGGATGCCATTGTGCATGTAGTGCGTTGCTTCGAAGATGACAATGTGATTCATGTAGACGGTTCCGTAGACCCCATCAGAGATATTGAAACCATTGAATTGGAGCTGATTTTCTCTGATTTGGAGCTTTTGGACAGAAGAATGCAAAAGACCAAGAAGCTGGCCAATAATGATAAGGATGCGAAAAAGGAATATGCCCTTTTGGAAAAGCTTCATGCTCATCTGGAAGAGGGGAAACTGGCCATTAACTTTGAAGCAGACGAGGAAGAGGGAGCTTTACTGGACAGCATAGGGCTTCTTACCAGAAAGCCTGTGATTTATGCCTGCAATGTGGCGGAGGAAAGTCTTGCGGATGACGGAGAAAGTAATCCCCACGTGGCAAAGGTTCGGGAATATGCAAAGAAAAACCACTCCGAAAGCTTCGTGATTTCCGCCCAGATTGAGCAGGAAATTTCCGAGCTTTCCGAGGAGGAAAAGGGCGAGTATCTGGAGTCCCTTGGATTAAGCGAGTCCGGTTTAGATAAGATCGTTCGTGCTTCCTATTCTCTTCTTGGCCTGATGTCCTATCTTACAGCGGGGGAGAAGGAAACCAGAGCTTGGACCATTAAAAAGGGAACCAAGGCTCCTCAGGCAGCAGGAAAGATTCACACCGACTTTGAAAGAGGCTTTATTAAGGCGGAAGTGGTAAATTACAAGGATTTGCTGGATAACGGTTCTCTTTCTGCGGCAAGGGAAAAGGGTCTTGTTCGTATGGAAGGAAAAGAATACGTGATGCAGGACGGAGATGTGGTGCTGTTCCGCTTCAATGTCTAAATGAATATCCAAGGAGCCGGCGTCCTTTCGCTTTGGCCGGTTTAGCTTAAATCATAGAACAACCTGCCCTGACAATAGCAAAATATGCTCCAACAGCAGAAAATATGCGCCAACAATAGAAAACATAAATTTTAAGAAGATGACTTTTTGCTCATCTTCTTTTTTTATGCTTTTTTGACATGACTGCTTCTTTCCTTATTGGATTTTCCGGGAGCATAGAGTGGAGAAAGCTTTGTATTTAGCGCTTTTCTTCGGGATTTTCTGCATTTTACTATTTAGAGATTTTTCTTCTTTGTTCTTTCGAAAAAACAGGGGAAGGAAGTGGGAAAATTCTAGTATCTTGTCTTGCCATTTCCCTGAAAACTCGGTATTATAATGGAGAAGTGGGAAAAAGTGGGAGAAAGTGGTAAGTATGTTTACGGGAGAGTATCATTTAAATTTAGATACTAAGGGCAGGATGATGATTCCTGCCAAGTTCCGTGAGGATGGTTATAGCGAATTTTTCCTAACCCGTTCATTAGATGGCTGTCTTTCCCTCTACGCAATTCCGGAATGGAAGAAGTTGGAGGAAAAGTTACAGGCTTTGCCCATGACCAGTGAAAAGGCAAGAAAGTTAAAGCGTTATATTCTGGGTAGTGCAGTGTCGGTGGAGTGTGATAAACAGGGACGTATCCTCATTCCACAGGTCTTACGGGACAAGGCGGAATTGGAAAAAGATGTGATGCTTCTGGGTGTGGGAGACTATGCGGAAATCTGGTCTGCCGAGAGCTATGAAGAGAAGAATGATTTTTCCGATACGGAAGAGTTGGCTAAAGACATGGAAGGCATGGGCATATAATGGAATTTTCTCATAAAAGTATCATGGTTGAAGAATGTATGGAGGGTCTGAACATCAAGAAGGATGGCATCTATGTGGATGGCACTCTGGGCGGTGGAGGACATTCCTTCCATATTTTGGAAAGACTTGGGGAAAAGGGACAGCTGATCGGTATTGACCAGGATGAGGATGCGATACTGGCGGCAACAGAAAGATTAAAGCCCTTTGCCAAGCAGCTTCACATCATTAGGGACAATTATGAGCATTTTCCGGAAATCCTATCTTCCCTTTCTATAGAAAAGGTGGACGGGATTCTTTTAGACTTAGGCGTTTCCAGCCATCAGTTTGATGAAGAAGAAAGAGGCTTTTCCTATCGATTTGATGCACCCTTGGATATGCGGATGGATCAAAGACAGGACTTTAGTGCAAAGGATTTGGTGAACAGCTACAGCGAATCCTCCTTGTTTCACATCATAAGGGACTATGGGGAAGACAAGTTTGCAAAAAATATTGCAAAGCACATTGTTTTGGCAAGACAGGAAAAACCCATTGAAACAACCAAGGAATTGGCAGAAATCATTTCCCATGCCATTCCCATGAAGTTTCGTCTGCAGGGTGGTCACCCTGCAAAAAGAACGTTCCAGGCCATCCGGATTGTCTTAAATCGGGAGCTGGAGGTTTTGGAGAATTCCTTGAAGAGCATGATTGAAGCCTTGAATCCGGGAGGAAGAATCTGTATTATCAGCTTCCATTCTCTGGAGGACAGGATTGTAAAGCGAAGCTTCAAGGAGGCGGAGAATCCTTGCATTTGCCCGCCGGACTTTCCGGTGTGTACCTGCGGGAGAAAAAGTTTGGGCAAGGTCATCAGCAGAAAAGCCATTTGTCCAAGTGAAGAGGAAATGGAAGAAAATCCCAGAGCAAAAAGTGCGAAGCTTAGGATTTTTGAAAGAACATAAAGGAGTCAGAAATTGTCCGGCTGTTCATGACATTGGAAAAGCTGAGCAGAGGGCATGAAGATATTTTCGGGGGAATAAAGGGGAGTATATGAAGAAAAGGGGAGAGAGAGGAGACAGCTGCAATATGTGCAAGGAAGCTTGGCCGTGAAAGAGCAGTATCTCCCAAAAAAGCGAGTAGAAAAGAAAAAAATAGAGAAAAAGCAGGAACAGAGAAAGAAAAGAGCTGCTTCCGGCATGGAAAGACGGGTCTTACAGGAAAGAGCCAAGATTCTTCGGGAAAGAGAGAAGAATCACATTTTGCAGCAGGAGAGACTGAAGGAAAAAACTTCTGCCAATCTGTTCTTGGTATTTTGCGTTACAGCGATGATGTTTGTGATGGGCGGTTTATGCTTTCATTACATTCAGTTGCAGACGGAGGTAAATACCAGAATTCGAAAAATTGAGGTAGAGAAAACCCGCTTGGATAAGCTGCGGCAGAAAAATGACGCTTTGCAGAATGCTATCAATACCAGCGTGAATCCGGAAGAGGTCTATGAAATTGCCACCAAGGAACTGGGGATGGTATATCCGGGGGAAAATCAGGTAATAGAGTATAAAAAGTCGGAAAGTGAGTACGTAAGGCAGTATGAAAACATCCCCAAATCCTGAAGCTGAACAGAGAAGAAGACGGCAGACGAAAATTCTGCCGTTTTATATGCAAGAAAAACTGATTATCGGTTTTTGCTTTTTTCTGATTCTCTTTCTCTTATTGACCTTTGCCCTGTTTCAGATTGTACGAAACAACAACGAGGCTTTTAACAGAAAGGTATTAAGACAAAGGCAAACCCAATATGGTTCCAAGGTACTTCCTGCCAAAAGAGGAGATATCATGGATAGAAACGGAACCATTTTGGCCACCAGCCAGAAGGTTTACAATCTGATTGTGGATGCCAGAACCATGACTTCTTATCAGGACAAGCGTTATGAGGAAGCCAGTTTAAAGGCGGTGGAGGAATTTTTTAAAGAGGATGCGGGAGAGCTTAGGGCCTATATTGCCAAGCAGGATGCTTTGCCGGACGGGAAAAAGAGTGCCTACTATAAGTATAAAAAAAGATTGTCCTATGAAGAGCGGACGGCATTTTTGGACTATATAGACGAGCAAAATAAGCAGTATAAAAAAGACGGAAAGAAAGAACGGATTAAGGGGCTGGATTTTGAAGATGAGTACAGAAGATATTATCCTTATAAAAATTTAGCTTGTAATATCATCGGCTTTACTACGGATGACGGGGAAAGCGGACAGGCAGGGGTAGAGCAGTTTTATAACAAAAGCCTGATCGGTACCAACGGAAGAACCTATGGATATCTGGATTCCGATACAAAGCTCCAATCCGTGATTCGGGAAGCCACCGACGGAAACAGTTTGGTTACCACCATTAACTACAATATTCAGAGGACGGTGGAAAAATATTTGCAGGAATGGCAAACCCAGGATGTAGGCTCCAAGGTGGCTTCCGCCATTGTTATGGATCCGAAAACCGGAGAAATCCTGGCCATGGCCAGCACTAAACAGTACGACTTAAATGAGCCGAGAAAGCTGGATGATGCGGAATATCCGGAGAGTCTTCTTTTGGAGCTTGGAAAAAAAGAAGCCCAAATCGTATATAAAAGAGAACATGAAAACAAAAGTATATCTACAGATGAGGTGGGGCAGTATTTTACCCAGGAGGAGCTTCTTTCCTATGGAAGGCAGGCGGCCTGGAATGAAGTATGGCGAAACCCTGTAATTTCCGACACCTATGAGCCCGGTTCTACGGTGAAGCCCTTCACCATAGCGGGAGCTTTGGAGGAATCCGTGATTAAGCCGAAAACCACCTTTACCTGTGACGGAAAGGTGACATTAAGTGACGGTGTTCATACCTGGAACATCCGTTGTCATAAGAGAGACGGTCATGGAACTCTGGATGCGGAGCAGGCTTGATGCAATCCTGTAACGTTTATATGATGAATACTGCCTTTGCAGAGGGGGCGGAAACTTTTGTAAAGTACCAGCATGTATTCGGCTTTGGAGATAAAACCACCGTTGATCTTCCGGGAGAGGCGGATACCTCCTCTTTGGTCTATACGGCGGATACCTTGGGAAAGACCACTCTGGCTACCAATTCCTTCGGACAAAACTTTAACGTTACCATGATTCAGATGGCTTCCGCCTTTTGCAGTGTCATCAATGGAGGATCCTATTACAGGCCCCATGTGGTAAAGCAGATTTTAAATGCCAACGGTACGGTGATTAAGGATGTGCAACCGGAGCTGATGCGGGTTACCGTTTCCGAAGACACCAGTGCTTTTTTACGAGAGGCTTTGTTCCAGACCGTAGAGGGAGGAACAGGAAAGCCGGCACAGATTCAAGGCTACCATGTGGGAGGAAAGACCGGTACAGCCCAAAAATTGCCAAGATCTGCGAAAAACTATCTGGTTTCCTTCTGCGGCTTTGCTCCCGTGGAGGATCCGCAGCTTTTGGTCTATGTGGTGGTGGATACACCCAATTTGGAAGGAGAGGCTCAGGCCAGCGCTTCCTTTGCCACCAAGATTGAGCAAAAGATTATGAACGATGCTTTACAGTTCTTAAATATTCAGCCTCAGGGAGAAACGGATCCCAATGCCTCTTTGAACAAGGACTTGCAGTCGGAAGAAGGTATTCTGGGAGAGAGTCAGAGTAAGGAAGAGGAGGAAGCCGGACAGAGCGGCAAAAAAGAAGGCGCTTCCGAAAAGACGGAAAACAATTCTTCTGCTAAGAAAGACAGCAGCGCTTCCGATGCACAAGAGGGTAAAGTAGTCAAGCGAAGTGTAGATACAGACGAGAAGGCGGAAGACGAGGGAGAGGTTCCGGACGAGCTGCCAAGTACATCGGAAAGTACGGAAAGTACAGCTGTAAGATAAAGAAATGAGGGGGAAGGAAAATGTTTATGGAGGGAATAAGCTTAGGGATTTCCTTTTTGGTGATGCTTTTGATTTCGCCAAAGGGAATCAAGCTTCTGCACCAATTGAAGTTTGGACAGGAGGTTCGAGAGGACGGCCCCAATAGCCATTTGAAAAAGCAGGGAACTCCTACCATGGGAGGCATCTTGTTTCTGATTGCCATCAGCGTAGCCTGTCTTCCCTTTGCGGGAACCTACCCCCATATTTTGCCGGCCTACCTTTTGGGGATGGGCTTCGGCGTGGTAGGCTTTATTGATGACTACCTGAAGGTGGTAAAGCATCAGTCCGAGGGCTTTAATCCAAAGCAGAAGATGCTGTGCCAGACGATTATTTCCATCCTGTATATCTCCTATATTTTCTATTCCAAGGAATATAGCGGAGCCTTTCGCATTCCTTTCTTTGGTAAGGAAGCTTACAGTGTGGGACTGGTTCTGTTCTTCCCGATTTCCCTCTTTATTATTACCGCTACCGATACGGGAGCAAATTTTACGGACGGTATTGACGGTCTTTGCTCCTCTGTAACTGCGGTGATTGTATTTTTCTTACTCTTGAAAAATCATCTGGGAACGGGAGATATGGCTCCTCTTATGGGGGCGGTTTTGGGCGGACTTTTGGGCTTTTTATGCTTCAATGCCTATCCTGCCAAGGTATTTATGGGAGATACCGGCTCCCTGGCTTTGGGAGGCTTTGTGGTGGCTATGGCCATTCAGCAGGAAATCGCCTTATTTATTCCGATTTTTGCCTTCATTTATTTCGTGGAAGTGCTTTCCGTGATTATTCAGGTGAGCTACTTCAAATGGAGCCATGGAAAGAGAATTTTCAAAATGGCGCCCATACATCATCATTTTGAACTTTTGGGCTGGTCCGAGACCAAGGTGGTGACGATTTTTACCATCATTACGATTTTTGTTATGTTTTTTTCTGCTTTATGATTTTATAAAAAAATGAAAGAGTAAAAAAAGAAAAAAACAAAAAGAAAAAAAGCTAAATAAGAGCAAGAAAAAAATTTAGGGAAATACATTTGCAGGCCTAAAGGGGAGAAGATTGGGCTTTGCAGAAATTACAAGCACAGGGAAAGGGATTTCAAAGAGGTTAAAGGGACGAAGATGGACAAGCAAAAAAATTTTGGTTTTGGGAACAGGACGGAGCGGTGTTGCGGCAGCAAAGCAGATTCTTGCCATGGGGGTGAAGTGATTTTTCTTCGATAAGAACCCCAAGGTAGAGGATAGAGCCTTGCTGAGCCAATTTAAAAAGAAGGACAAGGTAAGCCTGATTAAGGGTAAGCTCTTGGCCTCTGATTTGCTGCATATTAACGCCTCTGTCATCAGTCCCGGAATCCCCTTAGATGAGCCTTATGTGAAAATGCTTTCCACCGCCCAAATCCCTATTATCGGAGAAATCGAACTGGCCTACCAATCCAGCAAGGGAAAGCTTTGCGCAGTAACGGGAACCAATGGAAAGACCACTACGGTAAGTCTTATCGGGGAGATTTTGAAAAGCGAATACAGTGATACCCATGTGGTGGGAAACATCGGAAATCCCTTCACGGCAGAGGCTCTGGAGACAGAGGAGCAGTCTGCCACCGTTTGTGAGGTCAGCTCCTTTCAGCTGGAAACCATCGTGGACTTTCGGCCGGATGTTTCCGCCATCACCAATATTACCCCGGATCATCTGGACCGACACAAGACCATGAAAAACTATATTGCGGTGAAGGAATCCATTGCGGAGAATCAGGAAGAGGAAGACAGTATCGTTTTAAACTATATGGATCCGGAGCTTCGAAAGTTCGGAAAGAAAAGAAGCCTAAAGCCGAAAGTGCTATGGTTTTCATCCGAGGAAGAGCCGAAGGATACCAAGGAAAAGGAGTCTCTATTCCTGAGAGGAGATACCTTCTATTATAAGAAGGCGGATAAGGAGGAGAAGCTTTTCACCACCAAGGATGTGCATTTGCTGGGAAAGCATAATTATGAAAATATCCTCTGTGCCGTAGGAGTCGGTCTGAAAATGGGCGTACCCATGGACAAGATTATCAAGGTTTGCAAGAAGTTTAAGCCTGTGGAGCATAGAATTGAATTTGTTCGGGAACGTTCCGGTGTAAAATATTACAACGATTCCAAGGGTACCAATGTGGATGCGGCAATCCAAGCCCTTAGAGCAATGCCGGGCCCGGTGGTTTTAATCGGGGGCGGATATGATAAGCATGTGGACTTTGACCCTTGGGTGAAGGAGTTTAAAGGAAGAGTAAAGTACCTGGTTTTGATTGGAGAAACCAGAAATCAGATTGCAGAAACCGCTAAGAAAAACGGCTTCCAGAATGTGATGTTTGCCGAGGATATGGATGAGGCGGTAAAGGATTGCGCGGCCTATGCCGATCCCGGAGATTACGTGCTTTTAAGTCCGGCCTGTGCCTCCTGGGGCATGTTTAAGGACTATGAGGAAAGAGGCAGAATCTTTAAGGACTGCGTGAAGAACCTGTAAAGACCGGATGAAGAAGCTGTAAGGACTGCGTGAAGAATCTATAAGGAATGCGAGAAGAAGCTGTAAAGACTGCGTGAAGAATCTGTAAGAGGAGGAAATCAGTGGCTGGAAAAAGAAGGCTAAAACGATTTTATGATATTTCCCTGGTGGTAATGGTCTTTTCCATTACCCTTTTTGGGCTACTGATGTTGTATTCCGCCTCTTCCTATACGGCGGAAAGAGATAATTTGGGAGAGATGTTTTACCTGAAACGACAGGCTTTTTTTGCCGGATTTGGATTTCTTGTCATGCTTTTTACCTCCCGATTTATTGACTACCATATTTGCCAAGTTAAATCTGGTGATTTATGCCATTGCCGCTGTGGCGGTGATTGTCACCAGCTTAATCGGTGTGGCATCCCACGGTTCCAACCGTTGGATTATTATCTTCGGTGTACGTTTCCAGCCTTCGGAGCTGATGAAACCGGCCATTATCATTCTCTTTGCCACGCTTTTAACCCATAAGGGAAGGAAGCTGGACGGTTTCGTTCCCATGTTAAAAGCGGCTGCCTGGGCACTGGTTCCGGCAGCAATCATTGCTTATACCAACCTGTCCACCGCTATGATTGTAGCGGGAATTGCAGCATTTATGCTCTTTGTTGCGGTAAAAAGCTATAAATATCATTTGATGCTCTTGGGAGGAGGGATTGCGGCGTATCTTGGCGCTTATCCCCTTTCTTTGTTGTTGCAAAAAATGAAGGTGCTCCACGGCTATCAGATTACCAGAATTTTAGCCTGGAAGGATCCTTCTTCCTATGAAGATGAAACCTTCCAAACCTTGCAGGGGCTTTATGCCATCGGTTCCGGAGGCATTTTTGGAAGAGGACTGGGAGAGAGTATTCAGAAGTTTATTATGCCCGAGTCCCAGAATGATATGATTTTTACCATCATTTGCGAAGAGCTGGGCTTTGTGGGCGGTCTGGGAGTGATGCTGGTTTACGCGCTTATTCTTTTTCGTCTCTATGAGATTGCGAAAAATGCCAGGGACCTTTTCGGTTCTTTGCTGGTTATCGGCGTAATGTCCCACATTGCATTGCAGGCGATTTTAAATATTGCGGTAGCGACAAACTCCATTCCCAACACCGGAATTACCCTCCCCTTTATCAGCTACGGAGGAACCTCCCTTGTGATTTTGTTGGCGGAAATCGGAATTTGCCTGAATGTTTCCTATCAGACTACTTTGGATGAGCCGATTCCTTCCGAAAAATAAGAATAGGGGAAAAATGTGTTTTTTCGGAAACTTAAGAAATAATAGGCGATTGCCGATGTATACTGTAGAAGTAAGGAAGCTTTGGGAGTGATAAGGGAAGATGAACAGAAGATGAACAGAAGAAAAGAACAGAAACAATTAATACATTACGGACTGATTCTTTTCTTTCTTTTGCTACTTTTGCTGATAGTCAGTCTTCGTATTTCGGAAGTAAAAATTTTAGGGAATAAGCAGTACAGCGAAAAAGAAATTAAGGCAATGCTCTTTCAGGATGAATGGGATGAGAAATCCGCCTATGCTTTTTTTAAAGAAAAGTTTCGTCCCCATAAGAGCCTTCCCTTTATTGAACGGTATGAAATGCGCTGGAAGAATCCCTGGAGCGTGGAAGTTATCATCTATGAAAAAAATATGGTGGGCTATGTGCAATACATGTCCAGCAACTTTTATTTTGACGGAGATGGGGTAGTGGTGGAATCTACCAAGAAAAAAGCTCCCGGGATTCCGGAGGTAAAGGGCCTGAAATTTTCCTCCGTAAGTCTTTACAAGGCTCTTCCGGTGGAAAATAAGGGAGTGTTTCAGGATATTTTGAATCTCAGTGCTTCCCTGCAACAGGAAAAAATCAGCTGTGATTATATTGAATATAGCGGAACTCAAGCCATTATTCATGTGGGGGGGATTCGGGTTCTCCTTGGTGGAAATGAGGACATGGAGCAGAAGGTCATGAGCTTAAAGGACATTCTGCCGGCTCTTTCAGGAAGGAAAGGAACCCTGGATTTAAGTGAGTTTAAAGGCAGAAAAGAAAAGGAAGCCTATATCTTTCGAGAAAATAAATAAACTTGTAGGAAGAATTGAACTTGCACTTTCTTTGAAATCTGTGTATCATCCTTAAGGAAAGTCTTTACAAAATGCCGAAAATTCTTATAATGATATAGTTAGGATTAATGTGGAGAAGAGTCCGTTCCTAAAAAGGGAAAAAAGTCATAGATTGAAGGAGGAAGATATGCTGGAAATTAAGCTTCCCGAGTCCGAAGCGGCTGCGAAAATAATTGTTGTGGGAGTTGGTGGTGCCGGAAATAATGCGGTGAATCGCATGGTGGACGAGGGCATTGCCGGAGTAGAATTTATAGGGGTGAATACAGATAAGCAGGCTTTACAGTCCAGTAAGGCTTCTACAGCTATGACCATTGGTGAGAAATTAACTAAGGGACTGGGATGTGGAGGAAAGCCTGAAATCGGTACCAAGGCCGCTGAGGAAAGTGCAGAGGACATTACCGCTGCATTACAGGGCGCAGACATGGTTTTCGTTACCTGCGGAATGGGTGGCGGAACCGGAACCGGTGCAGCTCCTATTATTGCCAGAATTGCGAAGGATATGGGGATTCTTACCGTTGGTGTTGTAACCAAGCCCTTCCGCTTTGAAGCAAAGCAGCGCATGAAGAATGCCATGGAAGGTATTGATGCCTTAAAGAGTGCGGTGGATACCTTGATTGTAATCCCCAACGATCGTTTGTTGGAGATTGTTGAGAAGAAGACTTCTCTTCCGGAGGCTTTGAAGAAGGCTGACGAAGTATTACAGCAGTCCGTACAGGGAATTACCGACCTGATTAATGTACCGGGACTGATTAACTTGGACTTCGCAGACGTTTCTGCTGTTATGAAGGATAAGGGAATTGCCCATGTAGGTATCGGTAAGGCAAAGGGAGATGACAAGGCCATCGAGGCTGTAAAGATTGCGATTTCTTCTCCGCTCTTGGAGAGCACCATCGAGGGAGCTACCGATGTTATCATCAACATTTCCGGAGACATCAGTCTCATCGAGGCAAATGATGCGGCTTCCTATGTAGAAGAGCTGGTAGGCGAGAATGCCAACATTATCTTCGGTGCTATGTATGATGAGGATAGTCAGGATGAGGTATCCATTACCGTTATTGCTACCGGTATCAAGGAGAGAACCAAGACTGTAGAAACTGTCAGAACGGTAAATACACAGACTCCACAGATTACTCCTTCCGTTGCCAACAATACCGGAACAGGAAACAATGCTACTCCCGGACTTCCTTCTTTCCTTAGCAATCAAAGACCTGTTGCTCCCGGACTTTCTCAAAGACCGGAGGTGCCTGTAGAGAACAGTCAGGCTAATATTGGAGGATATACACCGACTCCGCAAGTCAATCTTTCCAGACCTGTAGAGAATACAGAAAGCCCAAGCAGCAGAGTTAGAACAGGAAGAGAAAACAACATCGATCTTCCGGATTTCCTTCGGAGAAGATAAAAGCGGAAAGTAGGCTATGTCCCCAGGGCATAGCCTTTTTTATCGTAATAGGAGGAATCTAAGGATTCCTTGGATTTAGAGAGAAAAAAACAAAAAGACTAAAAGATTAAAAGACAAAAGGCAGGTTAATTAGGTTTAAAGAAAGCGTTTGTAAATATAAATAGGAGAACCATGGCGAATTTAAGAGAAGAAATTGAAAAAAGAAGAACCTTTGCGATTATTTCCCACCCGGACGCAGGAAAAACCACCCTTACAGAGAAGTTTCTTCTCTATGGAGGTGCCATCAACTTGGCAGGAACGGTAAAGGGAAGAAAGTCCGCAAAGCATGCGGTTTCCGACTGGATGGAGATTGAGAAGGAAAGAGGAATTTCGGTAACTTCTTCCGTGCTTCAGTTTAACTACGACGGAAAGTGCATTAACATTCTGGACACCCCGGGACACCAGGATTTCTCGGAGGATACCTATAGAACCTTGATGGCGGCAGACAGTGCGGTGATGGTCATTGACGGAGCAAAGGGTGTGGAGCCCCAGACCATTAAGCTCTTTAAAGTCTGTGTTATGCGACATATCCCTATTTTTACCTTCATCAATAAGTTTGATAGAGAGGCCAGAGACCCATACGCTCTTTTGGATGAAATTGAAGAGGTGCTGGGAATCCGTACCTGTCCCATTAACTGGCCCATTGGTTGCGGCCATAATTTTAAGGGCGTGTATGACAGAGAAACGGAGCAGGTCAGTCTTTTCCACAGCAATGCGGGAGGAAAGAAGGCGGTAGAGAAGGAAGTTTTTGAGTATAGCGATCCGGAGCTTCCCAATCATATTTCTGCGGAGTACTTTGAAAAGCTACAGGAAGACTTGGAGCTTTTGGATGGCGCTGCAGATGCCTTTGATGAGAAGAGAGTGGATGCGGGAGAACTCACCCCGGTATTCTTCGGTTCTGCATTAACCAACTTTGGTGTGGAGACCTTTTTGCAGCATTTCTTGGCGATGACCAAGTCTCCCCTTCCCAGAAAGTCCGACCAGGGCATGATTGATCCGGTGGAAGAGGCATTTTCCGCCTTTGTCTTTAAGATTCAGGCCAATATGGACCCAAAGCACCGTGACAGAGTGGCTTTTATGCGGATATGCTCCGGAGAATTTGATGCGGGAATGGAAGTAAACCATATTCAGGGAGGCAGAAAGGTGAAGCTTTCCCAGCCTACCCAGATGATGGCAGATGAGCGAAAAATCGTGGAAAAGGCCTATGGTGGAGACATTATCGGCGTCTTTGACCCGGGAATTTTTTCTATCGGAGACACCCTGGAGCTTTCCAATAAGAAGTTTGTTTATGAAGGAATTCCCACCTTCGCTCCGGAGCATTTTGCCAGAGTGCGGCAGATTGATACCATGAAGAGAAAGCAGTTTCTAAAGGGTGTTTCTCAGATTGCCCAGGAAGGTGCCATTCAGATTTTTCAGGAGTACAACTCCGGTATGGAGGAGATTATTGTAGGTGTTGTAGGATCCCTGCAATTTGAAGTATTAACCTACCGTCTGAAAAACGAGTATAATGTAGAGGTACGGTTGGAAATGCTTCCCTACGAGCATATTCGCTGGATTGAAAATTATACGGAAATAGATGTTTCCGCCATTTCCGGAACCTCGGACATGAAACTGGTAAAGGACTTAAAGGATAGACCCTTATTGCTTTTCGCCCATCCCTGGTCTATCGGTATGGTTTGGATAGAAATGAAAATCTGAAGCTCAGCGAGTTCTCCAGAAATTAAACATAAAAGGAATAAAAGGAATAACAAGATAATCAGTGCAATAGCCTTAAGGTAAAAAAGTATATTTAACAGCATAGAAGTATATTTAACAGCATAGAAGCACAAAGAAAGGAAGGACCCTATGGAAAAGAGTATCAAAACTTGGTTGGCAGAGCATGAGGAGGAATTTGTTAAGGACTTAGGCAGACTGATTGCCATCGATTCCGTGCAGGGAGAGACAAAGCCGGGAGCCCCCTTCGGAGAAGGCCCCAAGAAGGCTTTAGAGGAGGCATTGTCCCTTTGCGAAGGCTATGGCTTCTCCGTAAATAATATGGAAAACTATGTGGGAACAGCAGATTTGGATGCAAAGCTTCCCAGAAGTCTGGATATCTTGGCGCACTTGGATGTGGTTCCTGCAGGAGAAGGTTGGGAGATTACCGAGCCCTTTAAAATGCTGGAAAAGGATGGAATTGTCTACGGACGTGGCGTCAGTGACGATAAGGGACCGATGCTTGCGGGACTTTATGCTATGCGTGCGGTAAAGGAGCTTGGCTACCCCCTGAAGAAGGGAATTCGTATGATTATGGGAACCAATGAAGAGACCGGTTCCAAGGATTTAGAGTATTACTATGCTCGGGAGAAGGCGGGAGAGATGAGCTTCACTCCGGATGCGGAGTTCCCCATTATCAACGTGGAAAAGGGACAGTTTAGAGGAACAATTTTCAAGAAAAGAGGGAAGGAGGAGAGCAGTCTTCTTTCCTTAAAGGCGGGAATTGCGGTAAATGCGGTACCCCAGAAAGCTGTTCTCGTTTTCTCTGCATTAGGAGAAGAGGAGTTCCAAGCTGCAAAGCAGGCGGTGGAAGAGCAGTGCCAGGTAAAGATCAGTAGAAACGGCAATGAGGTTACGGTAATCGGAACCTCCGCCCATGCGGCAACTCCCTACCTTGGAAAAAATGCAGGTCTTGCGGCGGTTATTTTTGCCACAAAGCTTCCCTCTATCGGAGTAGAGCTGAAGCAGGATTTAGAGCATCTTTTGGAACTTTTCCCCTACGGAAAGACCGATGGCTCCGGCTTGGGCATTAAGATGGAGGATAAGGAAAGTAAGGATTTAACCTGTACCCTGGATATCTATGCCATTGACGGAGAAGAGCTTCGTTTTACCTATGATTCCCGTGTGCCTATCTGCGCTACGGAGGAGAATTGTGTAAATACCGCAAGAAAAAATGTAGAAGCCAAGGGCTTCCAATTTGAAACCAAGGGAATGATTCCTCCCCACTATGTACCCTCCGATTCCCCCTTTGTACAGAATCTTCTCTCTGTTTACGAGAAGGTGACCGGATTAAAGGGAGAGTGCCTGGCCATCGGTGGCGGTACCTATGTGCATGATGTGGAAAATGGCGTAGCCTTCGGAGCGGTTCTTCCGGATGTGGATACCAGAATGCACGGAGCTGATGAGTGGATTAAGGTAAAGGATCTGCTTTTGGCGGCAGAAATTTACGGAGAGGCAATTTTGGCGCTTTGCCAATAATCCGGTGAAGCACCGAGATATTTATGGAAGATAAAATGACAGAAAATATTGTAAAGAATGAGGCTCTCTCTGAAGAGAACTATCCGGCGGATGCTTCCGGGGAAGAGCTGAAGAATGAAAATATTATAGAAATCAAGGGGCTTGGCAAGACCTTTAAAACCGATGGCGAGGACTTTGTGGCACTGGATCAGATTGATTTGTCCATCCGGAGAGGAAGCATTCAGGGCATTATCGGACTTTCCGGTGCCGGAAAATCCACCTTGGTCCGTTGTATCAACTACTTGGAAAAGCCCAGTAGCGGACAGATTTATTTTCAGGGGCAAAGCTTAGGTTCCATGAAGGAAAGGGAAATTCTTGCCATGCGGCAGAACATGGGTATGATTTTCCAGCAGTTTAATCTTCTGGAGCAGAGAAATTTGTTGAAAAATGTCAGCTACCCCCTTGAAATTTCCCATAAGGGCGGTCCTGTTTCCTACTTTAAGAAAAGGAAGGCAAGACTGGATCGGGCTAAGGAGCTTTTGGCGATGGTAGGTTTAGAGGGAAGGGAGTACAGTCACCCTTCCCAGCTTTCCGGAGGACAGAAGCAAAGAGTAGCCATTGCCAGAGCCCTGGCGACAAAACCGGAGGTATTGCTTTGTGATGAGGCGACCTCTGCCTTGGACCCCAAAACTACAGAGCAGATTCTGGAATTGCTGAAGAAGATCAATCGGGAGATGGGGGTGACCATTATTTTGATTACCCACCAGATGTCTGTGATTGAAGCCATTTGTGATGAGGTGGCCATTATCGATCACAGCCGGATTGCGGAAGCGGGCCCGGTGAAGGAGGTTTTCCGTTCTCCCAAGTCGGAAATCGGAAGAAAGCTGATTTTGGGAGAGGGAGAGAAGGAAACTCGATTCGGTACCGGAAAGCGCATTCGTTTGGTTTTTGATGGACGTTCCGCCCATGAGCCTGTGATTTCGGAAATGATTCTTTCCGCCAAAGCACCGGTGAATATTCTCTTTGCCAATACCAAAGATGTGGATAATATTGCCATGGGGCAAATGATTATAGAGCTGCCGGAGAATCCGGAGGATGAATTCCAGATTCTCAGCTTCCTAAAGGAAAGAGGAATTCTGTATGAGGAGGTGCATTCATGAGCATGAGTTTAAAGGAGCTTTTGGCTCTTTTTTCCAAGGAGACTTTGGCAACCGTGTATATGGTTAGCATTTCCACGCTGATTTCCTATGCCATCGGCATCCCCTTGGGGGTGATTTTGGTGGTAACGGAGGAGGGAAGTATTGCGCCGAATAAGATAATTCATGGAATTTTGGGATTTTTTACCAATATTTTCCGTACCATCCCCTTCCTGATTCTTTTGGTTATGGTGCTGCCCATCACCAAGGCTTTGGTGCACACGACGCTGGGACCTAAGGCGATTATTCCGCCCCTTGTGATAGCTTCCGCGCCCTATATCGCCAGAATGGTGGAGTCTTCCTTGAAGGAAGTGGACAGCGGAGTGATTGAAGCGGCAAAATCCATGGGCTCCAACAGCTTTCAGATTATTTTTAAGGTTCTGCTTCCGGAGGCGCGGCCCAGTCTTTATGTAGGGGCGGCAATTTGTATGACTTCCATCCTTTCTTATTCCGCCATGGCGGGCTTTGTAGGAGGCGGCGGTCTGGGAGCCATTGCCTTAAACTACGGTTACTACCGTTACCAGACGGATATGATGTTGATTGCGGTGGTGGTACTGGTGGTCATTGTTCAGCTGGTACAGGAATTCTGGATGAGACTGGCGAAGTACAGTGATAAAAGAGGAAAGCTGAATTAAGATATTCAGGCAAAGCGGCAGTCTTTGTTAAAGTCGGCAGATAAGCTTAGGAAAAATTTATAAAATTGAATTAAATTCGGAGTTCTTGCTTTTTTCTATTTTTTCTTATACCATAGGGGAGTTGAAAAGGACTTTTCAACAGGGAGCACACCCAAGGAATGGAGTAGAAGAACATTTTCCGAAGGGAAGGTAAGAATTCTCCCTAAGGGGAGAGAAAGAGGAGTTTTATGAAAAAGAAAATTGGAGTGCTTGTGGCATCCCTTGCTTTGGCTTTCGGGCTGGTAGCGTGTGGAGGACAGAAGGCGGAAACTAAGGCGGAGAGTGAGAAGCAGACTGAGGCAGCTTCCGAAAAGGCTTCCGAGAAGGCCGGAGAAACAGAGAAGGCTACAGAGAAGGCTGAAGCGGGAGAGACCGTGAAGATCAAGATCGGTGCTACACCCAGCCCCCATGCAGAAATTTTAGAGGCTGCAAAGGATGCTTTAAAGAAGAAGGGCGTGGAAATCGAAATCGTTACCTATAATGATTATGTACAGCCAAACCTGGCTACAGATCAGGGAGAAATCGATGCCAACTACTTCCAGCACCTTCCTTACTTAGAGGAGTTTAATAAGGAAAAGAATACCAAGGTTGTTTCCGTAGGAAAGATTCACTACGAGCCATTCGGTATCTATGCAGGACAGTCCAAGGACTTAAAGGAAATCAAGGACGGCGCTAAGATTGCGGTTCCCAACGATACCACCAATGAGGCAAGAGCACTGTTACTGCTTCAGGACAACGGCATCATTAAGTTAAAGGATGGAGCAGGTCTTACAGCAACCAAGCAGGATGTGGTAGAGAATCCTCACAACATCGAGTTATATGAGGTAGAGGCTGCACAGATTCCCCGTTCTCTGGATTCCGTAGACTTTGCTTGCATGAACGGAAACTTTGCACTTCAGGCAAACCTTAAGCCCTCTGATGCTTTAGTTGTGGAGAAGGCTGATTCCGAGGCTGCTCAGACTTACGCAAACATCGTTGCCGTAGCAGAGAAGAACAAGGATGCTGAATGGGCAAAGACTCTTGTGGAAGTATTACAGTCCAAGGAAATTCAGGACTTTATCAACAAGAAGTATGATGGCGGAGTAGTACCTATTCAGTAAAAACAAAGTGAATATGGGACTGTGAAAAAGTGGAAAGGGGAATCCCGACTTCCCTTTTTCATAGTCCCATTTTGATTACCAGAAGGGATTTTTGTATATGAAAAATAAAGACATGAGAAGAGTGGCAAGAAAATTTTGGAGGGAAAATTGGTTTACGATTTTTCTTTCCTATATAGCAGGATTATTGGGCTTCGTTCTTTTGACCATGCTCTTTTCTTCTCTCCTTAACCCTTTCATCCTCTTTACCGGAGATTTTTCTTTGGGAGAGCTAAGGAGAGGAATCGGTCTTAGCCTTACGGGAATCCTTTTTGCTTTATATGTTTTTGTGTGTATTTTTTACTTTATTGTATTGGGATTCTCTTTTCGAAAAATGTTGCTGGAGATGTCCAGGGGAGAAAAGAAGGTGAATGCCGCTATGATTTTTTACGGCTTTCATCCCAATTCCTTCCCTCTCTTGGGAAGAATGCTGGGCTTTAGTATCTTGGCTTTTCTCTTTTCCACGGTGATTTCCTTAGGGCAGGAAGCGATAGATTACTTCTTGGGAGAAGGACTCATTTACTGGTCCTATTACGGAGTAAGCTTTGCGGTTTTAATCTTCTTCTCCCTTTTCTTTGATATGACCTTCTTTACCGTCTGGGATGGAGAGGGAAATAGCCTTTGGCAGAATATGAAAAAAAGTGTTGCGGTAATGAAGGGCCAGAAGTTCTCTTATTTCCGTCAAATTCTGTATTTTTCTTTGGTAACTTCCGTTGCCGGATTTATTGCGGTAATGTGGTCCTTTATTCTAAAATCTCCGGCTTTACCCCTTTTTGTGTTGTTTTTGTATTTATCCATTTATCTGATCCCTTACTTGGGCTTTGTGCAGGCTTTAATTTATCGCAACGGAGCCGGGGACTTTTCAACGATAAGCTCTGCAAGAAGAGAGGCGATTTCTCCGGAGCAAGCAAGAGACAGTGAAACAGCTTCTATAGAACAGCTCACAACAGTCGAAGCGTCTTCTATAGAACAGCCCACAACAGTCGAAGCAGCTTCTATAGAAGAGTCTGCAACAGTCGAGACGCCTTCTACAGAAGAGCCTGCAACAGAAGAAGTTCCTTCTACCGAAGAGTCGAAAGAAAACGAAGGAGGCTTTCTGTGGTCATCTCCGAGGATCAGGAAGAGCGAAGCCTGAGCGGATTGTCGGATAACGCCGAGGAAGGAACGGAAGCCGGCGAGGTGAAGCAAGATACCGAAGGTGCAGGAACGGAAGCCACAGAGACGCAGCAGGAGACCAAGGAAGCAAGCGATGGGGAAAGCAAGCCGGAAGCCGATGGGGAAAGCAAGCAGGATCCCAATCATAAAATGAGTTTTGAAGAAGCCAGAAGACAGTATACTGACTATGAGGAATAAGGAGGAAGTATGAAGTGCCCCTTTTGTAACGCGGAGGATACCCGAGTCATTGACTCCCGTCCGGCTGATGATAATACGGCCATCCGCAGAAGAAGACAATGTGAGGTTTGCGGAAAGCGTTTTACCACCTTTGAGAAGACGGAAACCCTGCCCTTTATGGTGGTGAAAAAGGACGAAAGTCGTGTGCCCTATGATCGTTCCAAGCTGGAAGGGGGAATTCTTCGCTCCTGTCATAAGCGCCCCATTTCTCCTAAGCAAATCTCCGCCTTGGTGGATGAGATTGAAAGTGTAATTTTTCATCAGGAAAGTAAGGAAGTCAGCACCGATACCATCGGGGAAATGGTGATGGAAAGGCTGAAAAACCTGGATCAGGTGGCCTATGTGCGTTTTGCTTCTGTCTACAGAGAATTTAAAGATATCAACACCTTTATGGAGGAAATCGGAAAGCTTCTCGGAGGAGGCTTAAAGACGGAGGGAAAAGAACTTGAAAAATAAGACATTTGCACTATTTCCCTGTTTTTCCATTTCTTCCATCTACACCTTAGACTTTGAAAAACTGTATCAAAAGGGCTATCGAGCATTGCTTTTTGACATTGATAATACTTTGGTGCTGCATGATGAGCCTGCCAGAGAAGAAACGGTCGCCCTGTTTCATCGGATGCAGGCTGCCGGTTTTAAAACCGCGGTGCTTTCCAATAACGGAGTAGAAAGAGTGGGGGCATTTCAAGACAGGGTTCATGCGGATTTGGTTATTCCCAATGCGGGAAAGCCTAAAGCGAAGGCGTACTTACAGACAGTGGAGCAGTTTGGGATAGCAAAGGAGCAGGCGCTCTTTTTCGGCGATCAGCTGTTTACGGATATCTTGGGCGGAAATCGTGCGGAAGTACCTACTGTACTGGTAAAGCCTATGGGGAAGGAAAAGTATTTTCATATTCTTCTCAAAAGAATTTTGGAAAAACCCTTTCTTTTAGCTTATCAGAGAAATCATGCTCTTTTTCAAGAAGAAATTACTGCAGTAGTATAGCTGAAGGGGAAAAGTTTCCATACAAAAAAGCGTACATACAAAGAAGCATAGACACAGAAAAAATACAGATATGGGACGTTCACAGCGGAAAAGGAGAAGAGGGAAAATGGGAATGATTGTACCTTTGACAGGGGATTCTGAAAAGGATTTTATAAGGGATGCCAAGGAATTAGCTCTGCATCCCATGTATCCGTTTCTTTACGGGGTGGAAATTCGCTATGACTGTCTGAAAAAGCGTGAGGAGAAGTTAGGAAACTTTCTGGGAGAGCTTCGGAGAATTTTAGGAGAGAAGAAGCTGATTTTCACCATTCGTACAGAGCGTCAGGGTGGTTTCTTTCCCTATGATAAATCTTATTTCCAACTGAATATGATGGCCATGGAAAGCGGCTATCCGGATTATATCGATTTAGAGGTGGAACTGGACGGTAAAGGACGGCAGGCTTTTTTAGACTGCCACGCCATGATTTTGCAACTGGGAGGAAAATGCATTGCCTCCTACCATGATTTTCAAAAGACACCCGGCCGGGGAGAATGTAGAGAGATTCTCAGCGCCCTGGCCTCCTATGGAACGGATACGGTGAAACTGGCCTGTATGCCAAGACAGGAAGCGGATGTTTTGAATCTTATGCTGGCCTCCCGGGAATGGAAGGATAAGCATCCGGAAAGAAACTTAATTTGTATGTCTATGGGAGAAATGGGAAAGAGCTCCCGGGTGTTGGGAAGTCTTTCCGGCTCCAAACATAGCTTCGTGCAAGCCTTTTCCGCCTCCGCTCCCGGCCAGTTCGGTATGGAAGAATACATGAAGCTTTGGCGGAAAATGGAGGGAAGAAAAAACATTGCCCTGATCGGTTTTATGGGAAGCGGAAAAACAACCTTAGGGGAGATGCTTTCCCAAAAGCTGTCCCTTCCTTTGGTGGAGCTGGACAGAAGACTGGAAGAAAGCTTTTCCATGCGGATTTCCCAGTATTTTAAGCAATATGGGGAAGAACGTTTTCGGAGAGCGGAAACAAGACTTTTACAGGAAGTGCTGACGGAGGAAAATAAACTGTCGCAAGACTTGCAGGAAGCTTTTCCTGCAGACTCTCCGATAAGAGAGGAAGAGAAATCTCTCTATGAGGGACAGGCGAAAATGATTCTATCCCCGGGAGGCGGAATTGTACTTCGGGAGGAAAATCGTAAGCTTTTACAGGAGCATTGCTTTACCGTTTACCTGCAGCTCTCTCCCAAGGCGGTACTGGAAAGACTGGAAAAGGAAGCGGAGAATCGACCGGTATTACAAAACAAGCTGGATCTTCATTCTATAGAAAAGATTATGGAAGAGCGGGAGAGCCGCTATCAAGCCTGTGCCGATGCGGTGCTTTCCGTGGAAGGGAAGACTGTGGAGCAGTGTCAGGAGGAAGTGCTGAGGCTATTAAGGGAAGAAGGCCTTTTTTTATTTTCCTGAATTCTGTCAAAAAAACGAAGGAAATATAAAGGAAGAAGAAAAGAAAATAAAAGATTTTTAATCCTTTTAGAGAAATGCTGGGATTTATAAAGGAAATATGCTATTCTTGCAAAGAATTATCATTTTTAACAAAAGGAGAGATTATGAAACGGAAAAATTTAGTTCTTGCTTTGGCGATTTTAAGCAGTTTGGCTCTTGCGGCTTGCGGCAATAGCGGAAAGATAGAAACCAAGGTTTCTGCAGAAACAGAGGCAACAACAGAGAAGGCTACAGAAAAAGCTGCGGAGAAAGCATCCGAGAAAGCAAGTGAAGCGGCAGGAGAGCAGAAAGCAAGCAATTTTTCCGTATCCGATAAGAGTTTGGAATTTACCGCAGAGAATTTAGCTTTGGAGTCTGTGGATAGTTCTATTTTCGGGGAGAAGGATTTAACCGTTCTGAATGTATGGGGAACCTTCTGCGGACCTTGTATTCAAGAGATGCCGGAGCTTGGAGAGTGGCAGAGAAGTCTTCCGGACAATGTACAGATTATCGGCTTGGTGGCTGATGTGGCCGGAAAAGAGGATGCAGATCATATTGAGCTTGCAAATACCATCTTGGATAAGACCAATGCGCACTTTACCAATATTATCCCCAACAATGATTTTGCGGAATTACTCTCCGGTGTAGTTGGCGTTCCCACCACTTTCTTTATTAATAAGGAAGGTAAGATTGTAGGAAAGCCTATTGTGGGAGCCCAGGTTCCTAAGTATAAGGCTTTTGTGGAGGAGTATTTGAAAACGCTGGCATCCTAGAGGAGAGCTTTTCGCAAAAAATATCAGCGAACTATTTGCAAAACTCTTTCGTGAATTTTTCGCAAATTTTCAGGGTCATTTTCATAGAAAAATTTTTCCTTTAGAAAGATTTTATTATTGACAAAGGGCTTTGTATTTAGTAATATGAACAGGTCGCAAAAAATGCGACAGGGGGTCTTAGCTCAGCTGGGAGAGCATCTGCCTTACAAGCAGAGGGTCACAGGTTCGAGCCCTGTAGGCCCCAGTATTCGGTCCGGTCTGCGTGTTATGCGCAGCCTGGGTCGGACATTTTTTTCTAAGGCGAGATAGCTCAGCTGGCTAGAGCACACGGTTCATACCCGTGGTGTCGAGGGTTCAAGTCCCCCTCTCGCTACGATAAATCGAAACGATTTCCGTAAAAGGGACGTTTCGATTTTTTTGTTCTAAACAAGTAATTGCCTTATTCCGGAGAAAGGAAGAGCATGAAAGATCTTTGGCAGAAATTTCTTCGATTTTATCATAAATACAGCTATGCCAATGTTCTGTGGATCGGTATTATTTATCCCCTTTGGTTTAAGTCCATTGAGTCCAGAGTGACGGTGGCCACCGGCTACCACATTATGCATACGAAGATTGATGAAATGATCCCCTTCTGTGAGTACTTCATTGTGCCGTATTTTATGTGGTTTCTCTACATTTTGCTGGGTATACTGTACTTTCTTTTTACCAATAAAGAAGACTTTTATAAGGTTTGTTTGTATCTTTTTATCGGGATGATTTTTAGCCTCTTGATTTGTGAAATCTATCCCAACGGAACGGATTTACGTCCGCCTTATATCAGCGATAAAAATATTTTCCAAGTCATGGTAGCCGGCTTGTATCGTGTGGACACCCCCACCAATGTTTTCCCCAGTATTCATGCCTACAATTCCATCTGCATGCATGTGGCGATTATGAAAAGTAAGGATATCCGGAGGCTGCGCTATGGAAAAGCGGTGGTTTGGGGCTCTTTTCTTTTGTGTCTTTTGATTTGTATGGCAACACTGGTGCTAAAGCAGCACTCTATTTTAGATGTGGGAGGAGCAATCCTTTTATCTTTTATTGCCTACGGCTTTGTGTACGGCTACCCCAGCTTTCGGTTATGGGAGTACCTGGAGAAAAAATATCCTTCCCTTATGCAGGAAGAAGGATAGTATAGAAGAGGAGTTACAGATGGAAGGATTTCATTTTTGGAAAAATGCCATCGGACATTTTAAAACCATTACAAAGCATAAGATTTTGGTGATGCGCTACTGCTTTTCTATTGGACTGTATAAGCAGGGACTGCTCCATGACCTGTCCAAGTACAGTTGGACGGAATTTCAGGGTGGGTATTCGTTTCTATAAGGGCTATAAAAGTCCCAACGGCGTAGAGCGGATTGAAACGGGAACCTCTACGGCATGGCTGCATCATAAGGGAAGAAACAAGCATCATTTTGAATATTGGTGTGACTATGATTTACAAGACCCCAATCGTATGATAGGCTGTCCTATGCCTTATCGATATGTGGCGGAGATGTTTTGTGACAGAGTGGCCGCATCGAAGAATTATCAAGGAGAAAAATACAGGGATGACAGTGCTTACATTTACTATAAGCCGATGAAGGATTCCCCCTTGATTCATGAACGGACAAAAAAAGAACTGGAAGAATTGCTGTTGCTTTTAAAGGATAAAGGAGAGAAGGAATGTTTTGCCTTTCTTCGAAAAGAAGTAAAGAGGCGGAGAAGAGAAAAGGATTTTTTCTAAAAGAAAGGGGAGTGCAGTATGGCAATCATTTACGACAAGGAAAAGGGGCTGATTAGTTTACATAGTAGAAATACCAGCTACCAGATGGGTATCGGACCCTATGGGCATCTTTTGCATTATTATTACGGCAAAAGGGGAGAAGGGGATTTTTCCTACCTCTTCCAGTATAAGGATAGAGGATTTTCCGGTAATCCCTATGATGCCAATGCAGACAGAACCTACTCTATGGATACCTTGGCCCAGGAGTATTCTTCCTTTGGAAATGGAGATTATCGTATTCCGGCTTGTAGCATTTCCGGTTCTGACGGGGAGGGGATTTTGGACCTGCGCGTTGACCGGGTAGAGATTTTTTCGGGTAGATCCCATCCGGAGGGACTTCCCCATGCCAAGGCGGTAGAGGAATGTGAAACCCTTCGCATTTTCCTAAAAGAAGAAAGAAAGAGAGTGGAGGTGGAGCTGGATTACATTCTTTACCCGGATGAGGATGTGATTGCCAGAAATGCCAGAATCAAAAATATTTCCGAGGAGGCTCTTTTTGTGGAACGTCTGGATTCCCTCTTCCTGGACTTTTCCTATGGAGATTATGATCTGATTCATTTTTCCGGAAGGTACGGGATGGAGCGTCTCTATCGCAGAGAACCCTTGCAGCAGGGCGTAAAGCATATTGCCTCCATGAGAGGAAGCAGCAGCCATCAGGAAAATCCCTTCGGCATTTTAGCGGGAAGAAACACCACGGAGCATAGTGGAGATTGCTACGGCTTTGCCCTTTTGTACAGCAGCTCCTTCCATCTGGATGTGGAGCGGGATTCCTATCGGGGAACCAGAGTTTCCCTGGGAATGCAAAATGACAATATGCATTACTTGTTGGAAGCGGGAGAAGAGCTGCAAAGCCCGGAGGCGATTCTGAGTTTCGGAGATGGACTTAGCGCATTAAGTAATCAGTTGCAAAGCATGGTAAAGAAGTATATTGCGGCAACATCTCCTTTACCCTATTTCCCGATTTTGCTGAATTCCTGGGAAGCCTGCTACTTTAACTTTACCGGAGAAAAAATCATTGAGCTGGCAAGAGAGGGAAAAGCCCTGGGCATGAATCTGCTGGTGATGGATGATGGTTGGTTCGGAAAGAGAGATACGGATTTCTCCGGTCTGGGAGACTGGGTGACCAATGAAGAAAAGCTGGGAATGAGCTTGGAAAGCCTCGGACACAGGCTGGAAGAAGAGGGCATGCATTTCGGTATTTGGATTGAGCCGGAAATGGTCAATGAAGACAGTGCCCTTTATCGTGCTCATCCGGATTATGCCTTGCAGATTCCCGGAGAATCCCCCCATTCGTTCCCGTTCTCAGCTGGTGCTGGATTTCTCCAGGAAGGAAGTGGTGGATGCAGTATTGGAAAGCCTGATTTCCTGCTTCCGTTCCGTGCCCCTTTCCTACATTAAAATGGATATGAACCGAAGCATTATGGACGTATATTCCCATGGGGTGAATTTCCAGGGAAGAGGAAAGATTTTGCACCGCTATTGTCTGGGGCTTTATCGTTTTCTTTCCGGCTTAAAGGAGGCCTTCCCCAACGTATTAATTGAGGGATGCTCCGGTGGAGGCGGACGCTTTGACCTGGGAGCGCTCTATTACACGCCTCAGATTTGGCTTTCCGACAATACGGATGCTATTGAGAGATTGGAAATTCAATACGGTTCCTCCTTCCTTTATCCTATCCAATGTATGGGCGCCCATGTTTCGCAGGTGCCGAATCACCAGACCGGACGTGTGGTACCTATGAATACCAGAGCCATCGTGGCAATGAGCGGAAGCTTCGGCTATGAGCTGGACCCTAAGGATTGTAGTGAAGAAGACAGGGTGGAAATCCATAGCAGATTGCCATTGTGGAGGAGCTGGAGCCTTTAATGAAGGAGGGAAGCTATTACCGTCTTAGCGGTTATGGAGAGACAGGAGGCTATACTCCTCAGTCCGAAGACAGGGTTTCCGGAAAACGTTTTACTGCCTGGTCCTTTGTGTCTCCGGATAAAAATAAGGCCAGTCTCTCCGTAGTCTGGAAGGATAAGAATTTTAACGGAGCCAATGAAATCCTTTACTGCAAAGGCTTAAAGAGGGAAGGAAAATATCGCCTGCGCTTACTCTTACAGGGGGGCTTCTTCCAAGACGAAGCCTTTGTGGAAAGACTCCTGGAAAGAAGCTATAGCGGATTTTCCTTGATGGAGGTTGGTCTTCCCCTTCCGGAAGGAAAAGGAGAATACGACAGCTTCCTGCTTCTTATGGAAGAGATTTAGAAAAGAAAGTATTTTGTTTTAGAAAAAACAATTAGTAAGAGAAGCGAATTTGAAAAAATTGCTTATGCAAGAGAATTTGAAGAAGATGTAGTCAGAAAGGTTTCAGAAAAATGTTGATTTCCACGAAGGGGCAGTATGCCCTACAGCTTATGATTGACCTGGCAGAACATAACGGGCAGGGTTATATTCCCCTGAAGGAAATTGCGGCAAGGCAGGATATTTCCGAAAAATACCTGGAGAGTATCGTTAAGGTTTTGGTAAAAAAGGAGCTTTTGCTGGCCTTAAGGGGAAAAGGAGGAGGCTATAAGCTGAAGCGGCCTGTAGCGGAATATTCTCTTTTGGAAATCCTGACCGCCTTGGAAGGCTCTCTTTCTCCCGTTTCCGATCTAGAAAAAAGAAGAGGAAGTCTTGGGGCTTGTAAAACCTATCCGGTATGGAAGGAACTGGATCGGATGATTCAGGAGTATTTCCAGGAAAAAACACTTCTGGAGTTGGCTACCCCGGATCTGGCCGGAAATGATTTTGTTATATAAAGAGCTGTTAAAAAACAGTGGACTATTGCAGCATAGACCTGAAATGGGGCACGCTCTCGCTAACTTCGCCACGTAGGGGTACTAAGTGAAAAACTTCATGGGATTCGTTTCACAAGTACCCACGGGCTCAGATTACCCCTCTTTCAGGTCTATACTGCATAAGATACTTCCGCCACAGTAATTTTGTTTGCAACAGAGTGAGATTGCCTCTGTTTCGGATCTATACAGCTTTGAAAAAATAACGCATCTGTTTAGTACAGCTCTTTTTTACTGCAAAATCAGGGGAGAGCGTATAATATCCCGTCTTTGACAGTTGCGAAAGAGTCAAGAGCCCATAAACGGCGTAATTACGCCATTTATGAGCTCTTGTTTTTTGAATGCTAGCAATATTTCTACTTTCTCGTTGCGGTTAAAATCTTTTTTATATCTCTTTGAGATACAATCTCGTACCTAACTTCTTCTCCAGAATGCGATAAAGAATCAGGGCGGTGAAGCAGGTAATGAAATGTGCCGTGATTCGATCTTTTCTACTGAGATATACCGGTCTGGCTTGAAATTCACTCTTCATAATTCGGAAACATTCTTCAATCTGCCATCGTTTTTGATTAATACTTATAATCGTTGCCACGTCATCCTCCAGGTTTGTGCATACGGCATAGAAACCGTCATAACGTTCCTCTTCCGTGGCAACATCTTCATCTATCGAAGGAATCATCTTGTCTGCAAGTTCACCGTCAGAAGTACAGTAATTCTGATGAATAAAACGCTTGGGATCGTTAGGTCGCTTTTTATTCAGAGAAGAAGGATTTTCGACGAGCTTTTCAGCACGTTCAAGCTGACGGTTCCGTATCTTTCTCATATAGCCCCATCTGTACAATCGGGTTCGGACGGTTTTCTTTGGAATGACCATATTTTCTGAAATCATCCGCTTCCTTAATCTCGAAGTAATAGTTAGTGCTGTCATAGTAAAGAACTCTTTTGTGTCGATTCAGTACCATTTCGGAATTCTTGTAAAGTTGAGACTGGAAAAAATCATTCTCTTTTGCAAGGATTTCCAGTGCACGGTAAACGTGATGGAGCTTGCAGTCAGGCTTTTCAAGGCCTGATGAGATTTTGGAACTATTTAACTGTCAAACTACCGAACTGAATAATGGGAACGAGTCTACTTATATTGACTGCTACAGGTTGGAAATCCGGGAATCTAGGTTGACAAACAATAAAAATATTATAATAAAAACTGACTGAAGTCAGTCAATATATATGAGGTAGAATTTATATGGCAAAAACTAAAGAAGAAAGACGCAATGAAATCATTGAGACAGCTGGAAAGCTGTTTGAGGAGAAGGGATATGAGCAGACACAAGTACAGGATATTGTCAATGAAATTGGAGTAGCAAAGGGACTTTTCTATTATTACTTCAAGTCAAAAGATGAAGTAATGGAGGAGTTGGCAGATAGATATGCAGACGCGATAATAGATGCTGTCAACAAGTTGATAGATAAGGATATAAGCACCTTTGACAAAATCAATCGTATTTTTCAAATTTTTATTGATTCGGCAGAAAAAAGGTCTGGCATATTTATGGGAATCCTAAATGTGAAAAACGGTATAACACACGAGAGGATTTTTTTAATGTTGGGAGAAAAAAATGGTTCCTCTTGTAACAGAACTTATACTTTCTGGAAATGATAATGGAGAATGCAACTGCAGCGATCCAAAGTTTATCACTGAGTTTTGGTTTCAGGATTGTTTAATATCATGAATCAAATTTCTCCAGATGAGAAGATCGATTTTTTGAAGGAAAAACTACCAACAATCAAGACAATGATTCTTAAACTATATAATTTTGCTGAACAGAAGGAGAGCAAATGAGTAGAAATAACGTATACACAGAATTAACAAATGCCATTGCATAGCGAGGTGAATATATTGAAAGCAGTTACATTTGAGAATGTATCAAAGACATATAATGTTGGTGACAGCGAAGTAACGGCACTTGATCATGTTAGCTTCAGCATTGAAGCCGAAAGTGTCACTGTGATTTTAGGACCGAGCGGATCTGGAAAGAGTACGATGCTCAATCTTATAGGTGGCATGGATAGAGCCTCATCCGGGTGCATACGGGTGTCAGATACCGATATTTCAAAGCTCAATGAATTTGAACTAACCGAATACAGAAGGAAAAAGATAGGATTTGTTTTCCAGTTTTACAATCTGATACCATCACTTAATGCGCTAGAGAATGTCAGTATTGTGGCTAAGATGACGTCACATTCGTTTGACGCAAAGGAAATGATCCGTAGTGTCGGGCTGGAGGATAGATGTCAGCATTTTCCTGATGAACTTTCAGGCGGAGAAATGCAGCGCTTATCTATCGCGCGTGCCATATGTAAAAATCCTGACATTCTTCTCTGTGATGAGCCAACAGGGGCTCTGGACAGCGCTACAGGAAGGAGTGTACTTCAACTTCTTACGGATATGGCCAGGAAATATAACAAAACCGTAATCATAGTGACGCATAATGCTTCTATTGCGCTATGCGCTAATGAAGTGATACACCCTAAAGGACGGTAGGATCGAATTTTTCTGAGAAAAAAATGAAAATCCTTTGAAGGTTGACGAGGTAAACTGGTAATGGGTACACTGTTTCGTAAAATGCTTCGTGACATCTGGCGACTGAAATCTCAGTTCCTGTCGATATTTATTATGTGCGCTCTTGGAATGCTGATATACTCAGGTATCGAGGGAGTATGGAACGGTATGGAGCAGGAAGAGACTGCCTATTTTAAGGATTCAAATCTGGCAGATATCTGGATCAGTGGTCTCGGATTTGACAATGATGATATTGGACAGATCAAAGCGCTTGATGGGATAAACGAAACCCAGCTTTCTGCTGTAGAAAGCGCATATCTGGATAGCGATTCCAATGTCAATATTCGTCTTATATCCAATAAAGACAATAAAAATATCAAAAGCCTTTATGTATTAACGGAAATGAATATAAGCCAACAGAAGACGGCATCTGGCTGGATAAAAGATTATGCAGACAATAAGAAAATCCATGTTGGTGACCAGATTCAGATATACTACGGTGAAAAAAGTCAAAAGTTAGAAGTTAAGGGATTGGTCTACAGCCCTGAGTATATCTGCTATACAGGTTCATCTACATCCATGGTGCCAGATCATTCGAAATATACCTATGGATTCATATCAGCAGATACTCTTTCTCAGATAGTCCCTAATGCAGCCTATAATCAGATAAATTACTACAGATAATATAACTGACGTGGATTCACTGCGCTCAGATCTGAAAACTATTCTCAATGATAAATATATGATGTGTTATGACAGAACGGAATACACACCTGTATCTTCATACATAAATAAGATCGGGCAGATAAAAAAGATGTCTGTAATGTTTTCACTCGTATTTTTTCTTCTGGCACTCCTTACCATTTACACAACTATGACAAGAATTGTCAGGAAGCAGCGTACACAGATCGGAATATTAAAGGCGCTTGGTTTTCATCCTCTTCAGATCCAGCTACATTATGCTGTTTACGGACTTATCATCAGCATTCCGGCAGCATTACTGGGCTACGAGCTTGTACCATATACAGTAACCCCTGTCCTTCTTTCTCTGCAGAAAAAGTTTTACAGCATGCCTGAATGGCTGGGGCGTAATTCGTATTATTCAGTAATCCTTATTGTACTGCTTATCACTATCTGTACATTATCTGCCTGGATCTCATGCAGATCTATCGTAGTTGAGACACCGACTGATTTGCTCCGTGATTCTGGCAGGCAGAGTCAGAAAAAGGTCTTTGCTGAACATTTTAAAGTTCTGTGGAACAGACTGAGCTTTGACTGGAGATGGATCATCCGAGATGCAGGACAGAACAAAATTCGTACAGCAATAGGAATTGTAGGCGTTTTAGGGAGCATGATGCTTCTGATGGCAAGCTTCGGATTAAAAGACACTATCAACATCGTAAACAGTGAGATTTATGGCAGGCAATACACTTATTATGAAAAGTTAAATCTCAGTATGTCTCCAACAGAGGATGAAGTCAAAAAAATAGAATCTCTTCTGTCAGGCGACTGTCAGTGGGTAAGCGAACAGTCATGTGAGGCAAGAAGCTCAATGTCTGTTCATTCTGAAAGGCTGTTTATTATTGGTCAGGGTTATTTTTTCACGACATATGATACTGATGGAAATGTGCTGGGACTACCTGTTGATGGAATAATTCTATCCAGTTCTTCAGCCAGAGATCTGAATGTGAAAGAAAACGGATTTATCAGCGTACTTATAGCGGGAAAGAGAAATTATCTGAAGGTCTCCCAGATAGCAGATATAAACAGCCCTCAGGGAATATTTATGTCGCAGTCATACTGGGAATCGCTTGGTAATACATTTACAGCTAGCGCATTATTGGCAGATGACAACATGAATCTGGGCGATGTGAAGCAGATGTCTGTTATCAAAGATTCAGTCAAATTGAAGAAACAATACAGTGAGTCCGAGGAATTGCTGGACAGCGTTCAGGGAGTAATCATACTTCTGATTGCAGCAGCCATTCTTCTAAGTGTTGTGATCCAGTATAATCTCGGATTATTGAACTTTGCAGAAAAATATAGAGAATATGCCACACTTCGTGTTCTCGGCAGTTACAATACAGATATAAAGAGTCTTATCTTTAAAAGCAGCCTGATCCCCATGGTGACAGGGTGGATAATTGGCTCGATTGCCGGATGGTATTTTCTTGGACTATATGTCAGAACAGTCTCAACAACCACGATTTCATATTCACCTCATTTACGATTGATATCATATATAATTGTTTCATTAATCGTCGTAGGCTGCTCTCTTTTAATCCAGCTTATGGTATGCAGGTTAACAGCACATATAGATATGGTCGAATCGTTGAAGTCGGTCGAATAAAAATGTTGTAATAAAACGGAATATTCATTCTTAAAAACAATAAGCAATACTATGTGTATTACATAGTAAATATGATACTCCCGTCTGTGACAGTTACACTAATTCACATAAACATACTTGACTAGTATGTTTATGTGAATTATACTTTTGGGGAATAAGATACTTCAATATTTTATCTTATAAAGAAAGCGCATTTTTGGAGAAGAAGTTTTACAAAGTAGGGAATGTACAGAGTGGCAGATTTACAGAGAAGAAAAGGAGAATGGTATGGGAAAGATTTATCACGCAGCGGAAGAACTGATTGGACGTACTCCGATTTTGGAGCTTAGCCATATCAAGAAAAAGGATGGCTTGGAAGCAAAGCTTTTGGCAAAGCTGGAATATTTTAACCCGGCAGGCTCTGTAAAGGATAGAATTGCCAAGGGGATGATTTTGGATGCAGAGGAAAGAGGTCTTTTAAAGCCCGGCTCTGTAATTATTGAGCCCACCTCAGGAAATACAGGAATCGGTTTATCCTTAGTGGCGGCAAGCCGAGGCTATAGAATCATCATTGTAATGCCCGATACCATGAGTGTGGAGAGAAGAACCTTGATGAAGGCTTATGGCGCAGAGCTGGTGCTGACAGAGGGCGCTAAGGGAATGAAGGGTGCCATTGCCAAGGCAGAGGAGCTTGCGAAAGAAATTCCCAACAGCTTTATTCCCGCTCAGTTTGAAAACCAGGCAAATCCTAAGACTCATGAGAAAACCACAGGCCCGGAAATCTGGGAGGATACTGACGGCAAGGTGGATTATCTGGTTTCCGGAATCGGAACCGGAGGAACCATTACCGGAATCGGCAGATATTTGAAGGAAAAGAACCCTGCTGTAAAGGTAATTGCGGTAGAGCCTGAGGATTCCGCGGTGCTTTCCGGTAAGGCTCCGGGACCTCATAAGATTCAGGGAATCGGAGCAGGTTTTGTTCCGGACACCTTAGACACGAAGATTTATGATGAAATCATTACCGTTTCCAATGCGGATGCTTTTGCAACAGGAAGACGTATCGGAAGAGAAGAAGGTGTCCTGACCGGAATTTCCTCCGGAGCAGCTGTACACGCGGCTATCCAGATTGCAAAGCGCCCTGAGGCAAAAGGAAAGAACATTGTTATCATTCTTCCGGATTCCGGAGACCGTTACCTTTCTTCTCCGCTTTTTGCCGACGAAGCCTAAAGGATAAAAGGAAGTAGGATATATAACAGTAAAATCATTGCTTCTTTAGCAATATAGCTTTAAAGCGGGGCACGCTCTCGCTAACTTCACCTCGTAGCAGTACTAACATCAAGCTTCATTTCATTCGCTTTCTGTAAGTACAGACTGGTTCAGATTACCTCTCTTTAAAGCTATATTGCAAGAAGCTGTTCTTCGAACTGTATATAGCCAGCTTCTTTTTTTGTTGTATAAAAGCTGTGACATAGTCGAAGTTTCTAGGAGTGTAAGTTTAAGCTAGGGCAAGTGTTGTGACTTTAAGCTAGGGAAAATGTTGTGACATTAAGCCGGGAAAAGTATTGTAGCTTTAGCCTAGGACATTCGGTTGACAAAGTGGGAAAAGTGCATGAGAATAAAGGAACTTTACAGTATAGAGCAGAAGGATATTTTTCCGCTGTAATATGATGAGAGGTTTCGCGGAATTGTGTGGGAGATAGTAAAAAGTAGGAGAGCACAAAAAGTAGAAGAGAGTAGAAAGTAGAAGAGAGTAGAAAGGGAGAGGTGTCGTTATGGTTTTAGAAAGAATCAATAGCCCGGAGGATTTAAAGCATTGCTCCATGGGAGACTTGAATACCCTGGCAGGGGAAATGCGGAATTTTCTGATTGAAAGAGCCAGTAAACATATGGGACATGTGGGACCGGACTTAGGTTTTGTAGAGGCGACAATTGCTCTGCACAGAGTTTTTGATACTCCGAAGGATAAGATAGTCTTTGACGTTTCTCATCAGACCTATCCCCACAAGATGCTGACTGGCAGAAAAAAGGCATATATGGAGGAGGCTTCCTATGATGAGGTGGGACCCTATACCGATCCTAAAGAAAGCCCCTATGATTTGTTTTCCATCGGACACACCTCCACTTCCATTGACTTGGCTATAGGACTTGCCAAAGCCAGAGACTTACTTTCCGGAACGGAAAAGGTGGTGGCGGTAATTGGAGACGGTTCCCTTTCCGGTGGAATGGCTTTGGAAGGATTGAGTATTGCGGGGGAGCAGGAAAGCCAGCTTCTCATCATTTTAAATGATAATGAAATGTCCATTGCGGAAAACCACGGGGGCATGTATAAGGGCTTGAAACGCCTTAGAGAAAGCAATGGCCAGGCTGAGGACAATCTGTTCCGGGCTATGGGGCTGGAATATCTCTATGAGGAACAGGGAAATGATGTGGAGTCTCTGGTAAAAGCCTTGGAAAAGGCGAAAAGCTACGAAAAACCCGTGGTGCTTCATATTCATACCGCAAAGGGTAAGGGACTTAAGTTTGCGGAAGAGGATAAGGAAAGCTGGCATTGGCATCTGCCCTTCCATTTGGAAACGGGAAAAACCAGAGAAGAATATAATTTTCCCGGGGAGGATATCGGAGAACTTACCGCGGAATTTTTACTGGCGAAAATGAAGAAGGATCCGGCAGTTTTGGTCATTACCGCAGGAGTGCCCGGCGGCATGGGATTTTATGCAAAGCAAAGGAAAGAGGCGGGAAAACAGTTTGTGGATGTGGGGATTGCGGAGCAGACAGGAGTAACCCTTGCCTGCGGTGCCGCAAAAAATGGAGCAAAACCTGTATTTTTCACATCCGCTACCTTCCTGCAAAGAGCCTATGATCAGATCTCCCACGATGCAGCCATCAATTCCCTTCCCATCACCATGGTGGTAAACAGCGCCTCTATTTTGGGAATGCGGGATAAAACCCACCTTGGACTGTATCTTTTGGCCATGGCCAATTCCATCCCGAATCTTTTGATTTTTGCGCCGGCCTTTAAAGGAGAATATTTCTCTTTACTGGATTGGGCTTTAGAACAGCAGGAGCATCCGGTACTGATTTTTGCACCGGAAGGGAATGTGCTGGAGGACGAAGCGCCCGTAAAGAAGAGTTTCTTCCCTGTTTCCTATCAGGAAATCCAAAGAGGGAAGAAGGTTGCCATCTTTGCAACTGGCTCCTGTATGAAGAAGGAAGAGAAGGGGCGAAAAACTTTGAGAAAAAGACCGGTATTAAGCCCAGCTTAATTAACCCCGGTATTCTATCTCATTTGGATAAAGCGTATCTGGAAAATCTGGAAAAAGACCATGAGTTGGTGGTGGTCTTAGAGGACGGCATTTTGTCCGGAGGTTTTGCAGAGAAAATTGCTTCCTTCTATAGCTTAAAGCCAATGAAGGTACTAAGCTTAGGTCTGGAAAAAGAATTCTATGACGAATATGATTTGGAAGCCTTGATGAAAGAATATCACATGGATAGAGAATCTATGGTGGAGCGGATTCTGGAGGTGCTGTAAAATAAAAGAACAGCGTATATGCATAATAGGTCTAAAACCGGGGCGGATTCAGATTGCCCCGGTTTTAGACCTATTAATGCATAGACAAAAGCTTAATTAGTTTACAAACTCTTTTATGTCACAAAAAAAGCTTGCATAACATGAAGATATGGGATGGTTTTCGAACAGTATAGGTCTGAAAGGGGGTAGTCTGAGCCCGTGGGTACTTGCGAAAAACGACTGTAAGGAAGTTTTTCGCTTAGTATCCCCTACGTGGCGAAGCTAGCGAGAGCGTGCCCCATTTTCAGACCTATACTGCGTAGAAAACCTTTTTAATATCGCATACAAGCTTTTTGCTGTTTAAGATTATATAGGCTATTTTAGGATCTTCAATTCCGAATCCGGATTAAACATCAGTACTTCCTTCCCAAGTTCCTACTTTTCTGTGAGCAGACTTCTCATCGAACCAGTGTGTGGTTACGGTCTTTGCTCTGGTGAAGAAGCGAACGCCGTCTCTTCCGAGAACGTGAAGGTCTCCAAAGAAGGAATCCTTGTTTCCGGAGAAGGGGAAGTAAGCTGTCGGTACAGGAATTCCAACGTTGATTCCTACCATTCCTCCATCGGTCTCCATGGCGAAGCGTCTTGCATAGTATCCGCTCTGGGTGAAGATTGCAGAACCGTTAGCGAAGGGGTTTGCATTCATGATAGCGATACCCTCTTCATAGTTCTTCACTCTCTTGATACAAGTAACCGGTCCAAAGATTTCGCAATCACCGATGCTCATATCCTTAGTAACATGGTCGAAGATGGTTGGTCCAACGAAGAATCCGTTCTCTAAGCCGGGAACCTTCACGTCTCTACCATCCAATACAAGCTCAGCACCTTCATCAATACCCTTCTGAATCCAGTTCAATACGCTTTCCTTATGCTTTGCGGAAACAACAGGTCCTAACTTGGTATCCTCATCATAAGCGGCACCGATCTTCATAGCCTGTGCCTTCTCTTTTAAGAGAGCAACAAATTTATCGGCAATGCTGTCCTGAACAACGATTACGGGAAGAGCCATACAACGCATTCCTGCACATCCGTAGGTAGAGTTGATGATGGCATTGGTTGCACTCTCTAAGTCAGCATCCTCTAAGAGAAGAGCATGGTTCTTTGCTTCTGTCTGAGACTGAACACGCTTTCCGTGAGCGGCAGCAACAGAATATACTTCCTTACCAACCTTGGTGGTTCCTACGAAGGTAACGGCCTTAATGCGCTCATCTTTAAAAGGATATCCGCCTCTTGTCTTCCGCAGGTTACCAGGTTTACAACACCCTTTGGAAAATGTGCCTCTTCATAGAAAAGCTCCAAAATTCTCATGGAAGTAAGAGGAGTCTGGCTGTTAGCCTTCAATACAACGGTGTTTCCGGTAGCGATAGCCACGGGAACCATCCAACCCCAAGGAATCATAGCAGGGAAGTTCATGGGAACAATGCCGGCAACTACGCCAAGAGGTGCTTTATAAGTAGCGGTGTCATAACCTGTGGTTACATTCATAGAGGTTTCACCCTGCAGAAGGTCAGGGATAGCACAAGCCAACTCTGTAGGCTCGATAGCCTTCTGTACATCTCCTCTAGCCTCACCGATGGTCTTTCCAAGCTCCTTGGCACAAAGCTGAGACAGCTCTTCCTTATGCTTAATCAGAACATCTCTCCAGGTAAACATATACTGGGTTCTCTTGGAAATAGACATTGCGCTCCAAGCAGGAAAAGCTTCCTGGGCAGAGGCAAATTGCAGCCAAAACCTCTTCCTTAGTACAGCTTGGTACCTCAGCAATCACTTCGCCGGTGCTGGAATCCGTAATAGGCATATATTTATCCGTCTTAGAGGGAACCCACTCACCGTTGATGCAATAGTTCATTCTTTTTACTCCCATGTTACTCCTCCTTTGTAAACATTCTTGAAAAATGGGTAAATGTTGAGTATAATGTTAGCATATCTATGGTATATGTCAAGGAGTAACTTGAAATTTACCAAAAAAATGCATGAAAAAGAAGAGGGAATATGTATAATAAGGGGAATGAAGGAGAGAAAGGTCGAGATGGAGGAAAAGCATGAGGGATAAACGTTTGGATGATATAGAAGAATATATTTTGTCGCAGAAGGACAGCAGCTTAGACGAACTTTGCGAAAAATACCAGATTTCCAAAAATACAGTACGAAGAGACATTGAAGAATTACTATTAAGAGGAAATATAAAAAAGGTTTATGGCGGAGTAAAGGCTAAGGAAAATGCCGGGAAACAGGTGGAGCTGTCCGCATTTTCCGAAAGAAATATAAGCCATAAGGAAGAGAAAGAAAAGATTTGTAAATCGGCCGGGGAACTGGTGAAGGAGGGAGATACCATCTTTATCGATACCGGAAGCTCCTGTGTGAATCTGGTAAAGTACATTGGTCATGTTTCCTGCATGATTATCACCAACAGCTTGAGAGTGGCTTACATGGCGAAGGATTATCCCAAGCTACAGCTCCTGATGCTGCCGGGGAGCCTTAGACGGGAAACCATGTCCTTTGTGGGATTGGAAACGGTGGAACAGCTTCGGATTTACAATATCGATCAGGCCTTTATGGCTGCTACCGGAGTATCTTTGCAGAAGGGTATGACAAACGCCTCCGCATATGAATACAACATTAAAAAAGAGGTTTTGGAACGCTCCAGAATCAAGAATCTGATGGTGGATCATTCCAAGTTCGGGAAAACAGCTCTTTATACCTTTGGAGATTTCCAGGACTTTGATTGTTTGGTAACGGATACCTGTCCTCCGGAGGACTATATTGAAGTATTAAGCAAAAATCATGTAAAGCTTCTTTATTAGTGGACGAGGACTTTCAGAAAAACTTTTATCCAAAAGGGACTTTTCATCCTGTTTTTTACTTAAAAAAACAGAATGAGCAAGTTCCTTTTATATTGACTTGTAAATTTTATGAAATCCCCAAAGTTTATCTGCTAGATTTTACAAAAACTTACCCATAAATAGGTAGAAATTAACCATAATTTGCAAATTGTATTGACATAAAAGCAATGAATTGATAATATTTTTCGTAATTAGTGAGGAAGTCTTAGGTAGTTAAGGGGGAAAGTAAAATGCCACTGGTAAAGATGAGTAAGTTGCTGGAAAATGCAAGAAAAGAGAACAGAGCCTGTGCCTCCCTGAGTGTCTATAGCATGGAAAGTCTGATGGGCGTGATGGCGGCTGTTGAGGAACTGAAGATTCCTGTGATTTTGCAGCTGGCGGAGGCGAGATTCGGAACGGCTCCCCTGGAACTGATGGGACCCATGATGCTTTCGGCGGCGAAGAATTCTTCTATAGATGTTGCGGTACATTTGGATCATGGTTTGACCTTTGAAACCATTGAGAAGGCTCTTCAGATGGGATTTACCTCCGTCATGTATGACGGTTCTCTCCTTCCGATTGAGGAAAATATCGCTAACACAAAGAAAGTAATCGAAATGGCGAAAAGCTATGACGCGGATGTGGAAGCGGAGCTTGGACTGGTGGGAAAGGGAGAAGGCGGCGGTGTGGATCATGGTGTGGCCTATACCAAGAAGGAAGATGCCCTTCGCTTTTGTCAAGAGACAGGAGTAACGGCTTTGGCCATTGCTATTGGAAACAAGCACGGCAATTATGACGGAGAACCGAAGCTTCGATTCGATATTTTGGAAGAAATTCATCAGGCCTTACCGGAACAATTTTTAGTACTTCACGGAGGTTCAGGGATTTCTGATGAGGACTTCCAAAGAGCCAGCCACCTGGGCATTCAGAAAATAAACATCGCAACAGCACTGGCTGCGGCAGTGGTAAGGGCTTGTAAAGAGTATTGTGAGGAGAATCCCAAGGGAGACTTCTATAAGATGAGTAAAAGAGCGGTTGAAGAAGTAGAAAAGACGGCAAAACATCATATTCTGGTGTTTGCAGGAAAAGAATAGGATTTGCGGAGGAGAAAAAATGGAACTTTTTTCATTAGATCAGAGTAAGGAACTGGATATTATCTTTTTAGGAAGAGTAGCCATTGATTTCAATCCGGCTTATTCCAAGGAAGTAAAGGAAGAGTTTAAGCCCTTGGAGAAGGTGCATTTCTTTGAAATGTTTGTTGGAGGCAGTCCTGCAAACTCCGCATTGGGCGTACAGAAGCATGGCCTAAAGGCGGGATTTTTCTCCTGCGTATCCGATGACCAGTTTGGAGACTTTGTGATTAACTTCCTTTCCGAAAAGGGTGTGGACACCAGTCACATTGCTCGGGCGCAGCAGGGAGAGAAGCTTGGGCTTACCTTCACGGAGATGCGTTCCAAGTCGGAAAGCTCCATTCTGATGTATAGAAATCAGGCGGCGGATTTATCCCTTTCTGTAGAGCATATTGATGAGGAATATATCAAGAAGGCAAAGGCGATCCTGATTTCCGGAACCGCACTGGCGGAGAGTCCCTCCAGAGAAGCGGCGCTAAAGGCTGTGATGCTGGCAAAGAAAAATGGCGTAAAGCTCATTTTCGATATCGACTACCGTGCCTACAACTGGAAGAATCAGGATGAAATCGGCATCTACTACGCACAGGTGGCGAAGGAAGCGGATTTGATTATCGGCTCCAGAGAGGAATTTGATTTAACAGAGCAGTTCATCCAAAAGGGTATGAGCGATGAGGAGAGCGCAAAGTACTGGTTCTCTCAAAACGCCACGATTTTGGTTATCAAGCATGGTATGAAGGGCTCTACAGCTTATACCAAGGACGGAAAAGCCTACAGCATTAAGCCATTCCCGGTAGAGGCCAGAAAGGGCTTTGGCGGCGGAGACGGCTACAATGCAGCATTTTTATCTTCTTTATTTAAAGGAGAAGAGATGATTGTTTGTTTGGAAAACGGTTCTGCAGAGGCGGCAATGATGGTTCGCTCCAACAACTGTTCCGTAGACCTTCCTACAACAGAAGAGCTTCAGGCCTTCATTAAGGAAGAAAAAGAACAGTATGGAGAGATGATTGCCAGAGTATAGGAGTGGAAAATGGAGAAGACAATTCGTTTAACGGTGGCACAGGCCATTGTAAAGTTTGGATCAGCAGTATGTGTGCTTTGACGGAAAAGAGACCAAGTTTGTAGAAGGCTTTTTCACTATCTTCGGTCACGGCATTGCTTTAGGAATCGGTCAGGCTTTGGACGAGAATCCCGGAAGCCTCCATGTAATGCAGGGAAGAAATGAGCAGGGAATGTGCCATGCGGCTATCGCCTTTGCTAAACAGCATAATCGGAGAAAAATTATTCCCTGTACTTCTTCAGTAGGTCCCGGTTCTGCAAATATGCTGGTGGCAGCAGCTACAGCAACAGTGAACAATATTCCATTGTTACTTTTCCCGGCGGATACCTTCGCTTCCAGACAGCCGGATCCGGTTTTACAGCAGCTGGAGAATCATAACAGTCTTGCAGTAACCACCAATGATGCGTTTAAGCCTCTTTGCAAATACTGGGACAGAATTACCAGACCGGAAATGATTATGTCCGCCTTGATTCAGGCCATGAGAGTCCTTACCGATCCTTCCGAGTGCGGAGCGGTGGCTATCGGTCTCTGTCAGGATGTGGAAGGAGAAGCCTACGACTATCCGGAATATTTCTTCCAAAAGAGAGTTCACAGAATCAGCAGAGTATCTGCGGCAAAGGAAGAAGTACAGGATTTGGCAGAGGCCCTTTCTAAGAGCAAGAAACCTCTTATCGTTGTAGGTGGAGGAGTAAAATACAGTGAGGCCGGGGAGGCTGTGGAGGCCTTCTGTAAGGAATTCAATATTCCTTTCGGAGAGACACAGGCCGGAAAGAGTGCTTGTAAGTCCTCTGATCCTTACTGCTTAGGAGGAATCGGTGTTACCGGAACCTTGGCGGCAAACCGTATTGCTAAAGAAGCGGATACGGTGCTGGCTATCGGTTCTCGCTTATCCGACTTTACCACCGGCTCCAAGTGGCTCTTCAGAGAAGAGGGCGTACAGGTTCTTACCATTAACAACAACCGCTACCATGCCTATAAGATGGATGCTATCAAGGCGGTGGGAGATGCCAAGGCTACTTTTAGAAGAACTGGCAAAGGCATTAAGAGAAAAGAATTATCGTTCCGCTTACAAGGGAGAAATCGAAAGCTGTAAGGCGGAATGGGATAAGGAATATAAGCGTTTGGCAGAATATGCCTATAAGGAAGAGGGCTTCGAGCCTTTGATCGAGGAAAGAGACCCAAGAACCATTCCGGAGTTTGTGGAAAAGACACAGGGCTACCTTACCCAGACCGCAGCAATCGCCGCTCTTCGGAGAAAGATGCCTGCAGACGGTATTGTAATCACTGCCGGAGGATCCCTTCCCAGCTGTATGCAGAGACTGTGGACAACGGATTCCCGCTACGCTTATCACGCAGAGTACGGCTACTCCTGCATGGGCTACGAAGTAGCAGCAACCCTTGGGGTTAAGATGGCAGAGCCGGAGAAGGAAGTGTATGCAGTGCTGGGAGACGGCTCTTTCCAGATGCTTCACTCCGAGATTATGACCATCGTGCAGGAAAAGAAGAAGGTAAACATCCTTGTCTTTGACAACTGCGGCTTCGGTTGTATCAACAACCTGGAGATGACTCATGGCGTAGGCAGTATCGCCACAGAGTTCCGTTATACCACAGGACAGAAGCCTGAAGGAGAGCTGATTCTTGTAGATTATGCCAAGGTGGGAGAGGGCTACGGCTTAAAGACCTATACCTGTAAGACTGTTCAGGAATTGGAAGAGGCCTTAGAGGATGCGAAGAAGCAGGATAGAACTTGTCTCTTTGACTTGAAGGTCATTCCAAAGACCATGACCAACGGCTATGAAGCTTGGTGGGATGTGGGAATGGCAGCAGTTTCCCAAGAAGGAATCCGTGAAGGAAGCTTACGAAGAAGTGATTCGTCACAGAGAAGAGGCTAGAAAGTACTAAAGAAAGTCAGGGAATATGGAGAAAAAAGTATTTGGATATCCGGAGTTCAGTGCAGAAGGCGAACAGATTCTTTGCACCTATGAAAATGAATACCGGGATATGCTGATGGACATCCGGGTATATCGGATGAAAAAGGGAGAGGAAAGACACTTTTCCAAGGAAAAGGAAGAGCTTGCCGTTTTACTGCTTTCCGGAAAAATCAAGTTCGTCTATGAAGGCACGGAAAAAGAAGGAAGCAGAAAGGATGTCTTCACAGAAGGCCCCTATGCGGTGCATCTTTCCAAGGGAAAAGAAGTTTTGATAAAGGCTCTGGAGGACAGTGAAATTCTTGTGCAGTGTACGGAAAATGAAAAGGATTTTCCCACAGAGTTTTATGAGCCGAAGGATGCGCCCTGGATTTACTCCGGCGCAAAGGGAAAGTTTGGAAATGTAGCCAACCGTCAGGTAAATACCATTTTCGACCACGAAATTGCTCCCCTTTCCAACATGGTTTTGGGAGAGGTCTTAAATGACAGAGGAAACTGGTCCGGCTACCTGCCCCACAGACATGATCAGCCGGAGTGCTATTACTTCAAGTTTGACAGACCGGAGGGCTTTGGCGCCAGCTTCGTAGGAGACGAGGTATTCAAATCCGTAGACGGAAGCTTTTCCGCTATCCCCGGAGGATGCTTACATCCCCAGGCGGTAGCACCGGGATTTTTGATGTATACCTGCTGGATGATTCGGCATTTACCCGGAAAGCCCTGGAACCAGACAGACCGTTGCGAGGATGAGCGCTACACCTGGTTACATGATGCAAAGTTTTAAGCAAGAGGAAGGAAACAGAAGCTCATCCTCTTGTAGAAAATAAAAGCAGCATTGCTGCGAGAGTTGAGAAAAAGGAGCAAACTATGTTAAACAAGGAAAAAATTTCTCTGGGCATTGCCCCCATCGGCTGGACCAATGATGATATGCCGGATTTGGGAAAGGAAAATACCTTTCAGCAGACCGTTTCCGAAATGGCTTTGGCAGGATTTTCCGGAACAGAGGTAGGAAGCCACTATCCCACTGATCCTGTAGAGCTGAAGAAGGCTTTGGACTTAAGAGGCTTAACCATCTGTAACCGTTGGTTCTCCTCCTTCCTGATTTCCAAGCCCTACGAGGAGACAGAAGAGGCTTTCCGTAAGGAGCTGGCATTCTTAAAGGCTGTTGGTGCAAAGAGAATCGGTGTTTCCGAGCAAAGCTACAGCACCCAGGGAAAGCTGGATCAGCCTATTTTGGAAGGCAAATATGTGATGAATGATGAGGAGTGGAAGAAGCTTACCGAAGGCTTAAACAAGCTGGGCAAGATTGCCAAGGAAGAGGGTATGATTCTTACCTTCCACCACCACATGGGAACCGTAGTACAGACCGAGGAAGAAATTGACCGCTTTATGGCGGAAGTGGATCCCGAGTATGTATTCCTGCTTTTCGACAGCGGACACTGCTCCTTTGCAGGAATTGACCCTGAGAAGGTTTAAAGAAGTATATCTCCAGAGTTCGCCACATCCACTTAAAGGATTTAAGAAAGGCTGTGGTAGAGGAGTCCAGAAAGAATCATTGGAGCTTCTTAAAGAGCGTAAGAGAAGGATGCTTTACCGTTCCCGGTGACGGAGATGTGGACTTTGCTCCATTGTTCAAGATTATCGAAGAATCCGGCTATGAAGGTTGGGTACTGGTAGAGGCTGAGCAGGATCCTGCAAAGGCAAATCCGTTAGAGTACGCTATCAAGGCTAGAAAGTACATTCACGAGAAGACCGGACTATAAGTCGGGAACAAGATAGTTCATCACTTCATCAGAATCTTGCAGAAAAAAGCTATAGAACATTTGGCGGAACAAGCTTGTCGAAGTAAATCTATAGAGAAAAATGTAAAGCAGTAAAACACAAAAGAAGTAAAAAGCTCCGAAGAAGGATAGCGGAGTAAAAATAAAAAAGGAGGAATTATGGGAAAAACAGTAAAAATGGGACTTTTGGGAATGGGCAGAATCGGAAAGCTTCATGCCATGAACATCCAAAACAGTCTCCCCAATGCGGAAATCATTGTGGCAGTAGACCCCTTCTTAAACGAAGAGATGGAAGCCTGGGCTAAGGGCATCGGTATCACAAACTGCAGCAAGGATCCTAAGGATGTTTTTGAGAACAAAGAGGTAGAGGCAGTTTTGATTTGTTCTTCCACTGACACCCACGCAGATTTCATTATCCAGTCTGCAAGAGCAGGAAAGCAGATTTTCTGTGAGAAGCCAATCCACACCGACTTGGATAAGATTAAGGAAGCTTTGACTGGGGTTGAGAAGGCGGGAGTGAAGCTGCAGCTTGGATTCGTTCGCCGCTTCGACCGTTCTCACAAGAAGGTAAGAGATGTGGTAGCTTCCGGACAGTTAGGAAAGCCCTATGTGGTAAAGGTTTGCTCCAGAGACCCTGAAGCACCACCTATGTCCTATGTGGCAGTATCCGGCGGAATCTTCATGGATATGATGATTCACGACTTCGACATGGTTCGTTACCTTGCGGGCTCCGACATTACCGAGGTAAATACCGTAGGCGCTTGTCTGGTAAATCCTGATTTTGCAAAGTATGACGATGTGGATACCGCTATCGTAACCTTGAAGTTTGCTAACGGTGCCATCGGCGTAATCGACAACTGTCGTCAGGCTCCTTACGGCTACGACCAGAGAGTGGAAGTACATTGCGAAAAGGGCTGTGTACAGGATAACAACAATCTGGAAAATGAAGCTTATATCAGCACTGCATCCGGTGTGGAGGGAGCAAAGCCAACCTGGTTCTTCTTAGAGAGATATAACGATGCCTTTATTGCGGAAATGAAGGACTTCGTAGATGCAGTATTGGAAGGCAAGGAAGTACCTGTAGGCGGTAAGGACGGGCTGGAATCCGTACGCGTGGCTATGGCAGCAAGAAAGTCTCTGTTAGAGAAGCGCCCTGTACAGCTTAGTGAAATCTAAGAGCGGAATTCTTCTATATAGAAGAGAAAAGTTCTTGATCAATAAATTAACCCGTTCCAAGAGGAACAAAAATCCATTTTATAAGAGAGGTAATCAAAATGTTTAAGAAAGCACTTGTAGTTTTAATGGCAGCATCTGCTCTTTCCTTCGCTCTTACAGGATGTGACAAGACTGAGACCAAGACAGAAAATGCTGGAACCGAGGCAAAGTCCGAAGAGGCTAAGTCCGGGAGAGGCTAAGTCTGAGGAAGCTAAGGAGGGTAAGACCGAGGAGAAGGCAGAGGCTAAGTCCGATTCTTCCGAGGATCCCTTGGCAGGAGCAAGCTTCGAAGGAGATTACAAGATTGACGTAATCTTAAAGACCACCTCCTCCGAGTACTGGAGCTATGTGGTAGCAGGAGCAAAGGCATTTGAGAAGGATCACCCAAATGTTAAGGTTGAGGTTAAGGGAGCAAGCTCCGAGACTGCTTATGACGAGCAGCAGAACATGATCGAGACAGACTTAAACTCCGGAAGCTATGACGGATATGTTATTGCTCCATTACAGGCTGATCTGGTAAAGACTCTTATCGCAGGACAGACCAAGCCAATCGTAGCAGTAGATACCAATATTGATGCTAAGGAAGTTTTATCCTTCGTAGGAACTGCAAATGACACTGCGGCAAAGGAAGGCGGAAAGGCTGCTGTTGAGGAAGCAAAGAAGAGAGGCTGGACAGAGATTAAGGCCATCTCCATTTCCGGAGTACAGGGAGACGGAACAGCAACTGCAAGACTGAAGGGATATCAGGAAGGTATCAATGAAGCAGGCGGAGAGTTCTTGGAGAAGGAAATCCAGTATGCTGACGCAGTAGCAGATAAGGCTGTAACTTCTATGGAAGCTATTATGCAGAACCACCCGGAAGGAATCGCTATCATCGCTTGTAACAATGACGATATGGCTATCGCAGCAGCAAGAGCAGCTAAGGGTAACGAAGCATACAAGAATACCATTTTCATGGGCTTCGACGGCATCAAGTCCGCATGTGAAGCTATCCTTGACGGAACAGAGTCTATGTCCGTTGCACAGGAAGCTTATGACATGGGATACAAGTCTGTAGCGGCAACTGTAGCAAAGTTAAACGGAACAGAGCTTCCAGAGTTCATCAACCCGGCGTATCCGTAATCACAAAGGACAACGCGCAGAAGAGATTGGATGACCTGAACTCTTACTTAGGAAAGTAATCAGAGCTTTGAAAAATCAAATCAGCCGGAAGATAGCGGATGCTTCCGAGCAAAAATGAAGTGAATCTAAGCACAATAAAGGGATGTTTCTCCTCATAAGAAAACATCCCTTTTCTTGAAAGAAGATAAAAAGAAATTTTTTTCAAATACATTTTTGTGAAAATCATAACAGGCACTATACACAAGAGTAAAATAAAGGGGAAAGCATGAAGGAAAGTATTGTACAACTGAAGGATGTACGCAAGACCTTCCCCGGTGTGGTTGCGCTAAGCAAGATGCAGTTAGATGTACGTAAAGGCGAGATTTTAGGATTGATCGGAGAGAATGGAGCAGGAAAGTCTACGCTGATTAAAGTATTAACTGGGGTATACCATCCGGATGAGGGGCAGATCATCGTAGAAGGACAGGAAAGACAATTTAAAACTCCACAACAGGCCATTTCTGCGGGAATATCCTGCGTGTATCAAGAACTGAATATTGAGAAGCTGCTTTCGGTAACCGACAATATGTTTATCAACAAGTGGATTCACAAAGGGCCATTACTGGACTATGGAAAAATGCACCAGATAGCCCAGGACATGATGAAGAAGTTGGGATTGGACGTAGATGTGCGGAAGCCGGCAGGACACTACGGCATGGGTGTACAGCAGATGATTGAAATCTCCAAGGCCCTTCTGGCCAATGCCAAGTGCATCATCATGGATGAGCCTACCTCTTCCTTATCGGAAAAAGAGGTAGAAGAGCTTTTGAAAATCTGTAGAGATTTACGGGAGCAAGGGATTGGCATTATCTTCGTATCCCATAAGCTGGAGGAGTTATTCCAGCTCTGCGACCGGATTACCGTTATCCGTGACGGAGAATACATCGATACCAAGGATGTGGCGGATTGGGACAATGACAGCCTGATTAAGGCTATGGTAGGCCGTTCTCTGGATAACCAATTCCCGAAGGAACCAGGCGTGCGTTCTGAAAAACCATTGTTGGAAGTAAAGAATATTCACCGTAAGGGCGTGCTTCACAATGTATCCTTTAAGGCTTATGGCGGAGAGGTTTTAGGATTTTCCGGACTGGTAGGTGCGGGAAGAACAGAAACCATGAGAGCCATCTTTGGAGCGGATCCCATTGACGGAGGAGAAATCTATATCCGTGGGGAGAAGGTGGATATTAAGAATCCCAAGGATGCTATCCGGGCTAAAGTTGCTTTCCTGACCGAGGACCGGAAGGGACAGGGACTGATTTTAAATGAGTCCATTCAGAACAATCTGATTTTAGCAAATTTGAAGGGCTATCAGAAGGGATTGTTCTTGAGTCAGAAGGATATGGATAGCATGGGCGAGGGCAGAATTCAGGAGCTAAGCATTAAGTGTCCGAGCCAGGAAGAAAGAGTAGGACAGCTTTCCGGCGGAAACCAGCAGAAGGTGGTTATCGGAAAGTGGTTAAATACCAATGCGGACATCTATATCTTGGATGAACCTACCAGAGGAATCGACGTAGGAGCCAAGGTCGAGGTATATCAGGTCATTAACCGTTTGGTAAAAGAGGGAAAATGTGTCATCATGGTGTCTTCCGAAATGCCGGAAATCCTGGGAATGAGTGATAGGGTACTGGTAATGCGCGAAGGAAGAATCACCGGAGAAATGTCAAGAAGTACAGATGCTTTCAATCAGGAATCCGTGATGAAAGCAGCTTGGGAGGTATAAGATGCAAAAATCAAAATTAGGAAATTTAAGTAATTATATTGGAACATTTGCGGCACTGATCATTCTGTGTATCGCATTGGCATTGGCTTCTCCCAACTTCTTGGATAAGGCAAACCTGATGTCCATCTTAAAGCAGACCTCTTTTAACGCTCTGCTTTCCACCGGAATGTTGCTTACCCTGATTACCGCAGGAATCGACCTTTCTGTAGGCGCTACGGCAACCTTCGGAGCCTGCGTGGCAGGAGCTATGGTAAGAATGGGAGTGACCAATCCGGTATTTTTATTCTTGGCAGTGCTTGTAGTAGGCGGTGTTGTGGGACTGATTAACGGTCTTCTTCTTACCCGTCTTCACCTGCCTCACCCCTTCGTATCAACCCTTGGTATGAAGAACGTGCTTTGGGGAGCAGCTTTAATTATCACTTCCTCTCAGATGATCAGCTTCTCCAACACTGGAGCAGAAGGCATCATGGTACTGGGAAGTGCCACCATCTTAGGGGGATTCCCTATCAGCTTCGTAGTGGTAATTTTGATTTACATTCTTATGCATATCCTTCTGACAAAAACTGCCTTAGGTCGTTCCATCTACTGTGCCGGAGGAAATATGGAGGCTACCCGTCTTTCCGGAATCAATGCGGACAATGTATTAACCTTCTGCTATGTGCTTTCCGGCTTTATGGCAGGCTTTGCAGGGATCGTATCCATCGGTCGTTCCGGAATCTCCAACGGTGCAAATGCAATTCAGCCCTATGATACCGATGCAATCGCAGCTTGTATCATCGGTGGAGCATCCTTCATGGGAGGAAAGGGAACCATGGTAGGAACCATGCTGGGCGCATTAATCATTGCGGTACTCAGAAACGGATTCACCCTGCTTTCCGTACCCTCCGCTTGGCAGAACCTGGTGCTTGGTTTAGTAATCATCGGAGCCGTACTTCTGGATGTAACAAGAGAGAGAATGCAGAAGAAAAAGAAATAAAGACGGAAAAAGAAATTAGGACAATTTTATAACAGGTCTATTGCATAAAAAGTTAATAGGCAAAAAATGAATCTAAAGCGGATTTGTTCCTAGAATATGTGGCAAGAATAACTCCACTGTTAGGGAACAAATCCGCAAATTTTATACGAAAACAAAATGGAAAACATATAATAATAGGAGAAGAACATGAGCGAGATTAAAGTGGGTATTGTAGGACTGGGACGCTTAGGAAAGGTACACGCAAGAAACATTGCCTTTAAAATTCCCGGAGCAAAGCTGGTGGCTGCCTGCTCCATTATGGAAGCGGAATTACAGTATGCAAAGGAAGAATTGAAGGTTTCAGAAACTTTTACTTCTTATGAAGAGATGCTGGACAAGGCAGATTTGGATGCGGTGGCTATCGTAAGCTCCAGCCCCTGTCACTGTGATCAGATTGAAAAGGCTCTGGCGAAAGGCCTCCATGTCTTTACAGAAAAGCCTCTTGGGGTGGATGTGGAAGAATGTAAAAAGGCAGAGAAGGCAGTGGAAGCCCATCCTGACCAGGTGTTCTTCTTAGGCTTTATGCGCCGTTTTGATCCCTCTTACAGCTACGCGAAGAAAAAGATTGAAGAGGGTGCTATCGGAACTCCCTATATGGTAAAGGCAACCGGAATCGATCCGGAGGCGGCTGTAGAAGGAGCCATCAAGTTTGCCCCCACCAGCGGAGGACTGTTTATCGATATGGCAAGCCATGATGTAGATCTGATTCGCTGGTTCTTGGGAAGTGAAGTGAAGGAAGTATATGCTCTGGGAGCAAATTTCAAGCATCCGGAATTTTTATCCTGCAACGATACAGAAACCGGCGCAGCATTGTTCCAGCTGGAAAATGGAGGAATTGCGGAACTTCATGTAGGAAGAACCGCAGCTCATGGGTATCATATTGAAACTGAGATTGTGGGAACGGAAGGCAGCATCAGAATCAGTCCCATACCGGAGAAGAATCTGGCCATTCTTTATGACCGTTACGGAGCCCGTCAAGAGTGCGTAGAAAGCTTCCCGGAAAGATTCGATGAGGCATACCTTTTAGAAATGCAGGAATTTATTCAGTGCATTATCGAAAAGAAGAAGCCGAAGCTTTCCGTATATGACGGAACGAAGGCAACGGAAATCTGCTTTGCCATGAAGAAATACTTTGAAGAAAAGAGACTGGTTAAGCTGGGGGAGTAAGTCATTGTGAAGAGAGCTTTGATATTCTGAGATAAATTCATCCGGTAAAAGCTACGTTTCAATGACTTGAAAAGCCCCAAAACAAAAGAATTGATTAGGAAAGTATTAAGAATTAGCTTAAGAACTTCGTAAGCATTTGTTTTTCCTTTGTAATAGACAAGGAGGAAAACATAGTTTATAGTGGGACAGGTAACGGGGCGAGCCCTAAAAATAAAGAAAAATTAGAATTTCTTTAGAAAAACTCTTGAATGGAAGAGAATTAAGGGTTATAATCGTCACGCAACTTGGATTATTATTTCCATGAATGAAAAAGGAGAGTGCATTAATTATGAGAAAGCAAACAAAATTGGTTGCAGCTTTATCTGCAACAGCTTTACTTGCTATTGGAGCTTCTGCAGTAACTTTTGCTGCAGGCTGGAACAATTCCACAGGTGAGTGGCAGTACCTTGACAACGATGGCAATGCTGTTGCTGATGCTTGGAGAAAGTCCGGAGACTACTGGTTCTACCTTGGTTCCGATGGAAACATGGCTAAGAACGAAGTTGTAATGAACAACGATGATTACTATTTCGTAAACGGCGACGGTGCTATGGTTACTAACCAGTGGGTGTCCTTCGACGAGTCCACAGAGGACGGAAACGATAAGAGATGGATGTACTTTGGTGCAGATGGTAAGGCTTACAGAGACAAGAACGACAAGCTTACTATTTCTGATATCAAGGAGATCAACGGCAAGAAGTATGTTTGACCAGGAAGGTAAGATGCTTTATGGTTGGTTAGGTGAGGAGTCTGCTCTTGTAAGCGGAGATGACGCTTGGACAACTGCTAAGTACTACTACGGTGGATTCGATGACGGTTCTGCTCAGCACGGTTGGGTACAGTTAACTGTAAACGACAACGGTGAGGACAGCACTGCTTGGTTCTACTTCGATGACAACGGTAAGGTTTCCCGTGATAAGAAGAAGACCATCAACGGACAGACATACTACTTCGATGAGAAGGGACGTATGATTGAGGATTGGTCTACAGCTACTAAGGCTTCTGGAAGCTCTTTCAGTGCTAAGCCAACTGCATCTGACAGTATTGTTTATGTAAATGGCGATGGCGGTGCTAGAAAGAACCAGTGGATTTGGGCTGTTCCGGCTGAGTCTTATGCCCTGAAGGATTATGAGGACGAGAACTATTACTGGTGGTATGCAGATAACAGCGGTAAGGTAGTTAAGAATAAGCTTAAGAAGATTAAGGGTAAGGTTTATGCCTTCGATGAGGATGGTCGTATGCTTTCCGGTCTTGTAAGTACTACAACAGGACGTGATGGATTTACTAACGATTCCGGTGATGGGGATCATGATTATCAGGATCTTACTGCTGATCAGTACTTAGCAAATCCTCATGTTACAGCTTCCACAAAGATTTTCTACTTCTCCGATGATTACAGCAAGGACGGTTCCAGAAAGACCGGATACCAGAAGGTAGACTTTGAGGATGATACATATGAGATGTACTTTAACAACAATGGTGAAGCTGCAAACGATTATGTAACTAAGATTAAGAAGTATGCTAACAAGGGTATCATTCTTAAGGCTAACAACGATGACTCTAACTATGGAGCTATCGATGTAAATGTTTCTACTAAGAAGCTTAATGGCAATACTAGTGTTGTTTACTATGGACAGTCTGGATTTAATACTGGTTTAGTTTTAATCAACACTGCTGGTACTGTTCAGACTAAGAAGTTAAATCTTAAGGACAGCAATGATATTTATTATTTAACTGATAGCAATGGTGTTATCAAGTATGCTGGAGAGAAGAAGCTTTACAAGAGTGGTACTGGAGACCATAAGCATTCTATCGGTGTTATTGATGGAACAGAATACTTCACAGAGTAATTTCTGTTTATGAAAAAGAACCCTTCGGGGTTCTTTTTTTTATCTAAAAATTTGGATTTAAGGTAGTTTGTTTGATGCTTATAAGATAAAATAGGATTAAAGGACAAAATGTGTTTATAAAAATAGCTTTATACTCTTGTCAATCAATACTGTAGTGTGGTTCAATCTTTTTTAAACAACTTAAGGATGGATAAGAGTAAGGGGCACTGCATATATGCGGAGGTTCGGAGCACTAGCTACCCTCTAGCCACAAGGCGCGCTCCCGCTAACTTCACCCGGCTAGCGGTACTAAACGCAAGCTTCGCTTCGCTCGCTTTTGTTAAGTACCGTGGGGCTCAGATTACCTTGTGGCTAGGGGAGGGCTAGTGCTCCTTAATTCTCGATATAGGCGAAGATGTGGATATGCAGTATTTTTTCTTTAACTACATCATTATATTATCAATATACGGATATTATCCGAATGTGGAGTATAGGAGATTTATTAATCTGGTAGTAAGATAATAAGCGATAGAATACAAGTGCCTTCATACATTCTAAATTTTAATCTAAGCTTTATTCTCTATAATTTTTCATTTATTTATTTAAAAAATCTCAATTTACTTATTATTCATTTCTATTATTTCAATTTCCTACAGGTGACTTATGAAAAAAACAAATTCTACTAATGCTAAGGTTAAAAAATCCGATCGTTCAGAAAGCAAATCAAAGAGTACAAGAAAAAAGATGGATGCTCTAGAAAAGAAAAAAATCATTGCATCTCTAACCTTGATGGATGACCTCTTTATGCAGGTTGTTCTGGAAGAGCAGGCTTGTACGGAGTATATTCTACAAACCATATTGGACAATGCTTCCTTAAAATTAAAGGAACAAAGACTTCAAAAGAGGCTTCCTAATCTACATGGAAGAGCACTAGTCTTAGATTGTCTATGTACTGATGAAAAAGGCTTGCTTTATAACATCGAAGTACAGAATTCATCTGCCGGGGCAATTCCTAAAAGGGCGCGTTATCATGCCGCTCTTATGGACACGCATACCCTAAAGAAGGGAGAAAAGTTTTCCAAATTACCGGAAAGCTATGTTATATTTATTACAGATAAAGATGTATTGGGAGAGGGAGAACAGTTATATCAGATTGAACGTGTTATCAGGAAATCAGGCTATTTGTTTAAAGATGGTTCCCATATCCTATATTTCAATACAGCAAGGCAAGATGATAATGCGTTAGGAAAGCTGGCTAAAGATCTTAAAGAAGCCAATCCTAAGGAAATTCAATCTGAAGTTTTGTCTCATAGAGTAGCCTCATTAAAGGAAGGTAAACTAGATCGGGAAGGAGAAAAGAAGATGAATGTTTTATTAGAAAAGTATAGAAAAAAAGCAGTGGAGGAGGGTATAGAAAAAGGTTTAGCCCAGGGAATGCAACAGGGATTAGAAAAAGGCCTGCAACAAGGTCTTGAAAAGGGCTTGGAGAAGGGACAAAATCGTCTTGCTCTTTTAGTAGGTCATTTACTGAATGCAGGACGTATGGATGATCTTAAGAGAGTTTCTTATGATGAAGTTTATCGAGAAAAGCTTCTGAAGGAGTTCGGACTTTAAAAAGAGAGTAAAAAATATAGGTTTATAGAACAAAACGTGTTTATAAAAACCGCTCTATACTCTTGTAAATTAAGGCTGTAGGGCGGTTCAATTTTTTTCCAAAAAAATTGTGGGTGGAAGAATTATAAAGCTTTAGAGGACTAGCGGTTCCCTATCCCCAAAGCACGCTCCCGCTAACTTCGCCCGACTAGCGGTACTAAACGCAAGGGCACTGCATGTATAGGGAGCTTCGGAGTACTAGCTACCCCCTATCCTCAAGGCACGCTCTCGCTAACTTCGCCCAGCTAGCGGTACTAAACTCAAGCTTCGCTTCGCTCGCTTTTGTTAAGTACCGAGGGGCTCAGATTACCTTTGGGGAAGAGGATAGACAGTGCTCCTTAGTTCTTGAATAGGAGCAAGGGTGAGAATGTGCAGTGCTCATTCGTTAACTACACTCCTATATTATCCACATACGGATATTATCCGAATGTGGAGTATAGGAGAAGCCCTCTGCTTGTAGTAAAATATGAATCAGTGCAATACTAAATTGTTGAACAGTCTATATCTAAAATACAGATTCTACTTCTATTTTTTTATTTTTTTCATTCTACAAATTGTAGTTTTCCTCTTTATTCATTTCTATTATTTAAATTTTCCGTAGGTGACTTATGAAAAAAACAAATTCTACTAATGCTAAGGTTAAAAAATCCGCTCGTTCAGAAGGTAAATCAAAGAGTACAAGAAAAAAGATGGATGCTTATGAAAAGAAAAAGATTATCGAATCTCTTACTTTGATGGATGATCTCTTTATGCAAGTAGTTCTGGAAGAGCAGGCTTGCACGGAGTACATTCTGCAAACGATTTTGGATAAATCTTCCTTAAAGTTAAAGGAACAAAGACTTCAAAAAAGGCTGCCAAATCTGCATGGAAGAGCTTTGGTATTGGATTGCCTTTGCACCGATGAAAAAGGCTTACTTTATAACATTGAAGTACAGAATTCATCTGCCGGGGCGATTCCTAAAAGGGCTCGTTATCATGCCGCTCTTATGGACACACATACCCTTAAGAAGGGAGAAAAGTTTTCCAAATTACCGGAAAGCTATGTTATATTTATTACAGATAAAGATGTATTAGGAGAAGGAGAACAACTGTACCGGATTGTAAGAGTTATTAGAAAGTCCGGTAGCTTATTTCGGGATGGCTCTCATATCCTTTATTTCAATACGGCAAGGCAAGATGACAACGCATTAGGAAAACTGGCTAGAGACTTTAAAGAAGCCAATCCCAAAGAAATTCAGTCTAAAGTTTTGTCTCATAGAGTAGCCTCATTAAAGGAAGGTAAATTAGATAAGGAAGGTGAAAAGAAGATGAATGTTTTATTAGAAAAGTATAGAAAAAAAGCGGTGGAGGAAGGTATGGAGAAAGGTATCGAGAAAGGTATAGAACAAGGTATACAAAAAGGTCTTGAACAGGGAAGAATCATTTAGCACTTTTGATTGGTCGACTTCTGGAAGCAGGACGAATGGATGATCTTAAGAGAGTTTCTTACGATGAAGTATATCGAGAAAAGCTTCTGAAGGAGTTCGGGCTTTAAGCTATTGGATATCATGATATAAGAATGGACTATAAGATAAAGGAGCAACTTTGGATACGAAAGAGAAATTAGCTGAATTAAAGGACTTAATTCAAAAAGCGAACTATATCGTGTTTTTTGGCGGTGCGGGCGTATCTACAGAAAGCGGTCTTCCGGATTTTCGTTCTGTGGACGGCTTATATCATCAAAAATATGCCTTTCCGCCGGAGGAAATCTTGTCTCATGATTTCTTTATGACGCGACCTAAGGAGTTTTACCAATTTTATAAGGAAAAGCTTTTGATTCCGGGAATTCTACCGAATCCTGCTCATTATGCTTTACAAAAATTGGAAGAGCAGGGGAAGCTAAAGGCAATCATCACCCAAAATATTGACGGATTGCATCAGATGGCAGGTTCCAAAGCGGTATATGAGCTTCATGGCAGTATTCATCGCTATTATTGTGTGAAGCATCATCATCAGATTCCGGAAGAAGAAATTGACTTTTCAACACCTATTCCTTTGTGTCCTCATTGTCGTAGCATGATACGTCCGGATGTGGTTTTGTATCAGGAAGGTTTGGATGAAGGCATTCTTTCAGAGAGTATCGCTCATATTCAAATGCGGATTTACTGATTATCGGAGGGACATCCCTAACGGTGTATCCTGCAGCCGGCTTGATTCGGTATTTTCCTCATCATGGAAACCATAAGCTGGTTCTTATCAATAAAGAGGAGGGACGACTGGATACGGAGTGCGACTTGGTGCTCTATGGAAAGATTGGAGAGATTTTTTCGGAAGTGGTAAGTTAAGAAGAAGAGATAAAGTGTTCAGAGGCGGTTTAAACTGCCTCCTTTTTCCATAGGAACTCTATAATAGCGCCATAAAAAGCCGGAATAAAATAACGTATACGAAAAACTAAATATTTTTATACAAATAAGCAGAAAGTTTTGCTATAATCATTGGGACATTTTGTATACAGTTTTTATAAAGAATGTAATGGAGTTACCGGAAAGGACAGGATGGAAATGCTCCCCACTACTTTTAGCTCTTACGATAGGCAGAAGTATTGAAATGCATTGCTTTATAAGAGATTAGGAGAACGAGAATGAAGGCTTTTTTACAAAGGAAGAACATTGAGATTTCCCTGAAGCGCTATGGTATTGATGCCTTATCCGCTATGGCTCAGGGCTTGTTTTGTTCCCCTCTTAATCGGAACAATATTAAACACCTTAGGGCAGAGGCTGGGGATATCCGCATTAACCAGGGTGGTTGCTACTATTGGCGGTGTGGATTATACCGTAGGGGCAATGGCTTCCGCTATGAGCGGGCCGGCAATGGCAACGGCTATTGCCTATGCTTTGCAGGCGCCTCCTCTGGTGCTTTTCTCTCTGATAACCGTGGGCTTTGCTTCCAATGCTCTAGGGGGTGCAGGAGGACCCTTGGCGGTACTTTTTGTGGCTATCCTTTCCACGGAAATCGGAAAAGCGGTTTCCAAGGAAACAAAGGTTGATATTTTGGTGACGCCTCTTGTGACCATTGGCTCAGGAATGCTTTTTTCGGCAGTCTTAGCGCCGGTAATCGGAAAGGCGGCGATTCAGGTGGGAAGCCTGATAATGTGGGCGACAGAGCTACAGCCTTTCTTTATGGGAATCTTGGTATCCGCCTTGGTTGGTATTGCTTTGACACTCCCCATTTCCTCCGCGGCGATTTGTGCGGCTCTTGGACTTACCGGCCTTGCAGGAGGTGCTGCGGTGGCAGGCTGTTGTGCCCAGATGGTGGGATTTGCGGTAATTTCCTTTAAGGAAATGGTGTTTCCGGCCTGGTTTCTCAGGGGCTTGGTACTTCCATGCTGCAAATGGGAAACATTGTAAAAAATCCCCGGATTTGGATTCCGGCCACCGTTGCCTCCATGATTACAGGACCACTGGCAACCTGTCTCTTCCATTTTGAAAATAACGGTCCAGCAGTTGCCTCCGGTATGGGAACATGCGGATTGGTTGGCCCTATCGGCGTTTACACAGGATGGCTTAAGGGCATAGAAGAAGGGAGTAAGACAGCGGTAACTGCAAGTGATTGGCTTTCTCTTTTGCTTTTATGCTTTATTCTTCCGGCAATATTTTCTTTGCTTTGCTCTGCTTTTTGTCGGAAAATGAAGTGGATCAAAGAGGGAGATATGAAGCTTTCCTCCTAAAGCGAAGCTGTAATGTAAGAACTTGTAAGAAATTTTCTATGGCTTTTTTGTAAAGAACTGAGTATAGTTGGACAGGTCAAAGGCTTTAATTCTTAAAGAATAAGCCAGAAGATAGTCAAATATATTTGCAACTGTGCAATGCAATAAAGTAAAAGCAATGAAGCAGTAAAAGCGACGAAGCAGCAAAGCAAAGCAACAAAGCAACGAAGCAAAAAAGCAGCAACGCAAAAAGCAACAAAGCACAAAGCAAGTATGTCAGTTCAAGGAGAGGAAAATGGCTTTACAAGGAAAAACAAAGAATGTAGCCATGTTTATGTTAAGCATGGCATTTACGGCGCTTTTTTCCACGGGAGCTTTCGCTTATAATCTTTCGGCGAAGGTAAAGGACGTGGAGATTACGGACAATAGGCAGGAGATTCAGTTGCAAATGGATGCAACAGGAGATAGTAGCGGTACCGACGGATCGGTTTACATTTTCGAAATCAAGCCTTATCAGACAGACCTTGGCGGTCGTACCGATTTTATTGCCAAGGGAAGCCTTGGGGAAAACCAGAAGTTTAACTTCCCCTTATACGCAGGTCCCGGAGAGCTTCGTCTTTACAGTGCCTTTGTGCCGGCGGTAAAGGTGGGAAGCCGTTATGAAATGATTGCGGATAGAAGATATATTGAGAATCCCGAGGTGGTAGCGGAGAACCAAAGTCCTGCATTAAATCCGGGAAAGAAGGGACTTCGTGTAGACCCCAATATCTTAGACGATGCTTTGAGCCTGAACATTAAGCATGCGGGTGTGGATATTCCTACCCAGCGCTTCTTCGGGCAGGGAATTTCCTATTCCTACGAGGGAAAGACCTTCCAGATCAACAAAGAGCTGATTGATCAGTTGGATGGAGAGGTAAAGCGTCTTAGTGATTCCGGAGTAGCGGTTACCGCCATTTTGCTGAACGCATGGAATAATACCGTACCTGAGCTGAATCCTATCGGCGTTAAGGAGCTTCCCAAGGAGCAGGCGGTTTACTATGGCTTTAACGTAGAGTCCGAGCAGGGCTTTAGAGCGGTTAAGGCGATGGCTTCCTTCTTGGCAAAGCGTTATAACGGCCAGAACGGTCACGGTAAGATTACCAACTGGGTAGTGGGAAATGAGATTAACAACCAGTACTGGAACTATGAGGGAGACTATGATGTTTCCACTTATACCAAGAAATTCCAGCGTGCCTTCCGTGTATTTTATACCGCGATGAAGTCCGTTTCCGCAAACGACAACATTATGTTCTCTTTGGATCATTACTGGAACATGTTCCCTGAGGCGGCTCCTGTGGGAAAATATAAGGGAAAAGATGTAGTCTTGGCCTTCCACCATTTTGACAATCTGGAGGGACATATGGACTTCGGTTTAGCTTTACACCCCTATCCTTATCCCATTTCCTCCCCGGCATTCTGGGATGATGATAAGACCGGAAAGGTTAACGATACCATTGATTCTCCCATTATCAACTTTAAGAATCTTCATGTGATTACCGACTTTATGCAGTTAGACAGCATGAAGAATAAAAAGGGAGAGGTTCGAAAGATTTTCCTTACCGAGGAAGGTTTCACCAGTATTCAAAAGGGACAGGATAAGTCGGATGAGCAGGCTGCAGCAGTAGCTTATTCCTACTATATTGTAGATAACAATCCTTATATTTCCGCGTATCTCATGAGTCGTCAGGAGGATTCCGATGATGAGGTAAAGCATGGACTGGCTTTCGGACTTTCCAGCATCGTGAACCATCAGTTGGTACATAAGAAGGCACACAGCGTCTTTAAGTACATTGATGACGCCAGTGCAACAGAGGGAACGGCAGACTTTGCCAGAGCCATTATTGGCATCGATTCTTGGGACCAGCTTATTCCAAACTTCCGTTTCCCTGGAAGATAAAGAATTGAAAATATAAAAGAATTGTAGAAATCAAAATATCTTTCTACGCAATATAGGTCTGAACCGGGGCACGCTCTCGCTAGCTTCGCCTCGTATCGGATACTAAGCGAAAAACTGCGTTTTACTTGTTTTTCGCAAGTACCGACGGGCTCAGACTACCCCGAATTCAGGCCTATATTGCTAAGAAAGCATCTTATAGCTTTTGATTTACAGTTCTTTTTTAGTATCTAGCGTAAAGTATGGATTTAGTATAGGGGAAAAATATGGAAAAAGAATTGTTGCAATCAATTTTGGAGCTTGGAGGGAAGGGCTTATTGCTCTATCTTTTGGGCATCAATATCCTTTGTTTTCTAAGCTTTGCCTATGACAAGTGGCAGGCCATACAAAGGGGATGGAGAGTACCGGAAAAAGTCTTATTGGGACAGGCCTTCTTGGGTGGCGCCTTAGGAGGAATTCTGGGAATGTATCTTTGCAGGCATAAGACCAGAAAGCCAAGATTCCTAGTCTTGATGCCGGTGGCCTTGTTGCTATGGATTTATCTGATTTTTGGAAGAAAATAAAAAGGCTTGAAAAGATTAAAATAAAATTTTCTAAGCAATATAGGTCTGAACTGGGACACGCTCTATAAGCCCTCTTCCATCTCTTTAAATACTTCATCCATGGGCTGTGAATCATCCTTTAATGCTTGAGAATAGCCTGTAGTCATCATGGCGTGGAAGGCATCATATGACATTTCTTCTCGAATTGGGGTGGACTTTGCTTCTGTTCTTACATTTTCACTAGCTGTTTTCATGATAGCCATAAAACATACCTCCGTTTATAAGAGAATAGGAAATGTGTTGTATATTACAACAATTAAAGGCTCAATTAAAGGTAAAAAAAAGGAGCTGTAAAAACCAAAAAATCTTTTGATTTTTACAGCTCCTTTTTTTTTTATGCTCCCGAACGGACTCGAACCGCCACTACTGGCGTCGGAGGCCAGCGCTCTATCCATTAAGCTACGGGGGCAATTATTAGCCAAAGCTACAGAGCTGAAATCAGTCTATAACAAAGGTGATAACTTCAAAAGTATAGAACATTCCGATAAAAAATTCAAGGGAATAGCGGAGAAACTTCACTGTCCTGCTGTAGGATTACAATAGCGGAGAAAGTTCGCTGTCCTGCAAAGTATCTTCAATAGCTAAGTTCAACTTCAATCTCTAATAGCAGAGAGACTTCAAACTACATTGGCACGGCAAAGTAGTGGAAATACATTTTAGAACTTGTCAGCTTCCTGATAGCATAAAAATTTTAAATGGCATCGATAAAAGAAAAAGAAAAAATTTCTATTCATTTACACGCTGATTCTTGAAAAAAATTTCCCATTTGCTATAATAATCATATTGTACAATTTCAGAAGGGGTGAGTCTATGCAGGAAGATTTTTTGACGAAAATACGCTCTGCTTACAACCAATTTACCAAGGCAGAGAAGAAGGTAGCGGACTATATTTTACAAAATCCCGATCAGGTTCTGTTTATGTCTATTTCTGATTTGGCGGAAACCTGTAAGGTGGGGGATACCTCGGTTTTCCGTTTTTGTAAAACCATGAATGTGAAAGGCTACCAGGAATTTAAGATGACTCTTTCTTTATCCATGCGTGGCAATGGAAAGGACAGTAAGGAGGGGGAAGGAGGCAATGTTTCTTTACAGGATGACAATATTGCGGAGCTTGCCGGAAAGGTTTTGGAGGAAACCATTGATTCCATTAAGGAGACTCATTCTCTCTTGGACTTTAACAAGGTTACAGAGGCTATGAATGCTCTTTCCAAGGCAAAACGAATTCTGTTCTTCGGTGTTGGGGCGTCCATGCTGACTGCGATGAAGGCGATGAATAAGTTCCATCGAATTGAGCCTAAGGTTTACTGTTCGGAGATGGTGAGTCAGCAGCTGATGAGTGCCGCAACTATGGAGAAGGGAGATGTGGCCGTGATTTTCTCCTATTCCGGTGCGACCAGAGATATTGTGGAGATTGCAAAGCTGGCGAAGGAGTCCGGTGCCACTGTGGTATCCATCACTCGTTTCCAGAAGTCGGAGCTTACGGATTATACGGATATTTTATTGCTTTGCGGAGCCAATGTGGGTTCTCTGCAGAAAGGCTCCACCTCCGCAGAAATCAGTCAGCTCTTCTTGGTAGACATCATGTACACCGAGTATTATCGGAGACATTACGAGTATTGCAATCAGATTTTGGAAAAAAACTACTGTGGCTATCAAAGATAGAAATTAAAGGAAGCGGTCAAAGGATTAGGCAATCCAAAGTTATAGGTGGCCCAAAGCAATAGTTCCCAAAATCATTATAGTTTGATATGAATCACAGTCTGAATCATAGTCTTTATAAAAAATAGGTCTGAAATGGGAGAGAGTATACTCCGATTTCAGACCTATTTGCCTATGAACCTATCTTATCCGTTTTTCTCTAAGCAGTCCCGAAGCTCTTGAATCTTATCCCGGTACAGGGCGGCATCTTCGAAGTTTAACTCCGCGGCGGCAGCCCGCATTTTCTTACTAAACTCACGAATCATCTTTTCAATCTCCGCTCTGGACATGGATTCCACATCCTTTTGGAAGCCCTTCTCATCATCCCGAAGAACCTTGGAAATGGCAATCAAATCTCGAACCGCCTTCTTAATGGTGGTGGGGGTGATGCCGTGGGCTTTGTTGTATTCTTCCTGAATCGAACGTCTTCTCTTGGTTTCGTCAATGGTACGCCTCATGGAGTCGGTAATGGTATCCGCATACATGATAACGTGGCCTTCGGAATTTCTAGCGGCACGACCAACGGTCTGAATCAAAGAGGTTTCGGAACGAAGGAAGCCTTCCTTATCCGCATCCAAAATGGCCACCAGCGTAATCTCCGGAATATCCAGTCCTTCTCGAAGCAGGTTAATGCCCACCAAAACATCAAACTTATCCAGACGCATATCTCTGATAATGGCGGCTCTTTCCAAAGTATCAATATCGGAATGGAGATACTTTACTCTTACCTTTGCTTCCTGCAAATATTTGGTAAGATCCTCCGCCATTTTCTTGGTAAGTGTGGTGACCAGAATCTTATTGCCCTTGTCGGTTTCCTTATGGATTTCGGAAAGCAAGTCGTCAATCTGTCCCTTGGTGGGGCGTACCACGATTTCCGGATCCAAAAGTCCTGTAGGACGGATAATCTGCTCTGCCCTCAGGATTTCATGCTCCGCCTCGTACTCTCCGGGAGTTGCGGAAACGAAGAGCATTTGGTTGATTTTTCCCTCAAATTCGCTGAAATTTAAAGGACGGTTATCCAGGGCGGAGGGAAGACGGAATCCGAAGTCCACCAGAGTGGTTTTTCGGGATAGGTTTCCGTTATACATCCCACGAATCTGGGGCAGACTGATATGGCTCTCGTCCACGATAATCAGATAATCCTCCGGAAAGTAGTCCATTAAGGTGTATGGGGGCTCTCCGGGCTGGGCGAAATTCAAGTGTCTGGTGTAGTTTTCAATACCGGAGCAAACTCCGGTTTCCCGAATCATTTCCACATCAAAGTTGGTTCGTTCGGAAATACGCTGGGCTTCCAAAAGCTTTTCTTCGCTCTTAAAATAGGCCACCCGCTCATCCAGCTCTTCCAAAATGTTTTTGCAGGCAATCTTCATTTTCTCCATAGGAATAACGTAAGGGGTGGCAGGGAACACCATGCAGTGCTCAAGCTTTGCCTTGCCCTTTCCGGTGAGGGCATCAATCAGCTGAATTTCCTCGATTTCGTCTCCGAAAAACTGGATACGGTAGGCCTGCTCGCCTTCGGATGCGGGGAAAATGTCTACAATATCCCCCTTTACCCGGAAGGTTCCACGGCGAAAATCCATATCGTTTCGGTTGTACTGGATTTCCACCAGGTTTTTGATCAATTCATCCCTATCCCGAATCTGCCCGGGACGGAGGGAAATGGCCATGTTTAAATACTCCGTGGGGGCGCCCAAGCCGTAAATGCAGGAAACGGAAGCCACCACCACCACATCCTTTCGCTCGGAAAGGGCTGCCATGGCGGAGTTTCGCAATTTATCGATTTCTTCGTTGATGTCCGAGTCTTTTTCGATATAGGTGTCGGTACTGGGAACATAGGCCTCCGGCTGGTAGTAGTCGTAGTAGGAAACGAAGTATTCCACCGCATTTTCCGGGAAAAATTCCTTCATCTCGGAGTACAGCTGTGCCGCCAGAGTCTTGTTATGGGAAATGATGAGGGTGGGCTTTTGGATTTGTTGAATCACATTGGCCATGGTAAAGGTTTTTCCGGAGCCGGTGACGCCCAACAGGGTTTCAAACTGGTTTCCCTCCTGCAAGCCCTTCACCAGTTTTTCAATGGTAGCAGGCTGATCCCCCATGGGGGCATAATCCGAATGCAGTTTAAATTCTCCTGTAAGCTGTGATCTATCCATAAAACTCCTCTTTCTAAAGCGATGTACTTAAGCTTAAAAACAGCACGTTATTTCTAGTATAGCAAATTCATATATGTTAAAAAAGAAATTTACAGTAGAATAGAGAAGAATATAATACAGGATTTAATGGCTATAGAGTCTCGCATCTTAAGAGAACAAGTATATAACAGACGGAGAGCCTTGTTTCTTAGAAGAGCATGCATTCAACAGTGAAAAAGTGTAAGAAGAGAAAGGAGCGAAAATGCAGTATTCCATTTGCGCATTGCCGGGAGACGGAATCGGACCGGAGATTGTAAGAGAGGCCAGAAAGGTATTGGAAAAGGTAGCGGAGCTGGAGGGCTTTAGCCTTAAGTTCACGGAAAAAGCCTTTGGCGGTGCAGCCATTGACTTGTACGGAGAGCCATTGCCTCAGGATACTTTAGAGGCTTGTAAAGCTTCTGAAGCGGTGCTGATGGGAAGCATTGGGGGAAAGGTGGGTGTATCCCCCTGGTATTCTTTGCCGGTAGAAAAACGCCCTGAGGCAGGTCTTCTTTCTCTTCGGAAGCAGTTGGGCCTTTTCTGTAACTTGCGCCCTGCTAAGCTTTACAAGGAGCTTCGAGATGCCTGTCCTTTGAAGGAAGAAATCATTGGGGATGGCTTCGATATCATGATGATTCGAGAGCTTACCGGAGGACTGTATTTCGGAAAGCGCTCCATTACCGAGGAAAATGGAGAAGAGGTGGCCAGAGACGAGCTGATTTATCGGGCTCATGAAATCGAAAGAATCGGGCGTATTGCATTTTCCCTGGCAAAGGCAAGAGGCGGAAGGCTTTGTTCCGTGGATAAGGCCAATGTTTTTGGACAGCTCCAGACTTTGGAGAAAGATTTTTCACTAAGCTGGGAGAGGAAGAGAAGGATGTGGAGCTTCGCCATGCCTTAGTGGATTCCACCGCCATGGAGCTGGTTCGAAATCCGAGAAACTTCTCCGTGATTGTTACCGAAAACATGTTCGGAGACATTCTTTCCGATGAGATGGCGGAGATTGCCGGCTCTTTGGGCATGCTTCCTTCTGCTTCCTTAGGGGAAAATGCCTTTGGGCTTTACGAGCCCAGCGGCGGCTCCGCTCCGGATATTGCCGGACAGAATATCGCCAATCCCTTAGCTACCATTTTATCCGCAGCCTTGCTTTTAGAGCTTTCCTTGGGAGAGAAGAAGGCGGCGGCAAGAGTAGAAAATGCCGTGGAAAAGGTCTTGGCGCTGGGGGGCAGAACCAAGGATATCTTCTCCGGAAAAGAAGGGGAAAAGCTTTTGTCCTGTTCGGAAATTGGGGATTTCGTAGTAGCTCAGCTGTAAAGTTCTAACAGTTTTCTTTGCATATAGCTCTGAAATGGGGCACGCTCCCGCTAACTTCGCCTTCGTATCAGCACTAAGCTTCAATCGGCGCTACGCTTGATTTCAGCAAGTGCTGACGGGCTCAGATTACCCCATTTTCAGACCTATATGCAAGAAAACACTGGAATATTGAACTTTTTCAGCTTTCGCTTTGTTGTAATAAGGTGATTTTGATGGTTCTATATAGAGCTTCTCGGAACCTTGTTTGTCAAAAAAATAATAGAATATCTTAAAAAAATAGGCAAAACGGAAAAAGCTTGTAGCGACGCCGATTTGCCTTGCTTTATGTGGGGGCTCTCCGTATAATGATATAACGGCGTAAGCCATGAGAATAAGGAGAGTGGAATGGATAATAATAATGATTTTAAAGGCGGTGAGAATGGAGGCTTCTCTAACTGGGGGCAGACGGTTCTCATCGTTTTAATAGCGGCAACAGTAACCTTCTTTATATATACGGTAGCCCAGCGTTTTATGACCAAGGGCATGTCTCAGGAATTAAGCTATAGTCGTTTTCTTTCTATGGTGGATCAGGACCTGGTGGCCAAGGTAGAGTGGGGAGACGGACAGATTACGGTTTATCCCAAGAGCAGAGTGAAGACAGAGCAGCCGAAGGAAAATCCAAGTAAAGAGGAGAAGGAAGGCATTGCCAGGGATGATGACGAAGGAAAGTCCTTAAACTTCGACGCGCCAAAGGAAGATACTTCTTCCTCTGAACAGAATTCCTCACTGACGCAAGATTCCTCTAAGAATAATGTGGAAGGTTTCCAAGAGGGCAGTGTAAAAACGGAAGAGGTTTATTTTAAGGAAGATATTTCCGAGAGAACTTCTTGGGAAACGATTCTGGGGATGATTTTAAAGAATCATTTGAAGAGGAGAAATAATGCAGGATCCGACAGCTCTTCCGGGCTGACTCAGGGGGAAAGCAGAGTCTACTATGTGGTGCCGGTCAATGCGGATGCCGCATCTTTAGTGGAGCGGCTCTATAGACACAATGTGGAGATTTACAGAAAGAGACCGGATAATTCCGCCTTTTTGATGCAGATTATTGTTAGTATTGTACTGCCCTTTGTTTTCCTGATTATTCTGATGAACGCCATGGTGAAGAAGATGGGAACCTCCGGGGGAGGATTCTCCGGAGTAGGAAAGTCCAAGGCGAAGATGTATATGCAGAAGGACACCGGCATCAGCTTTAAGGATGTGGCAGGTGAGGATGAGGCGAAGGAAAGCCTTGTGGAAATCGTAGACTTTCTGCATAATCCCACCAAATATACTTCTATCGGTGCGAAGCTTCCTAAGGGAGCCCTTTTGGTAGGACCTCCGGGAACCGGAAAAACTTTGCTTGCCAAGGCTGTGGCAGGAGAGGCCAATGTGCCCTTCTACTCTCTTTCCGGTTCGGACTTTGTGGAGATGTTCGTAGGTGTGGGAGCCAGTCGTGTAAGAGATTTGTTCCGGCAGGCAAACCAGACTGCGCCTTGCATCATTTTCATTGATGAGATTGATGCCATCGGTAAGACCAGAGATACCCGCTACGGGGGAAATGATGAGAGAGAGCAAACCCTGAACCAGCTCCTTTCCGAAATGGACGGCTTTGATGCGGGGAAGGGAATCATGGTTATGGGGGCTACCAACCGTCCGGAAATCCTGGATCCGGCTCTGCTCCGTCCGGGACGTTTTGACCGTCGAGTAATTGTGGAAAAGCCTGATTTAAAGGGAAGAGTCAACATTTTAAAGGTGCATGCCAAGGATATTAAGCTGGATGATAGCGTAGATTTTGACGAAATCGCCTTAGCCACCAGCGGAGCGGTAGGAGCGGATCTTGCCAATATGATGAACGAGTCCGCCATCACTGCGGTAAAGAATGGCAGAGAAAAGGTTAGCCAGAAGGATTTGTTTGAGGCGGTGGAAGTGGTTTTGGTGGGTAAGGAAAAGAAGGACCGTATCCTTTCCCAGCAGGAGAGAAAGATTGTTTCTTACCATGAGGTAGGACACGCCCTTGTGGCTGCGGTGCAGAAGGACTCCGAGCCGGTACAGAAAAATCACCATTGTCCCGAGAACCATGGGAGCCTTAGGCTATGTCATGCAGGTGCCGGAGGAAGAAAAATATCTGAATACCAAGGCAGAGCTTCATTCCATGATGGTGGAATGTCTGGCAGGTAGAGCGGCGGAGGAAATCGTTTTGAAACCGTAACCACCGGAGCCAGCAATGATATCGAGAAGGCGACAAAGATTGCCAGAGCCATGGTGACTCAGTACGGTATGTCCGAGAAGTTCGGTTTAATGGGACTGGCAAGACAGGAAAATATGTACCTTGGAGGTCGGGCTGTCTTAGAGTGCGGAGACGATACCGCCACAGAGGTAGACCAGGAAGTGGCACGCATTTTGAAGGAGTGCTACGAAGAATCCAAGAAGATTTTGTTGGAAAATCGTTTTGCTCTGGATGAAATCGCAAAGTTCCTGATTGAGAAGGAAACCATTACCGGTAAAGAGTTTATGAAGATTTTTGCCGAGGTAAAGGAAAAGGAAGGAAAAGGAGATCATCCGGAAAATCCTTCAGAGGGGAAAGAGGGAACAGAGGAAAATGAGGGCAAAGAGGAAGGACACTCCGAAGCCTAAGAGGCAGACGCTTCTATAGAAAAGCCGCATTTTCTGAAAGAAATGTACGAAAAAGGTCTGTCAGAGTTCCTTCTCTGGCAGACCTTTTCCCTATGATAAAATACCATATATGACTATGCCCGGTCTCTAAGGACGTACTTCCATAATGTCTGAAACAGTACAGGAAAACAAAAGGCAAAGCTGTCGTATGGTTTCTGTAGAGACCGGTAGGTTTTTCTTCAAACGATGCAGCTGTGCGGCAGAAACTTTGTGGTCTTGAATAAGACGATATTGGCTCACTTGTTCTCGTTCAATCAGTCGCCAAAATGGGGCATAACTAATCACATATACTCCTTTTAAAATGAGAAAAAAGGAAAACAAAATATAAAGAATTCTTCTATCTTGTATAATTTTAACATTATTATGCGGATTCGTATAGAAAGGAATAGACAAAATGACTTTTCTTTTCCTCTTAATCCTTCCCCTACTCCTGCTTATCTATTCCCAGTGGGAAAGAAATCAACTCAGAGTGGAGAAGTATAGGATTTCTACCGATAAGGTAAAGAAGGCCTATCGTTTTCTCTTTCTGACAGACCTCCATGACAAGAGCTTTGGAAAGGATAATGGGATATTACTGAAAAAAATCGAGGAATTAAAGCCTCGGTGGATCTTCATTGGGGGAGACTTTCCCATCAGCTATTCCGGAGAAAAAACGGCGGAGAGAGATGAGGTGGAAAATTCCTGCCGTTTGCTGTATGCTTTAGCAGAAAAATACCCTCTTTACTATGCCTTTGGAAACCATGAGGAAAAGCTGTTTAGTAAGGAGGATTTTCAGGGAAAGCAGCAGGCCTTTCGGAAGGCTTTGGAAAAGGTGGAGCTTTTAGAGAATCGTTCAGTGCTTTTAGCCCAGGATTTAGAGCTTAGCGGCTTGTCTTTGGATTTATCCTATTATCGTCCCCTGCTTTGGAAGAAGAAAAAGCCCTTGGGGGAAGAGGATAAGAAAAACTGGGAAAAGGCTATAGGAGCTACCCGGGAGGAACAGCCTAAAAATATTTTTCGTATTGCCTTAATGCACAGCCCCTTTTACCAGGAGGAAATGGAGGCTTTGCCGGTGGATTTGGTGCTGTCCGGACATTTTCATGGAGGAGCCATCGGCTTTCCCGGCTTTGCTTTAATGACACCCCAGTATAAGTTTTTTGTGAGAAACCCAAGAGGTTTACGAAAAGTAGGGGGACAATGGCATTTTACCGGAAGGGGACTGGGAACCCACAGCATCAATGTGCGCCTGGCAAACTTCCCGGAGCTGGCTTGCTTTGATATTCTTCCGATGGGAGAAGCTTAAGGAGAAAATGATGGAAGAAAAGGTGATTTTTTATAAGCTGGATGCCTTTGAGGGGCCGCTGGACTTATTGCTCCACCTTATTGAAAAAAATAAAATCGATATCTATGATATTCCGATTTCGGAAATCACAGAGCAGTATCTGGAATATATGAAGGCTCTGGAGGAAGAGGATTTGGAAATCGTTTCCGCCTTCCTGCTGATGGCAGTGACGCTTCTGGAAATGAAGGCCAGAATGCTGCTACCCAAGAAGGAGGAAGAGGAAGGGGAGGAAGTAGACCCCAGAGAAGAGCTGGTACAGAGACTTTTAGAATACAAAAAATATAAAAGAATCAGCGGAATGTTACGAGCAAAGGAAGAAACCGCTCCCAATATTATCGAAAAGGAACCCAGTATTCCGAAGGAAGTGGAAAAGTATAAGCCGCCATTGGATTTAGAAGATTTGTTGAAGGGACTGGATATTCTTAGGCTTCAGGAAACCATGAAGGAGATTTTAAGACGGAAGGAAGCCAGAAAGGATCAGCTTCGGGCAAATTTTGGAAAGATTAAGCGGGAAAAGATAAGCTTGCAGGGGAAAATGCAGGATATTCTGGCTTATGCGAAGAGTCACGGACGTTTTTCCTTCCGACAGATGCTAAAGAAAAAGCAGGGAAAGACGGAGACGGTGGTGAGCTTCTTGGCTATTTTGGAGCTGATGAAAATGGGGAAGATTACCCTTAAGCAGGAAAATGCCTTTGGAGACCTGGATATCACTGTTAATAAAGAAGCGGAGCAGGAAGAAATGGATCTGACGCTGGTGGAAGATTTTGATTAAAAATGCTTTTAGAAGGGAGTAAGGCAGGTGGAGGAAAACGAACAATACTCTTTAAAAGAAGAGTTGGAACGAACTTTGGCGGAAGAAGATGCCGAAGCCTTACGGGATAGGGATTCGACAGAAGAAAAAGCCGAAGGCTCTCAGGATAGAGATTCGGTGGAAGAAGCCGAAGGATCTCGGGATAAGGACACGGTTCTAAGCTTGCAGGAAGAAATCGAGAGAGAAGATGCCCTAAGCTTGCAGGAAGAGGAAGATTTACTGGAAGCTCTTTTGTTTTCTTTGGGAAGAACCGTGAGCCTGGAAGAAATGGCGATTTGTCTGCACATGGGGGTGGATGGAGCAGAGCTTGCAGCAGAGCGTTTACGGAAAAAATATGAGGAGCGTCAAGGTGGTCTTTTAATCCGAAAGCTGGAGGGAAAGTATCAGATGGTCAGCCATCCCAAAACCTATGATGCTTTGATTCGGGTGGTTAAGCAAAGCCGGAAACCGGTGCTTTCCGATGTGCATTTGGAAACCCTTTCCATTATCGCTTACTGCCAGCCGGTAACAAAGGCGGAGGTGGAGCGGATTCGTGGCGTAAAGTCCGACCATGCGGTCAATCGTTTGGTGGAATTCGGTTTGATTGAAGAGGTGGGCCGTTTGGATGCGCCCGGCCGACCGGTGCTCTTCGGAACCACCGAGGAATTTCTGACCCGTTTCGGTGTAGATTCTCTTTCCTCACTCCCCAGCCTTCCCAAGGATTTGGAGAAGCTTTTGGAAGAGGAAGTAACGGAGGAATTAAAGGACAGCCTTGGCTTAGAGCCGGAGAAGCAGGAAGGGCTGAAGGAAGAGAAAGTAGAAGAGGCTCAAGAAGAAAAGTCGGAAGAGCCTAAAGAAGAGTCGGAAGAATCTAAAGAAGAGAAGCCGGAAGAGTCTAAAGAAGAACAGCCGGAAGAAATGGAAGCGGAAGACAATATAGAGGAAGAAAATCCGGAGCCGGAATTTTCTGCTGAAAGCGAAGAAGAAAAAGAACTGGAAGAAGCTGCGGATGAGGCGGAGGTAGCAGCGGAAGAAGAAGCGGAAGAAGAAGTGGAAGAAGAAGTGGAAGAAACAGCGGAAGAAAGTACAGAAGGGCAGGAGGACGCGAAGGCATTGGACCCGGAACAGTAGGCAGGGACCTTTTGCAAGAGGAAGAAAGCTTTATTGAAGCTTATCTTATGGAATTGGAAGCGGAGAAGGAAGCAGAGCTCGAAGAAGATAAGGACGAGGACAACGAAACAGTCGAGAAATCAGAAGCCGAAGATAAATCGGAGGCTGATGTGGAACCGGAGTCCGAAGAGGAAATAGAAGCGATACAGGAGCCGGAACCCGAAGACGAACCCAACCTTCTCCCTGCAAGGGGAACCTGCCGTAGAAAGCCGTTAAGAAACTGTTATAGAGAAGAAAAGGGAGTGCAAAGTAATTCCTGGAGAAAGGAGAAACGGAAGTGGAGGCTAAGTTAAAAATCAAATATCATGTAAAGGAGCTGGAAAAGCTTCGCTACATTGACGGAAAAAGCGACTGGATTGATTTACGGGTGGCAGAAAATGTCAGTATGAAGCAGGGAGAATATCGCCTAATCAGTATGGGCATTTCTGTGGAAATTCCCAAGGGCTATGAAATGTTTATTGTTCCCAGAAGCTCTGCCTATAAGAACTTTGGGATTTTGCAAACCAATGCCATGGGAGTGGTGGATGAATCCTTCTGCGGCGACAATGACATTATCCACATGCCTATCCTGGCCATGAGAGATACGGAAATTCATATCAATGATCGAATCGGACAGTTCCGCTTGATGCCTCACCAGCCGGAGGTGCATTTTATCGAGGTGGATCATCTGGATAACGAAGACCGGGGGGGCTTTGGCACCACCGGAAAGGCATAATAGGAGGGGAAAATGCAAAAAAGGAAGAACAAAAGAGGAAAAAGCCTAAGTTCTTTTCTGCTACTCTTTCTCCTTCTCTCTTTAAGCCTCTCTGCCTGTAAGAATAAGGCGAAGGAATACCGTCTTCTGGGCATCGAAGCCCTGGAACGGGGAGACGGAAAGACTGCACTGGAAAACTTTAATCTGGCCTTGGAGAAAAGTAACGGGCAGGTTTCCGCTTTGCAAATGGATATTCTGGCCTATAAAATCGAGGCGGAAATTCAACTTGGCAATATTTCCGATGCGGAGGAAAGTCTGCAAAGCTACAAGACCTTGGCGAAAAAGGATTTGCCCTTGCTGGAGGAGAGAATTGCCGGAAAGAAGCTGATTCAGGAGCTGGGGACTGCTTTGAATGACAATAAGCTGGAGGATGCGGAAAAGCTCCTTTCAGAAATCAAGGAAAAGGGACTGGAAGAGGATCGGGAGTATCTTTTCGATGCAGCGGTATATCTGGAGAAGACCGCAAAATGGCAGGAAGCCTATGAAGCCTTTCAGCAATACAGTACCCGCTATCCGGGAGATGAGGATGCGAAAAGGGAGCTTAGCTTTCTGAAAAACCGTATGGAAGCGCTGGAGAAGAATCCTTTGCTGAAAGAAAAGGCGGGGATTACGGAAAAGCAGGAAACAACGGAGACCACAGCGACAACAGAAGGAAGCAATTAAGATAATCAATCCTGTTTCGAAAGGAGCCGGAGAATAATCAGAGAAGTTTTTGGAGTAGATTCCAAAAACTATCAAAAAATTCAAAGTTTTCGGAATTAAATCCAAAAACTTTACTTCCTATAAAAAGAATGCTATTCTCTACAAAAGGAGGTGGCAGGGTGATTATAAGAGAAGAATATTTGAAAAAACTAAAGGCTCTCAAGGATAAAACACATTATCAAGATTGTGACCGGAATAAGAAGATGCGGAAAATCAACGCTACTGCTCCAGTTCCAAGATTGGCTGTTAGAGCAAGGGGTTGATCAATCCCAAATTATTTTTATTAACTTTGAGGACCTAGAGTATGAGGACTTGAATAATTATAGAAGTCTTCATAAATATATTAAAGAGAATTTAAAGAAAAACAGTAAGACTTATATTTTTCTGGATGAAATTCAAAATGTAGATCAGTTTCCTAAAGTATTGGATAGTCTACAGTTAAACCCGGATATAGATTTGTATGTGACCGGCTCCAATGCCTATATGCTTTCCAGTGAGATAGCTACCCTGATTTCCGGAAGATATATCCAGATTGAGATGCTTCCTCTGTCTTTAAGGAATATTGTCTGGCAAAGGGGGGCTATGAAGACAGAGCAAGAAAATATACCGATTACTTGTTAAGCAGTTCCTTTCCCTATGCTTTAGCATTGGATTCCGAACCCAATATCATCAGAGATTACTTGGAAAGTATCTACAATACGATAGTAATTAAAGATATCATGAATCGGAAACAGGTGACGGATTCCATGATGCTTCAAAGTGTTTTGAAGTTTATTTTTGACAATATCGGGAATCCCTTCTCCACCAAGAAAATAGCGGATACCATGACTTCCGACGGTCGAAAGATTGATTCTAAAACGATAGAAAAATATCTTGCGGCTTTGAAGGAATCTTACGTCATTTATCAGGCTAAACGCTTTGATATCAAAGGGAAACAGTACCTTAAGACCTTGGATAAATACTATGTGGTAGATATTGGTCTTCGATATATGCTTCTGGGCAAACAAGCCATGGATGCAGGCCATATATTGGAAAATATCATTTATTTGGAACTGCTTCGCAGATCCTATGATGTGTATGTGGGAAAGGTAGATAGCTTTGAAGTGGATTTTGTCGCACAGAATCAGGACGGCAATCATTATTATCAGGTGGCTTTGACGGTAAGAGAAGAAGCTACCTTGAATAGAGAATTAAGACCGCTGCGAATGCTTCAGGACGACTATCCCAAGCTAGTCCTTACTTTGGATGATGACCCTCCAAGGGATATAGACGGCATAAAGATTCTGAATGCAAGAGACTGGCTATTGGATTTGGAACAGTAGAATGGAAATTGAAACTGTACATGTGGAAATCAAAGTCGTAGACATGGAAATTTTCTTGCTAGGACAGGAAAAGGATAGTATACTTTTTTCTCGTATACTTATACCAAAAGGAGAGTAGCGGATGGCGAAGAAAAAAGCGGGAAAGCAAGAAGGAGAAAGAGGTGGAAATATGGCAAGATATGAGGAATTATCCGTAGAGGAATTGGAAGCATTAAGAGCGGAATTAAAGGACGAGTACAGGCGCTACCAGACCATGGATATGAATCTGGATATGAGTAGAGGAAAGCCCTGTAGAGAGCAGCTGGATTTGAGCAATGACATGATGGATGCTCTGGACAGCAATGCGGATATGTATTCCAGCGAAGGTGTAGATGTTCGAAATTACGGTGTATTGGATGGTATCGCAGAGGCCAAGGAGCTTCTTCCGATATGATGGAAAATCATCCGGATCATATCCTCATTTTCGGAAACTCTTCTTTGAATGTTATGTATGACTCCATTTCCCGTTCCATGACTCACGGTGTTATGGGAAGTACCCCCTGGTGCAAGCTGGACGAGGTAAAGTGGCTTTGCCCTGTTCCGGGCTATGATCGTCACTTTGCCATTACCGAGTACTTTGGGATTAAAATGATTCCGGTACCTATGACGGAGCATGGTCCTGATATGGACATTGTGGAGGAGCTGGTAGCTTCCGATGAGGCGATTAAGGGAATCTGGTGTGTGCCGAAGTATTCCAATCCTCAGGGCTACAGCTATTCCGATGAGACGGTACGCCGTTTTGCCCGCCTGAAGCCGGCAGCCAGAGACTTCCGTATCTACTGGGACAATGCCTATGGTATGCATCACCTTTATGACCATGAGCAGGATTATTTGATTGAGATTTTAGCGGAGTGTAAGAGAGCGGGACATCCGGATTTGGTGTATAAGTTCGCCTCCACCTCCAAGATTTCCTTCCCGGGCTCCGGTATTGCTTCCATGGCAACCAGCTTGAACAATCTGGAAGATATTAAGAAGCAGGTACAGTACCAGACCATCGGACACGATAAGGTGAACCAGCTTCGTCATGTTCGTTTCTTCCAGGATATTCACGGTATGGTGAAGCACATGCAGAAGCATGCCAATATTCTTCGTCCCAAGTTTGAGATGGTGGAGGATATTTCGAGAAGAACCTTGCAGGAACCGGCGTGGGAGAATGGACTAAGCCGAAGGGTGGATATTTCATCAGCTTCGAAACCCTTCCCGGCTGTGCCAAGGCTGTAGTGGATAAGTGTAAGAAGGCCGGCGTAAAGCTGACTCCCGCAGGTTCCGCCTTCCCCTACAAGAAGGATCCCAACGACAGCAATATCCGTATTGCGCCAACTTACCCACCATTGGAGGATCTGCGTATTGCCTCCGAGCTTTTCACCCTCTGTGTAAAGCTGGTAAGTGTGGAAAAGCTTTTAAAGGATAAGAAGGAAGGACAGGCTTAAAGGCTACTCTTCCCCTAAAAATTCCTGTAAAAGGTAGGTATAGACCTTTTGGTGCTTGGCCTCCCATTTTAAGCAGAGAGCCTTGGCACTTTCTTCATCGGGAACCGTAAGCTCCACTCTACAGAGTAGGGTGCGATTTTCCCGAATTTCCAGCTGCACAAGGTACTCCTTTGTGTCTGTCTCCGAATAATCGGAATATAGGGCCGCCTCACTTTGCAGGCGGCTTTTGTTTTTGGAAAGAAAGAGGTCCATGTCTTCCCGCACCAGCTCCGGGATATCCTGGGAAAAGAAATTTAATGTCTGCTTGCCCTCCTCCGTGATTTCGTAGCGGGTGGTGCTTTGGCTGTGCTCTGCGGAAATGAGGGAAGCCTCCACCAAATCATTGATGCATTGCTGTAAAGTGAAATAGGTGGTATATTCATTTTCTAAAAAAAATCCGCTAAGCCGACTGTTGCTTAGGGGGTATTTTACGGAATGGAGTAAGTAAAGAATCATCAGTTTGTATTGGGTCAATGCTTCTGTAGCCATAAATTCCTTCTTTATCCCATAAAAATGGGAGTTTCTGTTTTTTGGAGTTTCCGTCTTGTTCAGAATATAAATCTTTGCAAAATGCGCTTTTTTCTAAGAAATACGCTATACTGCTCTAAGGAAATTGCTTTTCCGAAAGAAAAGTCTGAGCCTGAAAGAGAAAAAAGCAAAGAATGGAATTAGTTTAACAGAATTGTAAGCCTAGTTGCAATAGAAGGAAGCGTTAATGGAAAATTCTGTCTTTCTCGAAAGGGCTTCCTGTGCTAAAATAAAGCCCTATGGAGAGTTTGCTATGAGAGAAAAAATCAATAAGTTAGCCAGAGGAATTATCGAGGAAGGAATCCCTTCCCTGCATTTTTCTGTTGAGCAGATTATGGCTGTAATTCCTTATCGGGAAAGTCGAACATTTGAAATCTTTTTGCAGTCGGTAAATGGCGTTGCCATGCGTGGCCTGGTCTATGCCAAGGGACCCTATCTAACCCTGCATAAATCCGCCTTTGGAGGTGTACGTACCAAGGTAAGCTTTACCATTGATACGAAGAACCTGGGGGATGAAGAAGAAATCAAAGGGGAGCTTTGCTTTGTCTACAATGGGGGAGAAAAGCGGATTCCCTATTCTTTTGTGGTGGAAAAACAGCCCTCTGCAAAGCAAATCCATGAGATTAAGGATTTTTCTCATTTGCAACACATGGCGGAGGAGGACAGAAAGGCTTGCAGCAGAATCTTTGATTACAGCGATTTTTTGGAAGCCCCGATTTTTCAGGATATTACCGCCCTTAGACTCTATGAGCTTTTAAAGTCCTGCGGAGACAGAACCCTTGCTTTAGAAGAGTTTTTGACCTATTTCTCACATCGCCCGAAGAATGCCATGAGGCGGGAAGTGCTTCCCTACCAAAGACGGGAGGAAAGGGAAGAAGTTCTTCATTTTCCGGAGGATGCAAGCCTGGAAGAAAAGATTACGGAGTGCATCCACAGAGGAGATTGGAGCCTTAGTGCCTTTGCCCTCTATAAAAAGGGTGTGGAGGAGAATGTTAAGATTACCAAATTGTACGAGAATCTCCTTTATGCTATGCCCATGGGCTATTCGGAAGAATTACCCAAGGGGGTATATCTTTATTTCTCCTATGAATATCGTTTAGAAGAGGGAATTAAGCTTCCTCTATATTATAATATTTTGAAGAATTTCCAGGAAGGTTCCGAGATTTTCTCCCACTTTGCAAGGCCGATGCAGGACTATGCCATTTCCTGTCTTTTGCGGGGGGAAATCAATGAGGAGCTGGCTTTGTTGTATAGCAAGCTGATTTTACCGGAAATGATTGATGAAAGGATGGCGGAGTTCCTTCCGAAGATTTTAAACAGTTATCTGGTGGAAGTGGAGGATCAGAGCATTGAGCGTCTGGTACTGACTCACCCTGCTTTGCGCAGGGAATGTTCCTTCCCGGTGAAGGGGGGATTTTGTACGGTGCCCATGCCCCTTCCCAATATGATTCTTCTTTTCCAGGATGCCTTGGGCAACCGTTACAGTCGGGTACCCCACAGAAAGACCAGACTGATGGAAGAGGCGGAATTGGAGAAGAAATGCCAAAGCCTCTCTGAGGACAAGGGCATTTTCCTGATTCGGAAGACTCTTAGCCTGGTGGAAAAGGGAATTTCCGACAGTAAGGACCTGGAGCTCATGGAAAAGGCCTTTTCCTATGAGGATTTTACCCTGTATTTTCGGATGAAGATTTTGCATCTGATTCTTTCCTACCATAAGAAGGCAGAGGGAGTAGAGTTCCCGAAGGAGAATCTGGAATTTCTCCATGCCCTTCCCTTTGGGGCTTTAAAGAAGGAAGAGAAGGAGGATGTGCTTAGTGCCCTGATTTATCGGGGGGGACTATGACAAGGCTTTGGAATATCTCATTGCCTATCCCTACCTTTCCCTGGATAAGCGGGCATTGGAAGCATTTTTAGAGGGAACTCTTTCCCAGGCCCGGGGAGAGAAGGTTTACGGGGAAGAGGAAAGGGAGATGCTTTTGTATCTTTCGGAAAAAGCCTTTCTTTCCAAGCTGGAAAAGGACAGTATTCTTCATTTCCTTTTGGAGGAATATAACGGTACCACGGAAGAGATGCTGCAAATGATGCGGGCAGCAGACCAAAGGAAGCAGCAGAAGGCGAAGATTCCTTCTTCCTCCTTCTTAAACATGGGAGAGCGACTTTTGGCCCAGAGCCTTTTTACGGAAAAACGAAAGGAAAGCGAAGAGATTTTTGCCCTCTATACCCGTTACGGGGGAGCGGATCCTTTACTTCTTCGTGCCTTTTTCACTGCCTATTCCGCCTCTGTCTTCCTGGGACAGAAGCCGGAAAAAGAATGGATTATGCAGCGGATTTTTGAAGAGGTTCGGGGAGAAAGCCATAAGGAAAGAGTGCCGGTGCTTTATCTTTTGGCATTGAGTCTTTCTTTCTCCAAGAGAAAGGAGCTTAAGGAGGAAGAGCTGGAGGAGCTTAACGCCTTCCTGCCGATTCTCTTGGAAAAATCTTTGATTTTCAGCTATACCAAGGAGTTGGGAAAATTTGTTTCCCTGCCCAATGAAATTTTAGAAAAATCCGTCTTGGAGTATCACGGAAGAGAAGAGGAAAAGCCTTTCCTGTCTATAAGAAATCAGGGAGAAGAGGAGTTCCACAGAGAGGAATTACAGGAGTGCTATCACGGCATTTACACCGCTTCCTTCCTGCTTTTCCCGGGAGAAAGCATGGAATATCGCTTTACTTTGGGAAAAGAGGACACGCTATTGTATCAGTCCACCCTGAAGAAGGAACCATCCGAGAAATCCTATGCGGGAGAGGATGCCTATACCAAGCTTTGTCGGATGTGTGAGCTGATGACGGAGAAGCAGGCAGAGCCTTTACTGGAAATGATGGAAGAGTACGGCAAGAAGGAAATTGCTTTATCGAAATTACTGGAGGAGTAAGAGAAAGAGGTATTTGTGAAAAGCATTGGCATTAGTTTAGGGGATGATTATACCGACATTTCCCTATATCAGGAAGAATATACATATCGCTTTCCTACTCTTCTTTGTAGAGAGAAGCGAGGGACGCAGTTTTCTATCGGTGAGGAAGCATACAAGAAGAATCTCACCGGAGGAGTGGTACTGGTGGACAAACTTCTGTCCCTGTTTAAGAAAAAGGGCAGCGCCACCATTGAAGGGCAGTGCTATGAGGCGGAGGAACTTCTGTCCATCTTCCTTCGTTCCCTGCTGAAAGAGGGAGAGAAGCGGATAGAGGAAAAGGAGCTTCCGGAGGAAGAGGGAAAGGATACTTTAGTCCTTACCCTTCGGGAGGGAGAGCCGGAGCTCTTCAAAAGATTAAAGGAGCTTCTGGAAAAGCTTTTCGGAGAGGAGTATTCGGTGCAGTGCATCAGCCACACCGAGGCCTTTGCCCACTACCTTTTACGGCAGGATAAAACCCTTTACAATCGCTTGGTGGGGATGTTTGAATTTTCCAATCAGGTGCTTCACTACTATGAAATGCAGGTGTCCAAGGGGGCGAAGAAGTATGCTATTTCCGCCGGGGAAGCCCAGCCGGAGGCCATTTCCTTCGACATTATGGAAAAGCCCCAGGGTAAACGGATGGCAGACCAGATTCTTTCCGGGCTTAGCGATAAAATTACCAGAGGGAAGGTCTACAGTGCCTTCTTTTTGTCCGGAAAGGGCTTTGAAAGTACAGAATTTGCTCCGGGCTTTATGAAGAAGCTTTTAAAGGGAAGAAGAGTTTGTGTGGAATCCTTCCTCTTTGCCATCGGGGCTTTGGAATATGCCAAGCTTTTGGGAAGTGGAGAAGAGGAGGAGTATCTTCTGCTTTGTGAAACCAGGGTAGCCTATGATGTTTCTGTCCGGGTGAGTCAGAAGGAAAGGGAATTCCCCTATTATCTGGCAAAGGCGGGAGATGCCTGGCTGGAAAAGGAAGAGGAGCTTTTGCTCCTACCGGACCGACAGGATTATATTGATTTTACGGTGCAGCCCTTCGTGGGAAGCAAGGGAAGGCAGCTTCGGATGCTGCTGGATGGCTTTCCGAAGAGAGAGGAGCGTTGCACGAAGCTCTCTTTAAAGAGTCGATTTGTAGATGCTTCCACCATTTTGATTCGGGTGGAGGACAAGGGCTTGGGAGACTTGCACCCTGCCTCCGGAATGGTGATTGAAGAGCGAATCAGTTTGGGAAAGGAGTAAAGCATGGCAGTGATTTTATGTCAAAAAGAAGCTACATTTCCCTATTATTATGAGCGATTGGATATTTCTGTCTATTCCTTGGAGGAGCTTTGCTATGTGGTGGGAAAGTATCCCCTCCTGATTCCGGAGCATTTTGTGGATCATCGTCTTTTGGAATGGGTCAGTACCGGCTTGAATCGCCCCATGCTTTCCGAAAAGCTGAAGCAATTAAAGGACATGGGGGAGCGGGAGGAGCGTTTGCTTTTCCGTCTGCTTCGGGAGTGCTCCTATTTTACGGAGAGAGAGCTGGAGGACTTTTCCTTAGAGCTTAGAAGGATTCAGGCTTTGTCCGAGCCGGAGCGGAAGGAAAGGATGGGAGACAGCTTCTTTTCCTTAAAGAAATACAGAAAGGCCTTGGATGCCTATCAGGATGCGTATCATTTGGAGGAAAATGGCAGAAGGCTTCGTAAGATTGCAGAGTCCTACCTGTATTTAAAGCAGTTTCAAAGAGCAGGAGATGCCTTTGCGAAATTATATAAAAAAAATCAGGATAAGGCTGCTTTACGAAGATTGTATTTCCTGTCTCAGATTACCTTTCCGAAGGATCGGTACAAGGAGCTTTGGCAGGGAGTAGAGGAAGACCTGGTCAAGGAATGGCAGGCAGAATGGGAAGATGCTTTGAAAGAAGCGGAGCAGGCGGAAGGAATTTTGGAGCTGAAGAATGCCTATAACGAGGGAGAAGAGGCATTTTTCCAAGAAGCGGAGAAGAAGCTGGAAGCCTGGAAAGAAGAAATACGTGGTAGAGCCTAGTTACAGGAGGGGAAAATGAAAGAACTTGCAAAACAATATAATCCGGAAGAGGTAGAGGACCGTATCTACGAAAAGTGGCTGAAGGGGAATGCCTTCGCCGCAAAGGTAAATCCTAATAAAAAGCCCTTTACCATTATGATGCCGCCTCCCAATGTTACCGGGCAGCTGCACATGGGACACGCCTTGGACAATGCCTTACAGGATACCCTGATTCGTTTTAAGAGAATGCAGGGCTTTGAGGCTTTGTGGCAGCCGGGAACGGATCATGCCGCTATTGCCACAGAGGTAAAGGTTATCAATAAGCTGAAGGATATGGGCATTGACAAGTGGGAGTTGGGAAGAGAAGGCTTCTTAAAGGAGGCCTGGAAGTGGAAGGAAGAGTACGAGGATCGTATTGTCAACCAGCTCCATAAGATGGGTTCCTCCGCAGACTGGGATCGTCTCCGTTTTACCATGGACGAGGGTTGCTCCCATGCGGTGTTGGAGACCTTTGTCCGTCTGTATAAGAAGGGCTTGATTTACCGCGGCTCCAGAATGATTAACTGGTGTCCGGTTTGTAATACTTCCATTTCCGATGCGGAGGTTTTGCATGAGGAGCAGGAAGGCTCCTTCTGGCACATCCTTTACCCCGTAGTGGGAGAAGAAGGCCGTTTTGTGGAGATTGCTACCACCAGACCGGAAACGCTCTTAGGCGATATGGCTGTGGCTGTAAACCCGGAGGATGAAAGATATAAGGATATCGTAGGAAAACAGCTGCATCTTCCTTTGACGGACAGAGTGATTCCGGTGATTGCGGATGCCTATGTGGATAAGGAATTCGGAACCGGCTGTGTAAAGATTACTCCTGCCCATGACCCCAACGACTTCCTTGTGGGAGAAAGACACGGCTTGGAGGTTTTAAACATCTTAACGGATGATGCCAAGATTCTCTGTGAAGGCTCCCCCTATAACGGCATGGATCGTTATGAAGCCAGAAAGAAGATGGTGGAGGATTTAGAAAAGCAGGGACTCTTAAAGAATGTGGTGCCTCACAGCCACAATGTAGGTGTGCATGATCGTTGCGGAACCACCGTTGAGCCTATGGTAAAGCCCCAGTGGTTTGTGAAGATGGAAGAGCTGGCAAAGCCCGCTATCGAAGCGCTGAACAAGGGAGATTTGGAATTTGTTCCGGAAAACTACGGTAAGACCTACCTGCATTGGCTGGAAAATATCAAGGACTGGTGTATTTCCCGTCAGCTTTGGTGGGGACACCGCATTCCTGCTTACTACTGTGAGGACTGCGGAGAGCTAATCGTATCTTTGGAAAAGCCGGAGTGCTGTCCAAAGTGTAAGAGTGCATCCCTTCGTCAGGATGAGGATACCTTGGACACCTGGTTCTCCAGTGCCCTTTGGCCCTTTGAGACTTTAGGCTGGCCGGAGGAGACGGAAGATTACAAGTATTTCTATCCTACGGATGTGCTGGTTACCGGATATGACATCATTTTCTTCTGGGTAGTTAGAATGGTATTCTCCGGAATTGAGCAAACCGGAAAGACACCTTTTAAGAAGGTACTGATTCACGGTCTTGTCCGGGATGATCAGGGAAGAAAGATGAGTAAGTCCTTAGGAAACGGCATCGATCCTTTGGAAATCATCGGAACCTACGGGGCGGATGCTCTGAGAATGACTCTTCTTACCGGAAATGCCCCGGGAAACGATATGCGTTTCTATCATAGCCGTGTGGAAGCCAGCAGAAACTTTATGAATAAGGTTTGGAATGCTTCCCGTTTCCTCTTTATGAATGTAAAGGAAGAGGAGAAAGAAGCTCTTCTGGCCTTGGTAGGAAAGAAGGAAGCGAGTCTGGAAGAGGTGCTTTCCGTGCTTCCCAAGAACCTGGCCCTTGCAGACCGGTGGATTCTTTCCAAGTGTAACCATACCGTTTCCGAGGTGACCAGAAACTTAGAGTCCTTTGATCTGGGAATTGCCTTGGATAAGATTCAAAACTTTATCTGGGAAGAGTTCTGTGACTGGTATATCGAGATGGTAAAGCCCAGACTCTACAGTGAGGGAGGAGAAAGCAAGACTCTTGCCCTTTGGACTCTCTTAAAGGTTTTGAAAACTTCCTTAAGTTTGTTGCATCCCTTCTGCCCCTTCATTACGGAAGAGATTTACGACACGGAAATCTTTATTCCCGGGAGAAGAGAAGATGCTGATGCTATCGGATTGGCCTGTTTTCGCGGAAGAACTGGACTTTTCCGAGGCGGAGAAGGAGGGAGAGACCATCAAGGAAGCGGTTCGTGCCATCCGAAATATTCGTACGGAAATGAATGTTCCCCCTTCCAAAAAGGCTACAGTTTACTTCGTAAGCGAGGATGAGGGGTTAAGAAAAACGTTTACACATAGTAAGGTATTCTTTGCTACCCTTGCTTATGCACAGGATGTTATAATACAGCAGGACAGAACAGGTATTCCTGAAAATGCTGTTTCTGTCTTGATACCGAAGGCCAACATTTTCCTTCCCTTCTCTGATCTGGTGGATTTGGATCAGGAAAGAGAGCGTTTGGAGAAGGAAGAGGAGCGGCTGAAGAAAGAAATTCAACGTGCAGAGGGAATGTTAAAGAATGAGCGCTTCCTGTCCAAGGCACCGAAGGAAAAGGTGCAGGAGGAGGAAGAAAAGGCTATGAAGTATAGACAGATGCTTGAGCAGGTTCTGGAAAGAAAGAAGGCTCTTTCCTAAGCTTTAACTTCCCGAGTAGACGGGAGGTTTTATGTGTAAAGCAGAGAGAATAACGGTAGAGGAAAAGAAGAGAAGAGTATGGGGCGCTTTGCTCCTGCTTTTCTCCTTCTTGTTCCTCTTTTCTTTTCAGAGTTTTCAGGGACATGCCGAGGAAAGGGCAGCCACCAAGGAAGAGCTTACCGGCGTGAAGAAGGGAAGCACCACAGCCTATATCTGGGAAAAGGAAGACAGCGCCTGGAAGCTTTTGTATCTGGACGTAAAGAGTAAGTCCTGGAAGTATGCCAAGGAGCGTTGGGTACAGATTGGAGATCGTTTTTATTATTTCAATGCGGAAGGAAAGATGGCTGAAGGCTGGTTTAACGAGGATAGCCACTGGTTTTTCGCCCAGTACGATAATAAAGAGCAAAACAGTGATACTGCCGGCGTAGTTCTTACCGGATGGGCAAGCATTCCGGACGAAAAGGGAAAGAATCAAATCTTTTACTTTGAAAAGGATGAGCAGGGACGTCCCCGAGGTATGGTACAGGCAGAGGGAGAGACCAACATTTCCTATCTGATTGAGGGAAAGAACTATTACTTTGACGCTCTGGGCTACGCGGATAAGAAGCTGATTTCCTTTGATGTGACGAAGTATCCCAGAAGCAGAGTGTAAAGGATATATCCTCAATGCATAGTAAATACAGAATAGGGACACTATGACCATTAAAATTATTGCGGTTGGGAAAATCAAAGAGAAGTTTTATCGAGAGGCACTTTCTGAATACGGAAAGCGCCTTTCTTCCTATTGTAAATGGGAAATTATTGAAGTGACGGATGAAAAGACCAAGGAAGAAGCCAGTGAAACGGAGGTTTTACAGGTTTTGGAGAAGGAGGGAGAAAGAATTCTTAGTAAAATTCCGGATCGTGCCTTTGTGATTGCCTTGGCCATCCTGGGAAGGGAGTTGGATTCCATAGCCTTTGCCAAATTTTTGGAAAAGCAGGCCCTTCATGGAGAAAGTGAATTTTGCTTTGTGATAGGAGGCTCCCTGGGGCTGGCCCCCTCCGTCCTTTCCAGAGCCAACTATTCCTTAAGCTTCTCCGCCATGACCTTCCCTCACCAGCTTATGCGGGTGATTCTTTTGGAGCAAATATACAGAGCCTTCCGTATTAATGCAGGGGAGCCTTATCATAAGTAAAAAAGAAAAACGCATAAAAAAGCGATTGCTTATAAATTCTTTTTATTTAAGTCAGACAAAAAATTTATAAATCGTGCAAAATGCTGGTAATCCTATTGGGAGAATGCTACAATGAAAACTAGTTTTTAATAGATTCGTAATTATCTCAATAGAATAGGAGGAGAAAATGTACCAGTCAGGCACGTATGTGGTTTATGGCTGTAAGGGTGTCCATAAGATTATCGGAACGACACACCTGAATTTAGAAGGAATTCCAAAAGACAAAGAATATTATATCTTGCAGGCAGTAAAGAAACCGGATGGTGCCGTATATGCTCCGGTAGAGGCAGGCAAGACCAATATGCGATCGGTAATGACCAGAGAGCAGGCGGAAAGCTTTATGCTTGGTGTGGAGAACATTCATGCTTTACAATGTAAGACGCCGAAACAGCGGGAAGAGAATTGCAGAGACAGCATCAAAAGCTGTGCGCCGGATGCGCTGTTACAGGTTATCAAGACCTTGATGGAAAGAAGAGTGGAACGGGCAAGACAGGGGAAAAAACTTACTCTTTTGGACTTACACTTTATGGAGCAGGCAGAGGATATTCTTTATGAGGAGCTCTCCATTTCTCTCAGCATTCCCAGAGTGGAAGTGGAAGAAAGAATCCATGCCCATTCTCCCAAGAAGGCCGGCTAGAGTATAGAGTCGATGGAGAAGCCGCCAAGGAATGATGGAAGGAAAGTAAAGGAATAAGAAAGTAAAGCAATAAGAAAGTAAAGGTAGTAAGAAAGCAAGGCAGTAAGCAAGTAAGGGATACATAGCTTTACAAAAACAGCTTTGACGCAGGGATAATCTTAGCCCCTACGCCGGGGCTGTTTTTTTTGTAAAGCGTTTTATTTTCCTCGACTTCCCTATCCCTTCTTGCTTTCCCTTCCCTCTTTTCGTATACTAGGCATGTTCAAAAACTAAGAATAGAATTTAAGGTGTTAAAAAATATAATGAATAAGCAATTATTAGAAAGTATACGATATCTTGTAATGGGGATTCTCACCACTTTAGTTAATTACGTGATTTATCACGCTCTGGATCTTCTTTTGCAAAAGCAATCTATTTCTCCTTTTTTTTCCTATAAAATATCCTATGGGGTTGCCTTCTTCTTGGCGGTGGTCTTTGCCTACTACGGAAATAAGTTTTTTGTCTTTCAAAAAACGGAAAAGAAGGGAATTCAGGAATTTCTTTCTTTCTTTTCCCTGAGAGTGTTTTCCGGCATAGCCAGTTTTTTCCTGCTGGTATTTTTTGTGGATATTTTACATTTTTCCCATGGGCTGGGATGGCTGGGTAGCTCGGTCATTAATCTGGTGGGAAATTACTTTGCCAGCAAATTTTTGATTTTTAAGTAAGGAGAAAATGCTATGAATAAAGAGAGAAGCGCTTTCGAGAAAATCCGTTTAGGAAAGCAGGAAATCATTTCCTTCCTGCTCCCCCTTCTGGCAATGTTGGGGATTTTTGTGGCAAAGGGAGTATTTCCATTTGGAAAAGAAAGCTTTTTGCGTACGGACTTATATCACCAGTACGCTCCCTTTTTTCAGGAATTTCAAAGAAAGCTGCAATCCGGGGAATCTTTACTCTATAGCTTTCATATAGGTCTTGGCAGCAATTTTATTGCTTTGATTGCCTACTATCTGGCCAGTCCTTTAAATTGGTTTATTTTGCTTTTTCCTAAGGGCTTGGTGATTGAGTATGTAAGCTATCTGGTGCTTCTGAAAATTGCGCTGACAGGAGCGACGGCTTCCCTGTATTTTCGTTATCATTTTCAGAAAAACAGTCCTTACTTTATTATCTTTGCCTTGTTTTATGCCCTGTCCGGTTACATTGCGGCCTATTCCTGGAATGTAATGTGGCTGGATTGTGTACTGCTTTTCCCTTTGATTCTCCTGGGCTTAGAGCGAATGATGGATAGAGGAGAGGTAGGGCTTTATACGGTAAGCTTGGCACTTTCCATTCTTTCCAATTATTATATCAGCATTATGATCTGTCTTTTTTTGGTAGTATATTTTCTGTTTCAGTTTTTCTTTATCCTTCGGGAAAGAAGACAGGGGATTTTTCTCATTCTTTTTCGCTTCGGCCTGTATTCCTTGTTGGCCGGGGCAATGGCAGCGGTTTTTTTGCTCCCGGCCTATTTTGCCTTGCGCTTTACCGCCTCTTCCAGCATTTCCTTTCCGAAGACCTTTACCCAATACTTTGGCATTATCGATATGCTTGCCAGACAATTTGCCTTTGTGGAAACGGAGCAGGGCTTAAAGCATTGGCCTAATATTTATGCAGGGACTTTGTTGCTCTTCTTAATTCCCTTGTACTACCTAAATCAAAGCATTTCCCTTTCCCGAAAATGCTTTTACGCTATCCTGAGCATTTTCTTCTTTTTAAGCTTTTCTATCAATGTTTTGAATTTTATCTGGCATGGCTTTCATTATCCCAACAGCCTGCCTGCAAGACAGAGCTTCTTATACATTTTCCTCCTCCTTACCCAGGGGGCGGAGCTTATGGTGAAGCGTAAAGGTAATACGAAAAAAGACTACAGTCTTTCCTTCTTCCTCTGCTTTATTTTTTGCGCTTTTTGTGCCAGAAGCTAATTACGGTGGAGGGCTTTCACTGGTCTGTCTTCTATATGGGAATGCTCTTCAGCTTTTTGTACTACCTTCTTTTCGTGCTGGAGAAAAAAAGCATTTACCCCAAGAAGCTTTTTCTATACCTTGTTGGCTCTTTGCTTTATAGAAGCTACGGCAAATATGGCGGTAACCTCCGTGCCCACCACCAATCGGGCAAATTATCTGGAGGGCAGAAGGAAACGGCTACCCTGCTTTCGGAAGTGAAGCTGGAGGACTCCGATTTTTACCGTGTGGATAGGGCGGACCGAAAAACCAAGGATGACGGAGCTCTTATGCAGTATCCCAGTGCCTCTATTTTTCTCCTCCACAGCCTACGGAAAAAAATGTCTGAGGTTTATACTCTCTTGGGAATGGAAGCTTCCACCAATGCTTACGCGATTAATGGGGCTACACCCTTGATGAATAGTCTTCTTTCGGTCAAATATCTGATTACTAAGGAAGAATTGAAGAATGCAGAGGAGCAGGGTCTGGCTTATTGGACAGGAGAGGGAGACTATCGCCTGTATGAAAATACTCAAACACTGCCTGTAGGCTTTGCTTTAAGCGAAGAGGAGCTGAATCAGTGGAATGAAAAGGCGGGAACTCCGGCACTGGTACAAAACAGTATTTCCGAATCTTTGACAGGGGAAAATGCTCTGGAAACCATTCTGGGAGAAAGAGAAGGAGAAGATTACAGTTTTACTGCCGACGAGGAAGGTCACTATTTTGCCTATGTGAATAACACGAAGGTGGAAGAGGTCAAGGTGCAGTTTCCGGAGAGAGAAAAAAGCTATGACCATGTGGATAGGGGATATTTGCTGGATTTAGGCTATCTTTCCGTCGGAACGGAAGTAAAGCTCAGCTCCAAGACGGAGGGGCAGAGCGTGGATGCCACCGTGTATCGTTTTCACTATGATGTACTTTCCGATTTTGTAGAAGCTTTGTCCGGACGAGGATTTAAGCTTGGTAAAATGAATGCAAGAACAATAGAAGGTACTGTGCAGGCTAAGGAAGAGGGCAAGATTTTCTTCAGTATTCCCTATGATCCGGGCTGGAAGGTCACGGTAGATGGAAATAAGGTGGAGCCGGAGGCAATATTTACGGGATTTTTGGGCGTGCCCGTATCGGAAGGACAACATGCCATTCGTTTACAATATACGCCGGAGGGCTGGAGATTCGGACTCTTATTAAGCTTTACGGCGATTCTTTTCTTCGCAGCATTTCTCTTGATTCGGAAGAAGATGGGATCGGCACCGAAAAGCTTGGAGCACCCTGTAGCGGAGAACCTGCGGGTGAAGATTCCCCATGATAAAATTCCTAACGGAAGAAGTCGAAAGAGAGGCCACAGTCCCTATCCTGTAAAGGTTTATACCGGCAGACTTCCCAGAGGAAGAAAGCGGGGGCTAGAACTGGAAAAAATGGATGTAAAGGAGTAGCGGATGAAATTATGGGGTGGAAGATTTACGGAAAACGTGGATGAGTTGGCACAGGCCTTCAATGCCTCTCTCTCCCCTTTGATAAGCGTTTAGCTATGGAAGATTTGGAGGGCTCCCTTGCCCATGTGAAAATGCTTACCAAGGTGGGGGTTCTCACGGAAGAGGAAGGTCGGAAGATCCAAGAGGGATTGGAAGGGATTCGAAAGGATTTAGAGTCCGGGAAGCTTTTGATAGAAGGGGATGCGGAGGATATTCATTCCTTTGTGGAAACGGTTTTAATTCAAAGAATCGGAGAGCTGGGGAAGAAATTGCATACCGGCCGCTCCCGAAATGACCAGGTAGCACTGGACATGCGTCTTTATGTACGGAGAAACAGTGAAGAATGCAGAGGGTATCTGGAGGAATTACTTGCCGTCATTGAAAAACTCATGGAGAAGCATAGAAGAGATATTATGCCGGGCTTTACCCATTTGCAAAAGGCTCAACCAACTACCATCGCTCATCATTTCGGGGCCTACAAGGAAATGTTTTTAAGAGACAGGAGTCGTCTTTTGGACGGAGAGAAGAGAATGAATTTCTCTCCCTTGGGCGCCGGAGCTTTCGGCGGCACCACCTATCCTTTGGACCGGGAAATGGTGGCAAAGGAGCTTGGCTTTACCGCCGCTACGGAAAATTCCATGGATTCCGTTTCGGATCGGGACTATTTGATTGAATATCTATTCTGCCTATCCATGATTAGTATGCATTTATCCAGACTGTGTGAGGAAATCATTCTTTGGAACAGCAACGATTATGGCTACATCCGCTTGTCCGACAAATATTCCACAGGCTCCAGCATTATGCCCCAGAAGAAGAATCCGGATATGGCGGAGTTGATTCGGGGAAAAACCGGAAGAGTTTACGGCAATCTCTTTTCTCTTTTGACCACCATGAAGGGACTGCCTCTGGCCTATAACAAGGATATGCAGGAGGATAAGGAGGTGGCCTTCGACAGTATGGACACCCTGCAATTTTGTCTTCGCGTCATGGCGAAAATGCTGGACAGCATGGAATTCCGTTTGGAACGCCTTCGGGAAAGCGCGAAAAAGGGCTTCAGCAATGCTACGGATGTGGCAGATTATCTGGTGAAAAAAGGCATGCCCTTCCGTACTGCCCACGGTGTTGTGGGAGAGTTGGTTTTGTACTGTGAGAAGGAAGGAAAGGATTTGGAAGAGCTTTCCTTGGAAGAGTACAGGAAGTTTTCCGATTTAGTGGAAGAGGATATCTATGATGCTATTTCTCTGGAAAGCTGCGTAAAGAACAGGAAGACCAAAGGAGCTCCCGGAGCGCTTTGGGATTAATAAAAATGAAGATGTAAACGTAAGGCCTTTTCCTTAATGTATAGGTCTGAAATCAGGACACGCTCTCGCTAACCTCGCCTCGTAGGGGATACTAAGCGAAAAACTGCAGTACCTTTGTTTTTCGCAAGTACCCACGGGCTCAGATTGTCCTTTTTTTAGACCTATGCATTCGGAAAAGTAAGCTTGTTTGCATCTTCTTTTTTATTTCCCGGTCGCTGAAAAAAGAATACATCGGGAACTATCGAAATGAGGAGAAATATTCTCTTAGGAGAAATTATTATTCTCTATGGAAGAATTAATATTCATAAAAAAGGAATAAATGTGGATATAATTGAATAAATATGCTTGACATATGAATAAATATCTATTATTCTAAACTGGTCTTGAGGATAGAGCAGCGTTTTTGGAGAAGATGGATTTTTGAAAGGAGTCATTATGGGAAGCATGATACCGGAGGGAAATACCAAGGGGGAGAAGATTATCCTGGCTTATTCGGGAGGTTTGGATACCACTGCCATTATTCCCTGGCTGAAGGAGAATTTTGGCTATAAGGTGATTTGTGTCTGCGTGGATGTGGGGCAGGAAGAGGAGCTCTCCGACCTTCCGGAACGGGCGAAGTTGTCCGGAGCGGAGAAACTGTATATAGAACATATTCAGGATGAATTTTGCGAGGAATATGTTCTTCCCTGTATTCAAGCCAATGCCTGCTATGAAAATAAATATCTTTTGGGGACTTCCATGGCTCGTCCGGCTATTGCAAAAAGATTGGTGGAGATCGCCAAGAAGGAGGGGGCTACCGCCATTTGTCACGGAGCTACCGGAAAGGGTAACGATCAGATTCGTTTTGAGCTGGGCATTAAGGCCTTAGCACCGGAGCTGCATATTCTTGCCCCTTGGCGGATGACGGAGCTTTGGACCTTTCAGTCCAGGGAAGATGAAATGGCATACTGTAAGGAAAAGGGCATTGACCTGGCTTTTGGAAGCCATGAGAATTCCTACAGCAGGGACAGAAATCTTTGGCATATTTCCCATGAAGGCTTGGAGCTGGAGGACCCGGAGACGGAGCCGAATTATGAGCATCTTTTGATGCTCTCCGTAACGCCCCAGAAGGCACCGGATCAGGAAACCGCTCTATCCATTACTTGGGAAAAGGGAGTGCCGGTGGCACTAAATGGGAAGAAAATGTCCTTGAAGGAGATGATTGAGGAGCTGAATCAGCTGGGCGGAAAAAACGGTATCGGCATTGTGGATATTGTGGAGAACCGCGTGGTGGGGATGAAGAGTCGTGGAGTTTACGAAACTCCCGGGGGAACCATTCTTTTGGAAGCCCATAAGCAGTTGGAAGAGCTGATTTTGGATCGGCAGACCATGGAAATGAAGAAAATCGTAGAGGAGAAGTTTTCTCAGGTGGTTTATGAAGGAAAGTGGTTTGCTCCTCTTCGGGAAGCTTTGCAGGCCTTTGTGAAGAGCACCCAGGAGAAGGTATCCGGAGAGACCAAGATGAAGCTTTATAAGGGAAATATCATAAAGGCCGGAACCTCTTCTCCCTATTCTCTTTACAATGCTTCCCTGGCAAGCTTTACCACGGGAGATTTATACGATCATAAGGATGCCGGGGGCTTCATCACCCTTTTCGGACTCCCGGAGCTAGTAAGGGCTTTACAGGAGAAGAAAGCGTAAAAGGAAGTTTTTCATAAGAATAAATTCTTTCCTTCGAAGAATATAAAGCAAAATACTGTGTGAAGGTTCCAAGCCGGTGGAGGAAGACAGCTTGGAACCTTGTTTTGTGTTTAGGCCTGTTCTCCCTGTATCGTGTCCTGTCTTGTTGGCGTCACTCAAGCGATTTGGGCAACCATATTGCATTGAGAAAGCTTGTGTATAACAGAAAGCTTGTGCGAAACGGAAAGCTTGTGTAAAACAGAAAACTTGTATAAAACAGAAATATTATGCTAGTATAAACAGCAAAATTATAGGATATAGGATTGGTATGTTATAGAAGTCCATTAAGGGCCAAGTGCAGGAGGGGAAAGCTATGAAAGTGCAGAAGCAAGAAAGCATTGTTCAGTATTTAGAGGCTCTTTCTTCCAAGAACCCTATTCCCGGGGGCGGCGGGGCGGCAGCGCTATCGGCTGCATTTGCCTTTTCTCTGGGAATGATGGTGGGAAATCTTACATTGGGAAAGAAGAGCTATGCGGATTTTCAGGATGAGTTGGAAGGAATCATGAAATCCCTGGAGGAGGCAAAGCAGAAAGCCCTTGCTTTGGAAGCAAGGGATGAAGAGGTTTTCCTGCCCCTGTCAAAGGCATATTCCTTACCCAGAGAAACAGAGGAAGAACAAAAGATTTACAGAGAAACTATGGAGAACTGTCTTATAGAGGCATCTTTGGTACCCACAGAGCTTTTGGAGCTATGTTTAGAGAAGATTCCATTATTTGCCCGATTACAGGAGAAGGGATCCCGAATTGCCCTGTCGGATGTTGGGGTGGGGGCCGGCTTCCTGAAGACAGCCATGGAAAGTGCCATACTGAATGTATATATTAATACCAAAAGTATGCAGAATCAGGAAATCAAGGCGAAAAGAGAGGCAGTTTGCGATAGGGCAAGAACGGGCATTTCTTCGCTGGAAGAGATTATTCAGGCGGTAGAAAACGTGGTAAGAGGAGCATAAAGAATTAATTTCAAATGGGGAAAGGAGTAGTAAGGAAGTATGGAAGAATTATTGGGAAAACCGGTGGCGGAAGAAATAGAGAAGGAATGTGTGGCCTTTTTGGCGGAAAGACCCGGGGTGATGCCGGCTTTGGCGCTTATTCGTGTAGGAGAAAGGACGGCGGATGTTACCTATGAGAAGGCCATTAAAAAGCGTTTTCTATCCTTCGGATTGGAAGTAAAGAGCTATCAGCTTCCGGCGGATTGCAGCAATGAACAGTTTCAGGAGGTTATTCAGTTTTTAAATGATGATGAAGAGATTCACGGAATCATGGTATTTCGTCCCCTTCCCTCCCATTTGGATCAGGAAACAGCCTTCAGAATGATTAAAAGAGAAAAGGATGTGGAAGGGGTCAGCAGAGAGAATATGGCGGGCTTGATTTTAAAGGATGAAAGTGCCTTTGCGCCCTGCACGGCACAGGCGGTTATGGAAATGTGCCGTTTTTATAAGATTCCTCTGGCGGGAAAGGAAGTTTGCATTTTGGGGCGTTCTTTGGTAGTGGGAAGACCCTTGTCCATCTTGATGACCAATAAGGATGCCACGGTAACTCTCTGCCACAGTAAAACCAGTAATATAAAAGAAGTGACTAAGCGAGCGGATGTTTTGGTTTGCTGTATGGGAAAAGCAAAGGCAATAGGCTCTTCTTATTGTAAGGAGGGGGCTACGGTAATCGACGTAGGAACCAACCGGGATGAAAAGGGAAATCTTGTAGGAGATGTGGATTTTGATACTATGGCAACCGTTGCCGAAAAGATTTCTCCGGTGCCAAGAGGCCTGGGCGCTGTAACTACTGCGGTATTGGCCAAGCAGCTTTTGAAAGCCTACCGTTTACAGGAGAAGGGATAAGGATCTGTAAAAAATCAAAATGATAAATAGATTTTCGGCAATATAGGTCTAAATGAGAGGTAGTCTGAGCCCGTCGGTACTTGCGAAAAACAAGAGAATCGAAGTTTTTCGCTTAGTATCCGCTACGTGGCGAAGCTAGCGAGAGCGTGCCCCGAATTTAGACCTATATTGCTTAGAAAAACTATTTTGATTTTTACAGCCCCTTCTTTCTATTTTCAGAAAAATTTTTTTAACAGAAATAGAAAATGAAAGGGAAGTCTTCAAGAGCTATTGACAAAAGTTTGACAAAAAAATTTTTTGGCATTTGTACAAATATCATAAAAATAGTAAGAAAATATAGGGGAATTCTATGCACAAAATTCCGTGCATAGGGTTCTCTTTCTTTGTTTTTAATAATCTTCATAGTATAATAAGAATTGTCTATGAGGAAGATTTTGGGAGGTATAAAAATGGGTGTTACCACTTTTAAGGGTGGCGTTCATCCCTATGACGGAAAGGAATTGGCAATGGACAAGTCCATTGTTGATTTGCGTCCTGAGGGGTTGATGGTTTATCCACTTTCGCAGCACATTGGAGCCCCTGCCAAGCCCTTGGTACAAAAGGGAGATCGGGTTCTTTTAGGACAGAAGATTGCAGAGGCCAACGGATTTATTTCCGCACCTGTTATTTCTTCTGTTTCAGGTACCGTTAAAGCCATTGAGAAGAGACTTACCGTAGGGGGAGCTATGGTGGAATCCATTGTGGTGGATAATGATCAGCAATACGAATCCATTCCGGGCTTTGGAGAGAAACGGGACTATCATAACTTGTCTCGGGAAGAAATTGTGAGCATTGTAAGGGACGCAGGCATTGTGGGCTTAGGAGGTGCCGGTTTTCCTACTTTTGTAAGCTTAGTCCGAAGGAAATCGATAAGATTGACTTATTTTTGGTAAATGGGGCAGAGTGTGAGCCTTATCTTACCTCCGATTACAGAGATATGATGGAGATGCCGGAGAAACTGATTGGCGGTTTACAGGTGGTCCTCTCCATTTTCCCAAATGCCAAGGGAAAGATTTGCATTGAAGACAACAAACCGGAAGCAATCAAGCTTTTGACGGAAAAAGTTAAGGGCATGGACAATATTGAGGTAGTAGCCTTAAGAACCCGTTATCCTCAGGGGGGGAGAGCGTCAGCTGATTTATGCTGCCAGCGGAAGAAAGATTAATTCCTCCATGTTACCGGCGGATGCGGGGGTTGTAGTGGACAATGTAGACACCGTTGTGGCTATTTATGAGGCGGTTTGCGAGTCCAAGCCTTTGGTTAGAAAGATTTTAACCGTAACCGGAGATGCGGTAGCAAGTCCCGGTAACTTCCGTGTACCCTTGGGAACCAATTATCAGCAGGTGATTTCTGCAGCAGGCGGTTTCTCGGAGGATCCGGAAAAGGTGATTTCCGGCGGTCCTATGATGGGCATGCCGCTTTTTGTGCTGGATATTCCTGTGACCAAGAACTCCAGCTCTATTTTGGCGTTTAAGAAAGACCCGGTAGCGGAAGAGGCTACCACTCCCTGCATTAACTGCGGCAGATGCGTTACAGCCTGCCCGGAGAATTTGATGCCTACATTGATGATGGTGGCTTCTCTTCAAAAGAACACGGAACGCTTTGAAAAGCTTTACGGTATGGAGTGTATCGAGTGCGGATGCTGTTCCTATGTCTGTCCCGCAAAGCGTCCTTTAACCCAGGGCTTTAAGCAGATGAAGAGAAAAGTCAATGCAGAGAAGAGAGCAAAAGCCGTAAAGGCCCAGGGAGGTAAATAAATGAAACTTTTACATCTTTCTGCGAATCCCCATGTGCGTGACAGGGTGACTTCCGCGGAATTAATGAGAGACGTTGTGATTGCCATGCTTCCCACTGCTATTTACGGCGTTTTACAGTGGGGATTTCACGCTCTATTCGTAGTGGTACTCACCACTTTGATGGCGGTTTTTACAGAGTTTGCTTACCAGAAGGCTATGAAGCTGCCGGTAACGGTGAATGACTGGTCTGCTGCGGTAACCGGTATGATTTTGGCATTAAACTGTCCTCCGGGAATTCCCTATTGGATTCCTATGGTGGGATCCGTGTTTGCTATTATTGTGGTAAAGCAGCTTTATGGAGGCCTGGGAGCCAACTTCATGAACCCGGCTTTAGCGGCTCGTTGCTTCCTCTTGATTTCCTTTGCAGGAAAGATGACTGCTTTCAACAACGCAGGGGCAGACGGAATTGCCACCGCAACCCCTCTTGCAATTTTAAAAACAACTCCGGATGCCAGCATGAATTTGATGGATATGTTTGTGGGAAGAATTCCGGGAACCATCGGAGAGGTATCTAAGATTTGTCTTTTGATCGGTGCTTTATACCTGATTGTTCGGAAGGTTATTTCTCCGAAAATGCCTTTGATTTATATCGGAACCGTAGCGCTGTTTACCCTGATCTTCTCCGGAAGAGGCTTTGATATGCATTATCTGGCTTCCGAAATCTTAGGAGGCGGATTGATTTCGGTGCCTTTTTTATGCTGACAGACTATGTATCTTCTCCCATTACCCCCAACGGACAGATTGTTTTTGCGGTGCTTGTGGGAATTTTAACCGGATTGTTCCGTCTTTTCGGCGGTTCTGCAGAGGGCGTTTCCTATGCGATTATTTTGAGCAATATTTTGGTACCGACAATCAATAACATGACGATACCAAAGGCATTTGGCAGGGAGGGAAAGTAAGATGAAAAAAGATTCCTTTATGAAAGACGCCTTAGTGCTTACTGCCATTACCTTAATCTCCGGACTGCTTTTAGGCGTGGTATACGGAATGACGAAGGATACTATTGCCAATGCCATTAAAGAAGCAACCAACAAAGCCTACAAGGTGGTTTTGGATGCTGCGGATTATGACAGTGAGGAACTGAAGGATACTTTACAGAAGGCTACCGAAGAAGGAACTTTGGCAACGGATAACGGCGGTGCAGAGCTGACGGATGCTATTGTGGCTAAGGATGCCTCAGGGGAAACTGTAGGATATGTGCTGAAGGGACATGCAGCAGGCTACGGCGGTCCCGTTGTAGTGGTTGTAGGTGTGGATAAAGACTTAAAGGTTACCGGAATTTCTTTCCCGGAAACCTTACCGGAGACGGCAGGTCTTGGACAAAAAGCAACTCTTCCCGAGTTCTACGAGCAGTTTGCCGGGAAAACTACAAAGATTGCCGTGAAAAAGGGCGGCGGTGCAGGAGAGAACGAAATCGATGCGATTTCCGGTGCCACCATTACCAGTACGGCAGTAACCAATACGGTAAATGCATCCACGGAATTTGTGGAAAATTACGTTTTAAAGTAGGAGGGGGGAGATGAATAAATACATAGAAAGATTATATAACGGTATTATCAAAGAAAACCCTACCTTCATTATCATGCTGGGAATGTGTCCTACCTTGGCAACCACCACCAGCGCGATAAACGGATTGGGAATGGGATTGTCCACCACGGCGGTATTAATGTTTTCCAATATGCTGATTTCCGCCCTTCGTAAAACGATTCCGGAGCGTATGCGTCTTCCGGGAGAAATCGTGGTAGTAGCATCTTTGGTTACCATTGTCCAACTTTTGATTCAGGCCTATGTACCGGCTTTATATGAGGCTTTGGGTATCTATATTCCTTTGATTGTAGTTAACTGTATCATTTTAGGAAGAGCGGAGTCCTATGCCTTGTTTAACGGTCCGGCTTTGTCCTTCTTTGACGGTCTTGGTATGGGTATCGGATTTACCATGGCCTTAACCATTATCGGATCTGTAAGAGAGTTAATCGGTGCAGGAACCATCTTTAACTTCAGATTGATTCCGGAAGCCTACAGCATCAGCATTTTCGTACTGGCTCCCGGTGCATTCCTGGTTCTTGCGGTCCTTACCGCAATTCAGAACAAGTTGCGTCTTCCTTCCGCAACCAACGGAGATGCTCCGGAGGAATTTGTTTGCGGCGGAAACTGCATGGGCTGCTTCTCCGATTGCAAGGAAAGGCTCCTGAAAAGAGTGAAGTAGAGAAGAAGGAGGCGGCAGTATGATTGATTTGCTATTGATTGCCATTAAGTATTCCCTGGTTAGTAACGTAGTGCTTTCCCAATTCTTGGGAATCTGTCCCTTCCTTGGTGTGTCTAAGAAGACAGAGTCCTCCAAGGGTATGGGAGGAGCGGTAATCTTCGTTATCGTGATTGCCTCTGTAATCACCCATGGCATCTATGTTGCCTTCTTGGCGGCTTCCCAGCCCCCTTTGCAAAGCTTTGGGGCTAACGGATGGTCTGGAGTATCTGAATACCATTGTGTTCATCTTGGTTATTGCGGCGCTGGTACAGTTTGTAGAGATGTTCTTAAAGAAGAATGTACCTTCTCTATATGAGTCTTTGGGAGTATACCTTCCTCTGATTACCACAAACTGTGCAGTATTGGGTGTGGCCTTGAATAATGTTTCTTATGGCTATAATTTTGCCCAGAGCTTAGTTTACGGACTGGGAATTTCCGTAGGTTTTGCTTTAGCATTATTGCTGATGGCGGGAATCCGGGAGAATATCATTGAAGGAAATGATAGAATTCCCCGTTCTTTCCAGGGGTCTCCCATTGTCCTGGTTACCGCAGCCCTTATGGCGATTGCATTCTTCGGCTTTGGCGGATTGATTTAAGGAGGATTGAGTATGAGTCTAATGACAACATTGGTCCTGGTTGCCGCCGGTTTAGTGGGTGCGACAGGTCTGATTTTAGGAGTATTTTTAGGAGTAGCCTCCGAGAAGTTCAAGGTGGAGGTGGATGAAACAGAGGCAAAGATTCGCGGGGCACTTCCGGGAAACAACTGTGGTGCCTGCGGATTTCCCGGCTGTGACGGTTGTGCTAAGGCTATGGCATTGGGAGAAGCTCCCGTAACACAGTGTCCGGTTGGAGGAAGTCCCGTAGCGGAGAAAATTGCACAAATCCTTGGTGCCGGAGAGGTATCCATGGACCAGGAAAAAAAGGTTGCTCATGTGCATTGCCAGGGTTCTTGCTCCAAGACTAAGCAGATTGCCAGCTATACGGGAATTGCAGACTGCAATGACTTGGCTGTAGTTCCGGGAGGAACGGAAAAGTCCTGCCCCTATTCTTGCTGTGGCTATGGTTCCTGTGTAAAGGTCTGTGCCTTTGATGCCATTCATGTGGTGGATGGTGTTGCCATTGTGGATAAGGAGAAGTGTACAGCCTGTGGCGCTTGTATTAAGGCCTGTCCGAAGGCGTTGATTTCCTTTGTTCCTTATAAGAAGAAACACATCGTTTCCTGTAAGAATCTTTTAAAGGGTAAGGCAGTTAAGGACAGCTGTTCCATCGGATGTATTGCCTGTGGAATTTGCGAGAAGAACTGTCCCTTCGATGCCATTCATGTCCTGAATGATTTGGCAGTGATGAATGAAAAATGTACCGATTGCGGTATTTGTGCTCAGAAGTGTCCCACTTCCGCCATTACCGGTAAAAGAGTGAAGAAGGTAGAACCGAAGGAAGCGGTACAGGAAAAGAAGGAAGAAGCTAAGGAAGCTCCCGTTTCCGTAGGCTAAAGGCAAAAGATATCTTTATCATCATCAAGATATGGCAGAAAAGAGTATTTCATAAGCATAAAGAAATAAACTGAATAAAATTTTTTCATAAAAACTCTTTTTAAAAACTTACAAAAAGTAGTCGATAAAGTATCTGTTGTGAAAATTTTTCATAAAAAGGAACTGTCCCGAAAAAGACGGATTTAGAAAAGAACATTACAGTAAAAAAAGTGCTAAAAGTAAAAAGAACTACCATAAAACTTGCTTTTTGCTTTGAAAGAAATTGTAAAAGTTTTTTTCTTTAACAATATTGTCTATTTCGTAGGGCTAGTGTAGAATCCTTTTTATATGGAAAATGGCAACGGGAATTATCTCGTAAGTGAGCAATCAAGGAGGAGAGCGGCATGAAGGAATGGTCAAAGGCATTCAGAAATCTAACGATTCTGAGTCAGTTTGGATTATCCCTTGCAATGCCGCTTTTATTATGCTTATTTGTGGCATATCAATTAAGAGAGCACTTTCACATTTCTTACTGGATATACCTGCCTGCATTTTTCTTCGGTCTTGCGGCTTCCTTTATGACAGCCTATAAGTTTTACCTGTCTGTCTCCGAGAAAGAGAAGAAGCAAGAGACAAAGGACCGGGCTTTTAACCAACATCGTTAGGAAGCTCCGACTTTAGCTTTTACATTAGAAAGGATAAGAAAAATGAAGGTACAATCTACTGTGAAAAAAGAAACTGTGCAGATTGCTGTGCAGTGCGGAATAGCTTGCCTTGTGCTGCTAATCTGTTTTTTCTTTCTTCATATAGCAAAACCGGAAATAGTCAGCTTTGATTATAAGGTGATTCTTTCCGCCGTATTGGGAAGCTTTGTGGCAGTAATGAATTTTTATCTCATGGGGATTACTGTTCAGGAGATTGTCAATACGGAAAATCAGGAGGATGCTTACCAGAAAATGAGAGCATCTTACCGAAACCGTACCATGCTACAGTTGATTTGGATTGTGATAGCGCTAATCGCTCCCATTTTTAACGCCGTAGCCGGTATTGTTCCCTTACTTTTTCCGGGAGCATTTCTGAGAATACGAGGGGTTCTCGACTGGAAAAAGAATACGAAAACACAAGGAGGTGAAAACTAGAGTATGAATTTTGATATTTCTGGAGCAAAAATATTCCTTAAAATTCCTACAGGAATTCCTTTCCTAGGAGATTTTCTGCTTTCGGAAACCCTAGTGGTCAGCTGGATAGTTATGGCGATTATCACCGGACTATGTATCTTCCTTACCCGAAATCTGCGGGTGGAAAATATTAGTAAAAGACAAGCCATTGCAGAGCTGATTGTAGAAAGTGCCAACAACTTAGTGCGCAGTAACACGGGAGGAACCAAGTTTGATAAGATGATTCCTTTTGTGGCAGCCCTTTTTGGCACCAGTATCGTTTCCAACTTAATCAGTTTGACCGGATTACGAAGCCCTACCGCAGATCTGTCCACAGAAGCAGCCTGGGCACTTACGGTTTACGTAATCATCATTGCCAACAAGATTAAGGCAGGTGGAGTTATTGGATTTTTGAAGGGATTTACCCAGCCCATTCCGGTTATGACGCCGTTTAACATCCTTTCGGATGTGGCTACCCCCATTAGTATGGCATGTCGTCATTTCGGTAACATTTTGTCAGGAGTGGTTATCAGTGGTTTGATTTATGCATCATTGACCATTGCCTCTTCCGCAGTTTTGGGATTGATTCCCGGTGTTGTAGGAGATTTTCTATCAAATATTCCTATTTTTGCAGTGGGTCTGCCCGCTATCGTAGGATTTTATTTTGACTGGTTTTCCAGTGCCATGCAGGCATTTATTTTTACCATGTTGACGATCATGTATATCGCCAACGCAGCAGAAGGATAAACAAATTAATTTAGGAGGACAAGAAAATGAGTGAATTTCAGTTTTTAGCAAGAGGTATTGCATTAGCAGGATGTGGAATCGGTGCAGGTGCTGCATTAATCGCTGGTATCGGACCCGGTATCGGAGAAGGTAACGCTGTAGCTAAGGCTTTGGAAGCTATCGGAAGACAGCCCGAGTGTAAGGGTGATGTTACTTCTACCATGTTATTAGGTTGTGCGATTGCCGAGACAACCGGTATTTACGGATTCGTAACCGGTCTTCTTCTGATCTTCGTTGCTCCCGGTATGTTCATGAATTTCTTAAAGTAAGAACAAGTACGAAGCAAAGCGAAGAAAGGAGAAAAGTATGGAATCGCAACAGTTGGTAACCATCATTCCATGGACCTTCATTGCCCAGATTTTGAACCTTTTTATTCAGGTATATCTTATTAAGCGTTTTCTTTTTAAGCCCATTAACGAGGTTTTAAAGAAGAGACAGGAAGCGGCAGATAAGGATATACAAGAGGCAAAGAAAGCAAAAGAAGCAGCTGAGGCTGTTAAGACAGAATATGAGACCAGTATGTCTGATGCTAGAGGAGAGGCAAACCGTATCATCGAGGATGCGAAGAAGGATGCCAACCTCCGTGCCGAGGAATTGATTAAAGAGGCGGAACAGCACGCAAGCTCTATTAAAGCAAAGGCAGAAGAGGATATCCGTTTAGAGAGAAAGAAAGCCTTGAATGAGGTAAAGGATGAAATCGGAAGCATTGCTATGGATATTGCAGGGAAAGTTGTGGAGAAGGAAATCCACGAAGATGAGCATAAAGCTTTAATTGATGAGTTCTTACAAAATGTAGAGGAGGCATCATGAATAAGGCATCCAGCTTGTACGGGAAGAGTCTTTACGACTTAGCCAAGGAAGAGCATCTGGAAAAAGAAATTTTAGAAGAGATGAGCTGTGTGAAAACACTTCTGGAGGAAAATCCGGAGTATTATTCTCTTCTGGCAGAGCCTTCCATTCCCAAGAAGGAGAGATTATCTCTTTTGGATCAAGCCTTTGCAACGGAACTGCAGCCTTATTTATTGAATTTTTTAAAGTTGCTTTTGGAAAAGGGTCTGGTAAGAGGCTTTAAAGAGAGCTATAAGACCTACAAAGCACTGTATCAGGAAGATCAGGGGATTGCAGAAGCTCTGGTCACCAGTGCGGTGCCTTTACAAGAGGAACAAAAGTCGGCTTTAATCGAAAAGTTGCAAAAGCTTTGTGCAAAAACCATTATTCTCTCCGAAAAAATCGATCCCAAGGTATTGGGCGGATTGAAGGTGGAAGTAGCAGGAAAGACCTTAGACGGTACGGTTTCTGCTCGATTGAAAGAGATTCGTAAAACTGTTAATGAAGTAGTCTTGTAAAAAGGATGGGCATAGAATGGAATTAAAACCAGAAAAAATTTCCGAGGTCATTCGAAGCCAGATTAAATATTACCAAAATGCCATTGTTCAGAATGAAACAGGCACCGTACTCACCGTTGGTGACGGTATTGCCCGGGTTTCCGGTCTGACAAATTGTATGTCCGGAGAGCTTTTAGAGTTCGAGGACGGCACTTTCGGTATGGCTCAAAACCTTGAAGAAACAAGTGTTTCTGCGGTACTTTTCGGTTCCGACGTAGGAATCAGAGAAGGGCAGAGCGTAAAGCGTACAGGTAGAGTAGTATCTGTTCCTGTAGGAGAACAATTAATCGGACGAGTAGTAAATGCGATTGGACAGCCTATTGACGGTATCGGTCCCATCGAGAGTACAGAGTTCCGTGCAGTGGAAAGCCCTGCACCCGGCATCATCAAGAGACAGCCGGTTAAAGAGCCTTTACAGACAGGAATCAAGGCTATTGACTCCATGATTCCTATCGGAAGAGGACAAAGAGAGTTGATTATCGGTGACAGACAGACCGGTAAAACCACTATTGCTATTGATACCATCATTAACCAAAAGGGTAAGGATGTTATCTGTATCTATGTAGCAATCGGACAGAAGAGATCCACTGTTACCGCATTGGTAAATGAATTAAAGGAAGCCGGCGCTATGGATTACTCCATCGTTGTTGCGGCTACCGCTTCCGAGCCGAGCCCCTTGCAGTACATCGCACCTTATGCAGGATGTGCTATGGGTGAGTACTTTATGAATCAGGGAAAGCATGTCCTGATCATCTATGATGATTTAAGTAAGCATGCGGTGGCATACCGTGCAATTTCCCTTCTGATTCGTAGACCGCCAGGAAGAGAAGCTTATCCCGGAGACGTATTCTACTTACACTCCAGACTGCTGGAAAGAGCGGCAAAGCTGTCTCCTGAATTAGGAGGAGGATCCTTAACAGCCCTTCCTATTATCGAGACACAGGCCGGAGACGTATCCGCATATATTCCTACCAACGTTATTTCCATTACAGACGGACAGATCTTCTTGGAGACAGAGCTGTTCCACAGCGGTATTATGCCGGCGGTTAACCCCGGTATCTCCGTATCCCGTGTAGGAGGAAATGCGCAGATTAAGGCCATGAAGAAGGTAGCGGGAACCTTGAAGCTGGTTTACTCTCAGTATAGAGAGTTACAGTCCTTCGCACAGTTCGGTTCCGACCTTGACCAGGATACCAAGCAGAGACTTGCCCAGGGTGAACGTATCGTAGAGGTACTGAAGCAGGGTAAGGGAGAGCCTGTTGCCGTTGAAAAGCAGGTGGCAATCCTTTATGCGGTAGTTCAGGGAATCCTGACTGCTGTTGAGGTTAAGGATATCCGTCACTATGAGGAAGAGCTTTATCACTTCTTAGATGCCGATGCAGAGGCTCTGAGTGCAATGAATGCCATCAGAGAAACCGGTAAGCTGGAAGAAGAGACAGAGAAGAAACTTAAGGCTAGCTTAGAGCGTTTTACAGCGGAATTTTTAAAGAGACTGTAAACCCAGGAAGAAGGAGAAAACATGGCTGCAGCAAATATGAAGTCAGTGAAACTCCGTATTAAAAGCATCCAGAATACCATGCAGATTACCAAGGCCATGGAGCTGGTAGCTTCCTCTAAGCTTCGAAAGGCAAAGGAAAAGGCGGAGAATACCAAACCGTATTTTCAGACTTTAAAGAAAACTCTTTCTGAAATTGCCAATGGAAATACAGATTTTTCTTCTCCCTACACCAAGAAAAACAGCTCCGAAAAGTGGTGCTATGTATTGATTGCGGGAGACCGTGGTATGGCGGGAGGCTATAATGCCAATCTTTTCCGTACCCTGGAGGAAGAAATCAAGGGCAAGGAATTTGCTTTGTTCCCATTAGGAAAGAAAGCCTTAGAGTATGGACGGCAGAAGAAGTATGAGCTGTTTAATGACAGCTATACTCATGTTGGAGAGGTTGGAATTTCCGACTCTTACAGCATTGCCCAGAAAATCTGTGAAGCCTATAAAAATCAGGAATTCGGCCATGTGGCATTGATCTATACGGATTTTGTGTCCATGATGAGCCAGAAGGCAGGAGCTATTTCTCTGTTGCCCTTGTCTGATTTAAAGAGGAAAGCGAAGAAGAAGCGAAGAAGATTCGTAACCTGATTCTCTACGAGCCAAGTGGAGAAGATGTTTTTAATGCGATAGTACCGGAATATCTTGCAGGGCTGGTCTATAGCGGAATTTGTACTTCTGTTGCCAGTGAGCTGGCGGCAAGAAGAACGGCTATGGAGGCGGCTACAGATAACGCCGGAGAGATGATTGATAAATTAAGTCTATTCTACAATAGAGCAAGACAGGCAAGTATTACCCAGGAAATCACGGAAATCGTTGCCGGTGCGGAAGAGTTGTAGTGTAGAAAAAGGAGAGATACATGACAGAAAAACATGTAGGAAAGGTTATACAGGTCATGGGTGCCGTCCTGGATATTCGATTCCAGGAAGGGGAACTCCCCTCCTTATTGAACGCAATTTCCATTCAGCTTGGAGATACCGAGCTGATTGCGGAGGTTGCACAGCAGTTGGGAGATGATGTGGTACGTTGTATCGCAATGAGTTCCACCGATGGCTTGGTTAGAGGAATGGAAGCTGTTGATACAGGAAACCCCATTACAGTACCTGTTGGAGAGCCCTGCTTGGGAAGAATCTTCAACATTTTGGGAAATCCTGTAGATGAAAAACCTGCCCCTGAGACAGAGGAAAGATGGGCGATTCACCGTCCGGCTCCTTCTTTCGAGGAGCAGACCCCTGCTACAGAGATCCTGGAGACAGGTATCAAGGTAGTAGACCTGATTTGTCCTTACGCAAAGGGAGGAAAAATCGGACTTTTCGGTGGCGCGGGAGTAGGTAAAACCGTATTGATCATGGAGTTAATCCATAACGTGGCAACAGCTCACGGCGGTATTTCCGTATTTACCGGTGTAGGAGAGCGTACTCGTGAGGGTAACGACCTTTACGGAGAAATGAAGGAAAGCGGCGTTTTGGATAAGACTGCCCTGGTTTACGGACAGATGAACGAGCCGCCCGGAGCGAGAATGAGAGTTGCACTTTCCGGTCTGACCATGGCGGAGTACTTCCGTGATGTGAAGCACCAGGACGTATTGCTCTTCATTGATAACATTTCCGTTTTACCCAGGCAGGTTCAGAGGTATCCGCACTTCTCGGAAGAATGCCTTCTGCGGTAGGATATCAGCCAACACTGGCAACAGACATGGGTGCTTTGCAGGAGCGTATTACTTCCACAAAGCAGGGATCTATCACCTCCGTTCAGGCGGTTTATGTGCCTGCGGATGACCTTACCGACCCGGCGCCTGCAACAACATTTACCCACTTGGATGCGACCACCGTATTGTCCAGAGATATCGCAAGTAAGGGAATTTACCCTGCGGTAGATCCTCTGGATTCCACCAGCCGTATTCTTACTCCGGAAATCGTGGGAGAGGAGCACTACCAGGTGGCAAGAGGTGTACAGCAGGTACTCCAGAGATATAAGGAATTACAGGATATCATCGCCATCATGGGTATGGATGAATTGTCTGAGGAAGATAAGATTAGCGTTTCCGTGCCAGAAAGATTCAGAACTTCCTGTCTCAGAGCTTCTCTGTAGCAGAGCAGTTTACCGGTCTTGCAGGAAAGTATGTTCCATTAAAGGAGACTATCCGCGGCTTTAAGATGATTTTGAACGGAGAATGTGACGAGCTTCCCGAGTCTGCTTTCCTCTTAGTAGGAAACATCGATGAAGTTTTTGAAAAAGCTAAGAAACAGTAAGGAGGGACCTTTATGGCAAACTTCCATTTAGAGATTGTTTCTATGGATGGGCAAAAATTTGACGATGAAGTAGAACGTGTCAGCTTAAGAACCATTACAGGAGACCTGGCTATCATGGCGCACCACATCAATTACTGCACAGCGGTGGGGATGGGTACAGCCAAAGTGATTATGAAGGATGGTAGCGAGAGAAAGGCAGCCTGTATCGGAGGAATGCTTTCCATGATGGACAACCATTGTCGATTGATTCCCACCACCTTTGAGTGGAGCGAGGAAATCGATGTAGATCGTGCCGAGAGAGCCAAGGAGCGAGCTGAGAAGAAGATTCAGGATGAAAAGCTTTCCGAAGAACAAAGACTTCGGAATCAGGCAAAAAGCTTTATCGTGCGCTTATCCGTTTACAAACAGCAGGAAAAAACAGCAGCTTATAAAAAAATACTATTTTATAAAAAAACGATATTTTATAAAAAAATGATGTTTTTGTTAAAACAATACTTTATAAAAGCAATTTTTATAAAGAATCGTAGATATTTAGAGCTTAGAATGAAGGCTTGGGAGATACTCCTTTAAAGCATTTCTTCTAAGCTCTTTTTTATACATAAAATTCAGATGGAAATCCCGGAGTTTTTCTCTCAATGTAGCTGTCCTTTAGTGAATTTATGGTACAATGGATTCTAAAGAAAGTATAAACACAAGAGAAAAGGAAGAAGACCATGGATAGAAATGCATTTTTTAGAAGAATTCCCAAAATTGACAATATATTGGAGGAGGAGCAGATTCTCTCTTTTATTCAGGATTACGGTTTATCCTATGTTACGGACTGCGTAAGGCTTGAGGTGGAAAATCTCCGAAAATGCGTTCGGGAGGAAGAAGAGGAAAGCCGGATAGAACAGGCTTTTTCTTCTCTTTACAGTCGGATTACGGAGCGCATCGAGGGCGATGTAAAGCCGAAGCTCAGGAAGGTGATTAATGCCACAGGCACCATTTTACATACCAACCTTGGTCGTGCTTTGCTTTCTCCGAAAATCGGACAGGAGCTCGCCAAGATGCTTTCTTCCTACTCCAACCTGGAATATGACTTGGAAAAGGGAGAGCGGGGAGAGCGCTACAGTCATATTAAGGATAGTATTTGCAAAATCACCGGCGCAGAGGATGCTATGGTGGTCAACAACAATGCTTCTGCCGTTTTACTGATTCTTTCTACCTGGCTAAGGGGGGAGAGGTTGTGGTATCCCGGGGCGAGCTGGTGGAAATAGGCGGAAAATTCAGAATTCCGGATGTTTGTGCCGCTTCCGGAGCGGAGATGCGGGAAGTGGGAACCACCAACAAGACTCACTATCAGGATTATGTGGAAGTTGTAAATGAAAATACAAAAGCCTTCTTAAAGGTGCACACCAGCAATTACAAAATCTGCGGTTTCACGGAATCTGTAGAGGCCAGAGAATTAAAGCCACTTTCTCTGGAAACCGGAGTTCCCATCATTGAGGATTTAGGTTCCGGCGTGCTCCTTCCTTTGGAAAAATACGGACTTCCCCACGAACCTACGGTACAGGAAGCCATCGAAGCCGGTGTGGATGTGGTTTGTTTCAGCGGAGACAAGCTTTGGGAGGCCCTCAGGCAGGAATTATTATCGGAAAAAAAGAATATATTGATCAAATGAAGAAAAATCCTCTTACCAGAGCCCTTCGGGTAGATAAGCTTACCATTACCGCCTTGGAGCTATGCTTTTTAGAGTATTTAAAGGAGGAGGGAATTGAAGAAAGAATCCCGGTACTTCGTATGCTATCTGAAGAGCAAGCTGTGGTGAAAAAGCGGGGAGAGGCATTGCTTCATTTGTTCCAAAAGGAATCTATCCCCGGAGAATATTCCTTGCAACCCTCAAAAGCCCAGGTGGGAGGCGGTTCTCTGCCGGATACCTATATGGACAGCTATGCAGTGGTTTATCATCCGGAAAAACTATCCGTATCCCAGCTGGAAGCCAGACTTCGAAAAGGAAAAACGCCGATTATCGGAAGAATCTGGGAAGATAATTACTGGATGGACTTAAGGACCATACAGGAAGAAGAGCTGGAAGAAATAGTGGATACATTTCAGGAAGCATTATACTAGAATGATATAAAGTGGCTATAAGTTTTTGAAGTGCCCCCCTAAAGTTAGACTTTTTTACGCGTAGCAGTTTTATGGCTGCTACGCTGTTTTTATGCAGCCAAGAGGCTAAGCCTGTATTGAACAGGACTCATCCATCCTAGTTTCTCCTTAATTCTATGTTCATTGTAATACTTTATATATCTTTCTATTTCAGATTTCAATTCTTCGTAACTGTAATAAACCACACCATAATAGATTTCTTGCTTTAGCAAGCCAAAGAAGTTTTCCATAACTGAATTATCTAGACAGTTACCTTTTCTAGACATACTTTGGAAAATATGTTCTTGTTTCAGCCGATGTGTATACGCCTTCATCTGATAAGCCCAGCCTTGATCCGAATGGAACGTTCTACGATAAGGGCAATCGGATGTGATTTCTATCGCCTGCTCAAGGGCATCCATTACATTCTTTTGCGGATGGACGCTTATCTATTCCAAAGCTTAGTATTTCTCCGTTACACATATCCATAAAGGGATCCAAATAGAGTTTATGCATAGTCATATGACCTTTCACATCTACTTCATAGTACTTGAACTCTGTTGTATCGGTGGTTATTTTTCTGGTGCGGTATATGCGTATTAAACCTTCTTCTAATCCTATTAGGAGCAACAGTTCCAACTCTTCCTTTATAGGAACGATATTTTCTGCTTTTTGCGGGTAAAAGATGTTACTTGAAGCCCTAGCTTTTGCATGATTCGCTGAACTTTCTTTTTTTGTTGACCGTATATCCGTTGTTGTGCAATTCAGCTACTACTCTGCGATAACCATAATCCTTGTTTTTTTCTCACGTATAGTAAGAATTGTTTCTTCTAATATTTTATCCGGATTCTCTCGGTCAAATCTTTTTGCCAGTACATAAAAAGTTGCCTTAGGCATGCCTATATAGAGAGAAGGTCTTTTAGTTTGAACTCTCTTCGGAGACTGTTGATGACGAGCGCCGTTCTCTCATTTTTTTGCTTCGTCCTCTAAACGCAGCCTCCTCAGTTCTTTTTAAAAAGGCATTCTCGATTCTAAGCTTCAGTAATTCATCTTCTAACTCTTTTATGCGTTTTTTTACTTGTATCAATCGGAGTTTTGGTAGATGGAATGGAAATATTTTCTATTGGTTTTTTTCAATGGTTTCTTTTTGCCTTTCTTGTGCGGTTTCAACCCATCAGGCCCAGATGCACGAAAGCGATTTACCCAGTTTGCAATCATACAAGCATTAGAAAGTCCTTCTTGTAGAGCTAGCGCCTGATATGAGATTTCACTTGTTAGGGTATAACTCTACAACAGAACGCTTTTTTTCAAAAGAATAAATTTGTTTTTTACGAGAACGCCTAAGTCCATTATCTCCGAATCTTTTATAATTATGAACCCATCTTTCAACGATGGACTTAGTTGGAATTCCATAAATTTTAGCAAGATATCTATATCCACCTTCACCATTTGTATAAGCAACAACAACTTTCTTCTTAAATTCAAAAGAATATTTAGCCATAAAAATACCGACCTCCCAATCGTTAGATTATTGGTCTAACTTTTGGGGGTCGGTACATTTCTAAGCAATATAGGTCTGAAACGGGGCACGCTCTCGCTAGCTTCGCCACGTATCGGATACTAAGCGAAAAACTGCATTTCACTTGTTTTTCGCAAGTACCGACGGGCTCAGACTACCCCGTATTCAGACCTATATTGCCGAAAATTTCGTTCTTTATTGCAGCCCCTTTTTTGAAAATAAAACGGATAATAAAAGTATGAATTTACAGTACAGGTCTAAAGGAGTAGGTAAACTGAGCCCGTCAGTACTTGTGGAAAGCCTACTTAAGGAAGAGATGTGGAAATTAATTTACGGAAGCGACTGATGCAGTATGGGTCTGTATGAGGGGCAATCTGAGCCCGTCAGTACTTACTGAAAGCGAGCAAAGCGACGCTTGAAGTTAGTGCTGTAAGGACAGACTTTTCATCAGAAAAGTCGTCCTGATACAGACCAACTTCCGAAGGAAGTTGCTTTGTGAAGCAAAGTGAGCAGTGGTTAACATAAACCACTGCTCAGTCAAGGCGAAGTTAGCGGGAGCGTGCCCCGAGTATAGACCAAAACTGCATCGGAGCGTTCTTTCGATAATGAATACAGCCTTTTTCTACGTAGGGTTGAACATAGCGGGAACGTGCCCCGAGTATAGACCCAAACTGTATCGGAGCGCCCCCTTTATTCCTGCTCATAATACTCCGGAAAGGCGATGGAATTTTCCTTAAAGATATGCATGAAAATATCTTCCACCAAGGCTTCCATCTGGCTGAAGCATCTTCTGTAGGTTGGGCAAACATCCTCCGGGGCTGTAAAGAAATTCGTCTCTTTCTGTAAAAGTTTAATCAGATCTCCTGCTGTACTGTGTTCTTCCTCCAAACTCTTCACATAGGCAATGTCTTCAGAACTTGGTTTACCGGATTTTTTCATAATCGGGAAGACCAGCTTTTCTTCTTTTGCAAAATGTTCTTCCAAGTCCGCCTTTAAGAGGGCAAAGTGGTGATGAATGGAACTAAGCTCTTCTCCATGGTGTTCGTAGTGCACCACAAGAATTTTGTTTAAAAGAGCCTCTACATCTGCCATTAGCTCTCTTTCCTTGACATGGTGGCTACGCTCTAAATCCGCCAGCATTTCCGGTACAGACAGAGAACGAAAACGCTGCAGTTCCCCCTCGTAATCTAAATTATTCTTCTTTGGAAGGGCTGCCAATCTTTCCAGCTCCTGCATAAAAGGCTCTAAATCAATATTTTTCTCCTTGGCAATCTGTGCAATAGGATCATGTCCTCCACAACAATAATCCAAACGATATTCATTTAAATAAGGAATGGTGGCGGGATATTCCTTTACCACATCTGCCAATGTCATGTCTTTTGTAATCATATAGACTCCTCTCCTGATAGTGTTCCTCTTTACGTCCTCAGGATAACAGAGAAATAATAAGAGATATGTTGCAAATGTAACAAAATCAATATGGATAAAATGTAAGCTAAAAATTTCTTGACAAAGAAATATAATAGAGTAAAATTAAATTGTAAACAATCTAATAGATAAAAAGGATATTACAAGAGTTTAGAACTCAAGGAAAAGTATAGTATAGGAGGAATATATGGGAATTTATGATTACAGTGTAGAGAAGAGAAATGGGGAAATGTTTTCATTAAAGGAGTTCGAGGGGAAAGTTCTTTTGATTGTCAACACGGCAACAGGCTGTGGTTTTACACCGCAATACGAGGATTTGCAGAAGCTCTACGAGAATTTCCATGAAAAGGGTTTGGAGATTTTGGATATTCCCTGTAATCAGTTTGCGGGACAGACTCCGGGAACAGATGAGGAAGTCCATGAGTTTTGCACCTTACAGTATAAGACAGAGTTCGATCAGATGAAAAAGGCAGAGGTAAATGGTGCCAATGCTCTTCCTTTATACGGCTATCTTAAAGAGCAAAAAGGCTTTGAGGGATTTGGAAAAGGAGTGAAGGCTATGGCTATGGGGGCAATGTGCTTTGCCAAGGATCCAAAATACAAGAAGAATCCGGATATCAAGTGGAACTTTACCAAGTTCTTGGTGGATAGAAAGGGAAATGTGGTACAGCGTTTTGAGCCAACCCACTCTATGGAGGATGTGAAGAAGGCAGTAGAGGCACTCTTATAATTTGCTAGACTGAGCGATATAATTTTTACTTAAAACGAGTATCCTGTAAAAACTTGGGATGCTCGTTTTTGATATTCTACAATTCTGAATATCCTATTGTGCCTTTTCCTGTTAAAATGTGCGTATAGTATTTGAGAGTATCATTCTAATTGTTGGGGGCTGATATGGCGAAAAGAAGGAATCAAAAGTGGAAGTGGTATCATTTGCGAGAAATATTACTGCACAAAGCTGATGAAGAGCATCCTCTAAGTATGGCGGAAATCCAAAATCATCTTAGGGATATGGACATCGAAACAGACCGGAAAAGTGTCTATGATGATATAGAGTGTCTTCGCCAAATGGGCTATGATGTGGTGATGGAGAAACAGGGCAGGAACTATGTCTATTATCTTGGCAGTAAGGAATTTGAACTGGCAGAATGTAAGCTACTGGCAGATGCAGTGCAGGCCTCCCGTTTTATTACGGAGAAAAATCCAAGGAATTAATCAAGAAGCTTACTACCTTTGTCAGTGAATATGAAGCCAGACAACTAAACCGGCAGTTGATGCTTCCCGGAAGAATCAAGAGCATGAACGAATCCATCTACTATGTGGTGGACGAATTACATAGAGCTATTGCTGAGAATAAACAAATCAGTTTTTCATACCTGCAATGGAATATGCATAAGGAACTGGTGGAGAAAAAGAAAAAGCCCTACCTGGTCAGTCCTTGGAATCTTATTCTGGAAAATGAAAATTATTACCTTTTGGGCTATGATGGAGAAGAGGAGATTTTCAAACACTACCGGGTGGATAAAATGAAAAATATCAGGATTCTGGAGGAAAAAAGACTAGGGGAAGATGCTTTTCAGAATCTGGATATGGAGCATTTTCGGCAAAGAACCTTTTCCATGTTTGCAGGAGAACGGAAGAAGGTGAGCCTTATCTTTCGGGAGGAAATGGTGGGAATTCTCCTGGACCGTTTCGGAAAAGAGATTTCCCTTTTTCCTGCGGAAGAGCCCGGCTATGCCATTTGTCATGTGGATGTGGCAGTGAGTGAAATGTTTTTTGCTTGGGTGTTTTCTTTGGGAGGAGCCGTAAAAATTCAAGGGCCTGAAGATGTTAAGGAAGCATATATTCATGCTATGAAGAAGGGCTTGGAAGAATACTGTTAAATCCTCTCAGGAAAGAAAAGTCCTTGCCAAAAAGAAAATAGCTGTTACAATAGGGAAAAGCACCTTGTGCTTTTTCTTTTACACTTATTACTTTAGTACATAAAAGCATAAACGCGTAAAAGCAAAAAAGTGCAAAGAAACAGAGACGAATGCGCAGAAAATTGTATCAGTGTAAACTATATTGAAGAAATGGCTGAAATTTGTGATTAAGTCAAGAAGGGGAGGAAACTATGTCACTTATTGTATCGATGATTGAAGCGGTAACCGGATTTTTATGGGGAGACTTGGTAAAGATTCCACTACCCGGAGGAAGCAGTCTGGGGCTGTCTTTGATGGTGATTCTATTAATTCCCGCCGGCATTTATTACACGATTCGCACGAAATTTCTGCCTATTCGTTTATTTTCAGAGATGGTGGCGGTGATTTTGGAAAAGCCTCAGGGAAAGGAAAAGGGAGATCTGAAGAAAGGAAAGCTGTCCGGCTTGCAGACTCTGATTGTTTCCACGGCCACAAGAGTGGGAATGGGAAACCTTGTAGGAGTGGTTGCAGCCATTTCCGCAGGAGGAGCAGGTGCGGTTTTTTTGGATGTGGATTACTGCTTTAATCGGTTCTTCCACTGCTTTCGTAGAGGCTACATTAGCCCAGTTGCATAAGAGAAAGGATCCATTATACGGGGGATTCCGTGGCGGTCCTGCCTACTACATCCATGACTTCTTTTTTAAGAAGGCTCCCGGAGTGGAATTGAATGGAGAAATTCCCAAAAAGAAGAACATTATTGCGATTCTTTTTGCTCTTTCCGGTTTGATCTGTTGGGGAGGAATCAGTCAGGTTATTGGCAATTCCGTGTCCTCCGCTTTTGAAAATGCCTTTTCCGTGAAACCGATTATTTCCACAGTGATTCTTGTGCTTCTGGCAGCGGTAATAGTCTTAAGAAAACACGCTACAGCAAGGGTTTTGGATGTGATTGTACCGGTGATGGCCGGCTTATATTTTGCTCTTACTGTTTTTGTAATCCTGAGAAATATTACTTCTCTGCCAACTGTATTTCAGAGAATCTTCTCCGAAGCCTTCGGCCTTCGGCAAATGGTGGCAGGGGGCTTCGGCGCGGTAGTCATGAACGGTGTGAAGCGCGGACTTTTCTCTAATGAGGCAGGCTCCGGCTCTGCGCCCCTGTGCAGCAGCTGCGGCAGATACGGATCACCCGGCGAAAATCGGATTATTCCAGGCTATGGGGGTATTCATTGATACCATTGTAATCTGTTCCTGTACCGCTTTTATCATGCTTTTTGGTACCGGAAGCACAGATTGTAAATCTGCAGGGAATGGACATTTTGCAGACTGCTATGGCATACCACTTCGGCTCCTTCGGAAAGATATTTATTGCGATTATTTTGTGGCTCTTCAGCTTTTCCACTTTTTTGGGAATCCTGTTCTATGCCCGTTCCAATATTTCCTACATTTTCGGAGACAACTGGGCGTCCCAAACCGGCTATAAGATTTTTGCTTTGATTATGCTGTTTGTAGGAGGCTTGGCGCAATACACCGTAGTGTGGGATATGGGAGACATGGGCGTTGGACTGATGACTATTTTCAATCTGATTGTTATGTATCCATTAAGTAGAGAAGCTCTGGCAGCCTTAAAGGATTACGAAGAGCGCTTGAAGGAAGAACGTAAAGAAAAAAACGGAATATAGAATAAACGAGATATCGCACGCTTTGCGAGCGATACTCGTTATGAATGAGATATCGCACACTACCCGAGCGATACTCGTTAAGAATTAGGGGAGAAACCGGCTGTAAAGATGCGGTTTCTCCCTTATTACCGGGAAATAATATTATTCTTGCCTTTTCATCCTTAAAAAGGTATTCTTAAGTCAGTGAAATAATACTTTTCATTAAGGGGAGGTCAGTATGGAACAACAAGATGAACAAAAGGAAAAGTTACAGCAAGAGGGTGATTCCGGAGAAGCCGGGAGCACTCCTGCAGAGAATCTACAGGCATCAGCTGAAGCTGTAGAAGAAAAATTGGAAGAAGGAAAAGAAGAGCTGAAGAATCAGGCAGAGAATCTTGCGACGGAAGTACAAGGGCAGGCGGAACAGCTGGCAGAGGAAGCTCAGGATCAGGCAGAGAATCTTGTAACAGAAGCCCGGGATAAGCTTAACGAGCTGGCTCCTGAAGCGGAAAAGCAGGTTGAAGCAGCAGAAAGCAAGCTTGAGGAAGCTGTTCAAGAGGCACAAGCCCACGCGGGAGAAGCAGCAGAAAAAGTTCAGGACAAGGCTACAGAGCTTGCAAAGGAAGCAGAAGCCAAAGCTGAAGAAGCGACTCAGGAAGCCGGGGCCAAGGCTGAAGAAGTAGTAAAGAAAGCAGAGGAGGCAACTGTAACGGCAGGTGCGGCTGTAGCGGAAAAGGCATCCGAATTAAAAGAGAAAGCAGAAACGGAAACCGATAAAAAGATTAAAGAAATTAAAGCCAAAAAACAGGTAAAGGACAATGCCAAAGCTGAAAATGCAGGAAAGAATAATTCCGCACTTTTTGTAGGAGTTGCCGTTGTTTTGATTTTGCTTGTTTTGGCATCTTTCTTCGCTTTATTGCCAAGAAATACCAAAGTTAATTTGGACAAGTATGTCACGGTAAGCTTTGACGGCTATGATGGCTATGGAAAAGCCTTAGTGAAGTTTGACAAGGACGCGTATCTGAAGGATTACAAAAAGAAAATCAAGTTAAAGAAAAGCGGAAATTTCCTGCAGGACAGCTTGACCAAGAACTACGGAGCGGCAGAGCTGCTTTATGATTTCTACATTGACGGAAACTGGAAGATTGAAGGGGATTCGTCGGACGGAAAGTTGAAGAACGGAGAGACCGTAAAGCTTAGCTGGGGATTCAATCAGGAAGAACTGGAAGAACAGTTCAAAGTTAAATTCACTTCTAAGGGAACAGAATTCAAGGTAGAAGGTTTAAAGGATGTACAGCTTTTTGATGGCTTTAAGGATTTTGACTATAAGTTCACCGGCATTTCTCCGGAGGGAGCTGTGGAGTGGAAAGGAACCGGAGATATGGATGGCTCCAAGGGTTACTACTTCACGGTTGAACCTTCCATGGATTTGAAGAATGGTGACAAGGTAAAGGTGAAAATTGAGCCGGCCAATCCGGAATCTTTGATTCAAAAATACGGTATTGCTCCGAAGGAAACAGAGAAAGAAATCACGGTAGAGGGCTTGCCTTCCTATGTGGAAAAGGCTGACGCAATTTCGGATTCTTTATTGCAGGATATGCAGAAGGAGATTACGGATAAGATTCAGTCTCAGTTAGCAAGCCAAGGAGAAGAGGTAAGTTTTGTGGGAGCGGAATACTTGGGATATTATTTCCTGACTTCCAAGAGTGCCAATGCCTTTGAGCACAACATCATGTTCCCGGTAATGAAGGTCAATGTGCAGATTAACATTCCGGATAAGAGTTACAATGCGCAACACAGCTATTATTTTACAGGCGCATTTACCAACCTTATGGATGAGGGAAACGGTAAGGTTACAGTAGATTTAAATGATATGGATATTCCTTACCACTACGCCACCGTTGATACCGGAGTGGTAGCTTGGTTCAGTACTGTAAAATTCAACTTTAGCGGATTTGAAGATCTGAATTCTCTTCGGAATCAATGTGTAAGCCAGAAGCTGGACAAGTATACAGTAGAGGAAACCGTAAAGGATCCTGCGGCGCAAAGCGCAGAATCCGGTGCAGAGAATAAGGAAGAAAGCTCTTCTGCAAATGAAGAGAAGGAGAGTAGCTCTGCAGCAGAAAGCAGTGCGGCAAATCCGTCCTAAAGAAAGCTTTCCTTGCACAAAATTCCAAAATATGAAGAAAGTCTATGATCTCAACCCTTGCAATTTAAATCTGCCTAGGGTAATATGAGATTCTCAAAGAGGGAAGAAGATGAATTCTTCCCTCTTTTGCTGAAAAAAATTACAGGGTAGGGGTGTAGATAGTAAGATGGCTGAGAAATTAAAAAACATAGAGAACGGGCAGAGTTGTTCTGGATTGGATATAGAGATTCCCATGGCTGTGGGGAGAATGCTCATGAAAAGCGGTGCGGAAACCTACCGTGTGGAAGAGACGATGAATTATGTAGCAAAATCTCTTGGGATTCAGCATTTTTCCGCTTATGTTTTAAACCGGGGAATCTTTGCCTCCGGAACCAATGAAGGGGGAGAGAAAGAGTCCGGCGTAATGAATGTACCGGATACAGTATATAATTTGCGGAAGGTGGAAGAGGTGAATACCTTGTCCCGCAGTCTTTCCAAGGAGAATAGAATTCCGAAGGCGGAAATTTTACGCCGTTTGGAGGATATAGATAAGATAGAGGGATATGGATTTTTCTGGATTTTAGTTGCCTACTATTTTGGAGCCTTCGGTTTTGCCATGGCTCTTGGAGTTCCTTTTTTGGATTCTGCTATATCCGGTTTGGCCGGTATATGTTTGGGAATTGCCAGTTATTACTTGTCCCGCTTTGTCAGCACAAGTTATATTATGACGATTCTGGGAAGCTGTGTGGTAACGCTAAGTGTAAATGTTATGTATTATTTCGGAATCGGAGAATATCCCAGTCGAGTAATGCTGGGAGCTTTAATGCTATTGGTTCCGGGAGCCTTTTTTACGAATTCCGTAAGAGAATTTTCTCAAAATAACTACCTGGTAGGAACGTCTTTGCTGCTCACAGCGATGCTTACCTGCGTTTCCATGTCCGTAGGAGTTGCGGCAACGGCGGAGGTTTTACCCTTTGCTATGCAAATGGGAGAAGCCCAAGGAATCAATTTTTATGGAGTATTGTATAAAGCGCTCTGTGCAGTAACGGCGGGGATGGGAACGGTTTCCTTTGCCCTTCTTTATCAAGTGCATTACAAATACTTTTGGGATATCGGCATTATCGGTTCCGTTTCCTGGTTTATTTATTTGATGGTAGAGGATATTTCAGGAATGGATTCCATGGCGGTTCTGTTTTCGGGAATCTTTGCAGCAGTCTTCTCCCGATCCTTGGCGGCTAAGAGAAAATGCCCTACCACAATCTTTTTATCCACCAGCATTTTCCCTCTGATTCCGGGGATTGGTGTATATAAGGCAATTTATTATTTAATTACGGGAAATGGAGCCTTGTCTTTGAAATATGGGCGCTCTTGCTTCCTTACAGCCTTTACCATTGCTATTGCTATCGGAATCGTGCAACAGATTCCCCAGAGTTTCTTCCAAAAAAAATCAAAATAAGCTTGCATTGTGGGGGAAAATAAGATATATTTTTCCCTATCGGGATGTAGCGCAGGTGGTAGCGCGCTTGACTGGGGGTCAAGAGGCCGCAGGTTCAAGTCCTGTCATTCCGAGGAAAAGGCTTTGTAAAGGAAACTTTACAAAGCTTTTTTTGACGGATTCTATAAGCTTGATACAGACTGCTTTTAAAAAAGTAATGGTTTTATGCTTTGTAGAAATACTGTCTCATCCGGTATTAGGGAAAGATGTCACGAAAATTAATCACAAAAATTAATGGGTAATTATTGTCGGCGATAGCAGAGAAAAAAATAAGTAAAAAATCGAAAAGTAAGAAAATTTTCAAAAAAACTATTGACAGTCCCATTATCGGGTGTTAAGATACACAAGCTGTCGCGAAAAACAAGACAGCAAAAAGCAGAAAGAAAGCAAGGAAAATCAAGGCTTTAGCCAAGATGAACCGAAAAACTTTTTGCAAAACAG